>ORJL010645587.1_pt1 | contig 15897 bp, 11 predicted proteins | sample 1779941 | NCBI WGS metagenome assembly ORJL01 (sample SAMEA104232317, study PRJEB22302) | groundwater metagenome | biome: forest; feature: aquifer; material: groundwater | place: USA | collected 2011-08-07 | depth 5.8 m | reverse complement strand
CGATGGGTGGGGCTGTCCCGCGGAGCCCGCCCCGCAGGGCGGGCGGAGCGGCCCGCAGGGCGGATTATTCATGAAGGCCCACGGGCCTTCATGAATAATCCGGGCTAGAGCGTGAGCGGTTCGCCAGCGCTGCGCGGGAAGGAGACCCATGGCCAGGGACGAGGCTTGCTATCTCTACGCGGTCACGGCCGCGGGGCCCGGTCCGGACCTTCCCAAGCTCTCGGGCGTGACCGGGGCGGGCGACGGGCCTGCCCCGGTTCACGGCCTCCCCGTCGGGTCGATCGCCGCCATCTTCAGCGTCGTTCCCACCGACAGGGTGCGGCCCGACAGGCGCAACCTGGCCGCGCATCAGGGCGTCCTCCGCGCGATCCTCGACTCCGAGGTCCCGTTCCTTCCCGCATCCTTCGGCCTCGTCGCGCCCTCCCGGCGCGCACTGGTGGACCTGCTCCGTTCGAACCGCGCCGCGATCACGGCGGAGCTGGGGCGGCTCGCGGGGAAGGTCGAGATGACCCTAAAGGCGGCCTGGGACGTGGCAAACCTCTTCGAGTACTTCGTCTTCGCCTGCCCGGAGCTCGCAAGGCTCAGGGACAGGTTCGCGACCAGGCCGGGCGGACCGTCACGCGACGAGAAGATCGAGATGGGTCGCACCTTCGAGTCGATGCGGAGCGAGGTCCGAAAGAGGCATTCGGCCCAGGTGATGCGCGTCCTCAGGCCCTGCGTGGCGGAGTTCCGCGAACGCCCGGTCCGGGACGAGAATGCCGTGATGGACCTCGCGTGCCTCGTGGAACGCGGCCGAGTGAAGGCATACGAACGGGCCGTGCTCGAGGCCGCGTCCCTCTTCGACGACAACTACGCCTTCGACTACGGTGGCCCGTGGCCCCCGTTCAGCTTCGTCGGCGTCTCCCTCGAGGAACCGCTTTCCGTGGCGCGGTGTCAGGCTGGAGAGGGGTAGGCCGGCTCGTGTTTCTGCTGGACAACATCCTGACTTCCCCGTTCCGCGGCATCGGCCGGGTCTTTCGCGAGATCCACAAGGCCGTGCTCGCCGAGGTGGAGGACAGGCCCTCCATCGTCCAGGAGCTCCAGCAGCTCTACATGCAGCTCGAGACCGGGAAGATCAGCGAGGAGGAGTTCGGGCGGCAGGAGACCGTGCTCCTCGATCGCCTCGACGAGCTGGAGCGGCTCGAGCGAGGCGGGTCGCAGACATGACAACCTGCATCCTGCCGGCCTCTGCCAGGGCATCGGCCCTCCTCGTGAAGCCGCTCCTCTTCGTGGGCGGGAAGGGGGGCGTGGGGAAGACCACGCTTGCCGCCGGCATCGCCCTGGCGATGGCGGAGCGATGGCCCTCGCGGAAGGTCCTCCTCCTCTCCACGGACCCCGCCCACTCCCTCCGCGACGCCCTCGGACTGGCAGGGCCAGCTTGCTGGGAGGTGCAGGAAGGCGATCCGGCGTTGCCGTCCGACCAGCAAGCTGGCCCTGCCAGGCGTGTCGTCGTCTGGCAGGGCCAGCTTGCTGGGAGGAACCGACCGAACCTCGAGGTCGTGGAGCTCGACGCAGCGGGGTTCTTCGCGGGCTTTCGCGCGAAGCACCGGGAGGGTCTGCGGAAGATCGCGCTCCGCGGCACGTTTCTCGACGAGGAGGACCTGGGGCGTTTCCTGGACCTGGGCTTCCCCGGCCTGGATGAGCTGGCCGGCCTCGAGGTCGTGGCTCGGACCCTCAAGGCGGGCACCGTCGATCAGATCGTCGTAGACACTGCGCCCACGGGGCACACGCTGCGTCTGCTGACGATGCCTGGTGTGATCGCGCAGTGGAAGGGCGCGCTCGACGTGCTCCTGAACAAGCATCGGGTCATGGCCCGGCTCTACGCCGGCACGTACCGGCGGGACGAGGCGGACTCCTTGATTGCCGCCTTGGATGACATCGTCGTGGTCGTGCGCGCGGCCCTGGCCGACCCCCGTCGGACCGCGTTCGTCCCCGTCATGAACGCCGACGCGCTGTCCCTCTATGAGACCCTTCGGCTGCTGACCGCGCTGAGGGACGTGGGCGTCTCCGCGCCGTGCGTCGTCGTCAACCGCCTGGGTCGCCCGTCTGGGAAATGCGCACGGTGCGCGAAGCGAAGGCGCGACGAGACAGCGTGGGTCGAGAAGGCCCGCCGGCAGATCCGCCCGCCGCTGATCGAGGTCCCCTCCTTCGCCATGGACCTCGCCGGGGCCGAGAAGCTCGAGGCCCTGGGGCGATTCGTTCTCGGCTGGGGGCCGGAACCGGTGGAGGAGAGGCCGTCCGGGCCGGCGTGCGACGCCCGCCCGGAGGCCGTCGAGACGCCACGCAAAGTCGACGTCGCGCGCTCACACGTCTTGGGTGACGCCTCGCTGTACCTCGTGTGCGGCAAGGGGGGGGGGGGGAAGACCACGGTGGCCTGCGCCCTGGCTCTTTGGCTCAGGAGCCAGGCTCGCGGTCCGACGTTGCTCTTCTCCACCGACCCCGCGCACTCCGTGTCGGACGCCCTGGACATAAAGATCGGGGCGCACCCCACGAGGGTCGTCGATGGACTCGACGCGGTGCAGATCAACCCCGACGAGCGCATGGATCAACTCCGGGAGATCTACCGCCGCGAAGTCGGGGCGTTCTTCGAGTCCCTGTGCGAGTCGACCGCCGTGCAGGACGTCCTGGATCACCAGGCGATGGATCGGCTCATCGACCTGTCCCCGGCCGGACTCGACGAGATCATGTCGCTCGTCGACCTGGCCCGGCACTTCCGCGAGGGGAAGTACGCCACCTACGTGGTCGACACGGCGCCGACGGGCCACTTCCTGCGGCTGATGGAGATGCCGGGGGTGATGCGAGCATGGCTCCGCGCCCTGTTCGAGGTCCTCTTGAAGTACAAGGGGTTCTTCCGCGGCGAGGGGCTGCAGGAGTACCTCGTGGACCTGTCGAAGGGCGTCCGCACGCTGCAGGAGATGCTGCGGGATCGGAACCGGACGCTGATCGTCCCCGTGGCCATCCCCGCGACCATGTCGCTGGAGGAGACGCGGGACCTGCTTCGCGGTACGGGCCGGTTGGGCCTCTCCGTCGGGGCGGGCGTGCTGAACCACATCACCCGCCGGGCCGACGGCCCAGCAAGCTGGCCTTGCCAGCCAGCAAGCTGGCCTTGCCAGCCAGCAAGCTGGCCTTGCCAGTGCAGAGTGTGCGCGCGGCAAGCCTCGGTCTCGCAGGCCTTCATCGAACGCTATCGGGAGGCCTTCGCCGGTCTCCCCTTCCTCCAGCTCGAGGAGCAGATGGAGGCCCCTGTGGGCATCGCGCGACTCGAGGCGATCGGGCTGGAGCTTTTTGGCCGACAGGAGAGACGAGCATGACACCGACGGGTACCGTCCGGATGCGGGTGGGAGGGCATCAGCGTCCCGACTCCCTCTGTGACGCGATCGACACGCTGCTCGACACCGGGGTCGTGGTCTCGGGGACCATCCGGATCCGGGTCGCGGACGTCGACCTCATCTACGTGGCCCTGGAGGTGATGGCCAGTTCGTGGGATATCGCCAGGGGTATCGAGGAGTGACGATGAAACCGGCCTGCGCCGACCAGCAAGTGGACCTCGACCCGAAGCACATCCGTCAGGGACTGGGACGCCTCGTCCTGACCGTGGTGGAGCTGCTGCGTGAGCTGATGGAGCGGCAGGCCCTGCGACGCGTGGAGGCCGGCACGGTAACGGCGGAGCAGACCGAGAGGCTCGGAGAATCGTTCCGGGCCTTGAAGGTCGAGATGGAGATGTTGCGGCGGCACTTTGGACTCGAGGCCGAGGACCTGAACCTCGATTTGGGACCGCTCGGGAAGCTTCTCTGAGGGAACCATGGCTCAGTCGATGACACACTCCGTCGAGTCCGCCACGCTGGCGGACATCCTGGAGCGAATTCTGGACAAGGGGATCGTGATCGCCGGCGACATCAAGGTGAAGTTGTGCGACATCGAGCTGCTCACCATCCAGATCCGCCTCATGATCGCCTCCGTGGACAAGGCGAGGGAGATGGGGATGGACTGGTGGACCAGGAACCCCGACTTCAACTCCGCCGCCGCCCCCCTGCCGGCGGTACTCGCAGGACCTCAGCGCGACGGGGAGGTCGAGGCGCTGAAAGCGCGGATCTCGGAGCTGGAGCGGAGCTCGAGGAAGCCGCCCGCCCGCGGTAGCACTCGTGGATGACGGGCCGCAACTCCAACTCCAAGAGCCAACTCCAACGAACGCCAACTCGAATTCCAACCACACTACGCCGAGGGCTTTGAGTTGGAATTTGTGTTGGAGTTTCTTGGAGTTGGGGCTTGGAGTTGGAGTTGCGAAGCCGCTACTTCGCGCAGCGGAAGCCGACGTCGTCCATGATCGTGTGCGGTTGGTAGGAGCTGCGATTCGTCGTGCGCAGGTCGTCGGGATCGCTCCTGAACGACCCGCCGCGGATTACCCGGAACTTCTCGCCGAAGTACTTGCAGTCCACCTTCGGGTGGTATCCCTTGTACCAGTCCGCCGTCCACTCCCACGCGTTCCCCGCCATGTCGAGCGCGCCGATCGGACTCTTCCCCTGCGGCCGCGCCCCCGCGCGCTCCAGCCCCTTCTCGCAGACGCAGCGGTCGGGATCGAACACGTTCCCCCACGGCCAGCGGTTCGGCTGGTCGAGCGCAGGTGCCGCTGCGCCCTTGTCGAGCGTGCCCGCCGTCGCCAGGAGCTTCTCGAGCTCCGCCTTCGTCGCCTCCCACTTCCCCTTCCGATCGATCAGCTTCTCCTTGTCGACCTCCTCGGGCGCAGGCCACCTCGCCGCCTTCTCCCACTCCGCCTCCGTCGGCAGCCGTCTGGCAGAGCCAGCTTGCTGGTTTCCGGCCCACTTCGCGTAGGCGTCCGCGTCGTCCCACGTCACGTTCACCACCGGAAGGTCCTCGGTGCCCGCCGCAGGCTTCAGGCCCCCCCAGTGGAGAGGCGGGGCATGGTTCGTCGCCGTCACGAACGCCGCGTACTGGCCGTTCGTCGTTTCCCGCTCGTCGATCAGGAAGGGGTCCACGTCGACCACGTGCGGAGGGGCCTCGTCCGGCGACTTGGGGTCCGCGTCCCCCATGATGAACTCGCCGCCGGGGACGAAGATCATCCCCTCCGGCACCCCGGACTGCGCCAGGCGCCGCAGCCGAGGGGCCCACTCGTCGTCGGACTTCTTCGCCACCGCCGCGGCGAAGAACGCCTCCGCCCGGGCGCGGTCCCCTTTCCAGAGCGCCCACTGGCCGTTCGCAAAGGCCACCGCGAAGTCGAGGTCCCCCTTCTGGTCGAGCTTCTCCTCCAGCTCCTTCGTCGCGATCTCCGGCTCCCCCGCCTCCGCCGCGAGCGCGTTCGCGGCGCGGAACGCCGCGAGGGCCGCCTCCGGCTTCCCGTCCGCGACGAAGTCCTCGCCCCGCTTTGCTGCCTTGAAGAAGCGCGCCTTCCGGATCCCCTTCTCCGCAGCCTGCGCGACGTCGGTCGCGCGGTACTGCGGGTCGGCGAGGACCTTCTCGAACGCCTCGATCGCCTTATCGAAGTGCTTCGCCTTCAGGAACTCCTCCGCGTCCTTGAGCGCCGTGCCGGACTTGCGGCCGAAGCTTTCCATGCCGCTCATCTCGTCCTTCGTCTGGTCGACGACGTCGTGGACGTCCGAGTACTGCTGGAGGATGAGGGCGAACTCCTTCGCGGCCCCCTCGACGTTCCCGTCCTCCTTGAGCCGCTTCGCGCGCCGGAAGGCCTCGAGCGCCTCCTTCTGGTGGTCCGTCTCCGAGGTCCGCACGAAGTAGTTCGCCGACGTGAACAGGATCGCGGCGAGGGGAATCGCGACGGCCACCCACACCACCGCGCGGCGCAGCTTCTCGCGCCGCCGGGCCGCCTCGATCTTCTTCCACACGTCGCTCCGGCGCGGGTCGCTCTCCGTGAGCGGCTCGAGGGCCTCCGTCCACGCCTTGATCGCCTCGCGGTAGAGGCGATCGGAGGCGAGCTTGTCGCCTCGCGCGACCTGCTCGGCGATCGAGCGGTCGCGCAGCCGGACCCGCGCCTCCTCGATCCGCGTCTTCAAGCCCGCGTCGGGGCGGATCTCGATCGCCTTCTTCCACTCGACGACCGCGGCGTCGAACGCCCCGGTGGAGAAGTACGCCTCCCCCTTCGCCGAGTGGACCTCGAACCGGGTCCCGTTCGCAGCCTTGGCGTTGCCGGTATCCATGGCGCCTCTACTTCCGGTCGCGCGCGTGGAGCGCCGCGACGGTCACCGCGAAGAGCACCACCGCGAACACCCCGAGCATCCCCAGCTCGTTCACGATCCCCTTCCGCTCGAGGACGTGCTGCACGCCCACATATCCCCACTTCGAGATCATGACCTTCTCGATCTGGCGGGCCGCGCCGGTCAGCTCCCCCTGCACCGAGACGAAGATGAGCTGCGGAATGAGCGCGATCGGCAGCATCGAGAGGGCCTTGTCGCTGGAGTCGACCAGCGCGGAGAGCAGGAGCCCGAGCGTCAGGCTCGACGCGGCCGTCAGGAACAGGACGAGCGCGTACTGGAGCGGGTTCCCCGGCAGGCGCTCGAAGAGGAGGACGCCTCCGAGCAGGAGCACCGTCTGCACCGCGCAGAGCACCGCGAGGACGAGGACCTTCGACAGGGCATAGGAGAGGATCCCGAGCCCGACCATCCGCTCCCGCTCGTAGATCGGCTTCTCCTTCACGATCTCGCGGCAGGAGTTGATGCAGCCGAACCAGACGGCCACGATGCTCATCTTGAAGATGAGGTTCTGGTCCCCGACCTTCGTCCCCGCGTTGTAGGCGAGCACGAGCACGGCCGCGATGAGGGGCGCCTGCACGAGCAGGATCGCGAGGTTGATCCGGTCCCGCAGGAGCGTCTGAAAGTACCGCGCGACGAGCGTCGGGAGTTGGAAGCGCCCCGCGCCGACGCGCGGCGACGGGAGAGGTGTGCGCGGGACCTGCCGCTCGCGTTCGACGACCTCCGCGCGGTAGAGGTCCCCCGCGCGGAACTCGCCTTCCCACTCGCCCGGCGATCGCTCCTTCAGGCGCTCGTAGACGTCGAGGACGCGGGTCACCTCGAACGCCCCGAAGAGCGCCGACGGCGGGCCGAAGAAGACGAGGCGCCCCTTCGAAAGAAGCGCGACGCGGTCGAAGAGGTCGATGTTCTCGACGATGTGCGTCGTGATCACGACCGTGCGCCCGCCGTCCGCGAGGGAACGGAAGAGCGCCATCGAGCGTGCCTCGTTCGCCGGGTCGAGACCGCTCGTCGGCTCGTCGAGGAACAGGATCGCCGGGTCGGTCAGGAGCTCGACCGCGACGGAGACCCGCTTCCGCTGGCCGCCGGAGAGGGTGCGAACGAGGGAGTCCTCGCGCCCCTCCATGTCGACCGACTTGAGCGCGCGATGGATGCGGAGGTGGACCTCCATCTCCGGCATCTCGGCGGGGAGGCGCAGCGCCGCAGCGTAGCGGAGGACCTCGCCGACCGTGAGCGTCAGGTGGATGATGTCGTCCTGCGGGACGTAGCCGATGCGCCGCGAGAGCTCCTCGTACGCGAGCGGGAGGTCCTTCCCGTCGAAGACGACGCGCCCGGCATCGGCGGGGGCGATCCCCATGAGCGCCTTCAGGAGCGTCGACTTCCCCGACCCCGAGGGGCCCAGCAGCCCGACGAACTCCCCGGCCTCGACGGTGAGGGTGACGTCGCGGAGGAGGGACGCCTCGCCGGCGGAGCGGGAGAGGTGGAGGGCATCGAGGCGCATGCCCGGCTGCCGGGCCTGCGGCCCCGCGGCCGTGGGGGTGGTCCCGGAAGGACCCTCGATCCCGGCGGCCGCGCGTTCCATCCGCTACTTCGCTCCCTGGCCGACCCGCGGATCGATTTCGTCTCTCCCTTCGCCCTTCTCCCCTCGCCCCTCGCTCTTCTGCGTCGGCGCCGGCGGCCCCTGCAGGACCCGCCCGGCCGCATCGAAGAGCGTGTCGAGCCCCACGCGCGCCGCATCGCCCGCGAGCTTGCCGAGGTCGCGGATCTCCTTCTCGTTCTTCGTCACGGCCCCGAGGACCCCCTTCGCCGTCCCGGCGCCGAGCTTCACGCCGGTGTCCGCCGCCTGTTCCGCGGTCTTCGGGATCGCGTTCGGGTCGGAGAGCAGCTTGGCGGTCTCCTCCGTCACCTTCTTCTCGACGTATTCTTTCGTGAGCATGTCGTCGGCGGCCCCCTTGATGCCGTCCTTGATGGCGCCGCGGACCTCCGTTTGCATCTCCCTGCGGATCTCCTCGCGCATCGACTCCTTCTCGCGCCGGAGTCGGATGTCCATCACGACCCACGTCGCCACGCAGCCGAGGAGGACGGCCGAGGATACGCCGACGACGATCCACAGGCCCGCAGGACGATTCATGTGAGGGCTCCTACTTCCCCGACGGCATGAGGCCGCCGGTCATCTCCTGCAGGATCTTATATAGTTCGTTGTCCGTCAAGGCCGCTCCTCTGCGTTCCGTGTCGGCGAGCTTCTGGTAGGTCGCCCGGCAGCGGCCCACGAACTGGTCCGTGAGGGCCAGGCGGTCCTTCAGGTCGCCCGCCATCGGCACGACGCTCCCCGGGCAATCGTTGAGCGCGTAGAGGAGGAAGATCCGCGCCTGCTCCGCCGCCTCGAGCGCCTCGCGCGCCCGGACGACGCGGCTGGAGATGGAGCGGCTGTCCGACTTGTCGCCGTTCTTCGAATTCACGGCGTCGTGGTAGGCCTCCTCGCCCGCGGTCATGTAAGCGCTTGCGATGCCGCCGATGCAGTTGAACACGAGGCCGTCGAGGCCGCGGATCTGGCCCTGCGCGTCCGCCCCGCCCGGGGCGTTGAGCGAGGGGGCGAGCGCCGCCGCCATCTCGAGGAGGTACCTCGCGCGCCGCGCGTCGGCGAGCATGTTCATGCAGTCGAGGCCGCGGACGGAGATCTCCGCGTCCTTGCTCTTCGTCTCCTCGACGAGTGACTTCGCGCCCTCGAGGAACTTCTGACTCTGGAGCCCAAGGACCCTCACCATCTCCTCGCGCTCGAAGTCGGTCGGGCGGCCGAGGTACATCCCCGTCCCGTGGCACTTCTCGCACATGATGTACTTCATGCCGTTGCAGGTCTCGCAGTAGTGCTCGGTCACCGGGTGGTTCTGGATGTTCCCGCCGAATCCCTCGACGATCTTGTGATACTCCTTCTGCATGCCGCTCTGGCAGGTCGGCCTCGGGCAGCGCGTCCATCCCTGGAGACACCCGCTCACGGGGCACCCCTGGCGGAAGCGGCAGTCGATCATGATCGCCGCGAGCGGCTCGCCGGTCTTCTCCTCGCACGCCTTCGAGAGGGCCGTGAGCTCGTCCTTCGAGTGCGTCCGGACGACGTTCTCGAAGACGCCGAGCGCGCGACGCGCGTTGCCGTCCTTGTAGAACTCGAGCCCCTTCCCCATGTCGTTCGAGGCCTCCTCGCGGACGTCGTCGCCGAGGTCCCTGGCGAGGAGCTTGGCCTGCTCGTGGTTCGGGTTCCGCTCGAGGATCTTCTGGATCGCCTCGCGGCACTTGTCGTGGTCCTTCGCGGCGAGCCAGGTCCGGGCGATCTCGAGGTCGGCGACGTCGTCGTAGCCGGGCATCGCCGCCTTGCACCCCTCGAACGCGCCGCGCGCCTCGTCGTAGAGGCCCGCCTCGCGCGCCCAGCGGCCGAGCTCGAGCGACTTCGTCGCCTTCTCCCAGCCGGCGGGGAGGGCTTCGACCTCGGAGGAGCGCTTGGCGAATTCGGTGCGGAGGCCGTCGCCGGTCTCGACCCGCTCGATGTCCTCGCGACGGATCGTCATCGTCAGCGACATCCCCTTCTTCGTGACGACGACCTTGACCTCCTTGTCGTCCTGCGAGACGACCTGCCCCTGGACCTGTTCCCCGTTCTTGAGGAACACGACGTCGGCGCGGAGCGGCAGGGCGAGGAGAACGAGGAGGGCGAAGCGGGAGAGAGGCTTCATCGAGGGACCTCCGGGGCGAATGTGCAAGTTTCAATGCGCAATGTGCATGTAAGGAGCAAGGCGACAATGCGCAGTGGAAGTTTCAATTAGCAACCCGGGTGCCAGCGAATTCCCGGGGGCAGAGGCGCAAGCTACTGCATAGCAAGGCGTTCCGCCATCGAATTTGCCTCCACGCCGGCTGACTCGCCATTCCGTGGACACCCACAATCCACGCCGTTGACAGGGGCCTGCCGACCGCGGAAGATGGCGTCGAGCCCCGAAGGGGCGTGCCAGGACAGCCCAGGGCGGAGCGAAGCGAAGCCCTGGGTCTCCGGGATACCCCAACCTGAGGGAGCCCTGAAAGGGCGACCCACGCGCTTGGGTCGCCCCTTCAGGGCTTCCCCGATAGGGTAGGCATCTGTTCCAGGGACTTCGTCCCTGGCTATCTTGGCGCGCCCCTTCGGGGCTGGACCCCGAGGTGGCACGCCGTCGCGGGGCGGATTGCGAGTTGGCGCGCCAGCGCGGGCACGGACCGGACGGAGCGCGCGACTTCGGGCAGAAACGCGAGTTGTTGGAGTGCTGGCGACCCCATGCGCATCGACCGTTTCGAGATCCTCTCCGCGCTCGGGCGAGGCGCCGTCGGCGCTACGTACCGCGCCCTCGATACGCGGAGCGGCGCGAAGGTCGCCCTCAAAGTCGCCCTCGCGCGCGACGGAGAGGAGGCCGTCCGCCGCGAGCATCGCCTCCTCACCGGCCTCGACCACGCAGGCGTCGTCCACGTCCTCGACGTCGGCGATCGTTGGTTCTCCATGGAGCTGATCGAAGGCGACATCCTCTCCCGCCGCCCGCCCGCCTCCCTCTACGAGTCCGTCCGCGTCGCCCGCGACATCGCCTCCGCGCTCGCCTACCTCCACGGCCGCCGCCTCGTCCACCGCGACGTCAAGCCCGCCAACCTCGTCCTCCTCCTCGACGGAGGCGTCAAACTCATCGACTTCGGCCTCGCCCGCGAGGCGGGCTCCCACGCCGACGCCGCCGAGGGGACCCTCGGCTACCTCGCCCCCGAGTTGCTCCGCGGCGGAGATGTCGATCCGCGCTCCGACCTCTACTCCCTCGGAGCGACGCTCTACGAGTGGATCGCCGGCCGACCGCCCTTCGAGGACCCCGACCCGCAGCGACTCCTCGCCATGCATCTGGACGCCGAGGCCCCCTCGCCACGTTCGGCAAACCCGCTCATCCCCGACCCGCTCGAGCGGCTCGTGCTCAAGCTTCTCGCAAAGGCCCCCTCGACACGCCCCGCGACGGCCGAGGCCGTCGTCGAGCCCCTCTCCGCGATCCTCGAGCTGCCCGCGATCGTTGCGACCCGCGTCGAACGCGGAGCCGACCTCCTCCACGCCCCCGCGTTCGTCGGCCGCGAGCGGGAACGACGCGCGCTCGAGCGGGCCTGCGAGCGCGCCGTCGCGGGCGCCGGCGGGGTCGCTGTCGTCGCCGGCCCGACCGGCTCCGGGCGGGCGCGCCTCCTCGACGAGGTTCAGGCCGGCCCGTGGCCCGCGGGACTCCTCACCATCGTCGTCTCCGTCGAAGAGGCCCCCGGCGCGCACGACCTCTTCCGCCGCCTGCTCGCCGAGGCGTACGCCGCGCTCGACGCCGCCTCTCGCGATAAGGCCTCATCGCGCGTCGGTCCCGCGCTCGCAAAGTTCGTCCCCGCGCTTCGCCACCTGCTCCCGCCCCCGCGCTGGGACGCGGCGCCCGAGGAGATTCCCTCCGTCCTCCGTGAGCTGCTCGCGCTCGCCGCCCGCCCCGTTGCCCTCTTCCTCCACGCGCTCGAGCAGCTCGACCCCTCGACCGCCGACCTGCTCCTGCCCTTTGCCCGGCATGTGCGCTCACTCCCCGTCCTCGTCGCGGCGAGCCTCTCCACCGACCCGCGCTATGAGCGCTGCCCCGCCCGTGCGGCCCTCGCGGCGATGCAGCGGGACGGCCTCGCCGAGGAGGTTCCCCTCCCGGCCCTCGCGCGGCCGGCGCTCGCTGCGTATGTGGAGTCGATCCTCGGCGGACCCGGCCTCCCCGACGAGGCGCTCGCCCGACTGGAGCGCGACGCCGGCGCCCAGCCCGGCCCCGTCGCCGCGGCCCTCCGCGCCCTCGCGGAGCGGGACCTCCTCGTGCGCAAGGGGGGCCGCTGGCAGCTCGTCGCCGGTTGGGAACGCGAGGGACTCGCAACGGCCGTGGGAGGGGCCCTCTCCGAGCGAGACGTCGCCGCGCTCCGCGCGCTCGCGCTCGCGGGGGGAGGCGCCCCGCAGGCGATCGTCCGCGTCATCGCGGGGTTCTCGGAGCTGGAACTGGCCTACGCGCTCCACCAGCTCGTGCGCCGGGGCGTCCTGCGGCAGGTCGGCGCGGCCTTTCACTTCGTCGACCCCGCGGCCGAGGAGGCCTTCCTCGCGAGGTGGGGCCGCGAGGAACGTGTGAGCGCACACGAGCGGGCCTTCGCGGCCGCGACGGGTTCGCATCGGATCCGCCACGCGATCGGGGCCGGGAGGCACCGGGAGGCGATCGAAGGCCTCCTCGAGCAGGCTGCCGAGGCGGAACGTGGAGGCGCCCACGCGGCGTGCCTCGAGGCGTGCGAGCAGGCCCTGGCGCAGATGCAGGCGGCGGGGAAGCATGGCGAACGTCGCGCGGAGGCCCTCGAGCGGCTGGGCCGGGCCCTCCTCGCGCGGGGCGACGCTGCCTCCGCCGAGGAGCGGCTTCGCGAGGCGCTCATGCACGCTTCACGCGGAGGCGTCGACGAGGCCCGCCTGCTGCGCGCGCTTGCCGAGGCTGCGACGGAGGCAGAGTCGCTCGCAGAGGCGGAACGCGCGGCGCGGCGGGCCGTGGAGCTGTCGGCCGACGGCCCGGATCGCGACGAGGCGCGGGCCCTCCTCGCGGAGGCGCTCCTCGCGAAGGACGACCTCGCCGGCGCGCGTGCGGTCCTCGACGCGGCGCCGGCCGTGAGCAGGGTTGTGCGCCTGGCCCTCGCGCGCGCGAAGTGGGCGCTCGCGGCAGGGGAGTGGGGCCTCGCGGTGAGCCACCTCCGACAGATCCCCGATCTGGCAGAGCCAGCTGGCTGGGTGGGCGTCGCGCCTCGCTGGCGTCTCGACGCGGCGGTCGCCCTCGCGCGCGCCGAGCTCGCGCGGCTGCGTCTCGCGGAGGCGCGCACGCAGATCGCCCGGGCCGAGGAGCTTCGCGGGCAGGGGACGCCGTCGGGTCGGGCGCGACTCGCCCTCGTCGCCGCGGCGCACGCGGCGCTCGCAGGCGCCCTCGACGAGGCCTTCCGCCGCGCGGGGGCGGCCAGTGAAGCGGCCGCGACGCTCGGGAAGCCGCGGCTCCAGGCGGCCGCCAGTGTGCTCCTCGCGGCACTTCACGCGTGGCGCGGCCGCGGCGAGGAAGGAAGGCGACCCGCGGAGCTGGCCATCTCCGTCGCGGAGAAGTGCGGTGCGCGGGGCCTCGCGGCGTGGGGCCGCTGGGCGGCGGGGGAGAGCCTCCTAGCGAAGGGGGAGGCGATCGCCGCGGGGTCGAGCTTCAAGAAGGGGATCGTCGCCTTCCAGGAGCTTGGCCTGGAGTGGCCGCTCGCGGCGCTCTACCTCGGCATGGCGCGCGCGGCCCGTGCGGCGGGGGAGGGGGCGCAGGCGGTCCACTGGCTCGGGAAGGCGGAGGCGGAGGCGGCGCAGGCGGAGGACCCGGTGACGGAGGGGCGCGCGGCGCTGCTTCGTGCCCGGCTTGCTCGCGGAAGCGGGAACGAGGAGGGACGACGACACCTCCTGCGTGCGCAAGAGGTCTTCGACCGCGGCCCGGCGCCCCTGTTCCTCGCCGAGGCGGCCGTCGAGGAGGCGACGATTCTCCTCGAGCAGGCCTCTCCGCCCGCGCGACTGGACGAACTGATGAAATCGCTCCTGCGGGCCGAGGAGGTCTTCCGCACGGCGGGGTGCGCCCTCGCGGCGAAGCGGGCGGCGCAGGTCGGGCGTGAGCTCACGCGAACTGGCAGGGCCAGCTTGCTGGGGCGCACTCGTACCGAGGGAGACTGGCAGGGCCAGCCTGGCAAAGCCAGCTTGCTGGTTGCTGGAGGTTCGATCGCCCTCGCGGCGACGAGGATTCACGAAGAGGTGGACGCGACGCTCGCACGCGTATTGAAGGAGGAGGAGACCCGCATGGGGTCCGACACAAGAGCCGTCATGCTCCGCGTCGAAGAGGCGCGGATGACGCTCCACGAGAAGATCGCGGAGGCGTCCGAGCGGAACCTTGCGCTCCTCGCGCGCCTGGAGACGGTGGAGGAGGAGCGGGCCTCGCTCGACGCCTTGATCCAGGTCGGGCGGCAGGTGACCTCGCTGCACGACCCCGACCGCGTGGTCGACGCGATCATGGACATCGCGATCCGGGAGCTGCGGGCGGAGCGAGGCTTCCTCCTCCTCAAGGACGCGGACGGCTCGATCCGCTTCCGGGCGGCGCGGAACCTCGATCGCGAGACGGTAGAGAGGCCGGAGAGCCGCCTCTCGATGACGGTCGCGCGGATGGTGATGACGGGCGGGGAGCCGATCCACACGAGCGACGCGGAGGCGGACGAGCGGTTCCGGGAGCGGGGGAGCGTGAGCGAGCTTCGCCTCAAGTCGATCCTCTGCACGCCGCTCCTGTCGCGCGGCCAGGTGATCGGCCTCATCTACGTCGACAACCGGTTCGTGGCGGGGTGCTTCACGGAGAAGTCGCTCGACTTCCTGGTCGCCTTCAGCCACCAGGCGGCGATCGCGCTCGAGAACGCGCGGCTCTATGAGGACCTGCGGCGCTCGAAGGCGGAGCTGGAGTCGCTCAACCGCACGCTGAACGAGAAGCTGACCGACGCGGAGAGGCGCCTGGCGCGGACCCGGGCGGAGCAGGCGAAGGAAAGCGGGTTCGAGGGGATCGTGGGCGAGAGCCAGCCGATGCTGGAGCTGCGGAAGCTGGTTGCGCGGGTGGCGGAGTCGAGCGTCCCGGTGGTGATCAGCGGGGAGAGCGGGGCGGGCAAAGAGTTGGTCGCGCAGGCGATCGCGCGCCTCTCGCCGCGCCGGGACAAGCCGTTCGCGGCGGTGAACTGCGCGGCGATCCCGGAGGGGCTCCTGGAGAGCGAGCTGTTCGGCCACGTGAGGGGATCGTTCACGGGGGCGGACCGCGACCGCGAGGGGCTGTTCGAGAGCGCGGACGGAGGGACACTCTTCCTCGACGAGGTGGCAGAGATGGGCCTGGAGATGCAGAAGAAGCTGCTCCGGGCGCTGCAGAACGGGGAGATCCGCCGGGTCGGCGGGAAGGACGTGAAGCGGGTCGACGTGCGGGTGATCTGCGCCTCGAACCGCGAGCTGGAACCGATGGTGCGGGAGGGGACGTTCCGGGAGGACCTGTTCTACCGCCTCAACGTGGTGAAGGTAAGGGTGCCGGCGCTCAGGGAGCGGAAGGAGGACATCCCGCTGCTCGTGGCGCACTTCGTGCGGATGCTCGCGGAGAAGTCGCGGCGGGCGGCGAAGGAGGTGACGCCGGCGGCGATGAAGCTGCTGGTGACGTACGCGTGGCCGGGGAACGTGCGGGAGCTGGACAACGAGCTGCGGCGGGCGGACGTGATGGGGGAGCGGACGATCGACGCGCCCGATCTTTCGCCTCGCCTCCGTGGGGAGGAGGAGGGGCCGCGCGCGGCGGAACCGGACGACCTGGACCTGAAGGGGGCGCAGGAGCGGCTGGAGAAGGAGTACGTGTCGCGCGCGCTGCGGAAGACGGCGGGCAATCGCAGCCGCGCCTCGCAGCTCCTCGGGTTGTCACGCCAGGGGCTGATCAACCTGATTGAGCGGCACGGGCTGGCGTAGGCTGACGCAACTCCAATTCCAACTGCCAACTCCAAGAAACTCCAACTCGAATTCCAACTCCAAGGGCCCTTGGAATTCGAGTTGGAGTTTCTTGGG
>ORJL010308943.1_pt1 | contig 15898 bp, 14 predicted proteins | sample 1779941 | NCBI WGS metagenome assembly ORJL01 (sample SAMEA104232317, study PRJEB22302) | groundwater metagenome | biome: forest; feature: aquifer; material: groundwater | place: USA | collected 2011-08-07 | depth 5.8 m | reverse complement strand
TAATTCATAATGCATAATTCATAATGCATAATTAAGGATTAAGGATTAAGGATTAAGGATTAAGGATTGTGCATTAATTTTTGATGAGGGAAAGAGTGAAGGAAAATATAATCGTTGATAAAAGCATGGCTTTCGCTATTAGGATTGTAAGATTATATAAATATCTGTGTGAGGAACGAAGAGAGTTTGTATTGTCAAAGCAATTACTTAGAAGCGGTACAAGTGTTGGGGCAAATGTAAAAGAGGCAATACGTGGCCAGACTAAAAAAGATTTTGCAGCAAAGATGAACATTGCACTTAAAGAAATATCCGAAACTGAATACTGGCTAGAATTGTTGTACAAAACTGACTATATAACACAAAGTCAATATCATAACATGAACGATGATTGCCTAGAATTAATTAAGATACTAACATCCATAGTTAGAACAATTCACAATTCATAATTATGCATTGTGAATTATGCATTGTGCATTAATTAGTTGGGGGTGTTTATTATGAAAATTAAAAAGGTCTTGGTGGCGTCGGGGTTAACGGGTTTTTATTTCGACGATCAAAAGGCGATTAAAGCTGGGGCAAAGCATGATGGTTTTTCATATGCGGGAGAGCCTTTGACATCTGGATTTAAGGCTGTTCGGCAACGTGGGGAGTCTATTTCTATTATCCTGCTGTTAGAAGATGGTCAAGTTGCTTCTGGTGATTGTGCAGCTGTCCAATACTCAGGGACGGGAGGGCGTGATCCACTGTTTTTAGCTGAAGAATTTATGCCGATTATACTTGAGGAAATTGGCCCTAGGTTAATTGGGCAGGATTTGGATTCGTTTCGCCGCTTGGCTGGTAGGGTGGAGGGTTCTCGACGACCTAATGGGGATCGATATCATACGGCTATTCGTTATGGAGTTAGTCAAGCTCTTCTGGATGCTGTAGCGAAGGCTCAGAGGTTGACGATGACAGAAGTCATTGTCCAAGAATATAAGTTGCCCTTGATCTCTGAACCTGTTCCCATCTTTGCTCAAAGTGGAGATGAACGTTATGATAATGCGGACAAAGCCATTATTAAACGTGCTGGGGTTTTGCCCCATGCTTTGATCAATAATGTGGAAACGAAGTTAGGTAAAGAGGGTGGGCTACTCTTGGACTATGTAAAATGGTTACGAGAGCGTATACTTGCTTTAGGAGAAAAGAACTATCTTCCGATCTTACATATTGATGTCTACGGCACGATCGGTTTAGCCTTTGAAGATGATTTAGAGAAGATGGCTGATTACCTCTCTAAGCTTGAAAAAGCGGCTCTACCCTTACATTTGCGGATTGAGGGTCCGATGGATGCCGGCGGTAAAGAGGAGCAGATTAGACAGTTACGAGCTTTGCGGTTAGTTTTAAAGGATCGTGGCATACAGATCGAGCTTGTAGCGGATGAATGGTGCAATACTTACGAAGACATTGTAGAATTTGTGGATGCCCAAGCAGCGGATATGGTTCAGATTAAAACACCTGATCTTGGAGGGATTCAAAATACAATTGAAGCTGTCCTGTATGCCAAGAAATATGGAGTGGGCGCCTATGTAGGAGGATCTTGTAACGAGACTGACTCTGGTGGAAGAGTTGCTGTCCATGTAGCTTTAGCTACTCGTCCTACGCAATTGTTGGCTAAACCGGGGATGGGTGTTGACGAGGGCTTGATGATTGTGCAAAATGAAATGAATCGTACTCTAGCCATACTTAGGGATAAGGTAGATTTACGTTGAAGTTACCTTTGCAAGTCAATCACTATTGTCCGTTCACAAGCGCTTCATTTACTATTCACTTGATGCTAAAGCTACACGCCAAAACCCAATAGTTTTACTGCATGTGAACCCTTGGCGTGCTTAACGCTTTATCGTCTGCGTTCATTGACGTAAATTCCGCTAGACATGCTCTCTAAGCAATAGTGTTTTGACTTTGTAGCGTTTATGAAGAGTGAGTCTACTAATCCGTAAAAGGACGGTGGATAAATTGAGTACAGAGCTAAGGAGTTTTTATGGCTAAAATCGGTTTAACAACGACTGTTCCTATTGAAGTGCTTTATGCGGCAGGGGAGACTCCTGTTGATCTAAATAATATTTTTATTACTAGTCCTGAGGCTATGCGGCTGATCGATGAGGCAGAATTAGCGGGCTATCCGCGAAATGTTTGTGGCTGGATCAAGGGTTTGTATTCCACAGCCTTGAAGAACCCAGATATTCCACGTATTATTGCGGTGACTCAGGGGGACTGTAGTAATACACATGCCTTAATGGAGACTTGGGAGGTGGAAGGTAAAAGCATTATTCCTTTTGCTTTTCCCTATGATCGGGATGCTGATATGCTCCGTTTGCAGATCGATAAGCTTATCCAGGCGTTAGGTACAAACTGGGAAGAAGTTCAAGCTCAGAAGAAACGTTTGGATAAGGTCAGGTCTTTGGCTTGGGAGGTTGACAGGCTGACCTGGCAGGAAAATAAGGTGACTGGGTTCGAGAACCACTTGTGGTTAGTTTCTTGTTCTGATTTTAATGGTGATCCTGAAAGGTTTAGTAAGGAACTGGAAGAGTTTTTGGCACAAGTTCGAATGAGGAAATCACTGGCGGATAGATCTGATTTTAAAGTCCACGTTAAGGAATTTCGGCTAGGGTTTATTGGGGTTCCACCGATTAATCCGGAACTCTATGATTTTATTGAACAACAGGGGGCTCGGGTGGTATTCAATGAGGTTCAACGACAATTCAGTATGCCTTTTGAAACTGCGGATCTCGTTGAACAGTATCAGCGCTATACCTATCCTTATTCGGTGTTCGGACGGATTGAAGATATTGCTCGGGAGGCTGAAATCCGCCAATTAGACGGTATTATTCACTATACTCAGAGTTTTTGTTATCGGCAAATTGAGGATTTAATCATTCGCCGGAAACTTAATTATCCTATTCTAACGTTAGAAGGAGAGAATCCGACAGGCTTGGACGCCCGTAGCAAAATGCGGCTAGAATCCTTTCTGCAGATGCTGAGAGACTGATAACCAATGCATAATTCATAATGCATAATTCATAATTAAGCATTGAAAGGAGAGAGTACTGGAGATTGAGAGGAACATTCGAGATGACGAGCGACATCCAATCTCAAACATCGAGCATCGAACATCGAGCCTCGAACCTCGTTTGTGGAGTGGATTTGGGAAGTCGGAGCGTAAAAATAGCGCTAATGCAGTTTAGTGATGGGGACGAAATTCCTCGAATTATACGTATGGAAAGTATTGATACGATCCGTTTTTATCGGGAGTATGGACGTAAGCAGGCGGGGAAACTGGCTATCGATTTTACAGCTTTAGGTTTACCGAAGTCGGAACGACTGATTTCCACAGGCTATGGACGAAATAGTTTAGAATTAGCTGGTGGGGTAGCAATTCCAGAGCTTAAGGCGCATGTTCTGGGGGCTATCTTCCAAACTGGCTTACAAGACTTTACGTTGGTTGACCTTGGCGGACAAGATAGTAAGATTATTCAAGTTGCGGGTGGGCGGATGGTGGATTTTCAGACGAATGATAAATGTGCAGCCTCTTCCGGACGTTATATCGAAAATATGGCCTTGGTGCTAGGGATGAGTTTGACAGAACTTGGTGAGAATGCTGAGACCCCTGTAGAATTGAATTCAACCTGTGCGGTATTTGGGGAAAGCGAAATCATTGGGAAAATAGTGGAAGGTTTACCCTTAACACAGTTAGCTGCGGGTGTAAATGCTACAGTTGTTAGACGTATTTTGCCACTATTGCGTACTTTCGGAGGGGAAACCATTGTTTTTACCGGAGGTGTTGCATACAATAAGGCTGTGTGTCAGTTGTTAATCTCAGGTAGTGGAAGGCAAGTAATAGTTCCGCCAGAACCTCAATTTAATGGGGCCATTGGTTGTTGTATTTATGGAACTAAGGATAAGATATAATAGCAAATAGACGATGCAAAAGATTTCCGGCTCGTTCCGCAGCAAAGAAGGCGCACAAATCTTCTGCCGCATTCGAGGATACGTTTCAACGATTTGCAAGCAAGGGTTCCCGATCCTAGAGAAAATTCAAGATGCGTTTGCAAACAACCCTTTTATTCCTACGCAACCTCTCAATAATTAACTCGTGTCCATCCTTAGAGGGTACTCTGTACTCCTATTTGTGTTGCTCAAATACAGCGGTGCTGAGTAGTAGCGAATTTTGATATTATCCATGGCGAAGATGCTCACCATCTCGGCCATATTAGGTACTATATGCGACAAAGTTGGAAGGAATATCAGTCACTTTGGGGGGTATCCCTTACTTGCGGATTGAACACAGTTTAAGCTGAATCTCTTTTTCGGATTCCAGAAGGACAACCAAGCTGTTTTTTTGATATCCCAGGAAAAAATTCTGCTGCAGGCACAAGAATTGCAAGAGATTTTAGTATTGGAACTGGTTTAAAGAGTAGACGCAATATCCAGCGTCCGCACGGGATTAAACTAATAAAAAAGTTAAAAGAATGGGGGGATGGAAGGTGAAAAAAATCCATGTAGATGAAATTATTGTAGCTGTGAACATCAGCTGCCATGCAACCCGGCATAAGGAAGCAAGATTAGAAGGGAGAAATGAATGATGGCAGATGTTATTCGGATCGAAACTCCGCTGACCAAAGAAAAACTTAGGCAACTTAAAGTGGGAGACAGTGTCCTCATTTGCGGTGTTATTTATACCGGACAGGACGCCGCCCATAAAAAAATGGTGGAAGCTTTAGCCTGCGGAGAAGAACTTCCTTTCAATGTTAAAGACCAGATCATTTATTTTGTGGAGCCGACTCCCTCTAAACCCGGACAAGTTATCGGTTCTGCCGGACCAACGACCAGCGGCAGAATGGATGCGTATTTCCCTGCTTTATTTGCCATAGGCTTGACCGGAATGATCGGTAAAGGGCAGTGCTCGCAGGAAGCAATCGCAGCGATGAAAGAGAACGGAGCGGTCTACCTTGGAGCTGTTGGCGGCGCAGGGGCATTAATGTCCAAACACATTATTTCGTCCGAAGTTATCGCCTACCCTGAACTTGGGACAGAAGCCGTCTGCCGCCTTGGAGTTAAGGATTTCCCGGCTATGGTGATTATAGACAGCCAAGGGTACAATCTTTACGAAATGGGCAAGGCCCAATACCGCAGGGTATAGTGTCAGGGAATGTGCGGCTGTGCAAGCAGCCTGAGCATTAGCAATTGCTGTTATTTTCGGTGCAGGCTATGGATACCTGCAGTTAAAAGGAATATGGGCACTTTTGCGTTAGTCATAGAAGGTTTGCGGTGCATGTGAACATGATCTTTGCCTATACTACCTTGAACTATTGTCACACCTATTGTTTCGCATCCCTGACTGAGCAGTTCTCTCAATCGTTGACCTATCACTTTGTGCAGTATTTTATATCGGTATTTTGTCACCCACACTACGTGATACTTTATATCATATACTGTGTGGCTTCCTTTTTTGTAATCTACCATAGTAGCGGTCACCTCTTATATAGTTTAGCAGACCGCTACCACATGGTCTACGCTAGAAGCTGTCCCGACTGAAGTCGGGGGTATTAAACCAAGCGCATTAAAAATAAAAAATATTATGAAATTTTAGAGGATTATCAAGATTAGTGAAGAAATATATCATCAGGATGAAGAAATATATCATCAGGATGGTGAGGGAACTTGGAAAAATTAAAAGTTAAGGACATCATGACGGTTAACCCCATTATGGTTAACCAGCAGGCAACTGTTCAAGAGGCTGTTTCCTTAATGCTCAAACATCGTATTGACGGTTTGCCGGTAGTGGATGATCAGGAAACATTAGTGGGTATTTTCACCAAAACCCATGCCCTTAAGGCGTTAGGGCTGGATACTAAAGTACCAGTTGCGGAAATTATGCAAAGAAGTGTAATCACTATCAGCGATGAAGCTTCGCCCGAAGAGGCCTGGCAAATCCCGGTGGGGAGATTGGTTGTGGTAAATAGCGTCGATCAAATGGTAGGGATAATCACCAGAACAGACTTGGTCACGGCTTTTCAGCGGAAGCTGGAGTATGCTTTGGAGGAATTTATAGGTATTATCAATTCCACCCATAACAGCATTATTGCTGTTGACCGGAACGGTCGAATTGTTTTGATGAATAAAGCTGCCGAAAAAATGACGGGGATCGCTGTGTCTGAGGTTTTGGGAAAGGACATAGATAGTATTATCGCTAATTCGGGATTGAGCGAAGTGATCCAAGGCAGTTCCTGTCAACTTGACCCTAAAGTTTGCATTCGTGATAAAGCTATTTTGGCGAATAGAACCCCGATCATTAAGAATGGAATAATTATTGGTGCTGTAGGTGTTTATCAAGAGATCTCCGAACTGGAAAGTTTGGCTTCCGAGTTTAAAACCGTTAAAAGAATTAATGAAGAACTAAATACAGTAATCGAGTATTCAGCAGATGGTTTTATTGTTGCGGACGAAGCTGGCAACATTATAAAAGCCAACCAGGCCAGTTGCAATATTCTGGGTATCCCAGACAGCAATATCATTGGCAAGCATGTGAATTGGCTGATAGAAAAGGGATATAATACCGAATCGGTTATCATGAAAGTTTTAAAAAGTAAAAAAAAGGAAAGCTTGGCTAAAAAAATAAATAATGGAAAAGAAGTTTTAAGTACTGGAACTCCTATTTTTGACGAAAATGGAAATATCTATCATGTAGTTTCCAATTTACGAGACCTGACTGAACTAAACAGAGTAAGCTTCGAGTTAAATAAAGCTATGTTGGAACTGGAACAATACAGAATGGAGAATTTATCTGATAACATTATTTACCGCAGTAGTGAAATGGTGATAAATGTAGAAAAGGCAATCAAGGTTGCTAAGTTTGATTCTACGGTGATGTTATTAGGAGAATCAGGTGTAGGTAAAGAAGTGTTAGCTAAAATAATTTACAGTTCCAGTAAGCGCAGTAAAGGACCCTTCGTTAAGATTAATTGTGCAGCTATCCCCTATAACCTTTTTGAATCCGAACTTTTTGGCTATGAAGGAGGTACTTTTACCGGGGGCAGTAAAGAAGGCCGTCTCGGGCTCCTGGAACTGGCTAACAACGGTACAGCCTTTTTGGATGAGATAGGGGAAATGCCTTTGGATATGCAAGTAAAGTTACTCCGTGTGTTACAGGAACGGGAAATTCTCCGTGTTGGCGGTCGAAAGCAGATCAAGCTGGATATCCGGATCATTGCGGCTACAAACCGGAATTTAGAAGAGATGGTGAAAAAAGGACGGTTTAGAGATGATTTATATTGGCGCCTTAATGTCGTATCCATTCAAATTCCCCCTTTAAGAAAAAGGAGAGAAGATATAACTGCGCTTATCTATCATTTTTTGCAAAATTTTAATCGAAAATATAATACCAATAAAACGATAACAGCTTCGGTTATTACTAGAATGGTTGAGTATAATTGGCCCGGTAATATTCGGGAACTTGAAAATACTATCGAAAGAATGTTAGTTTTAAGTACTGGCAACACCATTGATCTTGATTTCTCCTTATGGTTTGACTCAGATCAAAATAAAATTGAAAAATGGGCCACTTTAAATTACTGGGAAGTTATGAATGAAACGGAAAAGAGACTTATAACGCAAGTATACAATGACTGTAAAAGCACCCGTAAAGCAGCCAAAATATTGGGAATCGATCAATCGACTATTGTGAAAAAACTAAAAAAATACAAACCACTGTTTGATGACCAAACTCATCAGTGATGACAAATGTAATTTATCGCCTTAAACCCGAATACTTGGCTGTCTAAGCAATTAATCATCAGATAATAGATGATAAGTTTCATCACGTATTATCTAAAAATTCTTAAAATTATCAATATTCATTGATGGCATGTTTTTTGCATTAAACTAAATGTATAATTGGTTGCTGACACTAAATGTTTAGTGCTTGTACCCGTTATTTATCCCTTGTCCGCATTGAGTGCGAGAAGAATTCACTTCGCTAAGGAGTGGTTGAAGGAGTGGTTGATTGAAGTGACGAAGGTGGCAATTTAAAACCAAAGGTTCAGGATTCAAACTATAAAGTAAGTGAAGAGAGGATGATTACTGGTGGCTATTTGTGCTGAATGCAAATCATTTTTTCCTGTACCGGATAATGCCGATGATTATGAGCCGGGCAAAGGGGACTGCGTGATTGAAGAAAAAGACGAAAAGGGGAAGTTCTGGCTTTCCAAGTCGACAATGGGTAAAGAACAATGCAAAAATTTCAAACCCAAAAAGTTATCATAAGACTACTTTTGTGTAAGGGGGTTGTTGTTTAATGGCTAAAAGAGCTGAGAATGTACAATATAAGGGTAAGGTCATTGAATTTCCATTCGAAAACCCAGCGGAGGAAAACATTCCTGATGAGGAACTGCACGAGCATCTTGCGCGCCCTAGCACGGAGAGGACGAAAAGGCTTAAAGCGCGGTGCCGCTGGAAGCATGCTACGGCAGGAGAATTCGTTGAGGATAGCGTAAAGGGCGGAATCGAACGGATGCGCCTGATAACCGAGGCTCATAAGCAGTCAGAGGGTAAGCCCGAAGTTATTCGAAGAGCGCTGGGACTGGCCAATATTCTCAAGGGCACGATTGTCCTGCAAGAAGACGAACTTATCGTTGGCTATCATGCCGAGCATCCCAACTGGATACCGCTTTACCCTGAGCTTTCGTACATGGCGGTGCAGGATTATATTCAAAGCAAATACGCTCCTCAGCCGGTTGAAGAGGCTAAGGAAATCAATGAGTATTGGGTGAAGCACTCCCTGCAGTCTCACAGCCAGCCGTATTTTACCCAAGAAGAACTATCACAGATGTATCAGGTAAGCACCATGGAGGCACCGGTTTTTGCCACCGGTTATAACAGTATAGTGCCTCCGTACGAGACGGTGCTGGAAGATGGCTTGTTGAAGAGAATCGAACTGGCTGAGCAGCATATCCGGGAAGCAAGGGAAAAGATGGCTGCGCCGTATTGGAATGCTGATGAACGGCTTCAATATATCGCTAAAATTGATAATTGGGAAGCCATGGTTATTGCGGACAAGGCTGTCATTGCCTGGGCCAGACGCCACGCCCGCCTGTGCAAAATTGTGGCAGAACATTTTGAAACCGATCCCAAGCGCAAAGATGAATTACTAATGCTCGCTGATATTTGCCACAGGATACCTGCCGAACCGGCCAAGGGCTTGAGGGACGCTATGCAGGCTAAGTGGTTCACTTACCTTTTGAGCCACGCAATTGACCGTTATGCCAGCGGCTATGCTCAGAAAGAGGACAAGTTGCTCTGGCCTTACTATCAGAACAGTGTCATGGAAAAAAGCTTTCAGCCCATGTCCCACCTGGATGCGGTGGAACTGGTTGAGTGCGAAAGATTGAAGGTTTCCGAACATGGTGCCGGCAAGTCACGGGGCTATAGGGAAATATTCCCCGGATCAAATGACCTGTTTATCTTGACCGTTGGTGGGTTGAACAGGGATGGTACGGACGGGTGCAATGATATGACCGATGCGATCCTGGAAGCAGCTAGAAATATCAGGACCACCGAGCCTTCCATTGTCTTTCGGTGGCATCCCAAGGGACGGCTCAAAACCAAGAATTTAGTCTTCGAATGTATCCGGGACGGCTTGGGTTATCCTTCAATCAAGCATGACGGGATCGGAACAGCCCAAATGATGTATTATGGCCGTTTCAGCAAGAATAATAACGGGGCTACACCGGAGGAAGCCCACGACTGGGCCAACGTTCTCTGTATGTCTCCTGGACTTGTGGGGCGGAGAAAAACCCAGAAAACTAGGTCAGAAGGCGGCGGTTCCGTTTTCCCGGGCAAAGTTTTGGAAATTACCCTCAATAACGGGTATGACTGGAGTTATTCTGACATGCAGTTAGGTCCGAAGACCGGGGGTATTCGTGATTTCAAAACTTTTGAAGATTTATGGGAGGCCTTCAAAACACAGTACCAGTATGCCGTGAGTATGTCAATCAGGGCCAAAGATATTTCGCGTTACTTTGAGGCAAAATATCTCCAAATGCCTTTTGTGTCCAGCATTGACGATGGGTGCATGGAGCTGGGGATGGATGCCATGGAATTGTCCGAGCAGCCCAATGGCTGGCATAATCCTATCACCACCGTAGTTGCAGGCAACTCCCTGGTAGCGATTAAAAAACTGATCTATGACGAGAAAAAGTATACCTTAGAACAGTTAGTGGAAGCCCTCCATAACAATTGGGAAGGTTTCGAAACGATGCAGCGCGACTTCTATAATGCTCCCAAGTGGGGGAACGATGAGGACTATGCCGATGAGATCATCAAACGTTTGTATGAAGATATTATCAGTGGGGAAATGAGAAAAATCACCAACTATTCCGGCGGCCCGGTCATGCCGGTTGGCCAGGCTGTAGGTCTGTACTTGGAAGTCGGCTCCCGGACTGGTCCAACCCCTGATGGCAGGTACGGCGGGGAAGTGGCTGATGACGGTGGGATTTCGCCGTATATGGGAACCGACAAGAAAGGGCCTACGGCTGTCCTCAGGTCTGTGTCCAAGGTTGACGCCAACACGCAGAAAGCCAACCTGCTTAACCAGCGGCTCTCGGTTCCAATTATGCGGAGCAAACACGGGCTCAATATTTGGTTGGCATACATGAAAACTTGGTACGACTTGAATATTGACCATGTCCAGTTCAATGTGGTCAGCACGGAAGAAATGCGGGCAGCGCAACAGGAACCGGAAAAGCATCAGGACTTGATTGTCCGGGTATCGGGATTCAGCGCCCGGTTTGTGGATATCTCCAGGTATGGGCAGGAAAGTATTATTGCCAGGACGGAACAGTCGTTTGGAGCTGAGGATTTGGAATTCCTAGGTGTTAACCTGTAGATTTTTCTCTGATATTGGTCTGGGAGTCTGTCCGATGCAACAGGGTCTGCAACGCCGAAAATATATTATATCAAAATTGCAGCAATTGCCAAGAAAACCTTTCTCATTGGCGCTGTGGCATACAAGGTGCGGTCTTGAACGCTTAGTGGTTGCGCAAGGGTATCGATGAACCGAAACTGAAGCGGACGCTTGGAAGCATAAAACATTAATATTATTAGGAGGTGACGTTGAGCATGGCTGAAGTACAAGCGAAGACGAGAGCTTATGATCTCAGGTATGAACCGGGAACCACAAAACCCTGCCTGAAATGCAAATGGGGGATTGAGGATCCTACTGACCCTTCCAAGGGCCAGTGCATCGGCTCCAAGACAGCGGGCGGTGGAGTATGGAAAAGAATGATTAAAGATTATTACAATACGACTTGTGATAAATTCACTGAAGGGGAAGTCGACTTCAGGGATCATGTTTAAATGAAACTGACATGCACCCTGTTTATACAGGGTGCATGTTCTTCAACCTTAACTGATCGGAAGTTAATGCCCAATTGAGTATGGGTACGAACGGGGGTAAAGAAATGACAGATAAAAAAATTGCCATTCCGGAGCAAGATCCTTTCTTTTATGTGGAAAGCGATACTCTGAGAATTCTTCAGAGAGTGGAAGAAATCTCAAAGAAGCATCCTGTCAATGTTTTAATCAGCGGCAGGCAGGGATGCGGCAAATCTTCGATTGTTCGGCAATATGCCGCAGTGTTTAACCGGCCGTTAGCTACTTTCCAAATAGGAATATTGTCTGAGCCGGGTCAGCTTTACGGGGAGCATGTTTTAGAAAACGGGGAGACAAGATATCGCCCCTATCTGTTCCCGGAGGCTATCCAAACCCCAAACTGCGTTGTGCACTTGGAGGAAATCAACCGTCCGGAGCACCCCAAAGCCCTCAATATGCTTTTCTCGCTGTTGGCGGAAGACAGGCAGGTTTGGATGGATGAACTGGGCCTGCTTAAAGTGGCCGAAGGAGTAGTCTTTTTTGCGACGATGAATGAAGGGGAGGAATATATTGGCACGGAAACTATGGATCCGGCCTTAAGAGATAGATTTTATACCGTGTTGATGGATTATATACCCGTGGACGTCGAGGCTGAGGTTTTGACGCAAAAAACGGGTATCAGCAGAGAAACTGCCCGGGAAATAGTCGGGATTATTAATAGACTTCGTGACCATTCCGATTCGCCCATTGATGTCTCCACCAGGACGAGCTTGATGATTGCCGAAATGTTAGCCATTGGAGCCAGCGTCCGAGAAGCAATTATCTATAGTTTGCAAATTAACCGGGAACACCTCGAATCGATTCTTTTAACCCTTCACTTGGAAAAAGGGGTTGCGGAAGTTCAGAATGCCAACGAATATGTCCTGTTTGGCAAGCCCAATGATTAACACGGGTGTGCGGGTCTAAAAGCATGTTCCGTAACCACAAGTTTTTTCAGGCGGGGGGGGAGCAGGTTGAATGTGATAAGTGAAAACCGGGATGTGATTAACAGATTTTATATTAGGGGCGGGGAAGGGATTTCTGAATTCTGGCGCCGCAACAAATCACCCGTTGAATCCAGGGAACTGGCCAATTTGTTGCTAGCAATCCGTAAGATTGTCAGGTTTATCGGGCCCAATGTCGGGAGTATTATCTGGTCCGGGATGAAGTCATCCAATGAAGCCAGTGATATTAACCTGAACCCCTCTCTGGTTGTGGGCAGTTATCCTGTTCCTGGCGGAAAAACAGATTATGCGATCGGAGTGGTGATCAAGGAAGCATACAAGCAAATCGAGTGGAGTGAGCGGGCGATAAACCTAGTTGGTCGAAAATTAACCAAAATGTCTTCCGATCACACCTATAGACTGAAAAAGTTTCTGGAGATGGCGGAACAGATCTACTTGGATTTGGTTGCCAACCGCTCGGTATTGGGTTTGTACGCTGAAAAATACCGGCAGGTTAAGTTTAAGGAGGCTAGGAAAAATTTCGTCCAGCCCCCTACCGTTGATGAACTGCTCCATATTTGGTGGCTGATGGCTGCTGATTGGAACGGTTGTAAATATAAGGAAGAATTCACAAATGCTATGTATGGGTTTTACGGGTATAACCTCGACAACTATTATAAAGAACCTCTCCGTTTGTTGAACTCAATTGTCGGGGAATTAATGGAAGAATGCCCGAAGATTCAGAGTATAGTCGATCGGTGTGAGTATCGTGCCAGTCTTTATTTAGAAATTTGGGATGAATTTCTAAAGGCAACCAAGTTCTGGATAACTGATATAGGGGACTCCACGTATATGCCCAAGGCGCTGGATGTGGGTGATATTATTGACGGTGAGCTCGGGGAAGCTCTGAAGCCCATTCTGGCGGTGATTGCCAAAGAAATCGAAGCCCTCCTGCAGCAGAATCGGGACTTAACGGAAGAGGTTCGTTTGATTGCTAACGATGACAGTGAATTGGTTCCCATTGAGATTGGGGACATTGTCCTTCCCCTGCAGGAACCTATGGACAGGGATCTGGTTCAGAAATTGCGTCTCGCTCTGCAAAGCCACTCCAAGAAAAGGAACATCATCAGTCGGGGGATGAAAAGTGGCAAGATCGATAGCCGGCGCCTGTACCGGGCCCCGATGACCGGTGAAATATTCTGCTATAAGAAAAGTAAATACGAAATGGAAAACGATCTTATCCTGCTGGTGGATGCTTCCGGCTCAATGGGGGGGCCAAAATGGAAAACAATGCAAAAAATCTTCAGTGCCCTTTTTAACGTTGTAAGGAGTTTCAATAAAAATGCCCGAGTTTTTGCCTATAACGAGAGTAGAAGTATATGCTATTTAACGGAGCTTACTTCCAAAAAAGAAGGGATATATACCGTATTGCCACAGGGAAAAACAGCTTCGGGTGAAGCGATCATTGCCACTGCTCTGATGCTCAAGCGAAGAATGAGGACTCCTTTTATTATTCATCTCACGGACGGAGCCTCTAATTGGGGCAGTCAGGTTAAATTTGCCACTGATTTTTGCAAGAAAAAGAAAATAAACTTAATGACCTTAGGTTTTGAATGTGAAAAGGATAATAAAATAGCGCTAAGGAAGGAGTATGGCGAGCAAGTTGAATTTGTCGATACTCTGCAGGAATTACCTAGGAAACTGGTAAAATTGTTGTCTCACACCACTTATATGTAGAAGGAAATATTGAAAGGAGGATACTTGGATCATGGCTAAGATAACTTCGGAAATGAGTGAACTCGTTGAGAAAGAACAATGTTTGGTGGCGACGGCTGATCAGGAAGGACGACCTAATCTAGCCGTAAAAGGATCGACAATGGTTATAGATGAAAAGACCTTGGCTTTTGGCGAATTAGGAGGCGGAAAAACATACCATAACATCATAGAAAATCCGCAGGTACTGGTGATAGCAGCCAACCTCAAAAACAGGACGGGATACCGCTTTTTGGGAAAGGGTGAGTTGATTTCTAATGGGCCATTGTTTGACAAGTTTGCGGACCTGTTTGCCGGAATGGGGAAACGAAACCCTATAGCAGTTGTCCAAGTTAAAGTAAACGAGATTTTGGATTTACGGGGGAAGAGGCTGGAGTAACATCGCTGAGTGACTACCGCGATAAAACAAAGCGAAGGGATGGGGGGAGAAATTTGCGTACGGTTCCAGGTTGCGATAGTTGCGATACTAAAAACAAAATAATAAGACCCCTAATAACCAATATCCAGCGCTATTCTCTGCAGGATGGACCTGGGATAAGAACAACAATTTTTTTAAAGGGCTGTTCCTTGAGGTGTCCCTGGTGTCATAACCCTGAGACACAAAGAACGTTACCAGAGGTTAACTATAACGTGGAAAATTGTAGTGGGTGCGCCAAGTGTGCTGAACATTGTCCAACTGGTGCAACCTATATTGAAGGAGAGGGAACAGATTCCTTTCTTAGATTTGATCGTACGAAATGTACGGGTTGCGGTGAGTGTGTTAGAGTTTGCCTGACGGGAGCGAGAGAACTAATCGGGCAGAGTTTAACCATTGATGAAATTGTCAAGGAAGCGGTGGCTGACCGCCTCTTTTTCCTCAATTCCGGGGGGGGGATTACCATCAGCGGCGGCGACCCGCTTTATTTTCCGCATTTCTCGATTGAATTAGCTAAAAGACTAAAAAATGAACATGTCCATTTAGCGGTAGAAACCGCAGCCTTCTGCCAGTGGACGTATCTGGAGCAGTTGGTAGAATATATCGATCTTTTTTTGATTGACATTAAAACCATGGATGCCGCGAAATATAAAAAACATATTAAGGGTGAGTTAGGTGTTATTCTGAAAAACCTGGAGAATTTGCTTGAAAAAAAAGCATCAGTCAGGGTGCGGCTGCCGATTATTCCCGGTTTTAACGATAGCTTAAGCGACTATGAGGCCTTTGTAAACTACCTTGGTCAGCTGCGCGGCAAAATAGCAAGCGTGGACATTCTAACCTTCCATAGTTACGGAGAGAAAAAGTATCAATTTTTAGGAAGAGAAGACTATCAATATCGCAGTGTTCCTAACATGACTTATAAACCAATTAAAGTTCTGGTTGACATGCTGACAGAAGCCGGCTTCCTTCCCGGGGTGAGTCTTACTGTGGGAGGATTAATAGGAGTCAATACTTAGGGATTTGCTTCAGGTACTCAAAGACAGGCATCATGTGGTCGAAGAAGTTTACATGCTATTTCTTGCAAAATTGGTTGCCGGAACTTGAGGGAAGACACTTTTTCAGGCAGGCGGAAAAACTATATTAAAAGTTGGGAGTAGCTTCCCGCGCTGAAATGACCAGAAAGAACATTGATAATCTGCTTGGAAACATTATCACTACAGCGTAACTTAATTTTACCCTGTAAGGTTCTGTAATTTCTTTAAACTATGTGACTTATACGCACTATAATTACGACGAAGATGGTAATCCACCTTATATAAGG
>ORJL011051341.1_pt1 | contig 15911 bp, 11 predicted proteins | sample 1779941 | NCBI WGS metagenome assembly ORJL01 (sample SAMEA104232317, study PRJEB22302) | groundwater metagenome | biome: forest; feature: aquifer; material: groundwater | place: USA | collected 2011-08-07 | depth 5.8 m | reverse complement strand
GGAGATCGGGGATGAAATCCGCCTCGAAACGGTCGTTCCCTCGGACCGGATTCCCCACGCCGTCGCCGCCCTCCGCGCCGCCCATCCGTATGAGGAACCCGCGTTCGATCTCTATCCGCTGAAACCGGAACCGACCGACGGCATAGGCCGCGTCGGTCCCTTGGAGAAACCCACTTCGCTCGCCGCCCTCGCCCGACGGCTTCAACGCGCGACGGGCGCGAGATGCGTGCAACTCGTCGGGGATCCTCAGAGGCGAATCGAACGAGCCGTGATCGTGGCAGGCGCGGCGGGAAGCTTGCCGTTTCGCACGACGCTGTGCGCAGGCGACGTCGTCATCACCGGCGAAATCCGCCACCACGACGCGCTCGCGATCGAACGAAGCGGAGCGGCGGCGATCGCGCTCGGTCACTGGGCCAGCGAACGACCGGTGCTGCATCCGCTCGCAGAAGCTCTACGAACGCGCATCCGATCGATCCGCGTCGTCGTCAGCATCGCCGACGCAGACCCCTTCGAGCCGTTGTAGAAGCGAGGGTTAGAAATCCGCGTCGGTGAGCCCGACGTTGAACTCGATCGCGCGAGAAACGTAGCTACCCAGCAACTCGCGCCGGGCGTCGTCCGCGTACGCGAAACACCCAGTTGGCACCAACCATTCTCGATCGATGTAGATCACCAACAGGCGATCGGGGAACGGTTGATCCACGGGACTGACCGGAAGCTTTCTTTCGAGGACGTAGCAATCGCGATCCCCCAGCCGCTCGACCCCAACGAACCGCAAGTCGTAGGCCGGGTCGCCTTTTGCCATCTCGCAGAATTTGATGATCAGATCCAGCGTGTTGCGAAAACCGAATTGATCGAGGCTTCGCCGTGACGACGCGGTCATCTCCGCGGAGTGAATGTCCCGCTTGACTCCGGAGGGAACCAGCAACCCCAGGATTCCCGCCGGTTCGATCAGCGCGAACTCCCGACCTTCGCGCGACCATCTTCCCGCAACGTAACTCACGCGGCGTGCTCGATCCGCGTTGCGAACCCAGCGCATGTCGACGCTGAAAGGCTCTTGTCGAAACGAGACCTGCGTCTCCTGTTCCGCCGTCAGCGAGCCCTGCACCCTCTCCTGCCTCAGGAACCGGCAGCGGTAGTCGCTGAAGGACGAACAGCGTTCACGGCACAATCGAAGGAACCCCAGCGGATCCCGAACCGCTAAGAGCCGATGCGAGTCGTCGCCGACCACGCGGCCGATCGCTAACTTCGATCCTCCGAGCGCGTCTCGGGCCAGCAGCGACGGGTCACGTCCGACGGATTGACACTCCACCGCCAGCGCCGCCAGGAGCGCTAGGATCACGAACCGAACGCCGCCGATCCCCAACCGTTTGTGCATGCTCAACACCTCAGGGAACTCGAAAACAACGATCTCTCGACGAAACCGAATCCGTCGCGGCGCCATCGTCGACCGATCGCTCAGGACGGTCGTCCCGATCGAACCTTCCGATTATCGGGCAAACCGTGGATCGCTCGTGCGTCGCGATCGTTTTCCGCGCCGGATCGGACCACGCGCACATTTCGCGCCGCCCCAGAATCAGCGGACTCCCAGCATTCATTGTAATGATACACGGCGTCGGAAAACAAGGATGAATCGTCCCAAATCACCAAAGAAGATCGGACGGCGGTCCTTGGGGACAAGTGTTGAAGCTACGCGGGCTCGATCCGCGGGAGCGTTACAGTGAAACACGTGCCTCGATGACTTTCGGACGCGACCGTGATTTTCGCCCCGATCATCGTCGCCAATCCGTGTGCGATCGCCAACCCCAGCCCCGCCGCGTGCCCGGGACCAGCGCCGAGCGCGCCCTTGGTCGTGAAGAACGGTTCGAAGAGTCGCGACTTGGTCGCTTCATCCAGGCCGACTCCGGTGTCCGCGATCTCGATCTCCACCGAACCGTCTCGCAACCTCGCGGCGATTCGCAAGACGCCGCCGCTGGGCATGGCCTCGATGGCGTTTTGGACGATGTTCGTCAGGATCGTTTGCAGGGGAGCGCGCTTCACGGGCCACGTCGGCAACCGCGCCAGCTCGAACGTGAACTGGATGTTTCGAGTGGGGACCAGCGCGTCGATCTCGTCGGCGGTCGTCGTCAACACCTCCGAAAGATCGCTCAGATCATCGCAGCGCGGATCGCCCTCGGAGAAGGAAAGCAAACCGCGAACCAACCCCATCGCCTTCGCCAACGCCTTCCCCACCGGCTCCAACACCTTCCGGTCGATCGCCGGATCACGACTTTCGTTCGCGTAGTCGATGCTGGTGATGACGCCGCCGAGCACGTTGTTGAAGTGATGCGCCACCGCCCCGGCCATGCGTCCCAGCGACGCCAGTTTCTCGCTGTCGTTGAGCTGTTTCTGGAGCGCCATCCGTTTCGTGATGTCACGAAAGCAAAGTGACGCCCCGACTCGCTCGTCGGTGTCGCCCAGGATCGGGGCAATGGTCAGGGCCAATTCCCTCCGCTCGCCCTTCGCATCCCGATGCTCGAACTCAAACTCGACCGTGGCCCCGGTTTCGATCACGGACTTGATCTGATCCTCCGCGGCGTGTCGCCGTTCCCAGGGAATCATCGATCCGACGGGCGTACCGAGCATCCGATCCGCGCCCGCACCAAAAACGCGACTCGCGGCCGCGTTCCAGAACGCAATGTGCAGTTGCACGTCGGTGGTCACCAACGCGACGCCGAGACTTTCGCACAGGTGGCGAAACGACGCCGCGCTGCTCGACGCGTCCGGTGGTGTTACCGTGGTCGCGGTCTTCATGGGCCGGTTCTCGACTGCGAATCCGATCGAAGCGTACGCGGCGTGATGAAGAGAAGTACGTCGAACGACTGCCCGCCGCGCTCGCTCGTAAAGAAACGAGGCCCCAACAGGTAGCGGTTCGTCGCATCCGCGGCGGCGCCGAGAAGTAGGAACTCGTCCTTGGCTAACGAAACCCGCGTCGCCGCCTCGCTGAAAAGATGACGGTCGATCGCCGGCGTCTCTTCGATCGACTCGGATCGCCGCTCCCAGGTCATCCCGCCGCCATCGCGCCGGACCTCCAGCGTCAGCTCCAGATCCATGCGACCGTCACGATCCGAAAGCAGGAAATAATCGGCGTTTAGAACCTTCTCGCCGCCGTCGAACGTTCGCCCCGCCAGCCGGTCGTCGCGGCCATACGTGAAGATCGTGTCACCTTCCGCGACCGTGTCGATCCCGATCGCCAAGGGCATGCCACGCTGCGGCACAAGTTCATCCTTACGAACGCTCGCCTCGCCCGCCTCCAAGATCGCACGAATCGCGGGCCAGGAAGCCGGCGCGCCGACGCCCAAGCGAATCCCGTTTCGAGCGAGCCGCACGGCGACCGACGGATCGAGACGCGATTCATCGACGTGATTCCAGATCTTCAACGCGTCGCGCATTTCCGCGGAACGAATCTCGACCCGGGCGACTTCGAACGTCACGCCCACCGACACCGCCGGATCGACCCGCCGCATGGTCGGTCGACCGAGATCCCCCGCGCCGCCGGAAACACGTGCGGCCGACGCCGACTCGGAGCGCGCCCTGTCGCGTAGCCAGTTTCCCGGCCAAAGCGGCGACGTACTGCAACCGAGGTGCGGGGTCGTCAAGCAAGCAGCGAGGATCAGGAAGAAACCGGTGTGGTGAAAGGAGATTGCACGCTTGTGTGGGGGAATGCGCTTTGCGATGGTCGTGACCGTACGAAGGTTGGTTCGATCTCGCATCCGATCAACCGCATGACGAAGAGAGAGCGGGGAAGCACTCATGACATCGGCCGACCCCATCCCTCGATACGTCGGTCATTCGCACACAGTGTAACTTCGCTACGCACACCCCGTCAACCCGCGCAGCGAAGGGCGAAAACCGTGACGTCGTCCAACGCCGCTTCACTCGTCGCGAGAGATTCCGTGCGCGCCCGCAGCACATCGACGGCGTCCGCAACGGAACCGCGCCCGAGTACACCCAGCCATGTAAGCTCCCGTCCGTCGATCGAGGAACTGGGCACGCGCGACGTGCCCCGCGTGGTTTCCGTCGTCGTCGCCGCATCGGCAGGCGACGGCGCCACGGCCTCCAGCCCGTCCGTGAAGAAGAAGACCGTATCCCCCGCTTGTAGGCGAAATTCAACGACCTGGAACTCCGGCGAGTCGCAAGCGCCGACGAGCGGTCCCTCACTGACCAGCGATCGCGGCGATTCGCCCGGTCTCACCAAGACCGGATACGGCGCTCCGCCGCGCGCCCACCGCAACACCCGCTCCGTTTCGTCATAGACGGCAAAGAGTGCTGCCACGAATTGGCACTCGGAAAGGTTGCGACCCAACAGGTCCGTGTTCACATCGCGGAGCACCTCGTCCGGCGGGCTCGTTCCACCGCCGCGCAGACTGCGCTGCACGTACGAAGAAAGCAGGGCCGCGGGGACTCCGTGCCCGGTTGCATCGGAAAGGACGAACGCCACGCGATGGTCGTCAAGCCTAAAACAATCATAGGCGTCCCCACCGATCGTCTCCGCGGAACGATGAAAGACCTCGACCTCCAATCCCTTCACTCTCGGCAACCGCGCCGGGAGGAGATCGCGTTGAACCGTCGCGGCGTGGTGAAGCTGTTCCTCCAGTCGGTGCAAGGCGGCCAGCTGCGCTTCCTCTCGTCCTCGGAGCACGTCAAGCTCGCGCTGCAACCGCCCGAGCGCGTCGAGCAGCGCTTCGGAATCGGCGGGGGCGAAGGCACGGGCATCCCGCGCCTGCGGAGGTGACAACGTGTTGACACTCGACCGAGCAGCCATGTCAAATCCTGAACCGAGCCGATCGGAACCCACTCCCGAGACGCCCCCAAAGGTGCGACGTTCGTGCGCCGATCCATCCGGCGCGGTTCCGATAACTCCTTGTCGGTGAAGGGAGCGCTCCTCTGAAGAAACGCGGGCCGGAAAACGAAAAACGGGAATCGCGACCGTCCGCTGAAAAGAATGGTCCGCACAGCGGACCCTACCGGCGATACCCAAACGTGAACGAGGTACGAACCGTTAGTCGCCGTCGACCGCCGGAATGCGTGACACCCCGACGGGTACGGAACCCGATTCATGACGCTGGGACGCGGTTACAAGTTCCACGTACCTATCCAACAAGGGATCGGCCGCACGCAGCGATCGGCACGTTTCCAACACTGCGAGGCACTCCGGCCATCGCCCCGATTCGAAATGCCGAACAGCCTCGGCGAACGCCTGGACGTAACCACGCTGCGAATCGACGGCGTCGCTCGCCAATCCTACAAGCTCCCAGCATTCGACGGGTTTCTGCCGCCCCGCGACCTGCAACTGCCCGATCGGTCGAAAGAGAAACTCGTCACCCGCGGCCTCGCGCGTGCCGCGGTCGACAAGCAACTGCGTCCCGATCGACTTGTTGGCCCGCTCCAACCGCGACGCGACGTTTACCGTGTCGCCGATGCACGTGTAGTCGAGCTTCGTATCCGTACCGTAGTCGCCCACGAACGCCTCGCCGGTCGCCAGCCCAATACGAACGTGCAACCGATCGTCCTCATTCACGAAACCGGCCGCGACGTCGAGTCGGACGACCGCGTCGCGCGCCGCGAGCGCCGCTCGACACGCCGCCCTTGCGTGGTCGGCGCACGGAAGGATCGGGGCGTTGAAGAACGCCATGACGCCGTCGCCGATGAACTTGTTCACGATGGCGCGTTCGTCGATCAGCGCCCTGCTCACCGCGCCGAGATACGGATTGAGACGCTCTCGCGTTCCCGCAGGCCCGAGTCGCTCGCTCAGCCGAGTGAATCCCCGAAGATCGCTGAAGAAACAGGTGACGATGGCCGAGTGCGGCGCGAGGTCAATCGCCCGGACTCGCCCGGCCAGATGCGCCGCGATCGCGGGGGACGTGTATTGACTGAGCGCTCGTTGGAATCGTCGCCGCGTCCGTTCCTCGGTGAGTTGTCGATACGTCGTGACCCCGGCCCAGACAACGGCGCACTCAACACAACCGACCATCGCCGCAAGATGCACCAGCCGCGCGTGGAACAACCCTGCGGCCGCGAGAAGCATGACGCTTGCAAGGCATCCGCATCCGAGAAGACTCCTCGCGGCGTTCCAAGCACACGCGATCCCCGTGACGATCGCGCCGAGAACGAGCAGCAGCGGAACGTCGAACATCGCGCCGGCCCGACGCGGCACACGCCCTTGCAGCAGCATGTTGATGATGTGTGCATGGGCCATGACGCCCGGCATACTGCTGAGCGTGGGCGTCGTCACCAGGTCGCCCTGCGCGGACGCGGTGTACCCCACCAGACAGATGCGTCCACGAATGCGGTTACGGAGATCGGTCAGCAACCGCTCGGTGCGCTCGGTAAGTCTATCGTTCGCGATGAGCACGCGGTCCTTCCAAGAACGCTCGATGAACTGCTCGTGCAATCGCCGCAGCGACTCGCGCTGCGATGCTTCCTCCGCCGATTCGGGTGTGACGGTCGACCAAAGTTCCCATGTCCTTCGCAACCACACCAGTGCGTCGGCCTCGGTCGCGCGCGTGGAGTCGCCGATCCGCTGAACCTCGGCCCGAAGAGTCGATGGTTCCGCACCCGACGGGATTTTCGTCGTTCGCTCCAAGAGTTCCGTTAGGCGCTTGGTTGAGCGCACGTAATCCTGAAATTCCGCGGGAGTTTCCGCGTGCCGATATCGCACCAGCTCCGTCATCGCCGCGGTGAATCGCCCCCAGTTCTCCTCCATCGCGTCCCGGTTCAGGATGATCTCCAGGAAGGGGGACGCAGACATATGTTGGAAGACGCTTCGCCAATCGTCGGAAACCGGCGGGCCAATCCACGCGATCAGGGCTTCGCCCTTTTCATCGAGCGGCGCGACCGCCCCGGGGTCGTCGCCGTTCATCTGTAACCACGCCCACGGGTCACCCCGCTGCGTGCCCAGGTCCATCCGCTTGGCATCGGCGGCGACTAGAACCCCGAGCTGTGCGAGTCGAGTTTGGCGGACGGACACAAACGGCTGCAGCGTGCGAAGAACTCCGCTGCCGTGAGACCGCTCGAACGACACGATCCCAACGCCCCGTGCCGCGTGCGAGAAGGATTCAAGCGGCGGCACCGGTGAGGTTGCACGCGGCGTGTCCAAGGATCCCGATCCTCGATTCAACACCGATCGCAGCGCCCGATCCCATCGGAGCGCCTCCCACAGCGTGTTGCGATCCGCGGACTCTTCGTCGTCGGCTGCCGACGGCAGGACCGCCTTTCGGAACTCGTGCCAGTCGCCATCGGGGCTCGCTCCGAGGAACCGTTCAGCCAACCTTTCCGCCGCGATCCGCTTCGCTTGCGTGAAGATCGGGGCAAGTTGCGGCGCTACATCGGACGGTGAGAACTTGAGACGCTCCGCGAGTCGAACAACGTCCTGATCGAAATCTTCCAGGAGGGATTCGACCGCGCGTTCGAGATGAGGCGACGCGGAATCGTGCGGTTCATTTCGCACAGGCTCCGCGTACATGGCGAGAAACACGTTCCCCGCGGCGGCGAGGGCGTCGCCCAGCTCCACGTCGTCGTCGATGGGTCGCACCAGAGTCGAGGGACCGCGCAGTCCCGCATCCGAGTTCACCGCGTCGCCGCTGGTGAACGGATCGCCCGCGAACCGCTTCGACGAGGGTCGATCGAAGATGAAATCGAGAACGATCGAGTCCGCCCCGAGTTCCTTCAACGTTCGCACCAGCTCGGCGTGCAATCTCCGCGGCCAAGGCCACTCCGGAGCGGCGCGCAGCGTGCTATCGTCGATATCCACAAGCACGATGCGGGGGTCGGCCTCGATCGGCGAGACGTAGCGAAAGTGTAGATCAAGTCCGAAGAGATCGAGACGTTCGAATCCGCCGAGAAGGTAGGCCGCGCCGCAAGCGATCGTAAGCGCCGCGCCGATCAGCAAACCGATCCCACGATCACGCAGCGGGCTTAGCATACGTTGGTTTCGTTCGCTCCGATCGTTCCGCGACGCCCATCCTAGCCCGGGTGCCCCATCGTCGCTACTTCGAGGGTAGGAGACGGATGATCCAGAGCATGCGCGGGCTGGTGCGGGAATCTCGTGCTGGTGCGAGATAGGAATCTCGCACCAGCGGAATCTCGCACCGGAGAGTGGCATGTCCGCCCTTCAAGCGGACATGTTGTTCACCTGTCCGTTCACGGACTCTCCAGCGACGCCGCGGGCGCGCTGGTCAACTCCCCGTTCTCCGGCGCGATCTCGCCCAGCTTCTCCAGCGCCCGTTTCGCGGCTTCCTGCTCCGCCTGTTTCTTGCTCGGGCCCCAAGCGCTCGGGAACCGCTCGCCGTTAATCACCACGCACACCTCGAAGCACTTGCTGTGATCCGGCCCCTGTTCGTCGAGCGATTGATAATAGGGAGTCGCAGACAACCATCGCTGCGCGTATTGCTGGAGGTTGGATTTGAAATTGTCCCCGTTCTGATTGCTCGCGTAGTTCTCGAGATGAGCAGACATCGCCCGGAGAATAAACGCCCGCGCCGGCTCAAGGCCGCCGTCCACGAAGATCGCCCCGATCGCGGACTCCACCACCGCCGCTCGCACCGAGGTCGGGAGCGCCGCCCGATTGTCGATTCCGTTCCCCAGCCGAAGGAAACTCGTCAGGCCGGTTTCATCCGCAATCTCCGCGCAGATCCGCCTTGAAACCAAGATCGATTTGACCTTCGTCAAATCGCCTTCCAACCACCCTTCGAATCGGCGGTACAGTTCCTCGCAGACTACGAGTCCCAACACGGAGTCGCCCAGGAACTCGAGTCGTTCGTTGCTCTGCAACCGCGAGCCCGCCAACGACGAATGGGTGAACGCGACGTTGAGGAGGTTCTCGTCCCGAAAGGTATAGCCTAGGATCGCCTGCGCGCAGGCGCTCGGATCGGAAGGTTCCACGCGATCTCGCTCCGTACGGGCACGTGGCGAAACTCACCGCTCCCGAGCGTCGCCGCCGACGCCGATCCACGGGAACCGCGCTCTTCGCCACAGGCCGGTAACGTGTTGACCGAGAATTTCACCTCGGCCGCTCTCGAAAACAGGGACGCTGCGTTCCCATTCCCAAGATTCCCCAGTCTAACATCGGCGATCCGCGGCGTCCATTGAAAATTTCACGGGGACGCCGCTGCTGGATTCTCGGACACCGTCTGCGTCGGGTGCCACTGGTGGCTTGCCCACCAGTGGTGTTCGAAGCCCAGGCGCCCCATCCTCGCGGCCTCGAATGTGGGAGATCGATCGCCGAGGACGCACCAACACCGCTACGGCGTCCGCGGATCCAGCGCCGGTTTGACCGGCGGTTTGGTTTCTGTAGGCGCGTCCGCCTTGGGTTCCGCGAGCGAGCCGATCAGTTCGTCTAGCGGCGTAAACACCCGCGCCGGGCGCGCCGATGTCGGAACCACCCCCGCGAGCTTGGCCCGTCGACGCGACGCTCCCAGCCAAAGCGATGAAACCCGGTCCTGCAAGACGCAACCGAGAGCCGCTCCGGTCGCCGCGAGCAGGACGTCCGTGAGCGACGGCGTGCGCGGCGGGATCACGCTTTGCGCGACCTCGATCACCGCAGCCAGCCCGGCGCACAACGCACTCGTTCGCACGATCCCTCGGCGAAGCTCGCCTCCTTGCGCTGCCTGGCGCACCGTGGAGAATAGAAACGCGAAGAGCATGAACGCCCCGAGTTTCTCCATGGCGTCACACATCATTTCGTCGAAGCGACCCAGCGGGTACGTCGAGAAAGGAATCAGCGTCGACCAAGACAGCACCTCGCTCGGGCGCGAGAGCTTGACGCCGATGGGAATCAGACCGGTATACGCGACGTACAAACCCGTGGCACAACAGAGAAATCTCATACCCCGCGGACCACCCAGCGAGGCCACGCCCAACGACTCGCCGGAGGTGACCGCGTCGTCATCGAACGCTCGCCACCAGCCCGCTCCGCAGCCCGCGAGCAGTCCCAACCACCGAAACGCCACGTCCATCGCATCGAACCCGCGGGACAAAATCGGGAGTTGCAGCACGCTGAGTCCCGTCGCGAACACAGCCCCGATCCAGAGGCAGATCGCGCCGCTCGTCGCTCGCCCGAATGCGTACTCTCGACGCAACCACGCCGTCGCCAACCACGCGAACGCCGCGAAGGAAACGCCCTCCGCGCCCCAACGAGCCCAGCGTTTCTGCGCTCCCCAGCGAGCGTAGTCGCTGCGTTCGACGCCGAATCGCGCGCCGGAAGGTTGCGTCGTCCCATGATCGGCGATGCTCAGCGGCGCGAGCGTGGCGGACGCCGACTTCCACGATGTTCGCAGATGACCCACGTCGAACGAGAGATCGAACGGCGCGGCCGCTGCGATGCACAGAACTACAACGTACGCCTTCACCACCGTGCCGTGCGGCCGCAACACGAGCTCGGTTCGCGCAACGGCCCCCAGTCTCGATAGCAACGGTCCGAGGACGGCGCTCAGCACCACGCCCACGCCCGCGCCGAGCACGTTGGACGCGACATCAATCAAAGACGAAACCCGCGTGGCGGAGAAGGACTGAACCCATTCGATCCCCACGCTGAGGATTGCGGCGCTCGCGAAGGTGTATCCGATCATCACGCTTCGTCGGGGCATGCGCGCCGTCAGCGCAACGCAGATGAGCAGCCCGAACGGAACATAGAGGAAAATGTTGCTCAGGATGTCCGGGCGCGTGACACGATTGATCGAGATCGAGAAGGGTGTACGAAATCCCGCCTCCGTGTGCGGGCTCAGAAAGTCGTACGGCGCGAGCCCTGTCTGCAAGATGAAGAGCACGACCACGACCGCGAGGAAATCGACCCATCGTCGACGGCCGCGGCGATTCGCCGCCTGCGCGCGAGCGGTTGTAAGAGTCGGTCGCGACGGCGTGGTTACGATCGTTTGCACTTCACGGATCCAGGATTCTCGTCGGCGCGATCCGATTTGAGTGTTGCACCGGTTTTCAACCGGTGCTGGGTGTCCCATCCTCACTGGGTGCCCCATCCTCGCTACGGCGAGGGTGGGGGACGGATCGTCCGCAGCGGTGCTCGCTTTCCTGTCGAAGCAACCACTCTCAGTCCCCCGTTCGTGAGAACGGACGGAGGACGGTTCCTACCGCTGCACCCGCTGATTCCGCGGCGGCCATTGCACCGGTTGCGCGGGCAGCACCGGCGACCATCCGGTCGGTGCTTCGACGGGGCCGGGTTCATCGTGCTGAATGAGCTGTCGAACGCATGCGTAGACGAGCTGCTCGAACTTCATGCGAACCAAGGCGCGCGAATCGGTCATCCACAGATCGTTCTCGTTTTCGGGATCGTCCTTGGAGGGAACCACCGACGCCGCGTGCGCGTGTACGTACGCGATCGGCTGGCTCGTCTCCGTCGCGTAGAGAGCGCCGATCACTTCCGTTTCGTGTTCGCTCATTTCGTTCACGGCGTAGACGAGCCCCAGGCGGGCGTGCAGGGCACGCAGCGCCGCAAGCACCAGCTCCGGATCCGCATCGCCGCCGCCCAGGGCGAATTGATCGATGGGGAACACCTCGCTCACGGCCATTTGGTCGTCGAGGGCCATGTTCCAGTACAGAAACTCGTTGCGTGGATCCTTGGACAAACGCGGTTTCGGTTCCGCCGCGGCGTCGGGAAGCGAATCCGTCGGGATTTCAAGTGCCACGCGCGTGACACCGATCGTAGCCGGGAACAGACCCTTCGTCGGCTGCGACGCGACGATGGTAAACTCGTTCCGCGGCGGATTGGCCAGATCCTTTCCCAGATGCTTCCAATGCACGAGGGGTTTCGGCGTCCACGCCGCGGGCGGTTTCGGCGACGCGCGACAACCGCTCAAAGCCGCTGCAACGCCGACCACAATCGCGGTCCGAGCGAGTGCCTTCACGGGAAACGTGTAGCGTCGCCCTTCATGGGCGGCGTTGTGTTGGTTGGATGGGTTCCACACGGTTCTCCCACGCTCCGCTAGATCCTTGTTTGCTGTGGACATACCAATCGAATATCGGGCGGCGGACCGTGGTTCTGGTCCTCATAGGCAAAGACGGGCGGTACGTCACCGGAAACTCGCATTATCGGTCGTCCACGACTCGACGACCGCACACCGGTTCGTCTCAGCACTCTCCGATCCATCGACGCTCTACCTCACGTACGGCGCGGCGGATACCGATGGACCCAACGTTACCGGCCTATGGGGGTTCCATGAGCATCGAGTATTCCGCGCAGGGAAATGCGGCCGCCGTCGCCGCGCCGACCATCGGACGTCTCGTCGGCGAACGCCGCGCGACCTTGCGCCTAGACGGAAGTTCGGCGAGACTGCGAGCGATCCGCTTCGTCGGACGCGCGTTCGTGGGCATGCCCGCGTCGTCGTGGATGGTGGTGGATCTGATCTGCGTGCTCGTCGCGGTTCACACCGCGTATGAACTCGTACCGCCCTACTCGTTGGTGGAAACGACCTACCTCGCCTCATGGCAAGCGTCGGCGATCTTCGCCTTCGCCGTGATCATCGCCAGCCTGGTCTTCGGACTCTATGAGCGCGAAACGCTCATGGGTCGCTCGCGCATTCTCACCCGGATGCTGCTCACCACCGCCAGCGCCGGCGTCATCGCCTATGCGCTCATCTACGTCGTGATGTACGCGACGGTGAGTCGTCGCGTCTCGGGTCTCACCCTCGCCTGCTTCTTCGCCGCCGGCAGCGGACTTCGACTGGCTGCGTTCTGGGCGATCGAACAAGTTCACCACGGTCTCCTCATTGTCGGAACCCGTGCGCTCTACGAGTCGTTCCAGCGAGCGCAGACCAACGGGTTCCTGCACGAATACCGACTGGTCGGCTACGCCTCGACCGAAACGGAACCCGCCGGACCGGTGAGCGATCCCGCGAACGTGGGGCGCGTGGGCGATCAAGTCGCCCAACTGACCGCTCGCGGGATATCGCACATCGTGGTCGGCGCGACCGCGGCCAAAGATCCCACCGTGATGGAGTGGATGGTCCCCTGTTTGCAAGCGGGCTGCCGCGTCACGAACGAAGCCATTTTCTATGAGAAGGCCACCGGGCAGATTCTCGTGGACGAGATCACGCCCTATTGGTTCCTCTTCGCCGACCTGAAACTGCACTGCGACGAACACGCGACCCTCAAGCGGGTCATCGATCTGGTGACCTCCGCCATCGGACTGCTCCTAACGGCGCCGCTGTGTCCGCTCGTGGCACTGGCCATCAAACTCTGCGACGGCGGACCGGTGTTCTATTCGCAGGATCGCGTGGGGCAGAATGGCGTGCCCTTCCGCCTATTCAAGTTCCGCACCATGCGTATCGACGCCGAAAGCGGAAAGAGCATCTGGTGCGCCCCCAATGATCCGCGCGTGACGGCCGTCGGTCGCGTCCTTCGCCGCACTCGACTCGATGAACTCCCGCAGCTTTTCAACGTGCTGATGGGACAAATGTCCATCGTCGGCCCCCGACCGGAACGTCCCGACATCGTCGGTGACCTGTGCGCGAAGGTGCCCTACTACGCGGAACGGCACCTCGCCAAACCGGGAATCACCGGCTGGGCCCAGATCAGCTTCCGATACGGTTCGTCGACCGAAGACGCGAAACGCAAACTGCAGTTCGACCTGTACTACCTCAAACACATGTCGTTCGAGCTCGACATGATCATCCTCTTTCGCACCCTCGGCACATTCCTCCGCGGCGCATGTTGAACGCCGACAAAGGTCGGGTGCCCCATCCTCGCTACTGCGAGGGTGGGGGACGGATGCCTCTGATGGCTCGCGCCCTTCAAAGCGAAGAAAGATACGCACAGCGTACCCTACGCACAGCCGCTACTTCTCCGGCAGCGTCAACACCTGCCCCGGTCGCAAGCTCTTCGGATCATCGCGGACGACCGTGCGATTCAACTCGTAGAGTTCCTTCCATCGCTTCGAGTCGCCGAGCGTGGAACGGGCGATGCTGTAGAAACTGTCGCCGGTGCGGACCTGATAGGTTTTTCCACCGCGCGTTCCTCCGACGGCGGGCGCCCCGGCTGACGGCGTCGCCGGCGATGACAGCTTTCCTCCATTGGAAGAACTCGTCGTCGGATCCGGCGCAACGTCCTTCGGCGTCGCCGGGATCCGAACGACGGAACCGGGCGACAGGTTTTCCGACGCGCCCAGTTGCGGATTGCTTTCCTTCAGGAACCGGGCGTAGCGTTCGTTCCCGTAGTAGTTCTTGGCGAGTGACGCGAACGTGTCACCCGATTGAACGCGATGCGTGTCCGTGGCCACCAAGTTCCGATCGGCAGGCACCGGCCGCTCCGTACGCGGCGCACCCGCTCCCGCGGGATTAAGAGCCGCAGGGTTGGAGGCCGGCGCGGTCGCGCTCAACGGCGTTCTGGACCCGCCGGAAACGGGCGGCGATCCACTCGGCGACGGAGCCGGAGCGTTCCCTGCGGGCGATGCGGTCGGCGGCGATCCAGGGTTCGGTCCGATCCCCGGATGGGAAGCGGTCGAACTTCCGATGGCTGAGCCATCCGCTCCCGACGGAGCCGACGCCGGATTGGCCGCGACCGAAGAAACGACAGTCGGCGTCGCCCCGGCGGCCCCGTCGCCGGTGCGAGGCGTCGAGGCGTCGGGTCCCCTCTCGCCGACTCCGGCTGGATTCGTTGGTTCCGATCCGGGCACGGGGCCTGAGGACGCGGGCGAGGTGGCCGGCGAGCGCGAGACGCCGGGCGCGGCGTTGGGCTGTCCAGCGGTCGGATTGTGGACGGGGGACGTCGGAGAACCCGGTCGCAAGGCGGGGGGCGGACCTGGACTCGCCGCGGGCGTCGTCGCCCCGGGAGCGACCGGCTGTCCGGTCGACGGCGTTACCGGAGCGACCGGACGGCGGCGATTGGGCTGCGACGCATCCGGCGACGCGGGTGTTTGTCCCTTCGGATCCCCAACGGCGGGCGACTTCGGCAGAACCCGCTTCGCCCCCGGCTGGGCAACTGGGGTCGCGGTCTTCGCGTCCTTGGCACCCTTTGAATCGATCGCGGACTCGACCGGACCTGCGGTTGGAGCCGCCGGCGTGCCGCTCCCCCGAAACGTGAAATACCCCCCGACCACCGAAACCAACACAGCCGAAACAGCCACCCCCAACTTCACATCCGCGCGCATGTCAGACTCCCTTCCGAACGCTCACATCATGAATTTTGACAATCGCCGACGAGTTTCTCCGCCGGCGAGGCCAAATCCTAACGCGCGACGGCGCGAACGCAACGGCCATTTTCCCATCGTGCGACCCGTCGAATCGCCCCGCCGACCGCCACGCACCGGACGCTCGGGCGGTGAGTCCCGATGGTACCCACGACGGCGTAGGGCGCGGTGGGTCCAGCTGGACGCGAAGGGAATACTGGACATGCCTCCAAGAAACGCCCAAGATTCATTGGAAGAAAACCGCGATTTGTCTATACTGAGGTAGCCAATTAGGGTACCATCCGTGGTTCCTGCGTTGCGGTGACGAAGTCTGCCGCTCGTGTCCAGCGAGTCGCCGCTGCGCCAATTCGTTCGAGAGAGGGTCGGAAAATGTCCACCGGTCGAATCGTTTTGCGTGAGCGTTGCGATGGTCCCTGCGCCCGAAAGCTGCTCCCGAAATCGAGGAGCGTCGGCCTTCAGGAGCGGCGCAGCGCCCGGAATGAGCCCCGACGCGCTTTGCGCGCGGCAACAGCCAAATCGGGCATCGTACGACTTGCGCACGGTCCAAGGAGGATGTCCAACTGGGGTGTTCTTGCAGCGCTGGTCGGAGCCGTTTCCGGCGCGGTGCTTTCCACGGCCCGCGCGCAGAATCTCGTGCCCAACCCCAGCTTCGAGACCTACACGCAGTGTCCCAATTTTCTGGACCAGCTTGGCCACGCACCGCCTTGGAGCAAGCCGACCGGCGGTTCGCCCGACTATT
>ORJL010319532.1_pt1 | contig 15911 bp, 12 predicted proteins | sample 1779941 | NCBI WGS metagenome assembly ORJL01 (sample SAMEA104232317, study PRJEB22302) | groundwater metagenome | biome: forest; feature: aquifer; material: groundwater | place: USA | collected 2011-08-07 | depth 5.8 m | reverse complement strand
GGGGTTCATTCGAGGGGTAATTTATGCTTGATATGAAATTTATTCGCGACAATCCTGATGCGGTAAAAGAGGCGCTTAAAAAACGCGGTTTAAAACTTGATATTGACGTTGTTCTTGCATTGGATGAGAAAAAACGCATAGCACAGCAAGAGCTAGACGGTTTAAGAGCGCAAAAAAATGCAGCCAACGATGAAATTGCCGCTATGCTTAAGGACAAGAAAAAACCCGCAGAAAAAATTGAGCAAATGAAGGTAATAGCCAATCGTATTGATGAGTTAGAGGATGAAACCAGGGCAATCGATGAAAAATTAAAAATTCTTTTATTAAATATCGCTAATATTCCCCACGAATCTTTGCCAATAGGCGATGCAAGCAAAAATAAAATTGTGCGCACATGGGCAGAGGCGCCAAAACTTTCCTTTAAACCCCTGACCCACTTACAAATTTGCCAGAATCTGGATATTATTGATTTCCCCCGCGCGACAAAAATTGCAGCTTCAAATTTTGTGCTTTATAAAGGCGCCGGAGCGCGGTTAGAGCGGGCATTGATTAATTTTATGCTGGATTTACATACAAAAAAACACGGGTATACTGAAATATTTCCGCCTTTTTTGGTAAACCGCGCTTCGATGACCGGTACCGGGCAGTTACCAAAACTTGAAGAGGATATGTACAGGCTCAAGGATGACGATTTATTTTTAATCCCGACTGCCGAAGTCCCGGTAACCAATATCTTTAGAGATGAAATTCTAGAAGAAGAGAGTCTGCCTATTTATTACACTGCTTATACGGCCTGTTTCAGGCGCGAGGCAGGTTCCTATGGCAAAGACACCAAAGGATTAACGCGCGTTCATCAGTTTGATAAGGTTGAAATGGTAAAGTTTGTAAAGCCGCAGGATTCTTATGATGAACTGGAGAAGCTGGTGGTTAATGCCGAAGAGGTCCTGCAGTTATTGGGCTTACCGTATCGGGTCGTATTATTATCAACGCAGGACTTAAGTTTTGCCGCGAGCAAATGTTACGATTTAGAGGCATATTCTATAGGTATAGATAAATGGTTGGAAGTATCAAGCTGCAGTAATTTCGAGAGTTTTCAGGCTCGCAGGGCGAATATAAAATTTCGAAACAATGATACTAAAAGGCTCGAGTTTGTTCATACATTAAACGGTTCCGGCGTGGCATTAGCCAGGACCATGATCGCAATCCTGGAAAATTATCAACAAGCGGATGGCTCTGTTAAATTGCCGGATTGCCTAATTCCTTACATGGATGGAAAAGAACGAATTAGCAGGTAAGATAACGGCCAAAACAAAGACATTCGCCAGCCAAGCCGCGCTTGTCCTAAAATTGTTATTGGCAGCCTTAACCATACCTTTAATCATTGGATTGACCCGCGCATTCTACGACGGGGCTAGCGTTTTATCTAATGAAGCAATAAAGTATTTTATTTACGGATTCATTGCTTACTTAATCCTGCATTTTCTGATATATAAGCCGACTGCCGTATACAAAAAGGGGCAAAGGATATTAGAAATAATTTTTAAGTTCTTCGCGCCTTTATTGAAAGTCGCGCCTTATTTATTGCCGATTTATTTTATTCTTATTGCTGCATGTTTTTTTATCTTACGCCAAGTATTCAACATAAACGCTGACATAGAAATATTTCTATTTTTGATGGCCTTTAGTTTAATCCTGCATTTGGTATTAACAGCCGAGGCCCTACGCGATAAGTATTTGGGGTTAGCCAAAGCAAACTATTTCTTCGGGTTCGCTATAATTTATCTCCTTAATATATTAATGCTTGCGGCTGTGTTTCATTTCATGTTCACAGAGTTTTCGTTTTTAGAGTTTTTCACCCAGTCCGGGACTAATTCTTTTGAAATTTACCAAAGAATTTTCAACCAGCTTTTTGTATAAAGCCTTACCGTTTAAAATTAAATTTTGGAGAGGTGGCTGAGCGGTCGAAAGCGGCAGTCTTGAAAACTGTTGTGGGCGTAAGTCCACCGTGAGTTCGAATCTCACCCTCTCCGTTCTACTTCGCTCAAATGTTTTCACGTTTGAGCTACGAAGCAACTTTGCTTTTATCAAATTTAGAGAGATGAGAACTCTAAAGGGGTGTGGGGAAAGAATTTTTCCCACGCTTTCGGGGTGACAGGGAGCGAACGACCACAAGAGGGGCAGAGCCCCTATTGGGAGGACGATCGAAGAGAGGACGACGAGTTAGAATCTCACCCTCTCCGATTAAATTAATTTTATGAAAATCTTTAAAGGCAAATTAATAGAAATAATCCAAAGAACAGCGACAATTGCAAGCTTCAGGATCCTACCGGAAGAGAGGGTTGATTTTTTACCGGGCCAATTTTTGCAATTAATATTCGATGAAAACAACCTTAGTAACAAGGAATTAAACAAGTATCTTTCATTTTCAGCTTCTCCAACTAAAGATTATATAGAGGTTACTAAGAGATTAAGCAATAGCTTATTTTCACAGCGGCTAAAAGGGCTTAAGGCCGGCGATAGCCTGACCTTTAAAGCGCCATTCGGTAACTGCGTATTAAAAGATGAGTATAAAAAAATAGCATTCCTGATTGGCGGTATCGGAATTACACCGATTATTTCGATGATAGAATATATTATGGAAAGGAAGCTCGATATCGATGCGGTGCTTTTTTACTCTAACCGCACAGAAGACGATATCGCGTTTAGAAAAGAATTGGATGATTATCAGCCAAAGTGCTGCAAATTGAAAATATTTTATACGGTTACAGATTGCCAGCCAAAAGATAATCGCTGCCTTGCCGGGCATATCGACAAATCGCTGCTAGAATCAAAAATCAAAGATATCCAAGAGCGGATTTTTTTTACATTTGGGCCTCCGGGAATGGTAGAGGCGATGAAGAATATCTGCCTGGGTTTAAATTGCACAAATGAAAATATCAAGACTGAGAGTTTTATAGGTTATTAGTCTTAGAATCTTTGGAGAGGTACTGAAGTGGTCATAACAGGCCGCTCTCGAAAAGCGGTTGGGGCGTAAGCCCCCCGTGGGTTCGAATCCCACCCTCTCCGTTCTTTTTCGCCCTAAGAGACTTAAACAATATGGTAGGGCTTCAAAGCAACAAGTTCTTTTTATGAGCGAAAAAGAATTGCTGCGAAGCCATACCCCCCTATTCCACTTTGAATGGCGTAGCAGAATGTATATCGTATATATTCTAAGAAGTAAAAAGTACCCTGAAAGATTGTACATCGGCTTAACAGAGGATCTTGAGAATAGGGTAGAAGAACATAATAGTAATGAATCAAAATATAGCAAAAATTATGCCCCTTGGGATTTAGAGGTGTATGTGGTAATTAAAGATAAAGTTCAAGCTGTAAGTTTTGAAAAATATTTAAAATCTGGTTCAGGGTTTGCTTTTTTGAAGAAGAGATTGTTGCCTCAGACAAAAAGCAGCAAATGAGGCGGGTCCGCTTAGGTTTTCTTGCTTGTGGCAAGCGCTTGTGTTACAATTTAGAGCATAAATTTTGGAGAGGTGGCTGAGTGGCCGATAGCAACTCACTGCTAATGAGTTGACCCGGGAAACTGGGTCCCTGGGTTCGAATCCCAGCCTCTCCGCCATTGATACCAATTCGAACCTTTTTGCTCCTCATCCAGGAGCGCTAAGGTTCGAATTTTGGTATGGGCGACATAATAAGGCTTGAAATTCTTCTCTTCCCCCTGAAAAAGCTGATAAAAATCAGCCTCCTTAGTCAAAACTGGCTCTAAAGCTATAGGCGCAAGGATCTCCTTAAGCGCCAGGGAAGAAGTGACAGTATTCTTGTTTAAGGTCTCACGTAGGTTTTCCAACCTGTGGTTAATCCATTCCTTCGGAGGCGCCTTAAAGCTGTTCTCCTTTTGGAATTCCAAAGATCCAACCTCTTGCTTTAAGTCATCGCTTCTCTTTTCTGCCTCAGTCAAAGCGTCAGATACAGCCTTTGAAACATTACCCAGCCTGATAAAGTTAAGGTAATTCTGTATTTCTTGCTGAATCTTATCAAATTGAGCAGTCTTCTTCTTTACAAGTTCGGGCACTTCATTAAATCCCTCGGCCGCGATCTTTTCGACATTCTTATAAACGTATTCGAGGTTTTCGGCAGTTAATAAGTTCTCCCTAAGTTCCTTAATAATGATTTCTTCGACTCTCTTGCGTGGGATAAGAAGAGTATTGTTGCATGTTTTCCTTCTAGAATTATAGCAACCGTAATAGCCGGTACCCTTACCGCTAATAAGAACAATAGCCCCGCCACAGGTCTTACATTTCATTAAACCGGACAATAAATGATTAGGGCTAGTATGTACGTAGCTCCTTTGTTGATAAAAGGCTTTTCTCTTTTTGCTTACAGGCCAGGTGCCTTGTAAGTCCTGTTGCCTTTTTAGAACTTTATCCCAAGTTTCTTTATCGATAATAATCAAGTCTTCCCTAAATATAGGAACGCGTTCCTTTTCAGGACGGGGAATGGACTTTTTCTTACCTGTCATAGGATCTCGAACGTTTTTCGTCTTTCTCCAGCTCCATTTGCCGATATACTTTTCATTCTTTAATATTCTAGAAACAGTAGACACGTTCCAGCCGCCACGCATATTCCTTTTAGTAGGTATCTTATCTTCGTTAAGCTTTTCTACTATTTTGTGGATGCTGGATCCCTCAGCAAATTCTTTAAATATTCTTTTCACGATGTCCACTTCTTCTGGATTTATCTTATGAACCATGCCGTCGTACTTTGCCTGTCCCTTTTTATTAAGCCTAAGTTCCCCAACAGGCTTTGTACAATAGCCATAGACATTCTCCCCAGCGCTAAACCCTCGAAGTTTCTGACCTTCAAGTCCTCTCGAGGTCTTTTTCTTTAGATCGTCCAAGTAGAGTTCATTTATAAGACCACGCATCTGTATTCCGAGCTTGGAATTATCATCGTCAGTAATAATGCCATCAGATACAGATATGAGTTTAATTTGGCAATAATTGAATTTAAGGACTAAAGTAAGCATTTGATGGTTACTTCGTGAAAGACGGGAGAGGTCATCCACTACAACTGCTTCAAACTCTTTGTTCTCCGCAGCTTTATCTAAAGCTTGCAGCCCTGGACGATCGATAAGAGATCCGGACTTAGCCTCATCAACATATATATTTTCGTCACTGACGGTTAAATCATGTTCTTTACAATAGTTTTTGCAGACCCTAACCTGATCATCAATACTTTTTTCGCTTTGATTTTCAGATGAGTACCTTGCGTATATTGCTGCTTTCATTTGGTAGTTCTTTCCTTGAATATATCCGGGTTCTCTTTTGCTATCTGGATATACTCTTGAGCTATGATAGAAGAGATAGCGTCCAATAGTTGCTTAATAGGAGGCGAATCTTGCCAGCTAAAGCTGATCCTCGCCGAACTATTGGTAATCTTATTGTCTGATTGTACTGGTATCGTGTCGATCATAAAACGTTTGATTTTATAGCGAAACAGGTATATATTAGCCTTTAGAAGCCTAAAATAACGTTATATACTTTATGGTATAAATTATACCTCAAAAGGTATAAGATGTCAAGCACTTTTATTATAAAAGAGAGGGGTTAAATGGACGCCAAGAAATTGGGTAAAAAGATAAAAATGGCTCGAGTAGAGCTTGATCTAAACCAGACAGAACTTGCTGACAAAATTGGTGCTAAGCAGAAAAGTATATCCAACTATGAAACGGGCACCGCTTTGCCATCTCTAGCAACGCTATCGAAAATTGCCAAGTTTCTCAAGAAACCGGCAAGTTACTTTTTAGACTAGCAAAGGATTCCAATGCCTGATGTTATTGAAGAACGTATAAAACGGTGGAAAGATAAATTAATTGATTTATCAAAGCGAAATAGATTACTAAACTTTCGCCCTACGAAGGTTACTACTATAAAGATAGTGGATGAATTACCAGCAGAAATCTTAAGTCTCTTGGCGCTTGAAAATGAAGGGATGGAGTTTGTTCCAATAGAGACAGAAGGTGAAGATTTGTTCACTGAACAACTAACGCCCCAGCCTAAGGAAGATGACGAGTCTGCCGAAGAATTTAAAAAATACAAAAAAGAAGAATTAGAGGGAAAACATAAAGACAAATATTTACAAACAAATTTAACCAAAGAGCACTTAGCCAAGAATCTATTTCGTATTTCTTCAAAAGCTAATTCTGTGATGGAAGAACAAGGATACAACGTTTTATTTTTGGCATTAGGTTGTTTAGAGTGGTATGAATCAGATGAGTCAGATGTTAAAATGCAAGCACCTATTATACTAGTACCTGTAGAATTGTCTCGTACCTCGGTGCGTGGTAAATTTAAATTAAAATATCAAGAAGAAGAGCAGCTAATATTAAATCCTGCCTTAATTGTAAAATTACAAAATGATTTTAATGTAACGTTAGAACCAATCGATGATGAAGTAGAAAATATTAATTCACAGCAAATATTTACCGATCTGCAAGAATCTATAAAACACCTTAAGAGATGGCGTGTTACCAACGATATATATTTAAGCTTATTCTCATTTGCAAAGTTCATTATGTATAAGGATATTGGAAAATATTGGCCCACTCTATTAAATAACTCAATCATACGCCTAATATGTGGGCAATCTCCCGAAGAGAAGACGTCATTAGGATTATCTCTAGAAGAAGAAGATTTAGATAAAACACTATCTCCATCAAAAGTTTATCAAATATTAGACGCTGATTCGAGTCAGCAACAAGCCATATTAGCAGTAAAAGAGGGCAAGAATCTTGTCATAGAAGGGCCTCCGGGAACAGGTAAATCTCAAACTATAGCGAATATAACAGCTGAGTTTTTGGCTGAAGGTAAGAAAGTGCTATTTGTAAGTCAAAAAATGGCTGCTCTAGAAGTTGTAAAAAAGAGGCTAGATAATAATAAGCTTGGAGATTTCTGCTTAGAACTGCACAGTAGAAAGACGAACAAGAACGAAGTTATAAAAGAATTAGTAAGAGTGCTAGAGATGCAAAAGAAACAGGATCACTCACATGACCAAGAAATGGCTAAATTAGACACAATAAAAATCGAACTTAACGACTACGTTAAAGCTATTCACATGCCTTTTGGTAATTTAGAAATGACACCATTTCAAGCATTTGGAATTATCAGCAAGAATTCAGAGACACGGGACATAGGGTTTGTGTTTAAGGACTCAAAGACGTGGAATCGAAAGAAATATAATACGTGTTGTGATCTATTAGATAGCTTAAGTTATAATCTGAAAAAAGTTCAAGATCCGTTAACTCATCCATGGAAGGCATCGAAATTGTCCGAGCTCCACTATGAGGATAGAATAAAACTAATTGAATTAATAGATTCGCTGATCGAAAATCATATAAATATAAAAAGCCTTGTTGATCGTTTGGCAGCGAACACATTTTTCAAGAATCCATCAACAATTTCTGAGATAGAAGTTTTATTGAATACAAACAAGTTTTTGCAAGATACTCCTAATGTGACAAAAGACATATTGATGAACAATCGTTGGAATTCGTTATCGACTGATATCGATAGCATAATAAAGGATATAAGGTTATTTAGTGAATTAAGGAAAGAGCTGGAAAACAAATACAAATTTAATTTATTTATAGAAGCTGATTTAGATTTCGATTCAATTATCGCAAGATACAAGCGGTACTCAAAAAATATATTATTGTATTTAACCCCCGAATTCTGGAAAGATCGTACCTTTATAAAGAGGTATATAGTAGATAGTAAATACAGGCCAGATATTAAGACATTAATTGGAAATATTGAAAAGATAAGACTTAGCAAAGTAACCGCACAAAAAATTAAACAAAACGATAGTTTTGGTATAGAGTTATTTGGCGAGTTATGGAAAAGCACAGATACGGACTGGAAGCTAATAGATGATTTTGCAAAATGGATGATACAGTTTCGGCAATATGTAATAAAAAAGTATTTTGTCGACTCTATATTTGAAGAGCTGCAAAAAAACAAGATAGATAAAACAATATCAGATTCTTTCTCAAAGAACCTAATAGTAGCTCTAGACAAATTTAAGCAGGAAATGCAACAGTTCTTGGAAATTGCTAAGATTGACGAGCTAAAGTTTTTAGGGGTGGTACTTAACGATGCGCCATTGGATGATATTATAGAAGACATATCGAATCTGAAGAACAATGTTGATACGCTAGAAGATTGGGCTAGATACCAGGATAGTCTAAAAGATTGTGAGCTTGCCGGGCTAGAAGATTTTATCAGTAAGGTGCTATCTATGAAAGTGCCCTATGATAATATAGTAAGCACTTTCAAGTGCCAATTTTTGCGATCGTGGTTAGACACAGCCTTTTCAGAAAGAATGTCTCTCAAAAGATTTCGTGGCGAAGATCACGAAAAACTTATTCAAAAGTTTTGCGAGTTAGATCGCAAGCAAATTGAACTAGCAAAGGTGCGCATACAGCATATTCTTTCTGGCAAGTTTGATGCAACATATTCGCCGTCAAAAGGATCAGAGCTAGATACTTTATTAAGAGAATCTCGTAAGATGCGGGCACACATGCCGATTAGAAAACTTTTTGAACGAGCACCAAACGTTGTTAGCAGCCTAAAACCTTGTCTTATGATGAGCCCTTTAACAGTTGCACAATTTCTTAACCCGGAACTAATTAAGTTTGATCTCGTAATTTTTGATGAAGCAAGCCAAATACCCCCAGAAGATGCTATAGGAGCGATTATACGCGGTGCGCAGGTTGTAATAGCGGGAGATAGCAAGCAGTTGCCTCCAACTAGTTTTTTTCAATCAGAAGTTATAACCTCAGAAGATGAGGATGGGGCAGACGATACAATACCTGAGGATCTTGACAGTATACTTGACGAGTGTGCAGTAAGCCGGATACCGAAAACAATGCTGAGGTGGCATTATAGAAGCAAGCACGAATCATTAATAGCGTTTTCAAATAAGCATTTTTATGATAATCATTTATTTACTTTTCCGTGCGCTAATGAAGAATGCGCAGACTTGGGCATAAAATTTAACCATCTACCAAATGCATCTTATGATAGAGGTGGTACTGGGACAAATATTGAGGAGGCACGAGACTTGGCGCGCGCTATTTTTAAACATTTCAAAGAAAATCCGGCGCTTAGTCTTGGGGTAGGGACGTTTAGTATAAGACAGAAATATGCGATAGAAGATGTGCTAGAAGAGATGCTTCGACAAGATAATAGTTTCGAAGCATTTTTTTCAAAAGATAACCCCGAACACTTTTTCGTAAAGAATCTAGAATCGATACAAGGTGACGAGCGCGATGTTATATTTATTAGTGTTGGTTATGGCAAAAATGCAAATGGGCGGTTGCCCATGAATTTCGGGCCAATTAATCAAAATGGCGGAGCAAGAAGACTAAATGTTTTAATAACTCGTGCTAGAAAAAGGTTGGAAATTTTTAGTTCAATTAAAGGAGATGATTTTGATCTATCGAGAACCGATAGTGATGGAGTGCATTTATTAAAGCACTATCTTGATTTTGCTGAAAAAGGTAAGAGCGCCTTAATTCAAGAGGCCGATGCTGGCGGAATCTTGGAATCCCCATTTGAGGAATCAGTTTATGAGATATTAACGAATAAAGGATACAAAGTAAAAAAGCAGGTAGGATGCTCTGGCTACAGGATAGATCTTGCCATAGTTGATGATATAAATCCCGGAAAATATATTATTGGTATCGAATGTGACGGTGCTTATTACCATTCCTCAGCAACTGCAAGAGATAGAGACAGATTAAGACAGCAAGTATTAGAAGACTTGAGCTGGAATATTCACAGGGTATGGTCAACTGATTGGTTTAAGAACCCAAGGCGCGAAGTTGAAAAACTAATAGATACGATAGAAAAGGCAAAAAGAGGCGAGTTGTTTAAAAAAAAACTAACGATTGATGAAACTTCTGAGATTAAGTATAAAAACATTTCGTCACACCAAAATAAGATTGAAGTAGTGCCTTATTCGATCGCTCCAATTCGAAAAAAATCATATCCAGATAATTTCTATAAGGGCGATATTTCGAAAATATGTTCTATATTAAAAGAAGTTGTGGATTATGAAAGCCCTATACATAAAGAGGAAGCCGAAAGACGTGCCGTACAATACTGGGGCATAGGTGCAGTGGGAAGCAGGGTGAAGTCAATTCTAGAAGAGGCGGCACTTATAAGCGTAGAAGAGAAAATGATAAGGAAAAATGGCGATTTTTATTGGGCAACAAATATGGACACACCTATTATTCGAAATAGAGAAGCAGTAGATGTGAGTAAGAAAATTGAATATATTGCTCCGGAAGAAATCAGAGAAGCAGCAGTATTTATATTGAAAAAAGAATATGGGGTTCCCAAGGATAGCCTAATAGAGCAAGTAGCAAGCCTTCTTGGGATTCAAAGAGTTACCGAAGATATAGGCAGCTATATATGGAATGCTATAAAAAAATATAAAAAAGAGCATAAGATTGATGAAGTCAACGATAAATTAGTATTAGTTAAAGAGAAAGTATCTGATTGCCCAAAATGTGGACAGAAATTAAGGTTTCCAGACAAAAATATAGCCTTAATCTGTCCGAAGTGTAAGACTAATTTCAACAATTCTTAATGGTAAGAGTTGGGCCATCTTAAGGGGACACCCGAAATCGCAAGTTGTCCCTAAATAGGGGGATACTAAAGAACCTGAGGATAACAAACTAATACCCAATAAGGATAATTTAATATGAAAAAATATGAAAAGCTAGAGCATTTTTTTGAACTAATCAAGAATTTGAGTTTTTGGAGAAGAATCTTTCATTGGCGACCAGTGCAGACATTGAGTTATGAGGCTTTTGAAGAATATAAAAATCTGGTCGCTTTAGCAAGCAGTATCGAAGAGCAGTTAACCGCTTCTATTAATAAGGCAGATTTATTAAATAATGACAATTCTCATATTAAGGCCGAATCTACAAAAGTACAAAACTCGCTAGATATTACAAACGTAAAGCTTACTTCTGTTGAAACTGCGCTTTCCGCTCTTAAAGCCGCTGTGGCTTCGCGAGAAGAAACTATAAAACAATCAGATAAAAAAATAATTGAGCAACAAGCAGAATTGAAATCGTTGAAAGAAAAACTTACATCTTTAGAAACCATGTTATCCAGTGCCGAAGCCACGTTGGCTTCTAAACAGGAAAACATAAAGCAGTCTGATAAAATAATAATTGAACAACAGGTTGAATTGAAATCTTTAAAGGAGCATATTTGTTCGCTTGAAGACAATGTCGCAGCTCTTAACAAAGAGAATGCGATATTTAAAAATACAGAAGGCGATAGAAGACAAAATTACGAAGCTAAAGCAGCGACGCTTAATACAATTACCATTCAAGTTCAAAGCGAGCGAGAAGCTGAGAAGCAGAAAAATCAGGAAAAAGAAATTCAACGGCTTGCTGCAATGAAAGATACGTGGGCAAAGCACGAAATAAACGTTCAGGAAGCTATTAAAATGATATGCCAGAAGCATACTATCGAATATGTAGATAAGGTGCCGTTTAAAGGGAAACCCGACAACACTATTCAAATAAACGACGAATACATCATTTTTGACGCAAAAAGCCCTTCCTCAGATGACCTAAATAATTTCCCGACATATATTAAAACCCAAACTGAAGCAGTAAAGAAATATGTTAAAGAAACGAATGTACGTAAAGATATATTTCTTGTAATTCCATCCAATACTGTTGATGTTATTAATGACTTTAGCTACAACATGGCTGATTATAATGTATATATTGTAACAATAGATGTGTTAGAACCCCTAATTCTTGCACTTAGAAAAATTGAAGACTATGAATTCGTTGAACAATTAACTCCTGAAGATCGAGAAAATATTTGCAGAATAATTGGTAAATTCGCGCATATTACTAAACGTAAAATGCAAGTAGATATCTTTTTTACAAAGGAGCTAATAGATATTCTTAAGAAATGTGATGCAAATTTACCAGAAGATATCATGAAAAAAGTTGTGGAATATGAAAAATCCGAGAAAATAAATCCTCCGCGCGAATCGCGTGCGAAACAGATTTTGATTCAAGAGTTGGAAGCTGGAAGTGAGAGTATTCAGGAAGGTGTAAAAAAGCTTCCCATGTATGATAGCGGGCAAGAGTCTTCAACGATTGTTTAATTGTCGTAATTTAGGCATGGCTTAGAATATTCAATTTTATACAAGGGTATAATTATGTTATTAAAGCAAATAACGATAAGAAATTTTCGAGGCATTGATAAGCTAGAACGATTTAATATCTCTAATCTTAATACTTTTGTTGGCAAGAATGACGCCGGCAAATCTATTATTTTAAGAGCACTAGAGCGTTTTTTTGATGTAAAACAGTTTGATGCTAAAGATGTTTTTAAGGGTAAAGCAGATAGTGAAATAGCGAGCATAGAGTTATCATTCTTACCACCAGTCAAGATTGATGACCTCGCCCTAGATTCAAATAAGCTTATAACTATCAAAAAAGAATTTCCTTTGGTTAATGGGAAGCCAAAGCCTGCAGAATATTATCTTTGTTCAGATTTTAGCGAAGAAAAATTTCAGAATTTATGGAACAAAAAGGAACAGGACTTAAATCAAATCATTTCTGATCTTGGTGAGCAGCCAAACAAATCTGGCCGCGGGAAAAAGAATATATTAAGAATAGAGCAAATCAAAAGTATTTTAGATGGTAAAGAAAGAAAAGATATATATCATGAGCTAGGGGATTTTCTAAAAAATATTGAGAAAGCTTATGAAATAAATTTGCCCGAATATTCTCTCTTTGACGCAGAGCAAGATCTAGATATTGAAGCAACAAATTTTCAATCTCAATTTAAACCAATTATAGCCGCATATTTTGAAAACACTAAAGATAAAACTTCTGTAATCGAAAATGGGCTTAGGTTAGATTTAGCCAATGAATTTGAAGAAATTAGAAAATATATGACGAAAAATGTTTCAGGCCTTAAAAAATTAAATCCAACAACTGAGTTTGATTGGACAAAATCATTAAAGAAATTTGATTTGAATCTCGAGTTCGAGGGGCAAAACTTTGATGTGCCTCTTTCGCACAAAGGAACAGGTTTTAAGAGGCTTTTGATGGTGGCTTATTTCGAATACTTAGCGACTAAAAAAAATATACCAAACCAAATATTCGCTATTGAAGAACCAGAAACATACTTACATCCCTCAGCACAGGAGGATTTACTTAATTCAATTATTAGAATTTCCGAACGTTCGCAATTTATTCTAACGACGCACTCGCCAGTATTTGCAGGGGCAACTGACGGTAAAAATTCGATCCTAGTTACTAAAGATGCGATGGGTATTTCACACTATGCGAGGGGAGATGGAGATATTATTGAGCAAATAATAAATGAGTTAGGTATAAGGCCAGACTATAATTTACTCAAAGAGATAAAATATTTGGTTTTTGTTGAAGGAATAGATGATATTCACTTCTTGAATTGCTATGCAAGAACCGTTCTTGGAAAGGATCTCGAGAAAGATCAAATTTTATGTGTAATAGGTGGAGGCGGTTCACTAAAAAATTATGCCGACTTAAATTTATTCAAAAAACTGAAGGGCAATAATTTATATTCTGTTATGATTGATGGTGATGATAAAAATGATGGCAAGAATAAATGGAGTGAAAGAATAAAAAATAAATGCGATACTGATGGCGCAGGTTTTAAAAAACTAAAAAGAAAAGAAATAGAAAATTATTGTAATCCGGAATCAATTTGTAGACTGTGTCCGGACATAAAGGTTAGTGATATAGAAATAAAAAATGATACCGATGTTCAGAAGCATTTAAAAGAACTCGGCTTGGTGAAAAATTTTAAAAATGGTGTTAATATTGATGTCTTTAAAAGCACAACAAAAGAAGAATGGGAAGCAAGTGATAGCGAAGGAGAAATTAAACAATTTATAGAGTCAGTCTATGGCAAAATTAATAAATGATAAAATATTTCTTATGGATAGTGATCAAGTGAAACCTGTAAATTATGTGGGAAGCAGGTTATAATGGAATTAGCGAAAATTAAAGACCAAATACTATTATGTTTAAATAAGCTATATACCCACGATGAAATATTATTTAGTCGAAATAATGGAAATGGATTATGCGAGAGATGCTTAGTATTTCGCTTAGGTCTGTACTTACAAGAAATATTTCCAAACTATTTTGTAGACTGTGATTTTAATAGTGCAATAGTAGATGGTAGGCCTGTCAGTGGGAAGCCCATAACAAATCCAGATTATTCAACAACGGATCGATTCGTAGATATAATTGTGCATAAAAGGCTACAGCCTCCCCATACTGATTTCATTTGTTTCGAAATTAAAAAATGGAATAATACAAATCGACTTGCAGCTAAAAAAGATCAAAATAACTTGAAAATATTGACAAGCGAATATGGGTATAAATATGGGTTTTATTTGATACTCGGCAGAACCATAGATGAAACTCATTGGGCTATATTTAGGAATGGGAGCGTGTTTGAAGATTTAAGGTCGGTAATAACCGGAAGAGCATAAATTCAACATTTATCGACTAAGTTTTTCTTGCATTTTTCAGGGTTGATGGTAAACTTTAGATAGAGAAGTTAACGGCACGGGTGTGCCGGTCGAAATGATGACGGTGTAGCTCCTAGAGGGCTGCGATTAACGGCAAAAGATCGATTTGCTGCGTTAGTTGCGGCCATTTTTATTGGTAGGGTTAGAAAAGGAGGGGCTACATGGAAAGTAAAGAAAAAAAGGCTGTAGTAAATATTTTAGAATTAGTAAAGCGGATAGAAGATCGAGCAATAGATCCGCAAACGCTGGATAAGAAAACGTTAATCGTTTGTGCGTCTCGTCTGAGATGGAGAGGGCATTCAAATATTGAAATATCAGATTTGTTAAATGTAGATGAGCGAACAGTTCTGAGGTATTTGAAAAAATCAAAGTTTGACGCTGTTATAGATTTCAACGCCGATTTTCAGAAGGAAATCGCTACAGAGATTATTAATAGTGCTAGGCAGCACTCACAGAGGGTTTTGCGCTTATCTCATTCTCCTAATCTTACAGCATATGAGGAAGCGAGAATGCTAACTATGAGTTACCAGATTATGGCATCCGGAGCCATGATTTTGGAAAAACTTGGCTATCTGTATAGGGAGATTGGTATTAATCAAGTAACTATGGGTGGAAGTTCGATTGATGAAAAGAAGTTACGGGAAGCGCTGGGTAAAAACCTGATATATGCGAATAAGCTAACCCAGGAGCAGAAAAGGAAAATAGTTTATTACTTTTTTTCACAAATGCAAATTGATCCCAAAAAAGAAGAAGAGATAAGAAGAGGTGTTGACACATTAGTTTTTAATTTCGCTGAAGAAAGCGAGATGTACAATGCTATGATTGGAAAGCATATTAACGATAATGTCGCCCCAGAAGATGTAAAAGTTATGTAACACTCTGGATACCAATAAGTTATAGTATTTTAGATATTCTAAAAACATGACAAAAGCGACAGGTTAAGGCGTTTTATACCTTAAAGCTCTTCGAGCTGTATTTTTGCCTATACCCAAGGCCTTAGCAATGGCTGGTAGCGTCATTCCTAGGGCCCTTAATTCCTTTGCCTTAGCCGAGAATTTACAGTATAATACAATTGTTTTTTCAACCGGTATAATTATGCGGACTGCGATTTCTGCTGCGGTTCGAATTGGTTGCAGACGGGTCCGTATTTTTTTTCAAAATCTACGTAGGGATTCGAAGCGAGCGAACGCCGAGCAAAGCGAGGAAAAGCGCTATGCGCGCCAGGGAGCGAGGGGAGGTTACGCAGCGAGCTCTGTGAGCGAAGTAACCGAATCCCAGCCTCT
>ORJL011766395.1_pt1 | contig 15915 bp, 18 predicted proteins | sample 1779941 | NCBI WGS metagenome assembly ORJL01 (sample SAMEA104232317, study PRJEB22302) | groundwater metagenome | biome: forest; feature: aquifer; material: groundwater | place: USA | collected 2011-08-07 | depth 5.8 m | reverse complement strand
TATTATCGGATATCAATTTGGTAGAGATCAAATATATACTGCTGAATTTATGCGCAACCTTATTCGAAATCAAAAATATAAAGCAACAATGCTTTCAGTAACTAGTCTAGTCAATTCAATTATTCAAATATTGATTTCATTTATTTTTGCATTTGTTATGGAGAAATCATATAAACTCGGGTTCTTTTTGCTAGGTGTAACCCTGTTTGTAATTTTGTTAATTGCGTACGTGTGGAAACTAGCCGTGCCTGTTGCCTCTTGCAATTCAGACAAAACAATGTCTTCGTAATAACACGACAATAAAATATTCTATTATTTGTTGATAACTTCAAGAATTCGGACTTTTTTGTTTTAAATTGCCTAATTGTTCTAGTAATTGTCTGAATTCTGTTGAATTTCGGACAGGCATTATTAGTTTTGTATCAATTGTATCAAAATTAATTTTGTGTTTAATAAATTCTAATTTGTATTTATCTGGAAGTAGTTGATTCTTGATATCAATAAGTGTGCGTGCAGCGCCGCCTGTTTCAGGCATTACTATTACTGGCTTGTTTGCTTTTAAAGAACAGAACGCTTCATCAAGAGTGCCAAATCCGCCATTTATGGCAACTACATAATCTGGAACAATTCCAACATATTCTCTTCTTTCTTGCATTGAATTTCCCGCATAAACTACATTTAAGTTACCTTCTGAATTTATAACCCCCAAAACATTATATGTTGTTGGCGGAACATATTTAGGAAGAACGTGTGGCGAGGTAGCAAAATATTCTAATTCAGACTCGTCAAATTGAGGAACTAAAACAAAAAATTTTGAGGGTGGTAAACTGCCCTTTTTTAATCCTGTTTCAATGCACCATTTTGTTATTCCTGCAAACACGTCTATACCCACACCGTTAACACCGCCAGTAAAAATACTTCCGTTTGATATTTCTATAAAATCTCTTAAAATCCAGCCAACAGACACGCCAACTTCTTTTTTGTATTGAGTGGTTGGATTTGTGGCGCCAATTACTCCGATCAATGGTAATGGGTGCTCTTTCCTGATTCTTTCTACGAGGTCGTAATCCATTTGAATCAATAAAAACTAAAATAGTTAAATTTTCTCTTAGACTCTTTTAAGTTAAGAACATCTGCTTCATGGCTGTTATTTATTGATGATCCGTGCACATCTTTTGCCCCAAATTCTTTGGCTTTGAGCATCACTTGTCTTAAAGATTCGCCACTGCAAACATAATCTTCAACGCACAAAACACTTTTGTCTTTTATATTATCGCGTAAATACTTTTCGTGTTCACGCACTAAGCGTGGTTGATCGTCGCCTCTACGATACGAGCGCCTTACAAAACCCTCATTTGTATCTAAAATTTTGCTGAGTGGCAAAACGATCTCACTTGAACCGCACGCACAACCAAGTATGAATTTGGGTGGAGCATAATCTCCTGCAATAAAATGTTGCAAAATTTTAGTGAAGAACAAAAGTATATCTCTGGGATAAATGTGATTGTAATCTATGTTTCTAAATTTTTTATGATATTCTGCAGATTTTAATTCAGTGAAATTATTTTTCAGGCCTTTTACTTGTTCAATTGCGCTTTTCACATTAGGTTCACCAAAATAATATCCTGTTAAATAATCTCTGCTCACTTTTGTAATTGCTTCTAGTGCAGTGAGTGCATTTTGTCGTTGGGCATCGTTTAATCCGCCTTTGATGAGGCTATCATATAACGGTTGAAACCCATAATAAAGCCCTGTTCTGACTTCGTCCGGAGTTTTTAGTGAGCACACAAAATCAAAATAATCCTTAAAACTTTGTGCAGTTACAAAACCAACTCCAACACTTGATGCGCCATCAAGATTAACTTGAGACAATATTTTGATTGTGGCTTCTAAATCAACATGGTTAGTATTTGCAATAACTTTATTGCCGTTTTTTGATTTTGGCATTTTTGTTATTCTCATAATTGTTTTGTATCTTTAATTTAAGTAATTTATACCTCTCGAATACCGCCAGTGTGTATAGAACTACTGGTGGACAATGGTGTGGTGGTATTCGTGAGGTGATCAAGAAGCCACTTATAAAGTTTGTTGCTTGTTCATGCCGCAGGTGTTGAGCGAGGAGCTATAGCGACATCGCAATCACTTGTGGTTCTTGACAAATGTGGGGCAAATTTTTGGAAAATCCTAAAAAAATCTTAATTAAACCTGATAAATCATAACACAAATTTATTCTTTTATTTGTGGTCTGTACAGTCTATAAAGTAAAATTGAAAACCTTTTTAAGGCAGACTAAGTTTTATGCTCCTGGCGTGGTAGCTTAGCCTGGCAGAGCGCGTCGCTCATAACGACGAGGTCGCGAGTTCAAATCTCGCGCACGCCATATAATCCTATAAATAGATCTTTTGGAGAATTGCTTATTTTTAAATTTGCAATCAACACTTAAATAATTACTTCCAATTAGAAACAAAGACAAACTCGCACAAAGTTTAAGCCAATGATTTTTATGATTTTAGTCTACAATTAGTTTTCCAATCATTTCTTGATGGCTGCTGCCACAAGGTGTTCTGCAACGCCAAATAAAAGTTCCAACCTTATTCGCAACAAATTCTTTAACTCCTGGGGTATTTGGTGCTGCAGGAATGTTAATCTCATAATCTTTTATGCTTAATGAATGTGAAACATCTCGCGTTGACAGCGTGATTCTAACTTTGTCGCCTTGTTTTACTCGAATTTCAGAAGGCATGTAACTAAATTGAAATGCTTCAATATTAAACTCTTTAATGTTTGTTGTTTGTTGCTCTTTTATGACGTCTTTTTCAATAATATTTTCATTAAATGGTGCTGGCTTATCATTTTGAGGCGATAAACTAGAATTGTTTGTGGTGCAGGCAGTTAATATTATGAGCAGTATTATTATTAATTTTTTTGCGTGTTTCATAAAAATAGTTGAATAAATCTAATCTTTAAAAATATTGTGGGTGTGTTCAATTAAATTTATAAAAGACATAAGCTGGTAAAGCTATATTTTGCCGTGGTGGGACAACCTGGTACTCCGCAAGCCTGGAATTCATTACTTGAGAGCTTGTTCCCGCAAGGGTTTCCCGGTTCAAATCCGGGCCACGGCGTCTAACAATTTGTGAGCAATACGGGCGGCGGTGTTATAAAAATAGAGTTATGACGTTTATTAAAAATAATTGCAGTATTTATTCTTTCTTTTTATTTTTGCCAAACTTTTCGTATGCAGTACCTAAGCGCTCAATTTCTGCATTAGCTTTTTTATGCACGTATTTTGCAGGCATACCTGTTAGAATTTCAAGACCTTCATCGATGCTTTTTACTGCATAAATGTGAAATTTGCCTTCTTTTACTGCATTTACGATATCTGGGCGAAGCATTAAATCAGACATGTTGTGTTTTGGAATCATTACTCCTTGTTCACCGCTAAGGGGGCCTTTCTTTTTACATATATCATAAAATCCTTCAATTTTGTTATTAACTCCTCCAATAATTTGAACATTTCCGAATTCGTCAACAGAACCTGTAACTGCAATATTTTGTTTTATTGGAACTTTTGAAAGTGCAGATAATAGCGCATAAATTGTTGTTGATGACGCAGAATCACCTTCAACTTGTTCATAACACTGTTCGAAAGTAATTCTTGCCGAAATTTGCAACGGCTTGTCTTTACAATATTTGCCTGTTAAATAGCCATCAATAATGTGAACAGATTTATTCAAAATCGGCCCGGTTAATTCTGCTTCAATATCAGGATATAAAATTCCTGAATTTCCAACGCCCACTTTTGCAGTTATTCTTTCAGGCACGCCAAAAGTAACATTGTTTGCTTCAGATACGACTAAACCATTAATTTGCCCAACTTTTTTGCCAGAAACTGATAAATAAGTCCAATTCTTAATAAATTCTTTTTCTTTTTCGTAAACTAGATTTTTTCGCAAAAATTGCGACATAATAGTATCTTCGATATCTTTTCTTTTTATTACTTTTTTTGCTGATTTTTTAGCATTCAAATTTGCTTCTTCTAATATTGAAATTAAGCTATCCAAATCTGTTGAAATGTATTTTTGGTCATCTATTAGGCGGCAACTTTGCTCAAGTAGCGCGCAATATGCACTTGAACTTAAATTAAGCCATTTTTTTTCTAATGTGACTTGCTTTAAGTAACCGCAATACTTGGTTTGATTTGTTTTTGAATTTGTAACTTTTCGCGCAAAATCTGCATGCTCTTCAAAAAGCTTTCTAAAATCAGGATCTATTGAGCAAAGAATTGAATATGTTTCTTGCGAGCCTGTAAAAATAACTTTTGTGTCTATTTGGATATCTTGAGGAGTAATTGATTCTCCTAAAATTGAGCCATTTGAATTTTCAATTTTTATTCTTTTGGTTAAAAGCGCACTTCTTATTGCCTCAAAAGCAGTGCCTCCTGTTTGATCGCGAAACAAATCATCAATGTTTACAACTAAATAACCGCCATTTGCCTTAACTAAAGAGCCCGCATTTATTTTTAAAAATGCAGTTCCATCTGTTGTTGATGTTAACCTTAATTTTTCCTGCAATTTGCCAATAAGATTATCATATGAAGGCTTATCTTCAATTATTATTGGCGCTCGTTTATACTTTTTGTTATCCACTAGAATATTTACTAGTAATTCACACGGATCTGCTTTTTCATCATCACTTAAAATATTTTTTTTATCAAACATGTGAAATTCTATTCCTTGTAAATACGTAACTACTTGATCAAATTTAGAATATTTGTCTTTAAGAGCGGTAAGGTTTGACTTCATTTTGTCGTCAATTGCATCTTCTAAATAATCCTCCCAATCTTTGTTTTTTAACTTTTTGTGAACTATTTTTTTAATAAATTGCTTAACAATTTGCTCTTGAAACTGCGCTGCTTTTTTTTCGAATGCGCCTTGCATATCTTGTGTTAACACTTTTTTTGGCGCATAAGTGTAATTAAACGGATTTTTCATTTCAATTTTAAGATCGAGCTTGCTTGCGAGTTTTTTAAGTGATAAAAAATCTTTTTTAAAATCTTTTAGAGTACTTTTTGTTATGTCTTTATCTGCACAAAGAAGTTTATTCTTGAAGTCGCGCATATCTTCTTCGAGTTGCGTTGCATACCCTTTTGGAAGCGAAATGCACATTGGATTTGTGATATTTTTAAAATTATTTACGCAAACAAGGTCATTTGGCACTGGTTTTTTATCAAAACGCTTAATTAGAGCATAAATTAATTCTTCACAATTATTTGGAGGATTAATGAAATAAATATTTCTTTCTGGGCAAGCTATTGCTACTTCAAAACTTTTAACAATTCTTGTTTGGCTTAGAACTTCATCAAGAGTGCAAGTTTTTTTTGGTATTGTAATATTGATTTGTTTTCGAACTTGCTTATGATTGAGTTCAACCATGAATTAACTTTTTAAATGTCTTGTTTATAAATATTGCGACACGTTTTTAGCCATAATGCAAAAGTGGAACTTTTGGTGTTCTTGGAATATGTGCATCTCTTTGCTGCAATCTGGTTAAAGTTATTCTTGGAACGCACATTTTATTTGGAACGCAGACTTCATCCATTTTACAAAATTCCTGCTGCCAGATATGGTTTTTGCAAACTTTAACAAACCTGCCCCTGCAAACAAACTCATTTTCCTTGCATTCAGTTAATCTAAATTCGTAGAAACTATCGAGCTTGCTTTTTTTGACAATACCTAAATTTCTACTCGCACAACCTTTATTAACACTGCAGTACTCTGTTGGCGCGCAAACTTTTAAAGTTGTAAACTTTGAGCCATCACACTCTTGAAATTCGTTAAGATAACATTTTTTTTGGCCTTGGCTGCAAGAAAACATTGATTGTTTTTTTACATTGTTGTTGCTAATTGGAAGAATTGCTGCTGAGACAATAAATGCAGATACTATTAAAACTAAAATAATGCACAATATGCTCTTTTTCATAACATATCAATTGACGTATTAGTTTTTAAATTTTATCATTGTTTAGTTGGCGACAATAGTTAAGCAGAGTATAATACGCCAACTAAATTGTAAAAGACTTGTTTATGTGTTACTTTTGTCTTTTACTTGTTTTTTGTCAATTTTTTTGCTTTTAAACCAATCAATTACGCTTTTAAATCTTTTTTTGATATTTAAGTCTTTTATAAATCCATATTTGCTGGCAAGATAGAGTGCAAAACTATTGCCAATTATTGATGCGTGTACTATTGCAATTGGCGCTGCAATTTTTGCATTAAGTCCCACATGTTGAAGCCAGTATAGCCCAAAAACTTCAGAAATGTGATAAATAATTCCTGCAGGAATATTTACCAGTGCGTTAACTTTTAAAAGATATTTCGCAAAATCTTTTGATTGCCTGAAATCATTTTTTCTGTCAAAATAATTGCAAATAGTATAACCAATTTGAAATCCAAGAGCATCAGTTAGTGTAGTAAATACTGCAATTTGTTCTTTTGGGTAATTAATGTTGATATTTATTGTGTCTGAGACAATTTTGCATAAATCTTGATATTCATTGGAGTTTGCAAATGAAGATAGTGCGTACGCGCCAGCACAACCAAACAAAAATTGACAACATTGACCAACAATTTGTTCTTTACCGTAATAAAACAAAGTGTGGTGTTTTGTTTGGTCACAAAGTTTGTTTTCTAAATCTTGGCTCATTATATTCACAAAATTCCCGAAACATCTTTGTTTTTAATTGTATCCTCTTGGTTTTTTATAACTCCTGTGATTTTTCCAAAAATATTTGCAATTAAAACACCAACAGGAATTGCAGGCAAATGTGCAATTGCAGCAGACCAGCCAGCAGAAATATCCAAACTTTGAAAACAATAAGTTGCTCCAAAATGCGCAGCATGGTATCCGACACTTGCAGGCAGGCCAACTTTTGCGCTAACACACAACAAATACTTGCAAAATTTTTTAAAACTTGAGAAATCGTTTCTTCTGTCCACATAAGCACTTGAAACATAACCTGCAAAATAACCAACACTAGAACCAATTGTTCCTAGTGCTGAAAGTGCTTCTTTAGAATTAGTTAAGTAAGAAAAACCAAAACCAAAAGCAAGAGCGCCACCAAACGCTACAACTTCACCAATTAAAATTTCTTTATTCAAGTAATACTGGTCACTGTGGCTTTTTTGCTTGTTAGAATCAACAATGCCTTCAAGATCCTGCTTGTCCCCCATGTTATTATTGCACGTAATTTGGGATTAAAAATGTTGCGACACAAGAATTTAAAAATAAACAACATTTACGATGCATATTAAATGCGGCTGTGGCACAACTCGGTACTGCGACGGTCTCGAACTTGATTTGCAAGAGAACCGTTTTCCGCAAGGATTTCCCAGTTCAAATCTGGGCAGCCGCGTTATAATGCATTTTGATTAAATCTTGCCGCTAGCGTTAATTTTTTGTGAGCTTAGATTTATAAGCTAAAATAATTTTTTTGATTAAATGCATTCAGACTTAAAAAAAATAGAACAGATTATAAAATATGTCGATTTAGGAAAAAAACTATCAACAATAGTTAATGATAAGCATTCCAAAACAGTTTCGGAGTTTATTAATTCATTAGAATCTTACAAAAATGGACTTTTAGAAGTGCAAAAACAAAATATTATTTATTTAACAAAAACTGCAGAAGCTGACCGAAAAATGGCAGGTGTTGAAAGTTTAGTATTAAAAGCATGTGCTGGTGATGCAGAAAAAGCAAAAAAATATATGCTTCAGCTTTCAAAACCAAGTCATAGACAAAGATATTGGCGCAGTGTTAGAAATGCAGTATTTTATGGGGTATTATCTGCATTATTTTCTCCATTTTCACTTGAAGAGTCAAGACACAGATATAGTGTATACAAAAATTATGCTTCATCTGCAAAAACTGTGGCGCAAACAATGAAGATAGCTGCACACACAGACAAATTGAAATTAAATGTGTTACGATTAAAATCTGAAACAGAAAAAAAAGACACACAAATTTCTACAAGATTACAACAAGAAGGTGTTGATGAAAAAGTGGCAGATTTTGTTGCCACAAACCCAGAATCATTGGTTTTTGCATATTTTGATTATTTAAAAAAAGAATATGATTTGCCCTAATTTCTACAAATGTTTTTTCACAAAATCTGCTCGTTCTTTTGTTTTACCGTCAAATGGCGCAACAATAACAATAGGAATGCCAATTTCTTTGTATGCATCAAGAATTGCGTTGTGAACTTTTTTGGCCAAAATCGGGTCTTCTTTTCGCTGCTCATCTGTTGCATAACTGTTTAATTGCTCAAGAAAAATAACTTTGTCATATTTGGCAGTTTTAACAAGCGATAAAAGCTCTTTTGGAGGGTTAATTCCTGCAACTTTACAATAACCAAAAATATCAACAAGACTCCTATCGAGCAAAATTGTGTGTGTGTCTTTTGGAATAGAACTTTCACGCAATAATTGTTCTGCAATTACTAACTTTTGAAATTCATTAATATTTGTCCAAGGCAATATTGGTGCATGGCTTGGAGTTTGTGATTGTTTTTTTTGCTCTTGCGCAATTATATCTCTTGGAACCTCATCTATTACGTGAATTCCTGTATTTTTTAACAAATTAATTGTTGTTGTTTTTCCAACACAAGGACCGCCGGTTATTACTATTTTTTTCATTTTTTAAAACCTTGAAGTTAATGTTATTCTTTTAGGCCACATTAAATCATCTTCCTTAATATACCAACCCGTACTTTTATGGTTTGGGGTTGGATTTTGTTCATTTATTTGTTTTTTAATCCAAACATCAAAATTGTCTTCACTATACTTTCTTTGTTTATAAACTTCATTTAATTTAGTAAAACATTCATTTAAATCTTTTTTTATTGCCTCAACTTTATCATCATTAATTTGTGATAATCTTTGTGAAAAATCAATTGCTCTTTGAGTGTATGCACAAGCACACTTAAAACACCATGCGATGTAGCCGTTTTTATCTTCTTTTTCTTTTTTTTCATATGATTTATTCGCGTTTTTTAAAGCGTGTCCTGATAAAACACCCAAGAACTCTATTCTTTTTGCGTTTATGGCTTCTTTTATTTGTTCATTGTCGAAGTCTTGACAATTTAAATAATTAAAAATTTCAACATTTTGCTCAATTAGTTCTTCAGCGCATTCTTTTTGCTTTAAAATGGTGTTAAACGCAGTTGTGAAGTTTAAAATCGCGTCAATGCAATCTGCAGACTTTATGCGTGCGCCCCTTGTTGATTTTGAAGGTGAATATTTTTTAACAAGAACCAAATCAATATCTAAATCTAATATTTTTTGCCTGAATTCAAATGATTTTTTTAAATCAGATTCTTCATAATGAACACCAAATCTTGCTTCATGAAATACTGCAAGATCATAATAATTACAAGCAACAACCCAAGAATCATCAATATGGCCCCAAGTACCTTGATGAATTCTAATTTCTTGATTTTTAAACTCTGAAAATTTTTCTAGCAGTGAGTTACTTGAAATTCCAATTAATGCAGATTTGTTAAGCGCGCAAATATAGTCTTCAAGAGTTTTTATCTTATTTATTTTAAGTTCATCAAAAAACAATTCTTGTTCTAGTTCTGATGCTTTTGTAAAATTACCTGTTGCGAAATACAAATCTTTTTTTAGTTTTAAATCTTTAATAGAATCAAATAATGAATATAGTTTTTTCAAGTCAAAATTATCCACTTATTTAATTTATAAGGTATTGTTTAAAAATCTTATTAACCAAAATAATAAAAAATAAAAAGTGTTTTTATGCAAATCTTTGAATTGGGCAACAATGAACTCTTAAGTTGCTGTTCCACTCGCAGGCAGAATCACGTGATGCTTCAATATCTTGAGTTGCTTCACGACCTTGGCCGCAAGAAGTCATTTGGCTTGGAACCTGGCCTCTTGTTATAACGCGGTCAGGATTAATATATACTTTATCAAAAGGCTTTACAGTCTGCCCTGTTTCTCCGCCACTAGTCAGCAAAAAAACAGTTGAAATAACCGCAGTCAGAGCAACTACGCCTAGTACTGCAAAAGATACTTGTTTTTCATCAAACATAAATTTCACCTCGTTTAAGAGCATTTTTGGTGTTTTTAAGCTGCTCTTACGCAATAATGAATCAAGAGAATACAAGTATAAATATTTTGGCATTATTCTGATTTTTTCAATAACAGACTGCAAATCTCATCAGTACATTTGCAGGAAATCATATTTGCCCTAATCACGCTTCCTGCACGCAATGTTTTAGTGAAACTCATCGCGTGAGTTTTTATTTGCTCAAAAGAAATTCCGTACTCTTTTGCAAGTTTAAGATATTCGAAAAAAAGTTTAATTCTATCCTCTTTTTCATAAGTTCCATTTTTTAAATAATCGTTAATTTGCTCAAAAATAAATGGATTGCCAATAGCGCCACGGGCAATCATTATGTAGTCAACACCACTAAAATCCAGTTTTTCTTTGAATTGCTGCGGAGTGAAAACATCACCATTGCCAATTACTGGAATATCTACTGCGTTTTTTACGCTTTTAATAATGTTCCAATCTGCATTGCCTGAATATCCTTGCTTTTGAGTTCTGCCATGTATTGCAATTGCTGCAGCGCCAGCATCTTGCACTAATTTTGCAATTTCAACTGCATTAATGTGGCGTTCGTCAATTCCTGCCCTTATTTTAACAGTAATTGGCTTGTTTGTTGAAGACACTAACTTGTTTACAAATGATGCAATTTTATTAGGCTCTTTTAGCATTTCACTGCCAGAACCACCCTTAATGACTTTCCAAGCAGGACAACCACAATTAATATCAATAATATCAAACTCATCTTGTACAATTTTTGCAGCACCAATTACTTCATCAATGTTATTTCCGAACAATTGAACAGCAACAGGACTTTCAAATTTAGATACTGCAATTTTTTTAAGCGCTGAACTGTTTTTTCTAACTAATGCAGCACTACTTGTAAATTCAGTATATGTAAGTCCAGCACCATATTTTTTTGCCAAAGCTCTGAATGCAACATCAGTAACTCCTGACATTGGACTAAGAATCGCAAGACTTTTTAATTTGGGAAACTGTGATTTTGAATGCATAGAATCAATTAGCGAATTATGTATTTAAAAGTGCAGTTTGTACGCCCCCGACGGGATTTGAACCCGTGTCACCGCCGTGAGAGGGCAGTGTCCTTGACCGGGCTAGACTACAGGGGCATAATAATTGCTTGTAATATTTGCTCTTTTAAAAACTTATTATACTTTTTATTTTATTATTGGGCAAACAACTTATTTTATCCTGCCTAGTTTGTGAAGTAAGTAGTATATATAGCACACAAATAGCACACAATACGCCCTGCAAAATATGACTTTTTTGTCACACATCTTTATATCTTTTAAACACTTAATTGGCACTATGTGATAATAATGTCACAGAGGTTAAATTAAAATGAATGAAGAAAAAAATTATGAACAAAAAGAAGCTGCAGATATTTTTGCAAGATTAGAAAGATATGCACAAAAACTTCCTTGTGAAGAACAAACTAGATTTTATCATGCAGGAATTGCAGGATGCTTGTCAAGATTAAATGAAATATTCCCTAAAGATTCACATGAGGGGGTTAAAAAAATAGTTCAGCAAGTAATAACTTATCATCTTGAAAAAGCAGGACTTGAAGCAAAAATTGCAAAAGAAGAAGATAAACTTCAACCAAAAGGCGGTAAAGAAAAACAAAAAGATTTGCCTTATGCACAATCAAAACCTGTAAATGAATCTTATGATAATCCTGCAACAGATGTTCCATTAGGAAAACCTAGCGGAGCAAGCGGGCCTAGTTTAGCAGATGATGATATCCCATTTTAAAAGGTGAAAAATGACAAAAGAAAATACTCTTGATAAGTATAAACAACCAAGCAAATATTTGAATCCAACAAAACAAAATTACTCACCAGTTGCAGCACTTGAAAAAGAAACTCAAAAACCATTTTGTCCTGCGTGCGAAACATCAGGACAGTTGTGCTCGCAACATTTGAAATCAGATAAAAAAATATTAAGTATTGCAGACTTGCTTGGCGGAATAACCCCTGCAGGAATGAATGCGCTAAATGAGCAAAAAAAAGGATACCATCAAATGCAGGCAGTATATGCTGCTGCAATTTTGGATCAATTGCCAGAACAATTTGTAATGGCAAAACAAGTGCTTGAACAAATTGCAGCATATCACGCAAAACAAGGAGGACTTGAAACAGATAAACTTTATTCAAGCAAGCCTTATTTGGGCAAAGCAAAGAGTTATTCAAATCCAATCAAAAGTGAAGGATATTTGCCACAAAATAATTCAAAAACATATAGCAAGAACTAGGTGATTAAATGACAAAAGAAACTGAAAATAAAGAAGAACAAATAGGATTTCACAAAGGTGCATTAACAACACTTGCAAAAGAAAGACAAGAACTTGCAAGAATGTTAGGAGTTGTTGAACAATTAATGCAAATGCACATAAAAGCACTAAAAGATTTTGGAATAGATCTTGAAGCAGAAGCAAAAAAAGCATCACAAAAAAAACCACTTGAAGACTCAATAAGATAAAAATGTACTCTGGCAATTATTGTGGTGGATATGGGCAAACTAAAAATTATGGTGCAACATATAGCACAAGCAATTGCGGTATTTCAAATTATTTAACTGGAGAATACCACAACAGCTCAATTGATATTCTTGCAAATAATGCACCGCAAGCATTAACAATATCTGACACAAAAATTCCGCAAGCATACACAAAAAATCTTTATTTGTCAAATACAAAACAAGACTACTTTGCAATTGAACCTTTCCTCACACACAATCAAGAAACAGAATTTGTAAATGATGCGAGAATAATTGAAGAGCCATGCAAACAAGCATTCAGACTCACAACTGGAAAAGAATTGCCCAAAAATATACGCATACATTTGTGCAGCCAAGAAGAATTAAAAAAAGCACACACAGAACATGGCGGAAAATGGAGCAATGGAATCCAAGGATTTTCAATTAATTGCGGACCAAAAAAAATAAGCGAAGTATTTGTTAAAAAAGACAATCTGGATAGAGTAATGATAACACTAGGCCACGAAATAGGCCACGTAATCTCGCAAACACTAAAAGACATACGCGATGAAGAAGCAAAAGCATTCGCATTCTCAATTGCTTGGATGCGAACAATTGTTGAAAACAACATTGCAGGGCTTAGCAACGCAATAAATCTGCAACCAGCAAAAAATGGAATTCATGATGCGGGATTTGAATTTGTAGAAGAAGAAATCTCGCGACAAAAAATTAGCGCGTTTGAAATATTTTTGCAATTATGCGAAGGAATGCTCACAATAACAAATAGACTAGAACAAATAATCATGCAATAACTGGAGGAACAAAATGGCAAAAAAAACAGAAAAAATTGAAGAAAAATCATACAAAGAACCTTACAAAGATTCAAAAGATAAAAAATCAGAAGAAAACGCAGAAGATTCACTAAAAGAAATAGAATCAAAACTACCAGAAGACGTTCAAAAAAAGTTAAAAGCAGTAAAAGAAAAAATAGAAAAATTCAAAAAACAAGTAGTTGACAAGTTTGATAAATATATAATGGGAATAGCACTACTGCCACCTCCAAGAGATTTGCCAAAAGAAGAGGGAGACAAAGAAAAAGAAAAAGACAAACTGCATGTTTTAGTTCTTGTTGATGATGCAGATTCAAAAAAAATGCCAAAAGAAGATTTAAGGCAAAAACTAACAACAATAATTGAATCAACAGCAAAAGAAATTGATCCACTTTTAACACCACAAATACTGCTTTTATCAGAACTTTGGACAAATTGCTATGACGCAAAGTATGATATATTGCAGCTAATTGCAATGTCTGCGCCAGTATATGACACAGGGATGCTTTCTGCTGTAAAAATTGCAGAAGTACACAAAACAATGGTTCTTAAAAAATTTGAGAAATACATTGTAGCATACGTTCTTGCAGGTTCACTTGTTCAAGGCAGAGCAACAAAACAATCAGACATTGACGTCTTTATTGTAATTGATGACACTGATGTCAAAAAAATGACAAGAGGCGAGTTAAAAGAAAAATTACGTGCAATCATAATTGGAATGGGCCTTGAAGCAGGACAAATGACTGGCATACAAAATAAACTCAATGTTCAAGTCTACATACTAACAGACTTTTGGGACAGCATGAGAGAAGCAAATCCAGTCATCTTTACATTTTTAAGAGATGGCGTGCCATTTTATGACAGAGGAATATTTATGCCATGGAAGCAATTGCTCAAAATGGGAAAAATAAAGCCAAGCGCAGAAGCAATAGACATGTATATGAGTTCAGGCGAACAAAGCCTTGAAAGAGTAAAGTTCAAATTAAAAGACATAGGAACAGAAGACTTCTTCTGGTCAACATTTACTCCGAGCCAAGCAGCATTAATGCTTTATGGAGTGCCTCCGCCAGCACCAAAAGAAACAGTAGAGGTTATGCGCGATATTTTTGTTAAGAAAGAAAAACTGCTAGAAGAAAAAGATATAGCTGTTCTTGACAGAATACTAAAAGTGCGAAAAGACATAGAACACGGTGACAAAAAAGACGTCAGCGGCAAAGAAATCGATGAATTGCGCGAAGACTCAGATAAGTTCCTCAAAAGACTAAAAAGACTGTTCACACAAATAGAAAAGAAAAAAGAAGATGAAACAGTGCTTGGAACATATGACACGATAGTGTCAGTAATTAGAGATGTGCTAAAAATTGAAGGTACAGAAAAAGTTGAAGATGATGAAATAATTGAAACTTTTGAAGATGAACTAATTTCAAAAGGAAAAGTGCCTGCAAAATTTTTGCGCTCACTTAACGCAGTAGTAAAAGCAAAAGATGACTTTGAAGCAGGAAAACTCACAAAAGCAGACGTTGAAAACACTCGCAAGGAAGCAACAGAATTAATGAAATTCCTAGTAGAGCACATGCAACGCAAAAGAGCACATGAGCTTGAACGAGTAAAAATTCGAGTAAAATATGGTGACAACAAGTTCGGCGAAATAACCTTGCTAGGTGAAAGTGCATTTGTGATCAAAGACCTTGACGCTGAAAAAAGACAATTGTTAAAAGGAAAAATAGCAGTTGATGGCACAATAAGCGCACTTGATGAATGCACATATGAAGAATTTGAAAAGTCACTTGCAAAAATTGCAGTGCCTCCAAAAATGTTTGTCAAGCAACAAGTATTTGAAAGCCTCAAAAAAATCTTCTCGCCAAATGTCGAGATAATGATTACTTAATTTATTTTTTTTCTTTTTTTTTGTTTTATGTATTTGAATCAAGCTTTTTAACAAATTCAGAAATTATTATTTTTTTCTTTTCTGATGTGAGCTTGAATAATTCTTTTTGTACCATCTTTTCAGATATAGTAAAAATATAATTTAGTTTTATGACACTTTCTTTTATTGCGCCATCTTTTTTCGTGAGCGAAATTCCTTCCATCTCTTTGTTGCTTGTTATTCCTGCAACAACAACATTCCCATATTCTTCAAAGAGAACTAGTGCAGGGCGAGTTTTTAGCTCAAATGTATCTACAAACTGTATTTGTGCCAATACTACATCGCCAAACTTAAGCATGCTCCCACGCTTCATCATCTTCATTATCCCATAACTCTTTCATTTTAGGTTGTTGAATTTTGTGCAAGAATTCGTCATATTGATTCCTTTTTTTAATTGCAATGAATATTTGAGCCATTTTTTCCAATAATTCGTTATAGCTCTGTTTAGGGTACTCTTTTGCCTTTTTTAATTCATTTATTACTTCTTTTGTGAGTTGTATAGTGGAAACTTCTTGCATATAATTACCTATATA
>ORJL010800668.1_pt1 | contig 15923 bp, 11 predicted proteins | sample 1779941 | NCBI WGS metagenome assembly ORJL01 (sample SAMEA104232317, study PRJEB22302) | groundwater metagenome | biome: forest; feature: aquifer; material: groundwater | place: USA | collected 2011-08-07 | depth 5.8 m | reverse complement strand
GGCTCGCGGGATCGTCGGGATCCACGAGAACTCCTCCGCCGGTCTTCTCGACTATTTCCGTGAACGCGCCACGACGAGGCTGCACCACGGGCACGCCGCGTCCCATCGCCTCGAGCAGGAACGTGCCCTTGGGCTCGTCGTAGGTTGCGGGCACCGAGAGCACGTTGAGTCCGCCCAGAAAGGCGAGCTTGCCGGCTCGATCGACGCTGCCGTGGAACCTGAACTCTGACGACAGCCCGGCCCTGTCGAGCGTGCGGCTGACGTCCTTCAAGTACGGCTCGCCCCCCTTCATGAGAAAGCCAGCCACTTCGAGGCGCGCGCGCGCGTTCCCTGTCCGCCGGCGGAAGCGCACGTACGCGTCGGCGAGCACGTGCAGCCCCTTTTCCGGCGAGATGCGGGCGAAGTACCCGACGGAGAACACGCCATCGCGCCGCTCGCGGCGCTCGTAACCGGCGATGTTGACGCCCAGCGGCACGACGGCGATCCGCGAGCTCGGGATGTCGAGGAAGCGCGACATGAACCCGGCGCAGTAGTCGCTGACCGCGATGAACTGATCGACCTCGCGGACCTGCTGCCGTATCAGATCGATCGCCTGCTCGCGATACGGCGGCTCGAGCCCGTTGAGAAAGAGCTCCTCGCCCTGCAGCGTGCAGCAGATCGGCGTCTTCAGCGCGCGCCGAAGCGGCGCCGCCATCGCGATGAGAAGTGAATTCGGGAGATTGATCACGTCGGGTCGCGGCTCGTCGCGAATCCAGTCGAGGAGCTTGTCGAACTCCTTGCGCAGCACACCCTGCTCGCCGCGCAGCATCGAGATCGTGAGCGCGCCGAGCAGTCGCGGATCGTTCGAGACGGCGCGGCCGGCGAAGGCCTGGATCACCGACGGCGCGTCCCACAGGCGATCGAGGAACCGCGGTGTCTTGCGGAACAGCGATGAATACTGCTGGAGGTACACGCTGATGCCGCCGAAGAGCACGCGGTGCCGGCTGACGTTGGGCTCGTCAGTGCGCGTGGGCGTATATACGGGAACGAGCGTCACGTCGTGACCCCGCGCCAGCAGCTCGACGGCCAGGGCATTGTCGCGGGAGCAGCTCCCGCAATACATCCCGGCGGCGCCAGCCGTCACCGACAGGATTTTCATAACTCGGCGGTCTGAAGCGCCCTCGAGCGGAACAGAAATTCGACGATGTTGCCTTCGTGCGGCTGGAGCCAGTTGAGCTGTGTGGTCGGCACCGCCCCGAGGTTCAGGCGATCGATGTGCACGGCGTCGAGCAGCGCCCTGCGCAATTCCGGTTTGGACGTGATCGCACTGCACACCAGCGTCGGGCCGATCGCCTCGAGCATCCGCGACTCGGGGCACTGCACCACGGTGACAAAGGGGAACATGTATTCCTTCTTCGCCACCGCCGCATCCGGAGAGTCGCAGTGGATGACGGTGGGGAGCAGATAGTCCGCGCGCCCCTGTTTCACGATGCGCCGGCCGTCGCGGTAATTGGCCGTCGCATCGGTCACGCCAGGCGCCTGCAGGTCGGCGTCGACCGACTGCGAGACGGCGTCGGCGACGCCCGGCACCGTGAAGGCGGCGAGCGGCGCCTCCGGATGATCCGGCGGCAAGGGGCGCACCTTCGCCAGGCGTTCGGCCAGCGCGTCGGCGATCTCGCGCGTGTGGCGGCTTGCCCAGATGCCCGAGCAGTTGATGCAGCTGCGCCCGCTGTTGACGAACACGCTCTCGACCATCACGTCGAGATATTTCTCCCAGTGGTCGACCTGATCGTCGCCGATCACGATCTTTGAGAAGCCGGGACCGTGCGCCTGGACGCGCGGATTGCCGCGATAGCGATCCACGGTCGGCGTGCCGCCGAAAATCAGGCTCCGGCCGCAGCTGTCGAGCACGGCGGCGCCGACGTCGGCCTCGCCAGGATAAATCGAGATCGCCTCACGCGGGATGCCCGACTCGAAAAACGCGCCCGCCATGCGGTACGGCGTCCAGGGTTCCTGCGGACCGGGCTTGATCACGATGCCGATCTGCAGCGGGATGATCGGCAGCCACAGCGTGTGCACGCCGGGCGAGTTGGACGGCAGCACGAGGCCGAGCGCGGGACTCTGCGCCTGATAGCTGATCGGCACGCCGCGCTCTTCGGCGTGGCCCGTCGTGAGCGCGTCGAAGGCGAGGCCGCGCGTGAGCGAGGTGAGGATCTCGCGCATGCGCGAGAGCACGAACGCGTTCTTCTTCATGTTCGCGCGGCACATCCGCTCGGGGAGGCCGGTGCTCGCCGACTGGGCGCGCACGAACTCGTCGGGCGTCTGCGTGCCGTCGCCCATCGGCACGCTCCCGTTCATGTACAGCTCGCCCGCGCGATCGACCCGCGCGATCAGCTCGTCGATCGGGATGGCGCGCAGCGCGTCTCGCGCCTGCTGCGCCTTTCGCATGTCGCGCTGAATCAGGCCGCCGTTCGCGCGGCTGACGCGCGCAATCGGCTCGCCGGTCGCGAAGTGGACGACCTCGTCGACCTCCATGCTCGAATAGGGCTGGCCCCAGCGCAGGACGGGAAGATTAAGCATGCTCCCTCAATACACGCCGATGGTCGTCGACTGGGCGAAGCCGCGATACGGGCGCACGCCGCTGACGCCGTCCCACGGGTAGCGCACGTACGGCGGCTCGCGCTCGCCTTCGTCGCGCTCCAGGAAGCCGGGCATGAAGAACTCCCTGGTCAGCGTGGTGAGCTTCACGCGCCCGGTCTGGCCGTAGTCCACGACGCGATCGGGGTTGTCGAAGTCCACGACCTCGATCGCCGCGCGCGGCGCCGGCGGATAGTACGCGATCTTGTAGCCGTTGTGCGGCCCCGACGGCGCGCTGGCCGCCAGTCCCATGAGGGTGTTGCCATAAGTCGGCGTCATGTACGCGCCATCGAGGAGCTCTTCCTGCGCGAAGCGGTTCCACTGGGGCGTGAACTCCGTGCCACCCGAAAAAATTCCGGTGATGCCCATCTTGCGAATCGTGGTGCCCATCGATTCGAGCCGCAGCGCCAGCGCCTCGAGCAGCTTCGGCGTCGCGAACATGCAGCGGATGTCGTGATTGGCCTGAAGGATCGTCACGGCCTGATCGATCACGTGATCCTTGTAGGCCTGCAGGTGCTCGCTCCAGCCCTTCTTGATCAGTTTGATCACCCACCGGGGATCGAGGTCGACGCAAAAGCAGATGCCGCCGCGATACTGCGCCAGATGCTCGACCGCCAGCCGCAGCCGCCGCGGCCCCGACGGTCCGAGCATCAGCCAGTTGCTCCCCTTCGGAAAGGACTCGTCGGGCAGCGTGGCGCTGAACAGCTCGTAGTCGACGCGGAAGTCGTCGCACGCGATGCGGGTTTTCGGCGTGCCGGTCGTGCCGCCCGTTTCGAACACGAAAACCGGCTTGCCGGCCAGGCCTCTCGGAACCCAGCGCTGCACGGGACCGCCGCGCAGCCATTCGTCCTCGAACGGTCCCAGGTGCCGGAGATCGGCAAACCCGTGAATCTCGCGGCGCGGATCCCACCCGAGCTTCGACGCGTAGTCGAGCCAGAACGGTGCGCCCGTGGCGGGATCGAAGTGCCAGAGGACAATCTCGCGGACGTGGGCATCCAGCGCGTCGCGAGCGGCCTGCACGTCGGCGGCGGACGCCACGCTGGTCGATGGTTGCGACACCTGCATACGACTCCGAAGTATAGCGAGTCTGCGATTGCCTTCGCTCGACCCGCCTTCGCGCTTCGGCGGGGCAGGCCGCGTGCGATAATCCCGTGTCTCCAATGGCGCGGCTGGCGGCGGCATTGATCGTGGCGGCGCTCTACGCGCTGCATCAGGACGTCTGGTTCTGGCGCGACGCGAGGCCGCTCATCTTCGGCGTTCTGCCGGTCGGGCTTTTCTATCACGCGGCCTACACCCTCGCCACGGCGGCATGCCTGTGGGTGCTGGTGCGGCTTCTCTGGCCCTCGGATCTCGAAGACGGATCCCCCGCGAAGCAAGCTCCGCCCCTGCGCGAGTCGCCGCGCCGATGATTCCCGCCGTCGTTGTCTTCGCCGATCTCGCGGTCGTGCTCTACATCGGTGTCTTCGCGTTTCGCGCGCGGGGCGCCGATGCCGAGGACTATTTTCTGGCCGGCCGATCGTTGGGGCCGACCGTCTTCCTGCTGTCGCTCTTCGGCACGAACATGACCGCATTCTCGATCCTCGGCGCGTCGGGTCATGCCTTCGCCAACGGCATCGTCACTTACGGCCTGATGGCGTCCTCCTCGGCGCTGATCATTCCGCTGACATTGCTTTTGATCGGGACACGGCTCTGGGCGCTCGGCAAGCGCCACGGTTTCATGACGCCGGTCCAGATGTTTCGCGACCGCTGGGAGTGCGGGCACATCGGCACGCTGATTTTCGCGGTGCAGGCGGTGCTGCTCGTCCCCTACATCATCATCGCGGTGATGGGCGGCGGCACCACACTGCAGGCGGTGAGCAACGGGCTCGTCCCGTTCTGGCTCGGCGGCGCGATCGTCACGCTCGTGGTGATGGGCTACGTGTTCCTCGGCGGCATGCGCGGCACGGCGTGGGTCAACACGTTCCAGACCATTCTCTTCCTGCTCTTCGGCACGATTGCCGTCGCCGTGGTCGGTGCCGGCATGGGCGGCTTCCGCTCGGCGATGGAGGCAATGCTTGCGTCGCCTGCAACCGCGCCACTGCTCACACGGGAGCGCGTCTCGCCGTGGTACTTCTTCAGCTACACGTTCATCCCGCTGTCCTCGATTGCGTTTCCTCATATCGCGATCTTCTGCCTGACGGCGCGCCGGCTTGGCCACTTCCGCAAGACGATCGCCCTGTATCCGATCTGCATGCTCGCGATCTGGCTCCCGTCGGTCTTTCTTGGGGTGGTTGCGAACCAGGCAACCGCGGTGCCCGCCCTCGCGTCGAAGGTTGAGGCGCGGGCGCAACTCGCGACGGCGGGACCGACCCTGGCACCCGCCGATCGCGATCGCCTGCGGGCGCAGGCCGCTGGAGACGACGTGGTATTGAAGCTCGTTGAAGGGTACGCGCCGGTCTGGCTCGCCGCGCTGCTTGGCGCCGCCGTGATGGCCGCGGTGATGGCCGGCGACTCTCAGATCCTGGCGCTGTCAACGATGTTCACGGAGGACATCGCCTTCTACGGAGGCCGGCGGCGTTTCGGCGATGCCATGCAGGTGCAGATGGGACGGACCTTCGTGGTCCTTCTCGCGCTGGCGGCATATGCGATTGCCATGCGGACGCGCCAGTCGATCTTCGACGTGGCCACGCAGTATGCCTTTGCCGGGTACGCGGCGCTTTCACCGCTGCTCCCGGCGGCGCTGTTCTGGAAGAACAGCACGAAGTGGGGCGCGCTGGCGAGCGCCGTCTGGACCGCGCTGGCGGTCCTCGCGGTCGCGGTCATCCAGACGAACGTGCCCGCCCCGGCGTCAGGCACTACGGTCTCGATTCTGGCCATCGCCGGAACCGATGTCATCACCCGCGCACCGGCCGGTATGATGGTCCTCGGTTTCCTTCCCGTGGTCCCGATGACAATCGTGTCGGCGCTCCTGATGGTGGTCGTGTCGCGCACGACCGCGGCGGCGCGCCCGAGCGGCGCCACGCTGTCGAAATACTTCGGCGGCGCATCTTCTTCTTCTTCGTGAAGCGAGGCAACATGCCGGCACGACAGTCTGAAGCGACCGCTTCACCGCTCACCCCTCTGCAGTGGCTGATTGCCTTCATCGCCGCCCTCGGGTTCGCGTTCGATTCCTACGAGCTGCTGATGCTGCCGTTGATCGTGCGGCCCGCGCTCGTCGAACTGCTCGGGGTCCCGCCGACGAGCCCGCTCATCAACGACTGGGTCGGCATTATCTTCTTCGTGCCGGCGGTCGCGGGCGGCGTCTTCGGGCTGCTCGGCGGCTATCTGACGGACCTGTTCGGCCGCCGCCGCGTGCTGGTCTGGAGCATCCTGCTCTACGCATTCTCTGCGTTCGCGGCCGGCTTCTCATCGTCGGTGCAGTGGCTGTTGTTCTGGCGGTGCTGCACGTTCGTCGGCGTGTGCGTGGAGTTCGTCGCCGCGGTGGCGTGGCTGTCAGAGCTATTTCCCAATGCCAAGCAGCGCGAAGCGATCGTCGGCTACACGCAGGCGTTCGGCTCGATCGGCGGCCTCATGGTCACCGGCATGTACTACCTGGTGGTGACCTACGGTGAACAGCTGCCGCTGGTGCGGGGCGGGCACGAAGCGTGGCGCTACACGCTCATGTCGGGCGTCATTCCCGCTATTCCGCTCATCGTGATCCGCCCGTTCCTGCCGGAGTCGCCCACGTGGCGCGAAAAGAAGCTCGCAGGCACGCTCAAGCGTCCGAGCTTCGCCGAGCTGTTCCATCCGAGTTTCCGCCGGACGACCATCGTCACGGTGGTGATGATGGCCGCCGCGTACGCGGCCGCGTTCGGCGCGATCCAGCAGACGCCGCGCATCGTGCCCGGCCTGGCCGAAGTGCGCGCGCTGCCGCGCCCGGCGCAGGAGCAGATCGTCAGCGGCGTGCAGTCGTTTCAGGAGTTCGGCGGGCTGACCGGCCGGCTGCTGCTGGCCTATCTCGCGGTCCACATCGCGAGCCGCCAGAAGCTGGTGCGCGTCTTTCAGATGCCAGGTCTCGTGCTGGCGCCGCTCGTCTTCGCGTTTGCGGCGACCAACAGCCTCACGCTGCTGCAGTGGGGCATTTTCTTCTTCGGCGTGACGACGATCGCGCAGTTCAGCTTCTGGGGCAATTACCTGCCGCGCGTGTATCCCACCCATTTGAGAGGCACCGGCGAAAGCTTCGCCGCCAATGTGGGCGGCCGCATGATCGGCACGTGCGCGGCGCTGCTGACGACGCAGCTGGCGAACGTGATGCCGGGCGCGACGCCGCCCGCCAAGCTGGCGTACGCCTCGGCGCTTGTCGGCACCGCGGCGTACGTGATCGGTCTCACAGCCAGCTTCTGGCTGCCGGAACCAAAGCGGGAAGAGTTGCCGGACTAACCTTAGAGTGCGGCGGCGGCTGAATTCGCGACGTGTCCCAAGACCGCTGCACGCTCGTGACAAGCGGTTTCGGTTTCGCCGCTGGGTGGGCGTATGCTCCAGCGAGGGAACCTTGTCACCCCATCGATCCGCCATGAAGATCGTCGCGGCCGTCTCGGCCCTGGGGGCCGCCGCAGGCGGTCTGTTGGCGCAGCCCCCACCGGCCGTTGACGCGGCGCTGCGGCAGATCGGTCCAGAGGCGATTCGGGATGACATGCGCGTGCTGGCCGACGATCGGCTTGAAGGACGTCGCCCGGGAACCTCCGGCTACGACCTGGCCGCGCGCTACGTCGCCGATCGGTTCGAGTCGATCGGTCTGAAGCCGTTGTTCGACGGCCGCTACTTCCAGCAGGTGCCGCTCCGTCGCGCCGAAGCGATTGAAGGCGACACGACCCTCACGTTCAGCCGCGCGAGCAAACGAGCCCAGCTGGTCTTCGCAAGAGATTTCGTGACGAGCGGTGACGTTCACCGCGAGACGTTCTCCGTCACCGCGCCGGTCGTGTTCGCCGGGTTCGCCGTGGCCGCCGCCGAGCTGGGATACGACGACTACGCGGGAGTGGACGTGCGGGGCAAAGTGGTCGCCTTCCTGCCGGGTCAGCCCTCACGGCTGGGGCCGGCCCCCCCCGAGTGGTTCGCGCCGCTCGATGTAAGAGTGGAGGCGGCGATCGAACGAGGCGCCGTGGGCATGCTGTTCCTTGCGCCGGACGACTCCTTTCCGTGGGAGACGAGCATCGCGCTCGCGCGACATGGAACGACGAGCTGGATGAGGGCCGCGGACGAACCGTCACGCCCCTCCAGGCCGATGGCCTTCGGGGTCCTCAGCGTCGCCGCCGCGCGCGAGCTGTTCCGCTTGGGATCCCGCGATTTTGCAGGGACGGCGAGCAGGCTCAATGCCGGCGAGCGGCAATCCTTCGATCTGCCCGTCACAGTCTCGTTCGCGGGCCGGAGCCGTCATGTTCCTCTCGACAGTCCCAACGTCGGCGCGGTCCTCCCAGGGAGTGACCCGCGTCTCAGGCAGGAATACGTCGTGTACACGGCGCACCTCGATCATCTGGGGCGCGGCAAGCCGATGGATGGCGACGACATCTACAACGGCGCGATCGACAACGCCTCCGGCGTCGCCGCCCTGCTCTCGATTGCTCGCGCATTTGCCGCCGGCCCAGAGCCTCCTCGAAGGTCGATCCTGTTTCTCTCGACGACGGCCGAGGAAAGCGGGGGAGTGGGGTCGGACTACTTCATGACGCATCCGCCGGTCGCAGCAGCGGACATCGTGGCTGCGATCAACATCGATGCGCCGACCTTGATGCGTTACCCGCCATACAGCGTGTCGGCCCTTGGCGCAGGGGATTCGACCCTTCGCGTGGTCGCCGAGCAGGCCGCTCGCCAGCTCGGTCTCAGAGTCAAGCCGGCCCCGATGGCCTTTCGCAGCGACAGCCTGCTTTTCATCCTGCACGGCGTTCCTGCGCTACGGCTGATCGACGGGGTCGAAACCGACCGGGCTGGCGTGGACCGTGAGAAGCTCATGCGCGACTGGATCGCTCGCGTGTACCACACACCCCGGGACGACACGAATCAACCGCTGGACTTCGACGCCCTCGTCACGCACGCTCAGATGAATTTCCTCATCGGATACCAGGTGGCGCAGGAGCCTGGCCGTCCCCGCTGGAACCCAGGAGATTTTCTCGGACGGCGATTCGGGCGCGGCCGCGACCAGCGATAGAAAGCCACCGCACGCCCGAGAGGCACCGAAAGAATCGCTCGGCGCGATGGCATGGTCGCGACAATGTATCCCTCACTCGACCGACGGATTCGGCGTCCCGGGTCGCTCGAAAGAAACGGGACAATTCTTGTACACGGCGTATCATGAGTTGATCGTCGAATACGGCCGGCGGGCCAACACTCGCTTGGAGGTCGTGATGAGATTCCTCCGGCAGCCACAAAACCCCCAAGCGTCGCGCCTCGTGAAGTCGCTCGCTGCCGAAGGCCTGATCGTGGAGCCGGAGAGGCAGGTGAGACCATGACGAATACAACATTCGCGCTTGTTGCGCTCGGATTCGCGACATGCGTGTGGGCGTGGTGGGGTCTCATCCCTGCTCTCCTCGCGCGCCGCAACCTTGCTGGCGTGCGGCTCGTGACCTGTCCGGAGACAGGAGGGGTGGCGGCCGTTGGCTTCGATCGGCTGCACGCCGCCTTCACCGCGCTCGTCCATCACCAACCGGAGGTGCGGTTGGGCCACTGTTCGCGGTGGGCCGTCCGCGGACCCTGCGATCACGCGTGCATCCCCGAGGCAGCGCTCCCCGACAGTGCCGTCACGAACATTGTCGCGCACTGGTCGGCCCAGCGGAGTTGTGCGCTGTGTCGCAAGCCGCTGATCGAAGCGCCACTGGTGGGACACCATATCGCGCTGCTCTCGTCGGATGGCGTGACAAACGAATGGCCCGACGTTCCGCCCGAGGTACTGCCAGAAACGTTTCGCACGCGGCAGCCTGTCTGCTGGGATTGTCACGTCGCCGAGACGTTCCGGCGGAAGTATCCGGAACTCGTCACCAACCGGTAGCTCTCGACCGCCACAAGCTATAATCCACGTCGAATCCACCGTCTTTGGCCGGCGGCCACCCGGACCGCGCGGCTGTCGCAGTTCGTGATCGCGGAGGAAATGCTTCCATGGCCGTCAAGGCACCGTCCAACACGCTACGGACGCTTCCGACCGACGAAGTTCGGCAGATCATGTGGCGGCTCACGGATCGCTACGCGCACCAGATGGTCGTACAAGCGGCGCGATCGGTGGCCAGAGGACCGGTGGCGCGCCTGGTCGCGAAGGGAGCGCGGAGCACGCACGAGTGGACGACCGAGAAGGCGAGCCTGCTCGAGGCGTTCGACGAAGCGGGGTTGACCGCGGTGTATCTCGATCCGGAGCAGGGCGGTTTCATCGAGGGTCCCAAGAACCTCGCGCTTGCGCTCGTGGCGTTCGAGCTGGCATGGGTCGACGCGGGTGCGGCCACGTGCAGCATGGCCGGACATCTGGCGCTCGCGCCGATTCACGAGCGCGGCACGCCCGAACAGCGCGCGCTCTACCTGGAACGCACGCGCCCCGTTCAACCTGGCGAGTCCCGGACAACGTGGCGCGGCGCATTCTGCCTCACGGAACCGATCCCGTACGTCGGCGTCGAAACCGGGCTGCTGGGCGGCAAGGTGCGCGTCGCGGAGTGGAACGATGGTGGCGAGCCGATACTGCACGTCGACAAGCGCGGTCGCTTCATCACGAACATGGGTTTCGCCAACTTCGTGACGGCGGCGGTCGAGTCGAATGACGAACGTCTTAAGGGCAGCTGCATGGTCATCCTCGAGGACACCGATCCCGGCGTGTTCGATCGCGGCACGCCGACGCGCAAGCTCGTGCACCAGCTCTCGTCCACCAACGATCCCGTCTTCAGCCTTCGCGTGCCCGCCAGCCGGATTGTCGGCGGCTACACGATCGAGAACGGCACCATCGTCCCGCGGCACAGCCACGGTGCGGTGATCGAAGCGGTCTTCCGCCGGACACGTGTCACCGTCGGGCTGATGACCGCCGCGAAGCTGCTGTCTGCCGTCGAGCCGATCCTGCGCTACCAGCGCACCCGGTTCCGAGGCGGAGACTCCACGACGCCCGGCACACCACGCTACGAACTGGGCCTGCAGCTGCGCGAGGATGTTGTGCATCGGCTCGTGGACATCTGGGCGACCGGGGAAGCCAGTGCCTCCTTCGGCTTCGCGACGGCGCGGCTGTTCGACGAGCTGGATCCCCTCGCGCCTCAGAAAGACAAGCTTTTGGCGGAACAGGGCGTGGTCGGATCACGTGCCGTGATGCGTGCCTTCGCGAGAATCTCGGAGGACGCGCTGGAGTACTTCAAGCAAGCGGCTTTGCCGGCCCGGCGACGCGATGCCGCGAAGTTCGAGGCGCTCGAACAGAATCCGCTCGTGCGCTACGTGCTGCTCGAGTCGCAGGCCAACGTGATGTGCCCGGCCGTGAAGCTGTGGAACACCGGACAAGGCGCGACGATGATGCGCGAGGCCGTCAGCCTCATGGGCGGCTACGGCATCACGGAGGATTGTCCGGGCTTCCTCGGCTACAAGTGGATGGACTCGCAGCTCGAAGCGACCTACGAAGGGCCCGAAGCGGTGCAGCGGCGCCAGCTGTCGGTGACGATGACCAACGAGGTATTCCTTGCGCAATTCAGTCAGTGGATCGCCGACTTGCGGGTCATTGCCAGCCGACGGCCTGGAACCGGGGCGTGCACGCTGGCGAGCGCGATGCAGCTGTGGCTCTGGACCTTAACGCACCTGCAGACGGCGAAGGATGCTCACGGCGCGCCGCTGTACCAGGGCAATCGCCAGGGAGTGACGTTTCCTCTCGCCGACGCGTTGTGCTGGCTGCTGGCAGCGCGCGCCCAGATTCTGGACACCCTGGCGCTCGACGAGGCCAGCGGTGCCGGGTCGGGAACGCTGGGGGATGCCGCGATCGGGTACGTCAACTTCTTCACCGACCTCTGCCACGTGCAGACGACTCGGGCGGCCGGCGAGGCCGGCCGCATCGCCGCCGAACTGGTCTTCGGGTACAACCGGCATCCGGCCTGGGACGATCCGCAAGCACCGGGCTGTTGCGCCGGCGATCTGGCGGACGAGCTCGAGGGACTGTTCCCAGGTTTCGGCGCTGGGGCCCGCATCTACATGGACGTGATCGAGGCCGACGGATCCCACGTGGCCAAGGCCGGACCCTGCGTGAGATTCACGGGCCTCGAGACCTTCCAGGTTCTGCGTTCGCGCCTTGACGGATGTTTGACCGGATCGCGGCTCCCCAAGGACCGGGCCGCCGAAGCGCTGACCGCGGTCATGATCCCCGAGGCGCCCGACTACCCCGCGTAACGAACCGGTGACCGACGAACGCCCCGGAATGGATGTCGACGTCGTGTGCGTGGGTTTCGGACCTGCGGCAGGAGGCTTCCTCACGTCGATTGGGCGTGCCCTCGCCGATCCTGATCTCGGTCAGCATCTCCAGAGCCGTGTGGCTCCCGGCCTTCCGCTCCAGGTCGTGTGCTTCGAGCGCGCCGACGAACTGGGCGTTGGCGTTTCGGGCGTGGTCACTCGTGCTCGCGGCATCCGCGCGTCGTTTCCCGATTTCGATCCTGCGTCGGTTCCGCTGACCGCCCGCGTCGGCCGTGAGCGCATCGTGTATCTGCTCGATCCGATCGGCGCGAGCCGGCGATCGCGGCCACTGCGCGCGCTGGACATGGTGCTCCGCGGGGGCGGCGGCCTGATAACCGAACACCATTCCGTCGCTCTTCCATTCGTGCCACCCTTCCTCCAGAAACACGACGGCTACGTGTTCTCTCTCGGACAGTTCACGCAGTGGGTCAGCGGCCAGGTGATGGCCACCGGGATGGTGCAGATCTGGCCGGCGTCACCAGTGACCGAGCCAATCTTCGAGGGACAGCGGGTCGCGGGCGTGCGGCTGATTGATCAGGGAACCGATCTGCAGGGCAAGCCCGCCGCCGGCTTCGTGCCCGGCATGGAGGTCCACGCCGCGCTGACCGTCGTCGCCGACGGCCCGGTGGGCCCGGTCGGTCGCGCTCTCGACGAAAGGTTCGGTCTGCCGCCAGGCCACGTCCACGACGAGTGGGCGCTCGGCATGAAGCTCGTGGTCGATCTGCGAGACGATGCCGGACTTGAGCCGGGGACGGTGATTCACACGTTCGGGTTTCCAGAGCCGGAGATCTTCGGTTTCCTGTACGTGCTCGCCCCGCGCACCGTCTCGCTCGGCATCTTTGTCCCGTCCTGGTTCCGCAGCCCGGTCCGTACGGCGTATCGCTATCTCCAGCACTGGATGCTGCACCCCTCTCTGTGGCGCTGGCTCGAGGGAGGCACGCTCCGCTCCTGGGGTGCCAAGTCGATTCAGGAGTCGGGACGGCGAGGCGAGCCGTATCTAGTGGGCGACGGGTACGCGCGCATCGGCGAGGGATCGGGGAGCACCAACGCGCTCACCGGCTCGGGCGTGGACGAGGCGTGGACCACGGGCGTACAGCTGGCCGAGGCGGTGGTTGAGCTGGGAACGGCCGACGCGCCATTCACGAAGGAGAACCTCGAACGCGCGTACGTGGGCCGCCGACGAGCGAGCTGGCTCGATGCAGAACTGAAGGTCGCCGAAGGCGCGCGTGATCTGTTCGATCGCGGCCTGCTGTGGGGACTGACGGGCATGGGGCTGGCGGGGCTGACGCGCGGCGCGGTGCGGCTGCCGAACCCGCGACATGCCAAGTCGCGGCTGTCCGACGGCGACGAGTTCGGCGGGCGGCTGCCGAAGGACGAGATCGCACGATTGCGTCGTGAGTCGCTGGCTGCCGGCGTGTCTGCGCACGACGCTTATATGGATCGATGCGGCTGGCCGGCCATTCCGCATGATGGCCGGCTGCTGGTGACCCATCAAGACGCCCTGTTGATGGGTGGGAAAGTGCAGGCGCCGCCGGGCTACGCGGCGCACGTGCGGTTCGAGGACGAGGCGCTCTGTCGTGGGTGCCAGAGCCGCCTCTGCGTGGAGATGTGCTCAGGTCAGGCGATCACGTCGTCGTCCGACGGAGGCGTGGCGTTCGACCGTGAAAAGTGCGTGCACTGTGGCGCGTGCTTGTGGAATTGCGACGTGGCGGTCGACCTGTCGCGCGGCCGGACGAATGTGAGGTTTGGCGCCGGGACGGGCGGACTGCATTCGGGGGAAAACTGAGGTCCCATGGGATACCAGATCGTCGTGTGTGCCGGCATCGTGCCGGATCCGCTGCAGACCCTGGAGCCGGTGATGAGCCCGGCGGGACCGGGGTTGAAGAACGAGGCCATGCTGCCAGCCGTGCTCGATCCGTGGGCGGCACATGCGCTGTTTGAAGCGGCGCATCTCGCGAAGCAACAGTCGGACAGCAAGGTGTGGCTGGCGAGCGTGGCGCCGAAGGCGAAGCTGCAGCAGGTGATGATGACGATCGCGCAGAAGGCACCGTTCGAGTTGCTCGCCCTCGATGGCTCGTCCAGCGGCTTCACCGATGCAGCCGGCGTCGCCACGGCGCTTGCGGCGGCAATTGCGCGCATCCCGGGGCTGGATCGAACTCGCCTGCTCATCTTTGGCGGCTGGGAGTCGGCTTCGCGTGCGGCCGGCACGACACTCCAGATGCTCGGTGAGCGACTGGAGATCGTCGACCAGTTTCAGGGGGTCGACGCCCTCACCGTGGCCGAGGATGGATCCCTGGAAATCCTCGAGCGCATCGAAGGCGGGCGGCATCAGGTGTCGCGGTGTAGCGGGCCGCCCGCGGTCCTCGGGTGGGCCACCGGCCATCTGCACGCGCCGCCCAACAACCCACAACTTGGCATGGCCAACATGCGCACGTTGATGCCGGCGCTGCAGAAAGCGACAAGCGCATCGACGGCGATGGCCGGCACCTTCGGGACGGTCGCTGTGCCATCCCAGCGACGCGAGACGCGAGTGGTGAAGGATCTCTCATCCGAAGCGATTGCCCGCGAGATTGTCGAGTGGATCAGACAATGAACGTGCTCCTCCTGACCGATGTGAATGCGGACGGATCTCTGGCGAAAGCCACTCATGAAGCACTGACCGCGGCAATCGACGTCGCGCGCAGTCTTGCCCGGGTTCTGACCGTCGGCCTCATCGGTCGCGATGTCGCCGCCGCCGCGACGTCCATCGGATCCAGTGGCGCGACCCGGTTCCTGGGCGTCCGCGGCGCCGATTTCGACGAGCCGCGCTACGTGACGGATGCCGCCGCCGCGCACGCCGTGTGCCTAGCCGCCGGTGCGGATATCGTGATCGCCCCTGCGACATCCCGCTGGCTGCGCGTCTTCGCCGGCGTGGCCCAGCGGCTGGGCGGACGGGTCGACACCCACGTCACACGAATTGCGGCCAGCCCCGCCGCGGTCTCGGTCACGCGGTGGTACTACCGCCAGCGAATCGAGGGGACCACTTCGCGATCTGAGCGGCCGTGGCTGATTGCCGTGGAGCCTGGAACGCACGAGGCGTGGTCCGGCCGACCGGCGCCCGCGACGGTTGAACCGGTGGCCGTCTCGCTGCCAGAGCTGCGGACGCAGGTGACAGGAGTCCGGTCGCCCGCCGCGGGCGAGGAGACTATTCGTCCAGATGCCGAGCTGCTGCTGGTGGCTGGCGCGGGCTGGACGAAAAAGCAAGCAGACGGTCAGACCCACATCGCGGATGCCGAGTCGGTGATTCTCAGGTTCCTGCGATCGACACATGCCTCACTCGGCGGCAGCAAGTCGCTCGTGGACTTGAGCGGCGAGGGACAGGCCGTGCTGCCGTTCATGACGCATCTCAATCAAATCGGGCAGACGGGCGCAAGCCCGCGTCACCGCAAGGGGCTCTCCACGTGCTGTCACGGCGAGGAGCCGCATGTCGTGGGCTGGCGATTCATAACCGAGCGCCGAGCGATCAACCTCAATCCCAACTGCGGCTGGGCGCAGGGGAAAGCCGACGTGCTCTACGTGGCTGACGCCTTCGAGGTGATGAAGAAGGTGAACGAGCAGCTCATTTGATGGACGCCGGCCCTTGTTTGCTATGCTGTAGCGCTCGCCGCGCGCCGCGCAAACCGCTGGTGTTGAGAACACACAGGAAACATGCGATTTTCGCGAAGCCTCCGCCCCTTGCTGGCGTGCCTGCTCGTCACCGCGGCCATGCGCGCAGCCGCCCAGACGCCCACGGCTGCGGGTCCCGCGCTTGTTGAAAGGACTCCCGCGCCGGTGCCGCCGGCCACGGTGGCTCGCGCCGAGGATGGCCGGATCTCCATTCGAGCGGGGCGGCTCCGCCAGCCCCCGGGGCCGGGCGGGGCCCCGGGGGG
>ORJL011311238.1_pt1 | contig 15924 bp, 17 predicted proteins | sample 1779941 | NCBI WGS metagenome assembly ORJL01 (sample SAMEA104232317, study PRJEB22302) | groundwater metagenome | biome: forest; feature: aquifer; material: groundwater | place: USA | collected 2011-08-07 | depth 5.8 m | reverse complement strand
TGGCCGACGTGCGCGCCGGCCGCAGCGGCAAACTCACGGCCGCATTCGAGACCGTGCTGGATGCCCGCATCCTAAGCGCCCAGGCGGCCAAAGACGCCGGCTTGGTGGACCAATTGGGCTCGCGCAAAGCCGCCTTGCAGAAAGCGGCCGAGTTGGGCGGATTGGGCACCGAAACGCCGTCCGAATGCGACATCACGCCCGCCCAGCCCGCGTTTTCCGACTTGTTCTACGACATTGGCGCCTCGCTTGGCCAAGGATTCATCAACGGCGTACAGGCCCAAGGCCAACGAAGCCAAGTCCGAACCTGAAGGTACTTCTTTTGATTCGGCGTGCAGTGGAATAGGGTCCACAAATCAACCGCCGCCACCCGCACGAGAAAGAAAAAATCAACCAAGCCCTGCAAAGCCTTGTGGACGAAGGGTATATCGGCAAAGGACCGTACCATTACCCCTTATTCAGCGACCACACGATCAAACGGCGTCAAGGCGAACAAATCCGCATGGCGTTGGAAAAAAACGAAAAGGGGAACTCCGCCGGCTAAACGCTTTTAAGCTCGAAACCCGTTACCGATTCCGCGACCGACAACAATAAAGCATGCCGGCCTTGCGCAAGAAAAAACCCCAGAATGCGAGGTGCCCAAGTTATGACCGTGGTTGGTGACGACATCATCATGAATTGCCGTGCGTGCTTCCAAGACGGATTCGGCATGAAACTCAATCGCACCAACAGCGGCATCTACGTCTGCGCCCACAATCCGGAACACAAGTACGTGATCAAGGACGGGTTCATGAAGACGCCCGACTACAACACGAACGTGAACCCGGCGTACCGCCTCTGAGTGATGCCCGTCGGGTGCCGTACCGCGGCGAATCGGCCGTTTTAAAAACCGCCTTTCCCAGAACCCTATTTCCTATGGCTCTCAAGCAATTCACCGGCGACGTGTCGGAAGAAGACCTCGAAGCGTTATTCGAAGAATCCGCCCGCCACGGCGCCATCTTGGCCACGCTGTACTTCGACGCCCACGGCCCGTCGCGCGAAGGCATCGAGAACTCGCTGATCGACTTCGTCGGCCGCCTCACGAAAGAACGCGGCGTGCTGTACTGCAAAGGCGAAATCGACCCGGCCTTGGAACGCGAGGAAACGTCCGAAGACGGACTTGCCAAGCACCTGACGTATTCCTGCAGCACACGCGTGCGCCTCCTGACGGAAGACTTTTCCACCCTTTTGAACCTCTGCCTCAAATACGGGCCCTTGGCGGCCGAAATCGAGCTGCCCCACGAAATCCGGCTCAACTTGGAAGAAGCCCAAAGCCTGCTTCTGGACGCTTCGCAAAGCACGCAGGACTACGTCCAGTACATCATGTCCAAGACCATGAAGGAAGACGAGAAGCTCAAACTCCAGGAACACCTCCGACGGCGGGCCGAAATGGCCGAGAAAATCCGCAAACGCCAGGAAAAACCGGAAGAATAGGGGACCCTAGCAAGGGGCAAAACCAATCAAAGACGCCGCGGAAACCAAGCCGCCCTGCCTTTTTAAGTGCCAATCCGCCAGGCACCCTTAAAAATAACGGAGTTAACCATTGTTAAGTACACGCGTTTGAGGGTGCACCCAACCCATGAAAATCCATCTCCAAGCCGAAAAACAAGTCCAGATGGCCATGCTGCCCCAGGAAATCGAAGTCTGGTACGTCCTGCCCGCATTGCGCTGCCAGATGGCGAAAAGCTTCCTGGAGCAAGGCTTGAGCCAGAAACAGACGGCCAAGACCTTGGGCGTGACGGAAGCCGCGGTTTCGCAATACGTGCATTCCAAGCGGGCGCAGAACGTCGAATTCGGCGACGGGTTCAAGGCCAAAATCAAGGCGGCCTGCCGCGGCGTGTCCGAAGGAAAAACGACGGCGTACGAAGCCGTCCAATACCTCGTCCGCGACTTCAAGGAATCCAAGCAGCTCTGCGAACTCCACCACAGCCTGGAAGGCGTGCCGCAAGATTGCACCATCTGCATGGACGAAACCAAATAGCCCGAGGTCCAAAAACGCCAACTCAACCTAGAAAAACAATTTCGAAAATCCCGGAAAAAAAAACGAAAAAGGAAAAGAAAAAAACGAAAACGGCACCTTAAAGGGAAAAAACCAAATGGCCATCCAACTGCAACGCGAAACGCACACCCTTCAAGTCGAAAACCTCCACGCCAGCGTGGAAGGCAAAAGCGTCCTCAACGGCGTCACCCTCACCATCCAATCCGGCCACGTGCATGCCTTGATGGGGCCCAACGGCTCCGGCAAATCCACCTTGTCGGCCATCATCATGGGCCACCCCAAATACGTCGTCGAAAAAGGCGACATATTGCTGGACGGCGTTTCCATCCTCAACTGGAGCCCGGAACAACGCTCCAAAGCCGGCCTGTTCTTGGCCTTCCAATACCCCGCCGAAGTGCCCGGCGTCAGCGTCGCCAACTTCCTGCGTACGGCGTACAACGAGAACAAACCCAAGGAACGCCATTTGTCTGTGTTCAAGTTCGCCGCCCTCTTGGACGAGAAGATGAAGAACCTCCAAATGCCGTCGCACTTTGCCGAACGCTACCTCAACGACGGATTTTCCGGCGGAGAGAAGAAACGCTGCGAAATCCTCCAGATGGCCATCCTGCAGCCCAAGATCGCGCTTCTGGATGAAACGGATTCGGGCTTGGACGTCGACGCCTTGCGCGTGGTGGCCGAAGGGACCAACCGACTCGTTCAACAGACCGGTTTGGGCGCCTTGCTGGTCACCCACTATCCCCGCATCCTGCACCACGTGAAACCGGATTTCGTGCACTTGTTCGTCAACGGCCGCATCGTCAAGACCGGCGGCATGGAATTGGCGGAAGAACTCGAAAAGACCGGCTACGGCCCGCTGGAAGCCCAACCCGCCGCCCATACCGGATAACGTGAATCCAACATGGAAAACATCCAACTCAAGAAACAACTCGCCGGCGAATACCAATTCGGCTTTCACGACGACGTCGAAAACGTGTACGAATTCAAGAAAGGCTTGAGCGTTGACGTCGTCCGGCAGATTTCCAAGATCAAAAAAGAACCGGAATGGATGCTCAAGCGCCGACTCGACGCCTTGAAAATCTTCCACCAAAAACCCATGCCGACGTGGGGTGCCGACTTGTCCCACATCGACTTTAACGACATCGTGTACTACGTCCGGCCTACGGACAAGCCCGCGCGCTCATGGGACGACGTGCCCGAAAAGATGAAACAGACTTTCGAAAAACTCGGCATCCCCGAAGCCGAACGCAAGTTCCTGGCAGGCGCGGGGGCGCAATACGATTCGGAATCCGTATACCACAAGCTTCGGGAAGACTTGGAAGCCAAAGGCGTCGTCTTTTTGGATATGGACTCCGGACTCCGCGAACACGAAGACGTCGTCCAGAAGTACTTCGGCTCCGTCATCCCCAGTTCGGACAACAAGTTCGCCGCCCTCAACACCGCCGTCTGGAGCGGTGGGTCTTTCCTGTACGTGCCCAAAGGCGTGCACGTCGACGTGCCCCTGCAGGCCTACTTCCGTATCAACACCAAGAACATGGGCCAGTTCGAACGCACGTTGATCATCGCCGAACCCGGCTCTTCCGTACATTATCTCGAAGGGTGTTCCTCGCCAACGTACACCTCCGATTCGTTGCATTCCGCCGTAGTCGAGATCATCGCCTTGGAAGGCAGCCGCGTGCAGTATACCACCATCCAGAATTGGTACAGCGACGTGTACAACCTCGTCACCAAACGCGCGAAAGCGTACAAGGACGCCACCATGTTCTGGCTGGACGGCAACATCGGCAGCAAAGTCACGATGAAGTATCCGTCCGTGTTGCTGATGGAGCCGGGCGCCCGCGGCGAAGTCGTATCCGTCGCGTTGGCAGGCAAGGGCCAGCACCAGGACGCCGGCGCCAAGATCTTCCACTTGGCATCCAACACCTCGTCGCTGATCACATCCAAGTCCATCAGCAAGGACGGCGGTCGCACGACGTACCGCGGCAAAGTCTACGTCTCGCCCACGGCGACGAATGTCAAGAGCAATGTGGAGTGCGACGCGTTGATCCTGGATGAGCAAAGCGCGTCGGACACCGTGCCGTACATGGAAATCCAAAGCGACGACGTCAGCATATCGCACGAAGCCTCCGTTTCCAAGCTCGATTCGGAAAAACTGTTCTACTTGCAGAGCCGCGGCTTGTCCGAACAAAAGGCCAAACAATTGTTGGTCCAAGGCTTCATCGAGCCGTTCGTCAAACAACTGCCAATGGAGTACGCGGTTGAATTGAACCGCCTCGTCGACATGGAAATGGAAGGATCGGTTGGATGAGCAGTGCCCATTTCAGAGAAGGGGGTGGGACGACCGGTGAGGGGGAAAACATTCCCCCTTGGCGGGCATGCGAGATGGAAGGTTCGGTCGGCTAAGCCAAATAAAGCGGCATAAAACTAAAGAAAGAAAAAAGTCGTCTCCAATTCCGCAAAACAAAAAAAAAGCAGCCCAATCAAACCGCCTTTGCTTTTTCGACGCGGTTTCAAGGCGCTGCACGCGTGAAAACCGCCATGTTGGAAACCATCTTCACCCAAACGCAGTTCCGCCAACGCTTCCCCAAGCCCCCGGCATGGCGCCAAGAGGCGTTCGACGCCTTCCAGCGATTGCCGCTACCCTCGGCGAAGGAAGAAGCCTGGCGCTACACCGACCTCAATGGAATCGATTTTTCCGGCATCAAGCCGCTGGCGGACGTTCAAACCCGCTTTCAAGGCCAAGGAACCCACATTCAAGCCGGAGACAAACCCTTCGAAAAACCGGCCGGCAAACTCGCGGCCTGGACGCAGGCCTTCGGCAACGCCGTACAAATCGACGTCGCGACCGGCACCCATGCCCGATTGGAGTCCACGGTTTCGCTGCTGCAAAGCGGCGCGTTGTTGCAGACGGTGCACGTCGGCGCCGGCGCCCAACTCGATTTCTTCGAACACTACACGTCGGACGACGCAAGCCTCCTGTTCGGCCAGAAAACCGTCTTCCACTTGGCGGAAAACGCCCAACTGCGGTACTACGCCGTGCAGCGCTTCGGCCCGCAGACGCTGTCCTTCACGGAAAAAGAATTCCACTTGTCCGACAACGCCCGCCTGACGTGCTTCCATGCGGACGTGGGCAGCCGCTTGAGCCGCACCGTCATCGACCACCACTTCGACGGCACAAACGCCAAGACGCCCGAACATACCGCGGTGTTCTTCGGCGCACAAAAGCAGCACTTCGACTTGTCCACGCACGCCTTGCACCACGGGACGGACACGACCAGCGACATCGTGGTCAAAGGCGCGCTCAAGGACGCCGCGTCATGCGTCTACCGGGGCCTGATCCGCATCGACGCCAACGCCCGAAAAACCGATTCGTTCCTGCAGGACCGCGTACTGCACTTGAATAAAGGCGTCAAGTCCAACAGCATCCCATCGCTTTACATCGACAACAACGACGTGAAAGCCTCGCACGGCGCCACCGTCAGCAAGCTCAACGACGAATCCTTGTTCTACCTGCGCAGCCGGGGTTTAAGCCGCGCAACGGCCGAAAAACTCGTCGTCGAAGGCTTCCTCGACGAGTTGGTCCAACGGCTGCCCCACGACGGCCTCCGTCACCAACTCCAAGCCGACCTGGAGAACAAAATTATCATCGAGGCTGAAAAGTCCACTGCATCCGGACCAAGGCCGGCCATTGCGAACAAAAAAGAGAAAACGGTGACCCAAAAAAACAAGGCCGCCGGTTCCAAGAAAAAGTGATTTGCCATCATGCCCAAAACCGCCGCTATTGACGTCGAAAAAATCCGCTCCGACTTTCCCATCCTCCAGCGCCGCTTCGGCAAGCACACGCTGGCGTACCTGGACAACGCGGCCTCGACCCAGAAACCGCAAGCCGTCATCGATGCTTTGACCGACTTTTATTCCAACCATTACTCCAACGTCCACCGCTCCGTCTCGACCTTGGCCATGGAAGCCACGGATGCCTTTGAAAACGCCCGCATCAGCGTCGCCCGCCACGTCCGTGCCAAACCCGAAGAAATCATTTTCACGCGCAACACGACCGAGTCGGTCAACCTGGCGGCGTACGCCTGGGGACAACAAAACGTCAAAGCCGGCGACGCGATCGTCATCACGGAAATGGACCACCACAGCAACCTAGTGCCCTGGCAACAACTGGCCTTGCGCCAAAAAGCCGAACTACATTACATTCCCATCACCGAAACCGGGGAACTGGACGCGGATTTTGAGTTTCCCGAAAACACCAAACTATTCGCATTTCCCCACGCTTCAAACGTATTGGGCACGCTCAACGACGTGAAAGGCTGGTCCAAGAAAGCCAAAATCGAGGCTCCGGACGCAACCGTCTTCGTGGACGGCGCCGCCGCCGCGCCCCACCTCCAGCTGGACTTGCCGCAAAGCGGGGCCGACTTCTACGCCTTTTCCGGGCACAAGATGTTGGGCCCCATGGGATCCGGCGTCTTGTGGGCGAAAGAAGAAATCCTTCAGCGGATGCCTCCGTTCTTGTATGGCGGCAGCATGATTTCCAAAGTAGAAAAAGAACAGACGCGATGGGCAGACTTGCCGGCCAAATTCGAAGCCGGAACGCCGAATGCCGCCGACGCCATCGGCCTCGCCGTTGCCATCGATTACCTCAACGCCATCGGCTTGCACAAAATCCACGCGCACGAGTTGACCCTTGCCAAACACGCCAAAGACGCGCTGGATGCCATTTCGGGCGTGATCACCTACGGCCCGGCATCCGACGCCAAGCAACGCGTGGGCATCGTGTCGTTCAACGTGCAAGGCGTGCACGCGCACGACGTGGGCTCGATTCTTGACAGCGACGCGATCGCCATCCGGTCGGGCCACCACTGCGCGCAAATCTTGATGGACCGCCTCAACGTGGCGGCCACGGCGCGCGCCAGTTTCTACGCGTACAACACGGAAGACGACGTCGACCGCCTCGTGACCGGAGTGAAAAAAGTCATCCGTACGTTCAAATAGCCGTTCCACAAAAGGAGATGAAAGCCTTCAAAAAAGATGCGTCTAAGCCGCCTTGGAACCAAAAAGAACGCATTTGAATGAGGCATACGAAATAGGAAACGGAAACCAAAATGTACCAACGAAACCGACAATACCCATACGCATTCCTCCAACGCGTCACTAACAAGCCGGGCGCCCACACGTTCATCCTTGAATTCATCCCGCTGGAAGAAGCCGAAGCCGCACAAATCGCTTCAATGAACGCCTACCTGAATCTGGATGGGCCAAGTATTGAAAAACACAAAAAACAAATCGGCCAAACCGTAGAAAAAACGGCTCGCAGCCGCCGAATAACGAAATACGAAATGTTAGGCTCTGCCACGATCGGCACGCTCTGGCGACCCGACTCCGAAGGCTACGTGCCCGTGGCGCCGAACGAAATCAAACAACTCGTCGAACAACACCGCAATTCAAGAAAAACCACAAACCAACCCGGACTCTAAAAAGATGAGCCCATGCCGAAAGAATACTTATACGTGATCCGTGCCGAACCGATTCCGGACAAGGCCACGAAAAAAATCCAGGTTATCCCGTTGGACCAACACCAAGCCGCCACGATCCTGCACGTCGACAGGAAAATCAGCGATGCGCAGCAAGCCAAAGACATGGTGAACCGCGAAAAAGCATTGTCGCTGGCTTTGATCAGAAGCGGAATCCTGGCCGGACCCCGCGAAAAAATCAGGACGCTTAACCATGAAGGGCACGCCGGGCGGGGCGACTTGCTGGTTGAGGAAAAAGACGGTCACCGCCGCCTTGACGAAGACGAATTACGCGCGTTGATGGCCAAACACAGACCCATCATCCAATGAATCACACCCAAACTCAATGACAACAGAACAAACGCCATGAACTACAAACACGCCCTCATCATGGAAGTGGCTGACCAAGGAAAAAGCGCAACGGTCCACCTAGTGCCATTGCGGCCGCAGGAAGTCAGTTTGATGGCTCACTTGCAAGCGGAAAAAGGCACGGCCACGCGCCTAGCCGAAAAAACATACTACGCCGGAAGAATCCAAAGCCTGCTGGAAAAAATATGCACGCGGGACCGAATCATCGTCGAGCACCCCGGAAAAAAACCGCCACAGGTCGAAGAAATCATGATCAAGGAAGGGGAAAGCCATCGCGTGCTGAACGTATCGGAACGAAGCCAACTGGTCAAGGCCTATCGGGCCGCTCAAACACAAGCCACGCGGAAGCCAACCACCAACCAACGGTGAAACCCCATGTCCGACACGATGTATCGCGAACAGATTCTGGAACACTACAAGAACCCCCTCAACCGAGGCAAGCTGGAACCGGCCGACGCCCACTATGCCGACTCCAACCCGTTGTGCGGAGACGAAATCGAAGTCTATCTCAAAATCGAAAAGCAAGGAGAAAAAAAAGCAAAAGTCGGAAAAGACGACAATGCCGCCAACAGCCCCATCATTGCCGACGTTAAGTTCCAAGGCCAAGGATGTGCCATCTCTACCGCTTCCGCCTCATTGCTAACGGAATCCGTCAAAGGAAAAACCCTTGAACAAATCAAAGCCCTCACGCGTGATGACGTGTTCAAGCTGCTCGGCGTGCCCGTTTCGGCCGCCCGCGTCAAATGCGCTCTGCTTGCCTTGAAAGCCGTCAAAGCCGCGGTCTACAAGTACTTGGGCGAAAAGCTGGACGAAAAAATCGACTGATTCACAATGGCCTTAAAAATCGAGTCCGTGGATTTTTCCAACATCGACGAAACAACCGAAGTCAGCGTCCGCCAATTGATGGAACAAATAGAATCCAAAAACCCGCCCATCATTCTGGACATTCGGCAACCGGAAGAGCTCCACAACGACCCGGCCATTGCCTCCTCCATCCACATCCCCATGGGCCAACTCATGGCCCGCATGAGCGAGCTGGCCAAAGACAAAACCATCGTCATCATCTGCCATTCCGGCAACCGCTCCTTGGTGGCGCAACGATTCCTTTCCACAAAAGGTTACGATTGCAAGAGCTTAGCAGGAGGCATGGTGGCGTGGGGAAAGGCGGCAAACTCTCTTTAAAAAATCAGGCGGCGCGTCGGACTTCGGCACGCGCTTCGGTCAAGCGTTGCTGGGCAAGTTGGAAGGGGCTAGATAAGGTGAGTTTTTTCGGTCCAAATAGCCGGTTGAGCGTCGAGATGATGGGCGCAAACTCCGGCCGGGCGTAAATGTCCCGGTTCAAGATGGCGCCTTGGAAATCGTGCACGTGTTCCATCGTCAAAGGCACCTTCTGCGCGCCCACTTGATAATGCATCAGCCACAACGGAATGCCCAAGTGTTCTTGCACTTCGGGACGGTTGACGAACGACTCCAAATGACCATGCCGATGCAGTTCTGCCATTAACCGCTCGATCGGTTGCCGCTTCACGATGCCCAAAAGCTTCGTGCGCGCCGTCGTATTCAAGGACTTTGCTTTTTGCCGGGCGAAGGCCCGCAAGGCATTTTCAAAGGCTTCCGGATTGGCGGTTTCAGCCAACACGTGACGGTGTATGACGTTCGGGTCGACCAAAACGCCTTTTTGAGAGAAAATCTGGAACCGCTTGAGCCGGTCATGATAATTTTTAAGTTCCTCAAGCTCGTCACGCTCCTGTTGCTCCATCGCGGACAGCCTGTTTTTTCCTCCTAGGAAATCCTGGCGCGCCTTCAATTTCGATTCGTGAGCGAAGTCGCGGTCCTGCATATACTGGCCATACTTGGTCGAGAGTTCGACGTGGCGGCGGGCTTCCTCGATGCCGAACGGTTCGGATTCGACGAAGAGATGGTGGCCGTTTTCATTTGCCACAGCTTGCTTGCGGTACTCTAGAAGTTTGCCGCCGACGCCGGATTTCTGCACTTCAGGATTCACGACTATGTACTCGCCCAAGCCACCGGAACTGCGCAGCTGACCGGTTTTCTCATCGCGCACGACGGCGTGGCTCATGGAGGAAAAACCCAGGATTTTGCCCTCATCCGTGTGCGCCACGATGACGTGGTATCCTACGCCCTTTTTCTCCGGTGAGGCGTCAAAGCCCTTACGGAACATCGTCAACGGCTGACGTTCTTCCTTAGGGAAGTAATTGAGCCAAATCTTCTTGGTCTGGTTGAAGAGGTTAAGCACTTCCAAGGCATGCCGGTGGCCGTCACTTCCCGGTTCACCCAACTCGGCCTTCAAAGTATCGCGCATGCCGGGAGTACGGTTGCCCTCGGCATCGCCTTGCATCACTCCCGGGACCCGAAGAATCTTAGTATAGTGAACCCTCTGCAGCTTGCCGTCAATCATTTGCATTTCAGTGCGCGTTTCCGCAAACGGGTTGCCATTCGAAATCAAGGCTACCGGGCGACCGCCTTGGAAACGGGGCTTGAAAAAGGCGCCTTTCTTTCGAGGCCAAACTTCAACCGGCCGCTTTCCGGGGCGCTCGACAATCCTCGAAGACACTCCGACCGGATGTTCCATCAACAGCGCCATAACATTCACCATCAAACTTGCGTAGATATTAGCGGACGATTGCGTTTTGCCGCTTCCTTTTCATAGAACTTGGGTTGTTCATGAAGCGGAAGCAGTGTACCCAAAGACTCCAACGGAATTGATTCGGAGCGGGAAAGCCGCGGATTATTTTGCACGATCGCGTTCATCGCGCGGCCTTCGTCTGACGCATAAATCGGAGGCTGATGCAGCAACGAAACCGCCTTCCTTAGGAAGTCGGCATCCACATGGTTCGGCCCAACGACCACCCGTCCATTGCGAACGACTTCTTGTCCTTCTTCGGGCGGGTACACGATAAAGTGCCCAGGCCAAGGCGTTTTGCCATCCGGAGCAAAGTAGTGCGCCAGCGCCAACTTCGCACCTAAACCATGCTGTGCATAAATGCGGATGTTACGAAGGGACAAGTTGGCGTGCGTCATGATGTCGGCGTTCTGTTCAACATCCAAGGACTTTTTGAATTTCTTGATTCGGGAAAGCAGAATGGGCTTTTGCTCGGCCGGCGCCTTCCCAAGTTCTTGTTGCAACGAAGAATGTTCTTGAACATGTGGCAAACCCTGAAGCCGCTGCAACTCCGAATGTTCTTCTGGCGTGAACCGTTCAATTTCGCCCGAGAGTACGTGTGCCTGTTGGCGCAACAAGGGCACCACATGAGAATCCAGGGCCTTGGCAAGACCGCCTCCGCGGAAATCCGGATGGGTCCATCGGAAGGCTCGAAGGGCCACGCTCAACGGGCCGTCTTCGAACTGACCTGTCCGGACCAATGCGCGTGTGAATGCCAGAATGTTGCCGGCCTCATCGTGAGCCACGACCACGTGACGACGGTAACCCGGCGATTCGCGGACCATGCCTCGGACATAGTGGAGCTCTGAAGCAAAGCGAACCTTTTGGGAAGGCAATTCGGAAGGTGCAAAGTTCTGGCGCAACGCAACGTCCAAATTACGATCCAAGATTGCGCTGAGGCGTTGCTCCGCAGTGGCAGCGCGCCGAGGACCGCGGTAAGGTGCGCTTAACGTACGAAAAGTGACTTTGCGTCCGTTGAACTCACCGGTGCCCAGTAACGAGGAATCGAACCGGTTGAGGCGACGCAGACGGGTCAAAGAGGATGGAGGGCGACGAGTCGCTCCACGTTCGGATGCAAGGGCCGAAGAAACCACAATGACAAGGGGATCGCCGGGCAATAAAAGACGAATGGATGAGATGGCGAACCGCAGCTATAAATTCATGTCCAAGAATAGTTCAAACGGTGATTTGTCTTGCCGCGTCGCTTTGCTGAACCCATTCGATTTCTAGGCCCTCAAGAGTTCGAAAAAGTGCCGGGTATGCGAAGCCGACCACCCAGTGGGATTGTGGAACACAGCGGCATCAGAGAAGGGCATAGCACGTACACGTTGCTGCCGGGGGCGGCACGCCACCCCGTATTTGGAAGAGTTTACAACACCCTTCGCGAAAGCACGCCAGCGGGCACTATGATCAGTCGGGCGTCGGCCCGTGAAGCCATCGAAAGCGGGGGAGCACGCGGCCACTACGCCCTCAAAGAAGGAAAAATAACCGGCGCTGCCACGTCAATATCAATACCACTTGGGGGACGGACCTCCCAATTGCACATCGGATATCTGACCCCAGGCTCGAGACCGGCTTCAGAAGCGTTGATTCAAGCAGCAGTGCGGGCCCATAACCAACAAAACGGTGCTGGATCAGCCCGATTTTTGACAGCGGAAGCCGGTAACCAACGGGAAGCCCAGCATCTTGAAAATCTCGGATTCAGGTTTTTGGGCACACACCAGCAAGGCGAAGTAGAAGGCCTGCAAGCCAGAGCGGTATCCGTGTGGGCAAGGGGAATGCGGACAAATAAACCGTTAGGAAATTCCGGGGTTAGGCAAACCTTGCTGAACCAGGTCAGACAAGCACTATACGGATAGGACGTACTCGGAAAACCCGCAATTAGCCACAATCAAACAGCCACGTCGCCGGGCAGGACGCTGGACACGGCTTCTTCGCGGACGTGCCACTTCTTGGCAAACGCCTTGACGGCGGTTTCTTTGGCAACAGAACCGGGTTGGACCAAGGTGGCGTCGTTGCGGTTGCCGGAGTGGATGAACGGGACGATGGCGACGGTTTTGGCCACGGGGTCGGGTTTGAGGTAGAGTTTGAGTTCCGTGTTCTTGAACCATTGGCGCTCGCCCAGGATGATGAAGGCGCCTTGGCCCACGTATTCGCCTTGGCTGTATTTGGACAATTGGTCCGGACGCACGGCGTACACGTCGACGACGTGGTAACCCTGCTTCCAAGCGCGGGAATAGCAGGCCGCCAGTTGCGCGGCTTGTTCCAAATCTTCTTTCGCGGGTTTTTTGCCGCTGCCTTTGAGGATGGTCGTGGACGCGCCCACGATGTCGGCATGCAGGAAAAAGTCGCCTTCCTTAAGGTGGCGGGAAACGAGTTGGTCGTTCTGCTTGGCGTTCTTTCCGCAGACCACCAGAAAGCCGTTCTTCGTGGAGGCGTGCTGGTATTCGCCGAACCAACCGACTTTGACCTTGCGGGCCTTGCCCGGCGCAGTGGGGGCGGCGTAGCGCTGGTCCGACGCTTTGGCCATGGAACGGCCTTCGACTTGGGCGATGGCCTTGCGTGCGCCGGCGGCTTTGCGCTTCCACTTCTTGGCTTCGTCGTAATAGAACGCGGCGTTTTCGTGAACGGTTTTCTTGAGGTCGATCAGGATTTTCATAAAAATCAATGCATCGTCTGTGTTCAGTCGCCGTAATCAATGCGCGGTTCGGCTGTTGCCGGCGGTTTCTTGGAGGACTTGCGCGGCGCTTTAGGCGTACTGGGCGTGAAGACTGGTTTGGAAGGTGCGGAAGCGGGTTTGGCCGAAGACGGTGCGGAAGAAGATGACGATGCTGCGGACGACGCGGTTGAGGAAACGGACGAAGATGGAGTGGAAGGGGCACTCGAAGCGGTTTTTCGGGCCCAACCTTCTTTTGTCTTGCATTTCGGGTCCAAACACATGGTGAAACTGCGCTTGCCTTTGCGGTGGACCGACACCATGGGCGTTCCGCACGATTCGCAAATCTTGTTGAGCGGCTTGATCAGCGCCTCGCGGGGCAACGGGTAGAGCATCTTGCATGCGGGGTAACCCGTGCAGCCGACGAAGAAGCCATACTGCGACTTGCGGATGGCTAAACTCTTGCCGCAGGCCTTGCACGGACCCAAGACGTTGGCCGCGGATTGCGTCTGCTTTAAAGCGGAAACGAGTTCCTGGCCGATGGGCCCCTCTTTTTCCTTGAATTGGTTGAGGATTTTTTCCAATTCCTTGCGACCGTCCTGCACCACGGCGTCTTTCGAGATTTTCTGCTGCTCGATCGCGTCCATTTCTTCCTCGAACTGGCGCGTCATGTCTTCGGACAATATTTCTGGAACGTTCTTTTCCAACGCGGATTCGACCTGCAAGCCCAACGGCGTGACCTGGATGCTTTTGCCCGTCAAGTAGTTGCGGTCGAACAGCGTCTGCACGATGGAGGCGCGCGTGGCTTTCGTGCCCAAATTCTTGGCCTCGAGGGCCTTGATGATGGATGCGGCGGTGTAGCGCTTGGGCGGCTGCGTCTCCTTCTGGACTTTTTCCAGCCGGTCGACGGTGACGGGTTTTCCTTGCTCCAGCGGAGGCAAACTCACTTCTTCAACTTTCGTGTACGGTGCGTAGAACGCGTGCCAGCCCGGCTCCACCGTCCGCGCCCCTTGGGCGGCGTAGTCTTCTTGGCCCAAATGGAGTACCACATTCATGCGGATGCGTTTGGCGTCCGGCGCCAACGTGGCCAAGAAGCGCTTGACGATCAAATCGTAGAGTTTGGCCTGTTGCACGCCGATCTTGGTGGGCCGCTCGCCCGTGGGGTGGATGGCCGGGTGCGCGGGGTCTTCCTTGGGCCCGTTGGCCGGGACGAAGCGCTTCTGGGCGATCAACTGGTCGGCCAAGGGTTTGTACGCCGGTTGCAACGCCATTTGGCCTACGATGCGCTCCAAATCCAATTGGACCGGCAACTGCTGCGAGCTGGTGCGCGGATACGAAATGAGCGAGTCTTCATACAAGTTCTGCGCGAACTGCAGCGTCTGCGTCGGGGTGAAGCCAAAGCAGCGGTACGCCTCCATTTGCAGCGTGGTGAGGTCAAACGGCGTCGGCGGCTTCTGTTTGATCTTTGTGGCTTCCACGCTCTTGACAGTACCGTCTTTGGATGAACGTTCAAACGCGCCTATGGCTTCCTTTTCGTCGAAGAATTTGCCGTGCACGTGCTCGAACGCCGCCTCGCTTAAATGGGCGAAGAGTTGCCAATACGGTTCGGGCTTGAACGCCGCAATCTCGCGTTCGCGCTGCGCCAAGACGTGAAGAGCAGGCCCTTGGACGCGGCCGACCGAAAGGATGCGGAAGATGCCGGCTTTCTTGATGGCCGCCATCAAGGCGCGCGACGCGTTGATGCCCCAGAGCCAGTCCAACTCGTGACGGGCCTCGCCGGCCTGCGCCATGGACACATCCAACGGGCCGCGTTGCTCGAATGCCTTCTTCAATTCGGCCGAAGTGAGAGTGGAAAACTTCATGCGGCTGGATTTCTTGTTTGCGGCGTTGAACTGGATGACTTTAAACCCAATTAACGAACCTTCCGTATCGTAGTCGCACGCGTTGACGACTTCGTCCGCATCTTTAGCTAAAGCCTTCAAAACCGAAAGGTAGTCTTTCGTATAATCGGAGCCTTTCTGGATTTCGTGCGAAGGCGCCCACTCGATGTCGAACACCGGATACGCGCCACCGGGCACTTTTTGCTTCAGGCCGTAGATGTGGCCCACCGCGGCGGCGACCTTCCCCGTCTGCCCGCCGAGGACGAACTCGAGGTACTTGACTTTGCCTTTGCCCAACGTGCGGGCCTTGCCACCGCTGAGCGCGTCGGCAATCTTGCGGGCGGCGGAGGGCTTTTCGCTGATGACCAAAATAGACATAGTCAGGTAGAAGATTGGAAAAAAGGCCGTTTAAACCCGCCGGTAAAAAAAGGCGCTAAATCAGCGTGTACTTGCTGAGCCAGATTTGCGTCTTGACGACTTCCAAAAACGGCACGATCAAAAACGCCGTGACCAAAAGCGACGCGATGCGGGCCGAGCCGGGCAATACCGTGAGGAATAACGCGTCGTTCAGCAATAGCAACAACGAGCCGCCAAGCAGGAATAGGATGAAGTACGCCGGTTTTTGGAATACGAACGACACGCTTTTGCGCAACGCCTGCGGCACGCCGGCGTCGTCCACCGCGATGGCTTGCGGCACGAACACGATGGCGCCGCTGACGACGAACGAAACCAAGCTACCCAACAGGGGTTGCAACGGGACGAGCTTGCCGGCCCAATTGACGTGCGCG
>ORJL011033383.1_pt1 | contig 15926 bp, 13 predicted proteins | sample 1779941 | NCBI WGS metagenome assembly ORJL01 (sample SAMEA104232317, study PRJEB22302) | groundwater metagenome | biome: forest; feature: aquifer; material: groundwater | place: USA | collected 2011-08-07 | depth 5.8 m | reverse complement strand
TCCCATGGTCAAAGGATTCTACTTGAACTTCTCGGCCATCTGCGTCCACACTTCGGAAATGTGCCCCAGCATTCGCGTCAGGTACTCCCTGGAGACTGAAACGTCCCGTCGGACCACTTCTTTGCTCTTGTCGTAAACACACACCAACCTCGCATCAACGGCAACTACTCCCCAAGGTTTGATCCCCAGCCCGGTTTCCGATTTCTCCATAGGCACAAGATAATGATGGGTGGCAAGATTCCTGAAGGCAACAACCTCCTTGAACCAGGCTTCATTCCTTCTACGCTCCATCAATTCCCGAAGATCGGTGGGCAACTTCGGTTTGATTGCACGCCACTCTACTTCGCCGACCCCAAGGCCGCATTCATAGATGACGTTTGCCTCTTGCAGAACCGTTTCGTAGGCCGAGCAGAGGTGAAAGAAAAAGGCATTGGAGTGCCACACCCCCAGTCTGTGGGTAAGCAAAGGCAATCCAAGACCATCTGGCAGACTACTGGCACCCAGCAATTGGCCGCAAAAATAGACAGCCCCTTCTAGCTTCAACCTGGTTGCGTAATGGAATGACCACCACAGTTCCCAGGAGGGTTTGGGAAAAGTCCTGCTAGGTTGTCGAATAGTCCACCCTGGCTTGGTTGCATCTGGAATTGTAAGCGGGTCACTCAACCAGTCGTCCATTTTAAGCCTCACGAATAATCCGACTGTCTGCTATTACCGTCCGTGCTACTGATCAAACCCTGCAACGCCAGCTGTTTCCCGACTGCCCGAAAGAACTTGCGGCCATTGTACACTCTTAGGATTTTGGGATGCACCTATTTGGGGACTCATTCACCCGGATGCCGCCAGGGCCAGGGCTATGTCCTCCACCAGGTCATCGACGTGCTCAATGCCGACGCTAAGGCGGATGAAGCCCTCGGGGACGGCGTCGCCGCCCCAGCGAGCGCGCCGCTCGGCGGTGGTATGGATGCCGCCAAAGCTGGTGGCCTCGCCTATGAGCTTGACGGCCTTGAGGAAATGCTCGGCGCGAGACCGGTCCTGCAGGACGAAGCTCACCACAGGACCGAAGTACTGCATCTGGCGCGATGCGATCTCGTGCGAGGGGTCGGAGGGGAGGCCCGGATAGCGGACAGACTCGACGGCTGGATGTTTCGAGAGGAAGGCGGCAAGCTTGAGGGCACTGTCGGACTGGCGCTCGAGGCGGAGGCCAAGGGTCGCGAGAGAGCGGTGGGCGAGCCAGACCTCCATTGGGCCTGGGATGGCGCCCATCTGGGTGCGCCAGGTGCGGATGCGGTCAGCCCAGTTGGCATCCCTTGTCGAGACATGGCCGATGATGAGGTCTGAGTGGCCGGTGAGGGCCTTTGTGTCAGAGGCAACGGAGAAGTCGGCGCCAAGCGCCAGGGGCTGCTGGCCAAGCACAGTCGGGGTGGTGTTGTCGACGGCGACCAGGGCGCCTGCCTCGTGGGCTGCCCTGGCGACGGCTGCGATGTCGCAACAGTCGAGCGAAGGGTTGCTGGGGGATTCGATCATGAGAAGCTTCGCGCCTGACAGGTACTTAAGCTGGGAATTGCGGGCTGTTGGGGCCATTATGACTTTCACGCCCATCTGGGAGAAGTAGCCATTGGCCATTACTCTAACCGTGTAGTAACTGTCAGAAGGGACAACAACGGTGTCGCCGGGGCGCAGGACTGCGCCAAGGACGGCGGTTACAGCAGCCATACCCGATGGGAAGATTGTGGCGGGCCCGCCCTCCAACTCGCCGAGAGCGGCTTCGAAGGCTGCCCAGGTCGGGTTGTGAAAGCGCCCGTATGTGTAGGGAGAGCGGGCAGGATCACCAGCGGCGTAGTAGGGCGCCGCGAAGGTCGGGCCTGGAAGAAAAGGCTGCCCCTGAGCTGGCTCGGGGACACCAGCCCGGACGACCCGAGTTGCCCAGCGCATGGAACGCCTCCTTGAACCGCAGGCTCAGGCGAGTGCTATGACCGCACAACCTTGAAGTTGAACATCGGGGTGCCGAGGGCACCGAACAAGCGGACCCACAGGGCCAGCAACATCTCGGTGCCACGGGCGGCCGAGAGGTCCCCCACATCCATTACATCCTTCCAGCCGAAGTCTTTCTTCAGGACGCCAATGACTTCAGCCTTCGCAGTAGGGTCGTTGCCGCATATGAACAGAGTGTGTTCGCCTCCTTTCAGGAGGCCGGGGTTTACCATGAGGGAAGCTGTGACCGTGTTGAGGGCTTTTACGACCTTTGCTTTTGGATAAGCACGCTGGATCTGCTCGGCGAGGGAGTCGGTGTTGCAGACCGTGAGGGATGGCGGCATTCCCCTGGAAAAGTCGAGCGGATTCGCGACATCGACGATGACCTTGGCGTCGAGGGCCTTGGAGTCGACCGATTTCAGGGCGGCAAGGGAATTCTGTCCGTTGGTGCAATTGAATACCATTTGACCGAAGGCCGCGGCTTGAGCAAAACTCCCAACGGAGGCTTTCTTGCCTGCCTTGCTTTTCCAACCATCGAGCTTCGCGGGGTCGCGAGTGCCAAGCATGACTGAGTGGCCGTGTTCGATGAGGGCACTTCCAAGAGTTTGGGCAACGGATGCCGATCCCAATATCCCGATATTCATAGTGGACCTCCTCCTAAATCCCTAGCCTAACAACCCTAAAGCACAAGACGCATTACGTGCCGCCGGGTGCCTGCCATGCCCACTTCCTGAAAGCCTGCGGCCTCGAAAGAAGGAATGAAACCCATAAAGCGATAGCTATGCGAATCGAGGGCGACGGGATAGGCCTCGACGATAGACGCGCCGTTCTCCTTCGCATGGGCTACGGCAGCCTGGAGCAGTGCCGTCATGACCCCCTGGCCTCGAAAGCGCCTCGGGACGAAAAAACAGACCAGAGACCAGACCCTGGCGGGGTCGACGGTGAGGTCGTCCTTAGCTCCGAGGTTGCGGTAGGTGCTTCGCGGCGCGATGGAGCACCAGGCTACAGGCTCGCCATCGAGGTAGCCGAGGATACCGATTGGAGTACCTCCCTGAACAAGGCCCTGGAGAACTGACTTCTTGGCCCGGGTGTCGGAGCGGTCTGTACCTTTCGGCATGGGGCGCCACACCATGCACCAACAGTGCTTCGGGCCGCCACGAGATTCGAAGAGCCGCTCGAGGTCTTGCCATCGGGCGGGGTCAACCTCGTGGAAGACGAGACGCCGGGCCAAGGGCACCAGGTCGATGACGTTTGGCATTGCAGGCTCAATGTCACAGTATGAATGGAGGTCACTCCGCGTGTCAATCTGAAGACTGCTTGGGGAAGAGGGGCCGGTACTCCCTGCCCGAGAAGGAGCGGCGGAGAACAAACTACACTAGGCACAGGCAAGATGGGCAGGGAATACCGTTGACATTAGGATAGCCGGACAAGGACTTGGCGACGACGGGGCTAACCCCTGGTTATCGTGTAAAATAACCCCCAGCCGGGCTGGGAAAAGGCCGGGCGGAATGGGGGAAACTACCCAGGGTATGAAGCTCACCATATGAGATATGAGGCAGTGCTGTTCGACCTCGATGGGACGCTCCTCGATACATTGGAGGACATCGGGGACTCGGTGAACAAGGCGCTCGACGATCTCGGCTTCCCGCAACACGAGATGGGCGAGTACAGGTACTTCATCGGGGAAGGGATCGTGACTCTTGCTGCTCGAGCACTCCCGGAGAAGCATGGGGGCCCAGCGATGGTCGAGAAGCTGCTCGTCGGCATAAGGGCGGAGTATGCTCGACGGTGGGCTGACCGGACCCGGCCCTACGAGGGTGTGCCGGAGATGCTGGACGCGCTCACCGTTCGCGGAAGTGGGATGGCGGTGCTGTCTAATAAGCCCCACGACTTTACGCAACTCGCGGTAACCACGCTCCTGTCCAAGTGGCGGTTTGAAGTTGTGATGGGGGCGACGCCCTCGAGGCCAAAGAAGCCCGACCCGGCGGGGGCGCTGGAGACAGCGAGGCGGATGAATCTTACTCCCTCGCAGTTCGCGTACGTGGGCGATTCAGGCATCGACATGGAGACAGCCTCGGCGGCGGGGATGTACGGAGTGGGTGCGCTGTGGGGTTTTCGTCCGGCAAGTGAGCTTCTCGCGTCGGGGGCTAAGGAGCTGATTGAAAAGCCGGGGGAGTTGTTGAAACTGCTATAGGCTCGCTCAGAACTCGTCGGTCTCAGCTTCGAGGACCTGGTCGGGGACTGCTCGCTCTGGACACTCGGTTAGAGGGATGGGGCAAAGGGCGCACTCGCCGGAGCTTGGCACCCTGGTCGCGGGAGCGGAGTCGCTGATGCGGCGGAGCAACTGTGTCAGCTTGCCTTTGAACTCCCCCTCGATCGCTGTCGAGGGTACTCTGACGGGGTCCGCATTCTCATATACAAGGACACCATCGATGGTGCGTCCCTTCAGGTTGGCAAGCCCGGGATGCAACTGGCCGCGGGCCTGCCTAATCGCGAGGGGCAGGCCGTAGAGGTATATCATCAGTTGCGCTTTGTGAGAGGGATAGGGCTCGCCGGTCTTGAGCTCGCAGATGACTGCATCATCGGGTGAGACGGCGATGAGGTCGGGGCGACCGTGCAGAATCCCAGTCCTGCCTTTCAGCTTAAACTCGGCCTGGCGCTCGGTGAGAACGGTGTAACCGCTGTGTTCAAGCTCGAGGCGCTTCTGGTTGAGCAGGGCGGTATGTCTGATCCTGTAGGCGGTCCAATCCCTGTCGGCCAACTTCGTGAACTGGTAGTGGGCCTTGAACCAGGCGGCCCACTCGCAGGAGTTGTCGCCTACGAGGAGCTTCGAGAGCCAAGTGGGCCAGATATAGACCTCGTCCCTAGGGTTGGACATAGTGCACCCCGTGAGCTACCAGGATGGAATCAAGAACTTTTGAATTTAGCCTTCCCCTGGCTGTAGAGCCCAAGCTCATACCGGAGGACGTGGTGAGCTAGATTTGCTGCTAAACTTGCTTCTTTCTCGGAGACCGCCATACCTCCTCCTCCCTTGAACAGTTCGTTACGGCGGTGACGTACTTGCTGGAACTCCTTTTTGACGTCCTCAAGCACGTCCCCCTGGAGTTGCAGGCGTGTGCCCGCATAGGCGATGAAGCGCTGCATCTCACTGGGATCACCACCGACATTCTGAGAGTGCCATGCCCTTACTAGGGTGATGATGCAAAGCCAAAGGGCGGTGAAAGCATCAGCAGGTTCTCCGGACAAGTCAGCTAGTTCCAACATTCCCTGATAAAACCATCTGAGAGCGAACCCTACCTCCGGAGGGCATTCAAGCGGGTCGAAGGCCTCCCACTCCTTGCCCCAATCCTCCAGTTGGGCTCTAGTCAAACCCGGCCAGGTGGCCTCACGTCGGCCAACCTCATAGGCGATGGTCTTCGGCGATGGAATTCGTAACACACCTTCCCATACTGGTGGTAGAAGGACAGGCTTCGCGGGAGGACCCAACAGGAAGAGCAAACCCCGAACAGCATCGATAAGGGGTTTCTGCGCCCTGACGACCTCATCGCGGTCTGACACTCCGTTGGTCCCACGAATAAGAATATTGGGACCTTCGAGGTGTCGATCGATGATCTTGGGTCCACGTTCTATGTCGATGTAATCGGCGCCGTTTGGCTGGAAGATCACTTGCCAGTTCTTGCCTGTAATGCATACCAAGTCGCTGGGCTGCCACCCTGGAAGCGGAAACGGGTGTATTGCCGCATACGCCAGGTTGCGATTGCCTGTGAGGGGTCCACGGAAGTTTCCCCCGGTGCCATCGGACATCTGCCTTATTTCCCCGTACATGGTTTGGTGCTGCCCCGCCAGGATTCGAGCAAGGTCGAACTCCTCCGCTTAACTTCAGCAGCCGTAGAGTCCTCTACTCTGATGCCCTATCGTTTAGAACTCTTCCTTGGAGCCCACAGCCACAGTGCTTGCTGGGTGGACCGATGCTACATCTCTAAAGCTTCTTGAGCAACTCCTTGTCCCCTGCAATCAACGCCTCCTTCTTTGCCCTCGTCCACCTCTTGAGTTGCTCTTCTCTTCTCATTGCCTCTGCTCTGGAATCATACCGCTCTTGATAAGCTAACTCAAAATTGCCGTGGTCTTTCGTGAACTTTGCCGCTTTCGAAGCTCCGTAGAGATGGTCCTTTAGCCTGCCCTGCAGGTCATTGGTCTGGCCAATGTACAAACTGTTGTCTGAAAAGCGAAGCATGTAGACGACGTACGGCATGTCTATCCCCTTCGACTCGTTGCCTAGTGGCTGGAAGCCATGAGCGAGCAAGGCGAGTCGAATGGCTGCCCCGCCAGGATTCGAACCTGGGCTAAAGGATTCAAAGTCCTCTGTGCTACCACTACACAACGGGGCAATCTAACAACTGCGGCCCAGAGTCGCCCCGGGCCGCACGAGAATTGTAGGCTATCAGGTTGGGGAGCGCAAGCCTTGCGTTTTTCTGCGAGCTATTTCTTCGGCAAGGCGGCGAGGAACTCGGTGGAGGTCATGACCGCTGCCTGGCGGGGGTACACCTTTTCTGTGAGCACTCGATGGAGCTCAGGGTCACGGTCGCCGCAGCAGTCGGCTATCACAACGAGAGAGTAGTCCAGGTCGGCGGCCCACCGAAGGGTGGTCAGGACGACCCCGCTAGTGGCAATGCCCATGAGCACGAGGGTATCCCTGCTCTGACTCCGCAGCACGACCTCGAGGTCAGAACCGGCGAAGGCCCCCGTCCGACGTCTTGTGACGATGATATCGCCGGGCTTCGGAGCAACGTCCGGGTGAATTTCGGCGCCGTGGGAGCCTTCTTTGAGTCGGCCTCCCTCTTTTATTCCCTTGAACGCTCCACGGTTGCCCACTTCAGGGTACCCGTCGCGGAAGCGGATAACGACGTGGATCACGGGGATGTGCGCCTGGCGAGCCCCATCGAGCACCTTCGCGCCCCTCTTCGTCAAGCCCGGGTCGTTTGCTGTGTGGTTGGCGACGATGTCGTTCTGGTAGTCCATGATGAGAACAGCAGTCTTGTCAGTCGGGATCGTAGCCACGGGTGCACCTCCTTCGGATTATCGCGCCACGGCCGTACCAGCTAGGCGGCCTGTTTGCCAAGGAGGACAGGGCCACCGCCCTGGACCTGCATCGAAACCTGCCCCTCAAACTGCTTAAAGTTCTCGAGGAACATCCCCACGAGTTTCTTCGCCTGGGCATCATAGGCGGCAGCGTCGGCCCAAGTGCCACGAGTCCGCAACACCTCGGGGGGCACGCCCGGGCAGGAGGTGGGCACTTGCATGCCGAAGACGGGGTCCATTTCAGACGGCACCTGATCGAGCTTGCCCTCGAGGGCGGCCTTAACCATTGCACGCGTGTAGGCTATCTTGATACGGTGGCCAACCCCGTAGGCGCCACCTGTCCAGCCTGTGTTGACGAGCCAGACCTGGACCTTGTGAGAAGATATCTTCTCGCCGAGGAGCTCGGCATAGACTTTGGGGTGAAGGGTCATGAACGGCGCCCCGAAACACGGACTAAAGGTTGCCTTGGGTTCGTGAACACCCTGCTCGGTGCCGCCGACCTTCGCTGTGTAGCCTGAAAGGAAGTGGTACATAGCCTGCTCCGATGTGAGTTTAGCGATGGGTGGCATCACGCCGAAGGCGTCTGCAGTGAGCATGATGATATTGTTGGGAAGGCCGCCAAGCCCGTCGCGGACGACATTGGGCAGGTGGGAGAGCGGGTAGGAACCGCGAGTGTTTTCCGTGAGCGAGGTGTCGTTGAGGTCGAGGCGGCGTGTAACGCTATCGATGGCCACGTTCTCGAGGATGGTGCCAAAGCGGCGCGTGGTCTCGAATATCTCAGGCTCGGCTTCGCGAGAGAGTCCGACGACCTTGGCGTAGCACCCGCCCTCGAACGCGAATACACCTCGCTGGCTCCAGCCGTGCTCGTCGTCGCCGATTAGACGGCGGTCAGAAGTAACTGATAGGGAGGTCTTGCCCGTGCCCGAAAGACCGAAGAAGAGGGCGACGTCACCGTTGGCGCCCATGTTCGCCGCCGCGTGCATCGGCAGTGCGCCCTGGGGCGGATAGAGGTACGTAAGAACGCTGAAAACAGCCTTCTTAAGCTCGCCAGCGTAGCTCGTGCCGCCAACGAGGATGGTCTTACGTCCCAAGTGGACGACTATGAATGCCTCTGAGTGGGTGCCGTCTTCCTCGGGTACTGCGTGGAACTGCGGCGAATGGATAACCGTCAATTGGGGAACGAAATCGTCGAGTTGCTCCTTGGTTGCCTGGATGAACATGTTGCGGGCAAAGAGGCTATGCCAAGCGGTGGTAGAGATGACGCGCAGGGGCACTCGAAACTTGGGGTCAGCGCCCGCAAAGCAGTCCTGAATGTAGATGTCCCTGCCCTGTAGATAGGCTCGCATCCGCAGGAGAAGCCGCTCGAACTGGGCCTCCGCGATAGGGTGGTTGACCTCGCCCCACCAGACCTTGTCGCGGCTAGATGGTTCGTCAACGATGAACTTGTCCTGGGGGGAGCGGCCAGTGAAGTGGCCGGTGCGCACCACCAACGGCCCTAGGTGTGCGATCATCCCTTCGCGCCGACGGACGGCGTGCTCGTACAGAGCAGGGGTGGACAGCGTCCACCATGCGTCGCTAACATTCTTGATTCCATGATTCTCAAGGCCGAACCGGCTCCGCATCATAGCCATTCCTCCTCACGTGCTTCGATTAAGGTGTCGAAGCACTCAAACTTGATGATACCATGCAGCTTGCCTAGGGCACAGCCCTGTGCTCAGGCAGGAAGTCAGACACTTGAAGGCGCCAACTCTCAATACTCTTGACGAGGAACGGGATTGAGGAATAGGCTGGAAGTACACGGGCGATGTTTTGGCATTCGTGCGGAAGCGTTCAGCATTCAGGGTAGTGATGAAGACCTGCAGATGTAAGTGATGCGAGCCAAGTCCTCAAAGGGGACTCTGGAAACCGAGAAGTGGGGAGAGTGAGACGATGGCGGTCGCGGACAATACAAAGAGGGAGCGCCCCTGGCTAAACCACTACCCTTCGAGTATCCCTCCTTCCATCAACTACCCTGAGGTGCCCCTCTACGAGTTCTTGTCGACCTCAGCCAAGACTCGCTCCGACCAGACAGCCCTCGTATTCTTTGGGGGGCGTACTTCCTATTCGGCGCTGCTCGACAAGGTAAAGCATGTCGCTGGAGGCCTCATCCGCCTGGGGCTCAAGAAAGGGGACCGAGTCGGCATCATGCTCCCCAACTGCCCGCAAGCCGTCGAGTCCTATTTCGGAGCATTATGGGCTGGCGCCACCGTCGTGATGATCAACCCTCTATATACTGTGGGAGAGATCGAGCACCAGATCAGGGATGCAGGGGCAAGGTTCCTAATCGCGCTGGACCAGACGTACCCCCGGGTAGTGAAGGCGTTCGAAAAGGCCGGCCTCGAGAAGGCAGTCGTCACTGGAATTCAGGAACGCTTGCCTTTTCCCCTGGGCCCGCTATATTCATTTCAGTTGCGACGCCAGGGTAAGCTCGCCAAGATCGAGAACGACGGGCGCTCCATCCGGTACTCAGCCCTTCTGGCTGGGATGTCACTCGCGGAGCCAGTGCACGTGGCACCCAAACGCGACCTGGCCCTTTTGCAATACACGGGCGGCACGACCGGCACACCCAAAGGCGTCATGCTCACCCATTACAACCTGGTCGCGAACTGCAAGCAGATAGAGCCTTTCTATCCTCGGCCCGACATCGAGCAAGTGACCATTCTAGGAGTTCTACCCTTCTTTCACGTATACGGAATGACCACTATCATGAACTATGGGGTAATGATTGGCGCCAGGATTGTCCTGTTGCCCCGCTTCGAGGTGGGGAATGTCCTCAAGGCGGTGCAGAAGTACAGACCCCAGGTCTTCCCGGGCGTCCCAACAATGTATGTGGCCATCAACGAGTACCCTGGGGTCGAGCATTTCGACCTGAAATCCATCCAGTCATGCATCAGCGGGGCGGCGGCGCTCCCCCAGCAGGTCAAGGAGAACTTCGAGCACCTTACCGGAGGCCGCCTCGTAGAAGGGTATGGGCTGAGTGAGGCATCGCCAGTGACCCACTGCAACCCCCTCGAAGGCACCCAGAAAACGGGTAGCATCGGTGTGCCGTTGCCCGATACAGAGTGCCAACTCGTAGATGTGGACACAGGCCGACCGCTGCCGCCGGGCTCGACAGGGGAGCTCTTGGTGCGTGGCCCCCAGGTGATGCAAGGCTACTGGAACAAGGTGGAAGATACCAAGGGAGTCCTGAAAGACGGGTGGCTGTGCACAGGCGACATCGCCCGCATGGACGAGGAAGGGTACTTCTATATCGTCGACCGGAAGAAAGAGATGATAAATGCTTCCGGGCTGAAAGTATATCCCCGTGAGGTAGAGGAAGTGTTGTACAAGCACCCTGCTGTCAGAGAAGCGGCCGTCATCGGGGTGGCCGACTCGTACAGGGGGGAGACCGTAAAGGCGTTCGTGGTGCTCAAGAAAGACGCCCGCTGCACACCTGAAGAGATAGTTGCGTGGTGCAAGGGCAGGCTCGCTGTGTACAAGGTCCCGAAACAGGTAGAGTTCGTACAGGAACTACCGAAGTCGCTGATAGGGAAGGTATTGCGCCGGGTACTCGTCGAACAAGAGGTAGAAAAACAAGCGACTCCTGCGTCAGCGTCTTCAACGTCAATGCGAAAATCCGGTGGAGAGAGTGGGGAGAAAGGAGTATGACTGAATGGAAAGCGCCACGAAAGCGCCACAGGCACTCCGCTCGGTCTCCGGAGTGCGTCAAAGGATCAAGCGGGTAGCAATCCTGGGAGCAGGTACAACGGGCTCCCAGATAGCAGCCCTGCTCGCTAGCCAGGGGATACCCTGCGATCTCCTGGACCTGCGACCATCTGATGGCAAACCCAACCAGTTGGCAGAGCAGGCCCTGAAGCGACTGCAGTCCCTGAAACCCCCTCCTTGCTACACACCCGAGGCGTTGACACTGATCAGACCGGGCAATTTCTCAGACGACCTACCTCGCTTGAAGGATGCAGACTGGGTCATCGAGGCAGTTGCTGAGAAGCTGGAGATCAAGAAGCAACTCTGGGCCCAGGCAGCCCAGTTCGTGAAAGAAGAAGCCTTCATCAGTAGCAACACATCGGGCATACCTATAGCATCCCTTGCAGGGGCGCTTCCGCAGAGGTTGCGATCGAGGCTTATCGGCACGCATTTCTTCAACCCCCCGCGGTACCTTCGGCTCCTCGAGATAATACCGACCCCGCAGACCGACCCGGAGGTCATCGCAGTTCTTTCGCAGTTCGCGGAGAACGTCCTGGGCAAGGGAGTTGTCATCGCCCATGATGTTCCAAACTTCATAGCCAACCGGATCGGGGCGTACGGACTGGCCGTTACATTGAAGGCGATGGAGGAGTTCAAGCTCGGCCCGGACGAGGTCGATTCGGTGACTGGTCCCGCGATGGGGAGGCCGGGCAGTGCGACCTTCCGCACCCTCGACCTGGTAGGACTCGACGTGTTCATCGACATATGCAACAACCTCGGTGTTCTCCTGAAAGACCCCGCAGAGCGGGAGGAGTTCGTGGTGCCTCCGTATCTCCAGAAGACGGTCGAGCGGCGATGGCTCGGAGAGAAGACCGGACAGGGCTTCTACAAGCGAGTGCAAACCGGTGGCGACACCCAAATCCTCACCCTGCAAACCGACACCCTGGAGTACCGTCCGCGCCGAAGGCTCCAGGTCGCCTCGCTCGCGGCTGTTGGCGGCATCGAAGACCCGGCGGAGCGTCTTCGCACTCTGGTGAACGCGGACGATGTGGCGGGACGCCTCGCGTGGAGGATCCTATCCAAGACTCTTGCGTACGCCGCCCAGAAAGTGGGCGAGGTGGCAGATGACGTCGTCGGCGTTGATAGGGCGATGCGCTGGGGTTTCGGGTGGGAGCTTGGACCCTTCGAGGCGTGGGACGCGCTCGGCATGGGCAAAACAACCCAGAGGATGCGCTCGGATGGACTGAAACTTCCCGACTGGGTCACGAAACTGGCCGAGACGAGCCAGACTTTCTACCGCCACGAGGCGGGAGGCTCGCTGCAGGCGACACCAAATGCTACATTTGCGCCCGTCGTTGTCGGCGAGCGGGTCATACCCTTCGTCTGGCTGAAGGCGGGCAACCGGCAGGTGGCCCAACGGCCTGGCGCAACGCTGTATGACATTGGAGAGGGCGTCGCGTTCCTGGACTTTCATTCACCCAAGCAGGCCCTTGGCACTGACATGGTCGAAATGCTGGAGGAGTCGGCCCAGCGGGTGCCCCGGGACTTCAGGGGCCTCGTCATCTCAAGTCACGTGCAGCCCGACTTCTGTTTCGGGGCAAACCTGATGCTTGTCCTCATGGCCGCCCAGGAGGGCGAGTGGGATGAGATCCAGGGTATTGTGCGGCGATTCCAGCACGCTCTCCTTCGATTGAAACGAATGGCAGTTCCCGTCGTGGCTGCACCTTACGGGCGGACCCTAGGGGGCGGTGTCGAGATACCGCTGTCAGCGCACCGGGTCGTTGCATCAGCGGAATTGTACATGGGCATGGTCGAGGCTGGGGCGGGCGTACTGCCCGCTGGTGGTGGATGCAAAGAGATGTTGACACGAGCGCTGGAAGGTCTCCCGGGCGGCCTGGGAGCCTTCACTGAAGTCAAGAAGGGTGGGCCTCCTTCCATAGTCCCGGAGCCAGACCCTACCCCAGGGGTCGCGAAGGCGTTCGAGACCATCGCCACAGCGAGGGTGTCGGGGAGTGCGGCCGAGGCTCTTAGCATCGGGTTTCTCCGCTCAAGCGATGTGATTGTTCCCAACCCCGACCAACTGCTTTACGTAGCAAGACAAACCGCGATCGCTCTGGACACGCTGGGCCATGCTCCACCGGCGGCGGTGCGGCTGCCTGTGCTTGGCAAGGATGTGAGGGCTGTCCTGGAGATAGCAGCCCAGCACCTGGTGTGGGGCAACTATGCCTCCGAGCACGATTTGAAGATCGCCAAGAAGATCGCTTACGTGATCACGGGTGGCGACAGGCCAGGCGGGAGCATCGCTGACGAAGAATATTTCCTCGATCTGGAGGTCGAAGCTTTCATGTCGTTGGTGGGAGAGCCAAAGACCCAGGCAAGGATGCAGCACCTCCTTCAAAAGGGGACACCGCTGAGGAACTAAGGGAAGCCCCGAATTCTAGGCTCTAAATCCGGACTCTGATTAGAGGGATTCAAGACCATGAGACAAGCAGTGATTGTTAGCGGGGTCCGAACACCTGTGGGCAAGGCGCACACCGGCATGCTGAGGGGAGTCCGCCCAGACGACCTTGCTGCTATGGTGATCAAGGAGGCCATCGCCCGGACTCCGGGCCTCGACAAGGCCGAGGTGGAGGACGTGGTCATGGGTTGCGCTTTCCCCGAGGGCGAGCAGGGAACCAACGTCGCCCGCATCGCCGCGATAAGGGCGGGCCTTCCAACGAGCGTCCCTGGATTCACCGTCAACCGATTCTGTTCGTCAGGACTGCAAGCCATCGCGATTGCGGCGGAGCGGATAATGCTCGGCGCGGCGGACGTCATCGTCGCGGGCGGTGTCGAGAGCATGAGTCGGGTGCCAATGAACGGCTTCAAGCCAGCACCCAACCCGGTACTTGCGGAGGAGTACCCCCAAGTTTATATGGGCATGGGCTACACTGGCGAGGAAGTGGCACGCCGGCACGAGGTCAGTCGCGAAGACCAGGATGCCTTTGCCTTTCGAAGCCACCAAAGGGCGGCCAAAGCCATCGACGAGGGGAGATTCGTCGAGGAGAGCATGCCTGTCGAGGTTGAGCAGTGGATCGAGGACGGGTCCGGCAAGCCACAGAAACAGAGCACGATTTTCAAGATCGACGAGGGAGTACGGCGGGACACGTCTATCGAGGCCCTCGCCAAGCTGCGGCCTGCGTTCAAACTGGGTGGGACGGTCACGGCAGGGAACTCCTCTCAGATGAGCGACGCTGCGGCGGCGGTGGTGGTAATGTCGGCCCGGAAGGCTGCGGCGTTGGGGTTGAAGCCGAAGGCGGCCTACCGCTCGTTTGCGGTGGGCGGCGTAGACCCCGACGTCATGGGCATGGGCCCCACCAAGGCCGTGCCCAAGGCGCTGAAACTTGCAGGGGTGTCCAAACAGGACATCGGCCTCATCGAGCTGAACGAGGCTTTTGCTGCACAGTCGCTGGCGGTCATCCGCGAGCTGGAACTCGACTCGGAGATTGTGAACGTGAATGGTGGAGCTATCGCCCTGGGGCATCCACTCGGGTGCACAGGGGCCAAGCTGACGGTCACCCTTATGCACGAGGCGGCCCGCAGGAAGATTCGCTATGGCCTTGTCACGATGTGCATTGGGGGTGGTATGGGTGCGGCCGGGGTGTTCGAGTTCTCCTATTCCTGACAAAGGAGGCGGGTGATGACAGAGGCGAAGGTGGCGACTCGAGGGGGCGGATTCCTGGTCGCCGATGCGACGCCGGAAGAGGTATTCACTCCGGAACAATTCACTGAAGAACAGGTGATGATAGGCCGGACGGCCGAGAGCTTCGTATCGGAGAAGGTCTACCCACGCCTGGAGCAGATCGAAACGGGGGACCATAAGTTGACCGTCGAGCTCTTGCAGGAGGCGGGGAAACTAGGTCTGCTGGGGGCCGACGTTCCGGAGGAATTCGGCGGGCTGGGGCTCAACAAGGTGGCCTCGACGCTTATCACGGAGAAGATGGCCAGAGGTGCCTCCTTTGGAGTCTCCTTCGTAGACCATACGGGCATAGGAAGTCTCCCCATCGTCTTCTTCGGGAACAAAGACCAGAAAACACGATACCTCCCTGGCCTAGCCTCCGGGGAGAAAATTGCCTCATACGCCCTCACCGAGCCCGATGCAGGTTCGGATGCTATGAGTGGCAAGACCACGGCCCGCCTGGCCGAGGGCAAGCGGTCCTATCAGTTGAACGGCCACAAGCAGTGGATAACCAACGCAGGCTTTGCAGATATTATCGTTCTGTATGCCAAGGTCGATGGGGACAAGATGACAGGCTTCATACTCGAGCGCGGCTATCCCGGGATCAGCATCGGCCCCGAGCACAAGAAGATGGGGATTCAAGGCTCGTCCACCTGCGATGTTTTTCTGAGCAATGTGACAGTTCCTGTCGAGAACGTCCTAGGCGAAGTCGGCAGGGGACATATCATAGCCTTCAACGTGTTAAACATCGGGCGGTGGAAACTCGCGGCGGCATGTATCGGGGGATGCAAATCGGTGCTCGAGGTCAGCGCGAGGCACGCACGCGAGCGGCGCCAGTTCGGGCGACCAATCGCGGAATTCCCGGCCATTCAGCAGAAGCTGGCCCAAATGGCGGCCCGCACCTTTGCCCTGGAAAGCGTCGCGTACCGGACTGCGGGCCTCTTCGACCAAGCGATGGAGGTCATGAAGTCGAGTGGAGGGAAAGCCGACGCGGCCAGCGCCATCGGCGAGTACGCGGTCGAGGCATCCATCAATAAGGTGTTCGGCTCGGAAACGATGGCCTTGGTCGCTGACGAGGGTGTGCAGATTCACGGCGGCTACGGGTTCATGCGCGGCGCCGATGTCGAAAGGGCCTACAGGGACAACCGAATCAACCGTATCTGGGAGGGGACCAACGAAATCAATCGAATGCTGATACCTGGAACGCTCTTGCGCCGGGCGATGAAGGGCGAGCTTCCACTCCTGGCAGCGGTACAGAAAGTCCAGGCCGAACTGACGGCGGCGCCTCGGATGGGCGACGGCCCAGCCCCGGTCGGCGATTCGCCCCTGACCAGCGACGCGGCCCATCTCGCGAACCTGAAGAGGGTGGCGCTCATGGTGGCAGGACTCGGCGCTCAGAAGTACATGGCTAGCGCTGAAGAGGAACAAGAGTTCC
>ORJL010356002.1_pt1 | contig 15926 bp, 18 predicted proteins | sample 1779941 | NCBI WGS metagenome assembly ORJL01 (sample SAMEA104232317, study PRJEB22302) | groundwater metagenome | biome: forest; feature: aquifer; material: groundwater | place: USA | collected 2011-08-07 | depth 5.8 m | reverse complement strand
GCCCTGCACAAAGTCAGCTTCCGCGGACCTCGCCAGCAGAGAGGGGAGTTCCTCAGGCCGGTGAGACAGGTCCGAGTCCATGGTGACAACGTACCGGGTGTCGGGATAAGACAATGCCAGTTTCATCCCATCCAGGACGGCCGACCCTATCCCCAGTTTCCCCGGCCGGCGAAGCACAACAACGTTGCCATACCTACGATTCAAGGACTCCGCCAAATCGGCCGTTCCGTCGGCACTGGCATCGTCCACTATGACGATCCGTCCCTCAGCTTGAGGAAGTGAAGCCTCCAGGCCCTCTATGAGGTCCGGAAGGTTGTCAGCTTCATTCAGCGTAGGTACGACAACCGCGACGCTTGGACTCATTCCAGCTTCTTCTTCCAATACTCGACAGTCAAGCGCAGCCCTTCCTCCAGCGTAACCTTGGGGGTCCACCCCAGGACCTGCCTGGCCTTCGAGTTGTCTCCGATGAGTGTATGTATGTCGAGCGGGCGCTCGGGGATCGTCCCTCCGATGATCTCGAGCTTCTTCCCCGCGATCTGCCCAATTAGGTTGGCCAAGTCCTTGATCTTGACCCCTCTGCCGGTGCTGAAATTGAAGACTTGGCCGATCGCCTTATCTCGTTGCTGCAAGCACGTCAAGTAGGCATTGACGTGGTCGTCCAAGTACATGAGGTCCCGCACGGCCTCCAGGTCGCCCAGCCGGACGGCAGAGGAACGCAGTGCTTGCGTCACGATGCGCTCTACAACGAAGTGGGCGTCATGTTTCCTGCCGTAGGTGTTGAAAGGGCGAAGAACAGTCACGGGGAAACGGTAGGCTACGGCCATATACTGCAAGTAATTGTCCGCTGCCACCTTGCTTACGCTGTAAGGGCTGTTGGGTTTCAACTCTGCGCCCTCTTTGATGGGGAACTCTTGCTGGTTGCCGTATTCCTCCGAAGTCCCGGCGAAGAGGAAATGCTTGAAGGACGGGACCTCTCGCAGACAGGCCTCAGCCAGGTTCACAGTGCCAATGGTGTTGACCGTAAGGACTTCTTGCGGATGGTCATATGAGTACGCCACCGGACTGATGGCCGCCACATGCACAACCATGTCAGGCTGGAGCTCCGCCACTGCCTTGCGAACCGCGAAGAAATCCCTAAGGTCGCAGAACACGGCGTTCCCAGTTTGTCCCTGCACCCACCGGCCCGCGGTCTGGCGCTGAAGGGCGTACACTTCGTACCCCTTCTCGGCCAACTTCGGTGCCAAGTGACTGCCTATGAAACCCGTCACGCCTGTAACCAGTACCCTACATCCGTCAGCCAAATTCAACCTCCACAGTTAAGTCGGCCACCAGCAGTTCACTCTGCGATGCGGTGGGAAAGAGCCGCCTCTACCGCCGAGACCTCCCGATTGGCGACTTGTGTGAACATCTTCTCCAAAGACGGCAGCACGGATCGCGCATCGAACTTGGCCACGGCCTGCCGCCGCTGTGGCCGCCTGGCCTCATACGCTTCGGTGTCTCTCGTCCATTCCTGGTACACACTCACCACTTTGTCAGCAAATCCCTCCGCCGATGAGGCGTATTCGATGGGAAGCTCCAGGCGCGTGTGCGCCAGCGAGGGAGTGGTGATGACCGGCACACCACATGCCATAGCTTCGATAATGACGATGCCAAACGTGTCAGCCCACGCCGGATAGGCCAAGACATGTGCCCGGGAGTACACCTCAGGCATATCCTTTCGGTCCACTCTACCCAGACCGCGCACGACGCCATTGCCTTCACCAGTGGCGACGAAGTCGAAATCATGCCCGCGTCCGCGCAAGATGGATGCCATCTCGGCGAAGTCATCCCATCCCTTTCCGCCGTGTGCGCGGCCGACGAAAAGCACCGTGAACTTGGCCGAGCGATTCTCCTGTTGACGAAAGTCTCCGATGTCCACCCAGTCCGGGATATGGTACACCTTACGATGCTGAAACTTGAAGACTGGGTTAACGATGCGGACCGCATCGAAGGCCGACATATCCTGACTGCCAACAGTACGGAACAGATGATATCGGTAGGAGCTCCGGGTCAGCAGGCCCGGCGCGTGGAGACCGGCGACCTTGGGACAGTCCATGGAAAACAGGAACCTCCAGGCCAGCGGGGAATAGTACCAAACGTAGGCGACATCGGCCTTGATGGTCTGTCGCCAGCCCTCAAAATAAGGGACACCCCTCATGTGAGCGGCGGCAGTGGTGAGCCGTGGGCCGAAAGTCAACGGAGACGCGTAGACAGCGACCTCGTGTCCCCGTTCCATCAGCCAGTGGGCTTTTTCGAACATCTTGACCTGGACGCCACCGAACTGGTACGCCTTGGAATAAGAACTCACATAATCACATAGTGCAACCCTCATCTCCCCCCCCCTCTCAAACACGTGGTGATAACGTGTTCAATGACCAGATGAACATCCTCGATCTGTTCCATGCAGCGGTTTGGCACCACCAGACACACGTCTGTTGTGCGCTGCAACTCGCCGCCCATGTCTCCCGTCAGCCCGATTGTGGTGGCCCCCACAGACCGCGCCAAGTGTACCGCTTTGAGCACATTGGGGGACTTGCCACTCCCACTAATGGCTATGACCACGTCACCGGGCTGAATGAAATTGGATAATTGCTGCGCGAAGACGTCTTCGTAGGCGGCGTCGTTTGCCCAAGCCGAGAACAGAGGCATATTGTCCGTTAGAGCAAAGGCCTTGAATCGCGGCTTGCCCGGAGTGATGGCCCCCTTGGCCAGGTCACTGGCAAAGTGCGACGCGGTGGCGGCGCTCCCCCCGTTGCCCAGAATGAACACCTGCTTGCCCGCCATCCGGGCTTCATCCAGCACCCCGATGATGCGCTCCAAGTCCGCAGTAGGAAGGGCGGCCAGGGTAGCGCGCACTTGAGCCAGGTACTCCTCAATCGCGCTTGCGGCTCCCACCTCGCGGGCTGACACCGGTTTCCTTATCGCTGCTCTCATCTTCGCCCCACCCCTCCACTATCAGCAGTCCGGACACCCTCTCGAATCACTCCCCGCTTCTTCATCTCTTCCAAAGACTGGTCGACACTGTCCGCGATGCCAGGCTGCGTGCGCAGCCAGGCCACGTACTCCTTCACCACAGACTCCAGAGACACCGTCGTAGACCACCCGAGAGCGCGCAGTCTAGAGGTGTCGGACAGGATATGGCGCGTATCACCGAATCGAAACTGCCCGTTGAGCTGCAGGCGCGGCGTCACGCCCATCACTTTGCCCAGTAACGCCGCGTACTCCAACACCGAGGTAGGAGCCTCGTTGGCCACGTTGAGCGCCTGATAGTTTGCGTCGTCCCTCTCCAGGGCGATGACGTTGGCTTTAGCGGCATCGCCGACGTAGACGTAGTTCCGTAGCTGCTTGCCGTCTTCGTAGACAGGCAACGGCTCACCCCGAACCAGCCTGACCGAGAAGATGCGCAGGACGCCAGAGTAGGCATTGTGGAAGCTCTGACGAGGCCCTTGAATGATAGCATAGCGCATGGCCACCGTCGCAATGTCGTATCTCCTGCCCAGGACCAGCGAGTACAACTCCTGGGCATACTTGGAGACAGCATACTGGTTGTGGGGATTGACTGTGGCCTCCTCGATCCGCGCCGACGTCATGGCGCCCTGGCACACTGGGCACGCAATATCCCAATCGCCCCTTTCCAGTTGCGCCAGAGGACGGGGCAACGGGTACTGCGCCCCGTGCTGGGGACACGTGTACTTTCCTTCCCCGTAGACGGCCTGCGAACTGGCGACAACTACTTTCTTTACAGGAAACCTCTCCCGCACAATGACTTCGTACAAGAGGGCGGTGCCTGCATCATTGACCAGGGCGAACTTGGAGAAATCAGGGAGATAGTCCTGGTAGGCCGCCAGGTGGAATACCGCATCTACTCCACGCAACGCTTCCGTCACCCGGTCCCTGTCCCGAATGTCGCCTTGGACAAACTCCACATCCTTCGGAACATACGAAGGCTTTTGGCGCTCCGGATGGACGGGAGGTTCCAGGCTGTCGAAGACACGCACCTGGTAACCCTTCTTCACCAGCAGGTCCACGGTATGGGAGCCGATGAAGCCTGCTCCCCCAGTGACCAATACTCTCATTAGATAAGACCTATCTCCTTATGTTGAATATGACTTTGCTGCCGTCGCGCTCCAAGCGGAAAGGCAACTCACGAAGATGCCTCATCGCCGTGCGCACGCTGTCCTGCCTGGCCGGAGGGCAGTAAAGCAGAAGAAACCCTCCTCCGCCAGCCCCGGTAAGCTTCCCTCCCAAGGCTCCGGCTTTCCGGGCCGCCTCATACATGCCGTCCAACTGTGAGTCAGTGATGCCGCCAGCCAGACACTTCTTGTACTCCCAACCTTCATCAAGCAGGCGGCCGAATTCGTCCCAGGCGGCCTGGAGCAGGCAGTCCCGGGCTCTGGCAGCCAACGACTTCATATGCCCCAGCTCCTCCAGGCGAGATTCAATGTTCTGCCTTTGCTCCACCAGGATGGCGTCAGCGGACCGGGTCCGGCCGGTGAAGAACAGCATTAGGTTCTGGTTCAAGCGTCGCTTGGCCTCTTCGCTCAGACACACCCGCTCCACCTTGATACCATCGCTGGAGAACGTGATGAACCTGAGGTTGCCGTAGGCCGCAATGTACTGGTCCTGTTTGCCTATGGGCTTCCCCAGGATGTCCACCTCTATCCGGCACGCCTCTCGGGCCAGGTCTTCGGACGTCTTCGCCTCTCCCTGGTACGCATAGAGAGCCTGAAGCAACCCTACTGTAACGCTGGACGACGACCCTAGCCCCGAACCCTCGGAAGGGATGTCGGCCAGAGTCGTTATCTCCACTCCTTTGCACACGCCGGTCAACCTCATCGCCTCCCGGATCAGCTCGTGCTTCAGTTCAGAGACCTCAGAGACGATCTCTTTCCTGGAGTAGTTGACGTAGATTAGATCGTCAAACCTCTCCTTAAGCACAACGAACACGTACTTATCAATGGCCGAGCTGAGCACAGCCCCCCCGTTGTCCATATAGAAACCGGGGAAATCCGTGCCTCCCCCCAGGAACGAGATGCGGACCGGCGTCTGCGAGATGATCACGGCTTCAGACTTTCACCGGGGTCGCCTTCTTCATCTGGGACAGCGCCTTCTGGGCATCGGCAACGAACCCTCGGACCGTCTCGCGCGTGTACCTGTGGTCTATCATCTTGGAGAGGAACTCCGGCGGAATGGTGATGACGTGAGCGCCGGATGCCGCAGCTTCCTGGATGTTCATGACCTCCCTGATGCTGCCCACGATGATCTTGGTCTTGTATTGCCAGCGCTCCAGCCAGTCCGCCGCCATCCTGATAAGAACGGAAGAATCGTGCCCCTCATCAGATACCCTGCCCGCGAAGATGCTGGCGTAGGTGGCCCCCGCCTTGGCTGCCAGGACCACCTGACTGAAGGACATACAAGCTGTAACATTGACCCTTACCCCATCGCTCTCCAGCGCCTTGATTACGCCCAGACAGGGCGCTCCGTCCTGGTTGATGACGGGGATCTTGATGACTATGTTCGGCGCCCAGCGTGCGATTCCGCGGGCCTGCGCCAGCATCTCATCCAGATCGTTCGTCGTCACCTCCACACTCAGCGGCAACCCCTGGAGGAGTCCCGCCAGATGGCGGGCGGCCGCCTCCATGTCGTACGCTCCATCCTTAAGCATTATGCTTGGGTTAGTCGTTGCTCCGTCAATGACCCCGTAGGCCATCCATTTCCGTATCTCTGCCGGATTGGCCGAATCAATGAATATGTGCACCTGCCACCTCCCTCTCCTGAATTAGCAGTACCGCCTCCATGAGGTCGTAGACTACGAAGTCGGGCCGGCATGCTGCATCCCACCCCATAGCGGAATGGCCTTCTCCGTAGTCAACCAGGATGGTCCGACAACCCGCGGCCCGGCCCGCCTGGATGTCTTTGTCCCTGTCTCCTATCATGTAGCTGCCAGTCAAGTCCACATCCAGCTCCAACGCGGCCTGCAGCAGCAGTCCGGGCTGAGGCTTGCGGCACGAGCACACGGTCCGGTACTCCGCCACGACCCCCTCCGGGTGATGGAGACAGTAATGACAGCCATCCAGCCTTGCCCCATGTCGGGCCAGTTCGCCAACCATCTTCCGGGTCAGGAGATCGAGGGTCCGTGACGAGCACTTCCCTTTGGCCACCCCAGGCTGATTGGAGGCCACTATAGCCAGCTTCCCCATATCATTGATGGCCCTGACCGCCGCCCCCGCCCTGGGCAGCAAGCAAAACTCTTCCAAAGAGTAAGGAGAATCAAGCGTACCTTCGCCTGTCCGATAGACCAGCGGATTTATCACTCCGTCCCGGTCCAGGAAGACGGCCCTACGCATCGGCGGCCTCCGCAATCCTTTGCTTCAGACGGAACACCAGCAAGTGATGTATCCCGGCATGAAGGGATTCCACAACTGGGGTGCCCAGCGGCTCTCGGTCTATGGGCACCACGATGCACACGTCCGCCATTTCCTTCAGGAGCCCTCCATCGAACCCGCTGAAACCTATCGTGCTGGCCTTCCGTTCTTTGGCTAGCTGCATGGCCTGCCCCAAGTTCTGGGACCAGGGGCCGGCGCCACCTTTACCTGAGCCGCCGTGCACGGAAATGCCCACCAGAACATCGCCCTCCTTTAGCCAGGGCCGTAGCTGCTCAGCGTAGATGGTGGCAAAGCCGCTGTCGTTGGTCCAAGCGCTCACCAGCGGGATGTTGTCTACCAGGCTCACTGCCTTGAACCGTTTCTTGCCCTCCACGATGGTGCTCTTGGCCAGGTCGCAGGCAAAGTGGGTAGCTGTGGAAGCAGACCCTCCGTTCCCCATCAAGAACACCGTGCCCTCCTGCCGCCACGCCCGGAACAATATGTCCTCGGCCTTCTGCAAATCATGGCGGGACAAGCGCAAAGTAAGATCGGCCATGGTCTCCAGGTATTCTTCTATGCTTCCAGCACTCAAAGCCAGTCCCCTCTATCTCTCAGTCTCTCTATATCTCTGTCCCGTTTTCAGAACAGGTTCACCAGGACCTTCGCGCCCTGGAAATCGAAATCGTAGGTCAACTCCCGGAGGCCCTCCTCGGCCATGGCCTGCCTTACATCTAGCTTCCGGCCGTTGGGACAGTACAGCATGAAGAACCCACCTCCACCGGCGCCCATTATCTTCCCTCCCAGTGCACCGTTATGCAGCGCCTTGGCGTACCACCGGTCCACGTCAGAGCTGGATATCTCGCCGGAGCGTTTCTTCTTCACCTGCCAGTGTTTGTCCAGAAGCCTGCCGAAACAGTCGAGGTCGCCTTGTTCCAGAGCAGCCTTTATCTGACAACCGATCTCCCGCGTCGTGTGCAAACTTTCCAGGACCTGCGGCTTCCCCTGGATGGTCTCCGTCTCCTGTTGGGCCAGGATAGCGCTGTCCCGGCGCTGAACCCCTGTGTAGAACAGCAATGTATTGTTGCGCAGCTCAGCCAGATTGTGGCTGGAGATCTTCAGCGGACTGACCGTGGCAGTACCGTCCCGGTCTATGTCCACACAAGTGACCCCGCCGAAGGCAGCCAGATACTGGTCCTGCTTCCCAACCGGTTGTCCCACGATGTCCATTTCGATATGGCAACTCGTCTCCGCCAGCTCGTGCACAGAGATGTGCTGCCTCTTGAAGGCGTAAAGCGCCGTGAGCAGGGAGACGAGAAAGCTCCCCGAAGAACCCAGGCCGGTCCCGGCCGGCACATCCGCCATGGAGCTGATCTCGATGCCCTTGTCCACCCCAGTGAGCCTCAGCGCCTCGCGCACCAGCGAGTGCTGGATCTCGTCTATGTCAGCTACAGTCTCCGACTTCGAGTACTTCACGCGGATGAGGTCGTCCACGGGAGGGCGGTTCAGGTTGATATACACGTACTTGTTTATGGCGGCGCTGAGGACAAAGCCTCCGAACTGCCTGTAGTACGACGGCAGGTCCGTTCCGCCTCCCCCTAGGGAGATACGAAGGGGCGCCCTGGTCAGTATCACTGCGTTGAGTACTCCACCTCAGACTTGCTCATTCCCGGGATGGGAGGGACCCGAGGTAAACTTCAATCGCCCCGCCGCCAGGTCCCTCTCAGCCTGGCGATAGTTGTCCCAAGTACCGATGTCCCGCACATAGCCCTGGACCGGGCACCCATACAGCGGCTGCCCCTTGCTGAGCAGCTCAGGGAAGAGGTTGAAGGCAAAGTCGTAGAACGTGGAACGCGGGATGTACTCGATGATGCGCGGCTCGAGCACATAGATTCCGGTGTTGGCCCAGCGGCTGAACACCTGGTCCGGCTTCGGCTTCTCCAGAAACCGCTTGACCTTCCCGTCCGCCTCCATATCCAGGATGCCGCAGGCCGATGGGTCCTCGACGCGAAATACGCCGATGGTCGCCAGGGCCCCTTTGGTGCGATGGAACTCTGCCAGCGGCGCGACCGCCACGTCCGTCAGCATATCGCCGTAAAGCAGCAAGAAGGTCTCGGTGAAATAGCGGTCAAGCTTGGAAAGCGCTCCCGCTGTCCCCAGGATGGTCTCCTCGACCGAGTACGTTATGGTCACACCCAACCGCCGTCCGTCGCCGAGCTGGCTCATCACGGCTTCCACTCTGTGGTGGAGGTTTATGGCCACCTCAGTTATTCCCTGTGACCGTAGGTGGCAAAGAGTATGCTCCAGGAGAGGCTTGCCCGCCAGGGGCACCAGCGGCTTGGGACAGCTATCGGTGAGCGGCCTCAACCTGGTCCCCTCACCAGCAGCCAGAATCATCGCCTTCATCTAGATGCCCCCACAACCCCCCCAGCGCCCGCAAGAAGAGCCACCTTGGCCTCCCAGATGTCTCCAGAATACTATATAGTCATCCGTCGTAGCATCACCCTTTAGAGTGATGCTGGGCCATCCTGTTGGCCGTTTCCGAGTATAAGAAAGGTATTTGTGCTCCGTTCACCATGATAGACTCAGGCTCTAACCTATGTCAAGCTGCGAGTATACTCTTCCAGCAACAACGCACCGTGGAGCTTTGTCACGGAGAAAGCCAGGTGTAGGGATAGACCTCGTTCTTGATGAAGGAGACGAGGTTGGTGGACCACGCAAAGCTATACGTTGTGCCGCTGACCAGGGTGACCGCAGGCGCCTCGGAGAATCCGGGGACCTGCCTGACATACGCCTTGACCTGCACGTCACCGACAGAGGCAGTTATGATGTAGTCCTTGTAGGCTTTCACGTAGATCCACGTGTCATCGGGACCGCCCGACGGAGCAAACGCAGAGGTTGTCCTTGTCGTGGTATTGGACTTATTGTCGAAAACAATAGTATAGACGCCGCCGCTGCCGTCGGTGGCCGGGTCCACGGCGATGGCTGCGGTGCGGTTGGAGGGGGAGGTGGACGGCGTCGAGCCGGTGTCCAGGATCGGGTTCAACGTAGGGGCGCTATTGAGTAGACCCGGAGGGTAGGGAAGATTGGTGCCCCTATCCACGGGGATTCCGGCCCAGATCCCTATCCGCGACGGTCCCGCCGGGCTGTAAGCCCAGTTCGCCTGAATAACGCCTGCCTTCCCATTGTACAGGCGCATCAGGAATGCCTTCCCCGGGGCGACGGTGGCCAGGCCCGAGTGCGTCACACCCGGGTCAACGTAGTTCTGCTGATTCGCGGGCTTGGCCTGGCTGCCGCTCGGCACGGTTATCGTGACCACGGGGGTATAGTCGTTTACTGTCGTCGTCGGCGGCGTGTAAGACGTGGTGATGGAGAAGGTCTGAAAACTGCCTCCCGTATGCGGCTCTTGGGTGTTATAGGTAGTGGGCCCGACGTCGGCCCCCCTCACCAGGTCGGCGATGACCCGGTTGACGGCCGCCTCGGCGGCGTAGACCTTCATCCGCTGCTCCCTCTCGCTGCCCCCGCTCTGCAACGCCGTGGCCAGTTGGGACAGCAGAGGGATAGTGACCAGCAAGCCTACCGCCAGGACAATAATGACCAGCGGCAGCACCATCCCCGAATCGCCCCCCCCACGCCTCATCTCAACCTGCCTTCACGGGCTGGCAATGAACAGCGCCTGGTTTGACCGCAAGTCATGGTTGGCGCTGGCGCTGCTCCTCACTTTGAGATAGAGCACCTTTGTGGAGGCCCCGTTGAGCGCAGCCAGCTTCGTCGCATCCAGGTAGAAGAAACGCGTGGTCTCCGTATCCGGCTGGGTAAAAGTGAAACCATAGTCCGCGACGGCGTCGTAGATGGAGCCTGAGCCGACTTTGACGAAGAACTCCATGGCGACGTTGTTCCTGTCCGACTGGCCGACATAGCGGACCTCTACCTGTCCGATGGGAGCCGGTGCTGTCATATTCTGGCTGAACACCTCGTAAATGACCTCCTTGGGATTGCCCGAGGTAGAGGACGCCACGTAGTAGTCGGTGTCCGAATTCTGGAAGGACGCAGCGTTGCCGGACACGTACGTGCCGGCTAATAGGGTGGGGTTGGCCGCCACGTAGTAAGTAACCGTCCCCGGCACGGGAGTGGGCACTGGTACGTCGCTGGGAGGGGACACCGGGCCCTCAGCCTCGTAGCGCAAAAAGGCGACCAGGGTGGCGGCTCTGCTCTGATCGCCCACGGCCACCGCCTCCAGGACGGTGGAGGTGATGCTCACCGTCACCTTGCGTTGCCCGGCGGACCAGGCAAAAGACACGTCGCTCTGCTGAAGGATGCCCGTCGCCACCTGGAAGGTGTCCTGGACCGCGGAGGTCATCTTCTCCTGCCGCATGAGGGCCTTCAAAGCGGAATCGTAGTAGTAGGCCGCCTCGTAGGTGACAGTGGATTCCCCGCTGAAGTCCCGCCACGTGAAAGTCCCGTACGTGGGGCTGGTGCCAACCGTATACTGTTCGGCGGAGTTGGCATCCCGGGCCACCCAGTAGCGGGCCAACTGGTGCTGTCCCTCGATGGCCAGCTTGGCGCCCTGTTTGGGCACCTGGACCAGGGCCAGGGACAGCGCTCCCGCCAGTGTGCTCACCACCAGGCCGGACACCGCCAGCGCTATGACTACCTCCAGAAAGGTGAAACCTCGCTCCCCGGCCCGCGCGCGCAGCGCCGAAAGCAATCTCACCTTCATCGGCGCACCTTGTACGCTTGAAGGACGAGATTTCCCCGCACGCCGGTAGCCGTCACCGTGACCAACTGCACCGTCTGTTCGGTAGCCGTGGACTTCGGCGCCGGATAGACGTAGTCGGCCGCCGGCGTAACTGAGACAGCTAAGGAGTATCCCGAGGGACTCGAGACCAGTGTGTAGCTAGCGCCGTTCTCCTGATAAGACTGGCGCTGCACGTCCTCCATCTGGTTCTGGGCCAGCTCGAACAACACCGAGCGGTCATAGGCGTTGTCGCTGGCGCTTATGGCCGTGGCCAGGCCGCTGAGCAGCGGCGGCATCACCATGGCAACCAGGGCCAGGGCTATCACCGTTTCCAGGAACACAGCGCCACGCTGGCTTCTATTAAGCAACCTCATCCCACGCCCCACCACAGACGATTCACTACCAATTATATAGGGAATGCCCTCCAAGCTCAAAGTCGCCTGGTACCCCGCACGCCCGGCGCCGCGCCGCCGCTACAAAACAAGCGATGGGCTCCCCTCAAAGGTAGGGAGCCCATCGTCTGGCTTCCTTGACCGGACCCGCCCTACGGATACACGTCGCTGACGAAACCCGAGGTCGTCTCGCCCGAATCTACCAGATTATCGGCGTCGGCATCATTCCAGCGTAGGGCCTTCACCAGGCCGTTGGTGTCAATGTACCACAGATAGCTCCCCACCGATGTGCTGGGTGCGCCGGTGGCGCCTACCGCAGTGTTTGCGTATTTGTAGGACTTGACCACGTCATTTCCCTTGAGATAGGTCCCCGTGGTCAAGAGGCTGATCTTGAGAAAGCTATTGACGTCGGCGACGGTCTGCCCGGCGCCGGTTGTGGAGTCCACGTAGTCCCCATCAGGGGTGTTCGTATTGTCCGCCGGAGTGCCCTTGGTGCCGTCCATGGTAGGCCACGGGTTGCCGGCTCGCTGGGAGATATCCGTCCTCCAGGCGTCCACCGTAGCCTGAAGGAGGCGCTGGTCCGACTCAAAAGCGCGGTCCTTGCCCCGGCTCAAGAAGCCGGTGAGGTTGGGAACGACCACAGCGGCCAGCACTCCCAGGACCGCCAGCACCACTATGATCTCAATGAGCGTGAACCCGCGCGTGTACCTTCTGTCCTTCATCCCATAGCCCCTTTCAGTAATACGACCATGCCCGCCCTCGCCACTACGGGTAAACATCGGTGACGAAGCCGTCGGACGCCGCTACCTCAGCGAGGTTAACGACCCCTGCGCCTGTAGACGTGTCCGTCCACTGTCTGGCCTGCACCAGGCCGTTGGCGTCTATGTACCAGACATAGCTGCCGACAATGGCATTCGTGGCCCCCGTGCCAGTGCCCGTACTGTAGGCGAAGGACCTTACCGCGTCATTGCCTTTGATGTAGTTGCCCGTCGTCAGCAAACTGACCTTGATGACCGTGGAATCGGTGCCTATGTCCACGCCATTGGAACCGCTGTCGGCCAGGGCGCCCGCGACGCCTCCCACAGTGGGCCACGGGTTCCCTCCGCGGGAAGTGGTGTCTGTTCTCCAGGCGTCAACTGCCCCCTGGAGCAAGCGACGGTCGGCTTCCCAGCCCCGGTCCTTGCCCCGGCCCAGGAATCCCGTAACGTTGGGGACCACCACCGCCGCCAGCACTCCCAGGACCGCCAGGACCACCAGGATCTCAATGAGAGTGAACCCCTTTGTGCCTTTCCCCATTCTCAACATCGCTTCTCTCACCTCCCGTACTTGAGTCTACCCTTCATGGCTGGCGAAGTCCATCGCTCGATGGGGGTAATCCCGATGACTCATTAGGATGGCTGCCCATCGGCGTTGGAACAGCGACGGGCCGGTCGGTGCCATTGTAGGGGCGAAGCATCCCTTCGTTTTCGATTGCAGGGCCTGTTCATGCACGGATGCTTCGCCTCTACAACCCCCCCTAGCACCTCCGTGGCGTCACGGATAGACTCCTTCCGCAAAGACAGGGTCAGACCTCACCTTGCCATAGGAGTCCACATACCATTGATAGGAGCCGGCACCCTCAGCGTAGTTGCCCTCGCCCACCGACACGGGCACCTTCTCCAGATAGCCCGCGTCCACCAGGAGGGACACTCGGATGACGGAGTCGTCCTCGGGATAGGACGGCGTGCCGTTATTGGGAGCATCCAGACCGCACCCACAGTATGTCGGATACTTCTGATGGTCTTTCTGGAAACCGTCCACGGCCCGCTGCAACGCCTTCCGGTCGGACTCATAGGCACCCTCTTTGCCTGAGCCAAAGGACCACGATATCCTGGGCACCACCAGCGCCGCCACGGCTCCCACAACTGCCAGGATGATGAGTATCTCCACCAGGGAAAAGCCGTCCCTTCTCACTCCTACTCTCTCCTGGCAATCTGTCAACCGTTTTCCCCTTTGCCCGTGGGCTCCCAGTAGGGGCGAAGCATCCCATCGCCGTCAATGGCAGGGCCCTGTTCAGGCACGGATGCTTCGCCCCTGCCGCGTGGACGACGCATCAACCTTCCTTACGCGATCACCCATGCTCCGATCTCCTGCCCCAATCGCCCAGCCCAGGCTGGTCCATTTGTCGGCGCCACCCAACAGAGGGGCACCCCGAGCGAGCCGGGGTGCCCCCACTATCTCTATTCTTTGTCAGTCTGGCGTGGGCCAGGCTATGTCAAGCGGTCTAGTACTTCTTGCCGTCCATAACCACGCTGACGATGCCGTCGGGGTCAATCCGCCATCTCTTGATGGCGCCGTCGTCGGCCGTCTCGGTGGCGCTCTCGTCGGCATGGCGGGGCTTCACCTTTACATAGTCACCGAAGAAAGTGGCCGTGCTGCCGTCCGAGTCGGTAGACTCAGATGTCCAGTCAATCCCGGCGAACTTGCCGGCGGTCGGCAACTCCCCAGCGTCCCAGGCCGGCGTGGCCACCGGCGTGCCGCTGGCGTTGACCTCGACCAGGGTGGGGTACTTCCCCGACTTGTCCGTGGTGTTGAAGCTATCGACCTGGGTCTGGATCTGGCTGACGTCCTGCTTCTGGCCGGTAGTGCTGCCCTTGGTGGTAACGCCCGTCACCGTGGGGACCACAATGGCGGACAACACGGCGATGATCGCCATGACCACCATCAGTTCCACCAGGGTGAAACCCTTCATTCCCTTCCACATCCCTTTCGCCTTTTCCATGAATCCTCCTTTACCTGCCATGCCTTATCGGCTATTTTACTCTATGGCCCGTTCGGTCTACCGGATGTCCACCTTCTGCTGGCCAGCCATGTTCACCACATACACGCCAGCGCTGTCCAGAGCGGTGTTCTGATACGCGCTCCACGTGTAGGGGCCGGCCGACACGGGGTTGGTCACCGGCTTCCTGGTATCATTCCCGATGACAAACTGCATCACCGCCGAGGCGCCCATGGTCTTGGTGGTTGAATCCAGGAAGGGCGTACGGGTCCGGTCCAGGGTGATGATAATGTTGCCGCTCTTGCTGGGAGTCGGCGGCGTCACCGAGATGGTATGGGTCTGCGTGACGCCGGCATCCTCCCAGACCGCCCACCTCTCGGGTGTATTCGACGTGGCCAGGGACAGGACCCTTATCTCCCCGGTCCTGCTGTGCGGGGCCCAGCCCAGCGCGGGGTCGCTGTCGCCGAACACATCCACGGAATAGGACCCAATGGCCGTTCCGACGGAGCCCGCCGGAGATGTCAGGGAGTACGCCTTGGGAACGATGATCTTCACGGCATTGGTCGTCGCTTCGCCTTTGCTAAGGTTGATATCGAAGCTGTATATGGCATTGGCCGAGCTGGCTACGTCCCCGGCCATGACGCTCAGGGCGGCCGCAGATACCGGGATGGCCGCCGAGCCGCCCAGCTTGACGCTGTACACGCGCCCCGACTGGGGATCTACGCGCCACCCAAAGAACGCTGTGGACTTGGGGACCTCCTTGAGATACACCGGGACGAAGGACTTGGTGCTGTCCTGCGGCAAGGATGCCGAGAAGTCAAGGGTGTTGTCAGTGACTGACGCGACCGGGTATTGCTGCGGATTGGCGTCGGAATAGAAGCGGTCTACCGCGCTCTGAATGGTAGACTTATCGGCGCTGGCCGCCGTGTCGCGCCCCACATCCGTCGTGCCGGTAACACCGCCCACCACTATCCCGGCCAACACCACCATGAGGGCCATGACCACCATCAGCTCGATGAGGGTGAAGCCAGCAGGACCTCGGCCAGTCCGCATCGTTCGTTTCTTCATTGCAGCCTCCCGGGCCTTTGCCTCTCCGGCCTTTCCCCCGCCGGCAACCCATCCTCCCTTCGCCACACTCATAATAAGGCCTTCCCCGGCGGCTGCCATCCTGATGCAGTAGGATTCCAAGGCGCTCAAAGGGGCTACATGCTGACGGGCCTCCTTAATCCCTTAGGATTAGCCCGAAAGAGTTAGACCTCGCCTCCCGGCGTGCCGCGGAACGGGCAGTCCAAACAGCCGCCCTGATAACAGACCGCCGCCTCCAGGGCCAGCAGGCCTTGTTGCCGCCGGGCCGTGGTAGCTGCCAGGGCGGCGCCGGGGCCCAGACAGTCCCTCATCCTGCCCAGGAGCATGTTCTCCGGCAGCCTGGGATAGCCGCGGTAGGCGTCGAGGCAGCGTCGCTCCAATTCCGGGGCTTTCTCCCGCCTGGCCCACGCTACGTAGAAGGGCAGAGCGATGTTCACCGCCATCTCGGCGGCGCGCCCCCGGCCCACCAGGGCGCCCGGTCCCCGAGGCGCCTTCGCCCCAGGAGAGGCGTGGCTCAGCCAGTACCCGGGGGCTTCCACCGTCAGAGCTCG
>ORJL010995282.1_pt1 | contig 15937 bp, 13 predicted proteins | sample 1779941 | NCBI WGS metagenome assembly ORJL01 (sample SAMEA104232317, study PRJEB22302) | groundwater metagenome | biome: forest; feature: aquifer; material: groundwater | place: USA | collected 2011-08-07 | depth 5.8 m | reverse complement strand
GTCGGGGGTCGGGAAGAACCGCCGGGCCAACGTCTCGTCGATTACCCCCACCAGTGGACGTTCGCCGTCGTCGCGCGGGGTGAAAACGCGGCCCGCCAGCAGCGGTATGCTCATCGTTCGGAAGAAGCCGGGGCTGACCCTTCGGAAGTCGGCTGAGAGTCGATCCCCCCTGGACTGTGGGGGGATTTCTTTGACGCTAAACTCCAGCCAAGCGTGCTCATCCTGAGTCAGCGGTACCACCTCGGTGAGCCCAGCTCCACTGACGCCCGGCAGGGCTTCCACGCTCTCGACAAACTGGCGGAAGACGGCCGCGCGCTGTGGCGCCGCCAGGTACTTTGCATCCTTCGCATCGGTAGGGAGCTTGATCTTGAAGGCCAACACATGGTCGGGATTGAACCCCGGCTTGACCCTCAGCAAGTGGCGGAGGCTCTGGACCATTAGGGCGGCACCGATGGCTAACACGAAGGCCAGGGCGATTTCGAACGAAACGAACGCTCCCCCTTTGCGGCGCATGGCGACCTCTCCGGCGAAGTTCCGGGCCCCGGTCTTGAGCGGATCGTTCATATCACTCTTCAAGCTCTCCAACGCCGGCACCACACCAAATCCGAGGCCGGTGCCGAGCGACACAAACAACGCGAAGAGCAGCACGGTCGCATCCGGGCGAACCTGCGGCAGGACTATGTCCGCCGTCGCGTTCGGGATGAAGAGGGCGGAGGGCACGAAGTGCAGAAGCAGATTCATCCCCCAGAACGCCACGAGCAAACCGAGCCCGCCGCCGCCAGCCGCCACCAGCAAGCTCTCGGTCAGGAACTGCCGGGCCAACCTCCATCGCCCGGCGCCCAAGACAAGCCGAATCGCGACCTCTCTCCGGCGCGCCAGCGCGCGCGCCAACAGCAAGTTGGCCACGTTGGCGCAGGCAATGAGCAACACAAACGCGACCGCACCCAACAGAACCAACAGGGCTGGACGGATAGACTCGACCACCACGTCCTGCAACGGCGCCACGGCTACGCCCCACCCTTTGCGCTCCCATCGTCGCTCGGCGATCCGTTTGGCTACTGCGTCCATCTCGGCTGTCGCTTGCTGGACCGTGATTCCTCTTTTCAGCCGTCCTAACACACCCAGGTGTGAGTCCGCTCGACGGAGTCGATTCGTATCCCACGGCACGACCAGGTCAGCAGGGAACAGGGTCCAGAGCGACGGCGGTAGAACCCCGATGATGGTGTAGGATTCACTGTTGAGAGTCAGAGGTCTTCCGATTGCCGCCCGGTCAGAGCCAAATCGCCGCTGCCAATAACCATAGGACAGAAGCACTACGTTGTGAGGGCCGGCTGACTCTTCAGGAAGAAAGGTGCGACCAACCACGGGTCTGACCCCGAGGAACTCGCCAAAGTTGGTGGTCACCCGGAGTCCCGCGACCTGTTCGGGCTCACCCAGCCCGATGACGGTGCCACTCCCGTGCTCGAAGAGGAACAAGTCTTCGAACGAGGTGGTCTGCTCCCGCCAGTCCTGGTAGTCGAGTCCCGAAGGTCCAAGGCGGGGCCATCCGCGCTGAGGATTGTTTACCCAAAGGATTACCAACCGTTTTGCTTCCCGTATGGGCAACGGTTGAAGCAGGAGCGAATTCACGACGCTGAAGATGGCCGTGTTCGCCCCGATGCCAAGCGCGAGCGTGAGCACGGCCACAGCAGTGAAACCGGGATTCCTGCGCAACATTCGCGCCCCGTAGCGGATGTCCTGACCCAGGTTTTCAATCCAACTGATGCCGCGCTGGTCACGACAAGTGTCCTTGATTGATTCGACCCAACCGAATTGCCGTAGCGCCGCGAAGCGCGCCCCCTCGGGATTCATCCCCGCTCCGATGTTCTCCTCCATCCGCATTTCGATATGTGAACGCATCTCGGCGTCCATGTCCGCGTCGAGCCGATCCTTCCGAAGGATCGCCCGAATCCGAACGTGAATCATTCGCAGCCAGTTCATGTCATGCGGATTGCATCACGAGCCGGATGGCCAGGCACATGTGTTCCCAACCGACGTTCTCGACCTCGAGTTGCTTCCGCCCGGCCTTCGTGAGGCGGTAGTACTTGGCCTTCCGGTTATTCTCGGACTGGCCCCATTCCGATTCGATCCACCCTCGGTCCTGCAAACGGTAGAGCGCCGGATAGAGCGAGCCCTCGCCGACACTCAACATGTCGTCCGACAGTTGTTGGATCCGCTGGCAGATCCCAAAGCCGTGTGTGGGTTCGCGGCTGAGGACTTTCAGAACAAGCATGTCCAACGTGCCTTGGAGGAGATCGGGCTTTTGCATCGTTATTGGTCTTTCTATCGAATGTCGAGAGGAGAGTCGCCCCTCTCCTATCGATTGTCAAGAGGAGAGACTCTCGAACTTTTTGCTGTCCGTTGGGGCCCTCAGTCTGGCAAGATACGGTTCATTGAGCATCGTTGAACGTCCGTCAAACAGTCCATTTCTCTTATGAATACGCCGAAGGACACCATCAAGCGTCGCGAATTCCTTGCGGGCATCGCCGCGAGTGCCGCGGCGGTCGCGCTCTCCCAGGTGGCCGGCGCGGGAACCTCCACTCGTGCCGGAGGTAATCCGACGTCCAAGCCCGCTTCCAAGTCCAGCCTCGCCGGACCTGCGTTCCGGCCTCTCCCACTCGGCTCAATCCACCCCGAAGGCTGGCTGCTCCGTCAACTCCGCCTCCAGGCCGACGGTTTGAGCGGCCACCTCGATGAGTTTTGGCCGGATGTGGGCCAGAGCCAGTGGTTCGGAGGCAAGGCTGAAGGCTGGGAGCGCGCGCCCTACTGGCTGGACGGCGTGATCCCCCTGGCCTGGGTTCTGGGTGACCAGGCCTTACAGGCGAAGGTCAAACGCTACGTCGATCATATCGTGGCCAACCAACGGCCTGACGGTTGGTATGCTCCTTATCCCGCTGACGCCCGCGCCCGTAAATACGACCTGTGGTCCATTTTGCTGGTGAACAAGGCCTTGGTTCAATACCACGAGGCGACCGGCGACGGGCCCGTCTTGGAGGTGGTCTTGCGCAACCTCAAGGCGACGTCGGAGGCCCTTGACCGCGCCCCCCTCTTCGATTGGGGCAAGTTCCGCTGGTTTGAGGGACTGATCCCGATCTATTACGCATACGAACGAACCCGGGAGCCCTGGCTCCTGGAGTTGGCCCATAAACTCCACGCCCAGGGCTTCGACTACATGGCCTTCTACGCCGGCAATGACGTGACCAGCCCGACCCCGCGCCGCGGGCTTTGGCGCTTTGACAAGCACGTCGTGAACACGGGCATGGCCCTGAAGGCTTACGCCTTGTCGTGGCGGCTCACCCACAGTGAAGTCGAACGCGCTTTCCCCGCCCGGATGCTCGAGATCCTCGATCGCTACCATGGCCAGGTGACGGGGATGTTCACCGGCGACGAATGCCTTGCTGGAAAAAGTCCGACTCAGGGAACCGAGCTTTGTTCCGTGGTCGAAGCAATGTACTCGCTCGAACACCTCGTTTCCCTCACGGGCGAGGCCCCGTTTGCCGACTGGCTCGAACGCGTGGCGTTCAACGCCTTGCCGGCAACGTTCGCCGCGGACATGTGGTCCCACCAGTACGACCAGCAGGTCAATCAGGTCCAATGCGCCCTCAACCCCGAGTACATGTGGTCCACCAACGGTGACGAATCGAACCTCTTCGGCCTCGAGCCGAATTTTGGCTGCTGCACCTCCAACCTGCACCAGGGCTGGCCCAAGTTCGTCGCGCATCTCTGGATGCGCGCACCCAACGAGGGCCTCGTCGCCGTCAGTTACGCTCCGAGCACCGCTCGCTTCCAGGTGCGTGGCGCGCCGGTCTCGGTGGCGACCGAGACCGATTACCCCTTCCGCGACACGATCCGTGTCGTCGTGACGGCCGAGCAAGGCTCGAGGTTTCCTCTTCTCCTGCGCGTCCCCGCCTGGGCCGACGGCGCCACCCTCAGCATCGCGGGAGAAGCCGAGAATCGCCTCAAGTCCGGCATGTTCCACAAAGTCGATCGCACGTGGAAAGGAACAACCGCATTGCATCTGCGTTTCCCGATGAAGGTGAAAACGTCGCGCCGTTACAACGGCGCCGTGGCGGTGGAACGGGGTCCGCTGGTGTACTCACTGAAGATTGGCGAGGCTTGGACCCGGGTGCACGCCGACCAACCACACAGGGAACTGCCCCACGGCGATTTCGAGGTCCGCCCCACAACCCCATGGAACTACGGCCTGCTCATCGACGAGGCGAGACCCGAGACATCCATCACGTTTGCCGAGCAGACCGTCGGCGAGAAACCGTTCTCTCCGGAAGGCGCGGGCGTCATCGCCAAGGTCAAAGGCCAAAGGCTGCCGGGTTGGAAATTGGAGCGCGGCTGGGCCGCGGAAGTCCCGCCGGAACCGCAGCACTCCGCCGAGCCTCTCGAGGAAGTGACGCTGATCCCCTACGGGTGCGCCAAGCTCCGCGTGACGGAGTTCCCCCGGTTAGCGAACAAGTAGAGGCGCGAAGCCTGTTGCCACGGGCCGAGTCTTCCCCATTTCGCTGCCTTGAACCGGCTCCAAGCGGGCGACGTAGATGTCGTAGCGTTTCATTTGCCGCCCTCGCCTGGCAGAACGGCCAACCCTTCGGGCAGGGATTCCCAAGCCGACCAGTCTTCGTCAGTCTGGGCCATCTCCCGGTGGGTTTCCGCCCAGTTGAGCTTCTGCCCGCTGGCGCGCTTCGGACGCGGGGCGATCTCGTCGGGTCGCTGCTCCATGATCAACGTGTCGCCAACCTGGTAGCGGCGCAATACCTCGGCAGGCAGTCGCACCCCCCGCGAATTGCCGCTGAGCCGTCAGTCACGAACGAGCCAGCGAGGCGGCAGTTTGACGATTGCCGTGCGACGCTCGGGATTCGCCGGGCAGTGGATCTGATCGAGACCGCGCGCGTGGAAAGCCCATCGGTGCATGGTTTGGTGCGAACCCGCGTGCTTCTGCCGAAGGGCATCTTCGATCGGTTTTCCGCGGAGGAGCTGCGGTGCATTTTGCTGCACGAATTGGCCCACATCAAACGGCACGATCTGGAGATCAACTGGCTCGCCTCGCTGCTCCAAGCGATTCATTGGTTCAACCCCCTGCTCTGGTTCGCCTTCGCCCGGATGCGCATCGACCGCGAGGTGGCGTGCGACGCCCTTGCCTTGGCGCATCTGGGGAGAGCCCCTTCCGGGCCGTACGGGGAGACCATCCTGAAAGTGGTTGAGAACCTGGTCACCGCATCGAGCGTTCCAGGGTTGTTGGCCCTTTCGGAGGACAAGCGGCAACTCCAGGAGCGAATCCGGATGATCGCCGCATTTGGGAAACGACCGGCCTTTTCGGTGGTGGCAGCGGCGTTGGTTGCCGGGATTGCGGTTGTGGGTCTGACGGACGCTAATCAGGTGCCGACGCCGGCCGCCTCCGCGCCGCGGGCCACTACCGACGCAACTCCAAGAGCAAGCGAACGGAAGGATGTCCAACCCAAAGGCATCCGCGCTCGCGTGGTTGATGACAAAGGCAACCCGGCAGCGGATGCAACTGTGACCTGCCAGGGTTTTGAGTGGAGGAAGAGAACTGACTCGGAGGGGCGATTCGTGTGGGCGGGGGTAGACCAAGCCCGAGAATTTATTGTCCAGAAGAACGGCTTCAATCGGTTGTTCTCCAGGCCCCTGGTTCCGGGCGCGGAGGAAGCAATTCTCCGCATGCAACGCGCGCCGTCTATCGGGGGGAGGGTCATCGACCGCGAAACGCGCGAGCCCATTTCGAGCTTCGACGTCTATCGCGCGGCACTCTTGCAAGGCCCCGCAAGTCCGACGATCATTGACGATGAAGCGGTCAAGGGCCGGTCAGGGGAGTTCACCTATTCCTCTGATGGATTCCCTCCCCCGGATACTGTTCTCTATATTGATGCGGAAGGGTTCATGCCAGTCGTGTCGCGCCCGTTGTCGATCGCGGATGACGGCAAGGAACTGACTTTTGAGCTCAGCCGCGCGGAGCCGATGGCGGGAAGAGTTCTCACACCCGACCGGGTTCCGGCGGAGCATGTGCAAGTGCTTTTTTGGAGCGGACAAGTCAACATTAACGCCATTCCACAACGCTTTAGGACAAATACAGATCATGTTGGTGCCTTCTCGCTTCCGGCCGCACTCGACGGGGAGTTCATCGTCTGTCACGAGTCCGGATATGCGGAGGTCCCGCTGAAGCAACTCGCCGCAACCCACACTATTCGGCTCGTCAAGTGGGGCAGGGTAAAAGGCCGTTGGCCAAAGCCATGGCCCACGGACGGGCGAGTCTGGCTGCATCGCATCGAGTGGTCGGGGCAAAGGCTCGTGCTGCAACCGCCCTGGAGTGCTGTTCCCGTTCAGATCAAATCAGACGGCAGCTTCGAGTTCGAAGAGCCGTTGGCTCCAGGAGAGTACAAGCTGTGCGAGATGGACGCTGTGCGAGTTACCACGTCGGGCGGCGCCACTACCCTGATCCCTCTTATAAGCAAAAGAGTACCAGTTCTGGTCGAACCCGGCCGGACCTCGGTGGTCGAACTTGCAGCCGGTCGTCCGGTGGTCGGCAAGCTGGCCTTCAGAGATGGGCAGATGTTGACCAACACCCATTTGCCCGTTGTCAGGCTGAGCTTGAAGCAAGAGGGCCCTGAACTCACCCCTCCGAGCTTTCATCCTGATCGGCTCGACGCCGCGGACTTTGAGCGGTTGAGGACATACCGGGAATGGGCTTTGAGTTACTGGCTTTCGGAAGAGGGAAAGACTCGCCGACGGATGGAGCGCGTCCTTGAAGTCCCCGCCGGGCCGGACGGAGGCTTCCGGATCGATCATGTTCCCCCTGGTACCTACGCGCTGGAGATTAACGCTGAACAGTTTGCTCCGGTGCCGGGGCCACGGATCAGCCGCGAGGTCGTAGTTCCGGAAGGTGCTGATGAGACTCCAATCGATCTAGGGGTGTTGCGGTAGGACGCTTGGATTCACCAGGATCTCATCGGCAAGTTGGGACTCGGCGATGCACGACTCCCGAAAGCCCTTCACGCCTGTGGTGCGCAGATTCGCCAGGAGATTACGGACGATCGCCTCGTTCCACCGCGTTTCCTTCCGCAAGGAAGCGACCGTCAGCATTCCCAGGAGGGCCCGCGCGTTATCGTCGCCCCAATACTGGTCGGGTTGATCCAGTTCCCACCCGATGAGACCGTAGGCTGCGGATCACTATGCGCGTAGCGTTAAGAAGCAAACTCCTAAAAGTCCCTTTTTGGCTTCAACGCAGGCAGGCGGGTCGTATAATCACCTCGAGATGAATGAACTATGAACGCAACCGATGACAGATCCAGCTTTGACCGTTTGGTGTCAAGAATGCGATTTCTATGCCTGATCGGACTCCTCGAGGCCTTAGGCGGCGCGCGCGCGGAAACGACGTATTATCGCGACCTGTTCCCCGACACATGGGTGGCTCAGGACGCCCTCGGACGCAATATGCCAGCCCTCTCCATGACGGGACCGGTCAAGAAAGACCAGCGCCGCGTCGTGGGCATCTTCTACATCACGTGGCACAGCGATTCGCTGGGGACTCTCAAGAGCCCTTACACTGCCGACGTGAGCCAGGTACTTGCCGGCGACCCCAAGGCCCGACTGGACGCCAAACACCGGCTCTGGACGGAAGGCTCGTACCATTGGGGAGAACCGGAGGCGGGCTACTTTCTGAGCAAGGATGAGTACGTCATCCGCAAAGACATGTCGATGCTCGCCGACGCGGGAGTGGATGTTCTGGTGATGGACGTCACCAATGCGGTGCGCTACTGGGATGAGTGGGAGGTCGTCTTCTCGGTGATGCGGAAGATGAAGGCCGAAGGCAACAAGGTGCCGGAATTCTGCTTCTGGGCGTTCAACGGACCCGTGATTACGGTGGTGCAGGACCTGTTCGACAAGATCTACAAGGTCGAACAATTCAAAGACCTCTGGTTTGGCTGGGATGGGAAGCCGCTGCTGCTTTATAACGGCACGCCAAGCTCGGACGCCAACGGCCAAGGCGTGCAAAACCCAAACCCGCATTTCGACGCGGCCGCCAAGACCGACCCGAACCATCCGCATTATGGCGACCCCGATTACACCGAGGCTTTCTACAAAGACTACACCAAAGAGGTGAAGAGCTTCTTCACGCTCCGCACGATGTGGTGGGGATACCGCGAGTGGGCCGGGAAGCGCTTCGTCGGAACGGAGGACAACTGGAGCTTCGGGCTGGACCTGGGCGATGAACGGGTCAAAGCGATGCGCCCGGACGAACTGGTCTCGACGCACAAAGGCAAGAAGGAAGAAGCCGCCGTCACGCCCGCGCAACATCCATCGAGCCTGGTCGGCAAGTCCTGGACAAGGGAAGCCGGCGAGCCACCATTGAACCAATACGATCTGCCCGAGCCAACCTACGTCCCATGGCTGGGCAGGAAGGTTGAACACCCCGAGGGCTACGGCATCTACTTCCAGCAGCGATGGGACGAAGCGCTCAAGAGCGACCCGCAGTTCATGTACATCAACGACTGGAACGAATGGACCGCCGGCAAGTACCCGCCGACAGGCAGCCCCACCACCAAGTTCATGCGCCGGGATAGTTCTTACTTCTTCGTGGACCAGTACAATGCCGAGTTCAACCGCTGCATCCAGCCGATGAAGGACGGCTACACCGACAATTACTACATGCAGATGGCTCAGAATATCCGCCGATACAAAGGCGTTCGCCCCATTCCCGAACTGACGGGCCTGAGCCGAATCCAGATCGACGGCAACTTTGCGGACTGGAAGGGGGTCGAGCTCGAGTACCGCGACACCGTCGGCGACACGTTTCACCGCAACTACAAGGGCTATGGCGGTCTTCAGTACACGAATGACTCGGGCCGCAACGACATCGTCACGGGCAAGGTCGCCGTCGATCGCAGCACGGTGTATTTCTACGTCGAGGCCAATCAAGCGCTCACCCCGCACACCGGCAACAACTGGATGCTCCTGCTCATCGACGCCGACCGAAACCCCAACACCGGCTGGTTCGGTTACGACTACATCATCAACAAACGGGTGGTGGACGGAAAGACCACGACGATCCAGCGTTACGATCCCGCTTCCCTCGGCGGTCCCTGGGTCGAGGTGGCCCAAATCAACTATCGCTACTCCGGCAAAGCGATGGAACTGGCCGTGCCACGCAAGCTTCTGGGCTTAAAGGGCGACGCTTTCACCTTCGATTTCCATTGGTGCGACAATCCCGCGGACCTGAAGGATCCCATCTCCCTTTGTGTCAGCGGCGACAGCGCGCCGAACCGGCGGTTCAACTACCGCTGCATCTGGAAGAAGAAAGGGGCATGAGTGTCGAGTCAGCGCGTGAATTGAACTATCACCTCTCGACCTCCGGTCCTCGCACCGGCCTTCGCGGTGCTCGTCGCCGCCGTTGCGGCTCTCCATGCTGACAAGGGGGTAGTCTGGCGGCGCAACCGCCGAAAAAGGACAGAAAATGAGTACCCGGCGGGTGAAACGTGATCCTTCCCTCGTTTTGCGTTTGACCAGTTCTATCCCACAAGGTTAGGGTGTGTGTTCACGTTATTTTGACGAATCTCTGAAGTATGTTTGCAACGATACGAAAACACCAAAGCTGGCTGTTTGCCTTCATTATCGCCGCGGTGATTGTCAGTTTTGTGATCTATTTTACACCCACCGCGGGAAGCGGAAGGCGTGGTTCACTGACGCGATCATCGTTCGGCACGATCAACGGGCGAGTGATCACCCGGAAAATGTTCATGGAGGCCTACACGGAGGCCCACCTGAGCTTCTTTCTCCGCTATGGCACTTGGCCGGACAAGTCGGCCGCCCAGTTCGGGTTCAACCCGGACAAGGAGAGCCGCAGCCGCCTTCTGCTGATCGAAAAGCTCAAGGAACTGAAGTTCCAGGCCGACGAGTCGGCCGTGGCGCAATGGATTGTGGACCACTTCACAAACCCGAAGCAACCGGGATCGGCCATGACGATTTACGAGGGGTTCGTCAAAGTCGAGCTTCGCCGGCGGGGCATTACCGAAGGCGATTTCCAGCGTTTTATCTCGCATGAACTGGGGATCGGCCACTTGGCCGCGCTGGCTGGGATGGCAGGCAAGATGGTCACTCCTCGCGAGGCAGCCAGCCTCTACCGCGATGAGAACGAGAAGATCGAGGCCGAAGTGGTAATGTTCTCCTTGACCAACTTTCTCTCAAGTGTGGTCCTGGAACCCTCCGCCATGGCCCAGTTTTACACCAACCAGCAGAGCTTCTATCGCGTTGCCGAGCGCCTCCAGGTCGATTACGTGAGGTGGGACGTGACGAATTACTGGGCGCAGGCCGACCAAATCATGGCCAAGAACACCAACCTCGCCGCGGAAGTTGATCGGGAGTACCTCTCGCGAGGCCCGAACTTCTTCACCGACACCAACAAGATGCCCATGACACCTGACGCCGCCAAAGCGAGGCTCCGCGAGGAGCGGCGGCAGAGTGCGGCGATCATGGCAGCCCGGCGCGATGCCACCAAGTTCGCGACCGAATTGTTCGATCTCACCCCCGTCAAGGCGGACAACCTCAAGAGCCTGGCGGCTCTGAAAGGGCTGACTGTGGGGACGACGGATGCCTTCACTGAAGAAGGTGGCCCCAGGACCATCAAGGTTGGCCCAGGGTTCGCCGAATTAGCCTTCAAGCTGACTCCGGAACGGCCTTACTCCAGCGCCTTGCCTGCGGAAGATGGGGTGTTTGTCATCGCCATCAAGCAGCGCATTCCCAGCGAAGTCCCTCCGATGACAAACATTATCGCGCGGGTTACCGCGGATTTCCGGCAACAGCAGGCCCGCCTCCTCACGCGCCAGGCTGCCACCAATTTCTACGCCATGCTCACGAACGGCGTTGCCCAGGGCAAGACCTTCCAGGACATCTGCGCCGAGGCCAAAGTGGTCCCGCTCGTTGTCCCGGCTTTCTCGCCCAGCACGCGGGACCGGGACCTCCCGGGCTTGGACAGTCGGATCGATCTGCGGACTCTCCAGACGGCCGTGTCATCCCTGCCCGTTGGCAAGAACAGCGAGATCATGTCCTCACGCGACGGCAGCTTCATCGCCAGGGTGAAATCCCGCTTGCCGGTGGATGAGGCAGAGCTGAAAGAGAAATTACCCACATTCATGGCCAGCCTCCGCCAGTCACGCCAATACGGCGCCTTCGAAGAATGGTTCCGAAAGCAGGCGGAACTGAGCCACTTGGATATGGGCAAGGACGAGCCGACAGAGCCAGCCGAGTAGGCCCTCGACTCGGCCGGTTCTTTTCCCGTTGCCCGCCCTGATCCGGCAGTGTGGGATTTTGCATGACTAAAACCATTAAACTCTCCTCACCGGAAACCCGGGACTTCTGGGAAATGGATGTCCTTTTCGAGGATGGTTCCCTCCTCGCCCTGGCCAAACCCGCCGGCTTATGGGTCTCTCCAGATCCACTGAACGGGTTCCGTCCCAATCTGATGGGCTTGGCGCACGCGGCGATTGAACGCGGAACGCCTTGGGCCAAGGAACGGGGACTGACCTATCTGGCCAACGCGCATCGGCTGGATGAGCAGACCAGCGGCGTGATCCTCCTGGCGAAGACAAAGACGGCGCTAGTCTCCCTGGCTAATCAGTTTAATTCCGAGAAACCCACCAGCACCTACACTGCGCTCGTACGGGGTGGGCCGCTGGACGATGTCTTCAGCGTGGATCTCAAGCTGGCCCCGCACCCAACCCGCCCCGGGGTGCTCCGCCCGGACCCCGAACTCGGAAAGAAGGCCTTCACCGAGTTTCACGTCCAAGAACGCTTCGCGGGCTTCGCCTTGATCGAGTGCCGCCCCTTTACCGAACGGCCCCACCAAATCCGCGTCCACCTGCAGGCGCGCGGCTTGCCGGTGGTCGGGGACAAACTCTACGGGGGCAAACCCCTCTTTCTCTCCCGGCTCAAGAAAAACTACCGCCTGAAACCGGACAAGGAGGAACGCCCACTCCTGAGCCGCCCTGCAATCCATGCCGAGCGGTTAAATCTCGCCCACCCGGTTACCGGCGCGCCCATCGAGATCCACTGTCCATGGCCTAAAGACCTCACTGTGGCGGTTAAGTACCTGCGGCGCTACGCTCTGGGCGGACCGGAACTCCCGGCCCCCGAAGCTCAAGAACCCTCCGAGGAGCCCATCGACCCTCAGGTACCCTGAGAGGAGTCTCCTTCGTCCTCCTCCTCGATTTCCTCCCGAATCCGGCGCGAGATGCGGGGTCGCACGAAGCCGTAAACGAGATAAGTTGTAAAGATGAGTGGGAGGACTATCGGAAGCACCTTCTCGCGGAAGACCACAATGAGCCCCACAAACAGAATCGCCATCACCATCTTGGTAAAGGGTCGCCGCGCGTGCAAGTCGAGGGTCTTGAAGGACGGGTACTGGACCTCGCTCACCATCATGAAGGAGAGAAGCAGCATGATCACAGGCAGCACATAACGCCACGTCCCACGGGGGAAATCCCGATCATCCCACCACATCAGGAACAGCGTCAGGGAGGCCACCAACCCCGCCGCGGCGGGAATTGGGAACCCTGTGAATTCTTTCCCTCCTCCCCCACCCGGCATGGCGGCAAGGCAATTGAACCGCGCCAGACGCAGCGCTCCGCAGATCAGGTAAACAGAAGCGATGAACCAGCCCACTTCGTGTTGGTTGACGAAGACATCCTTGAGAACAATCCTATGCACCAAAAACGCCGGTGCCGCTCCGAAGGAAATCAGGTCGGCCAGCGAGTCAAACTCCCGTCCGAAAGGACTCTCACGGCCACCCCAACGCGCCAATCGCCCGTCGAGAAGATCGAAAATGCAGGCCATAAGGATAAAGAAAAGCGCGTGCCTGATGCTTCTCTCAAAATCCGCCCCACCCGGGTCCGCCTCAACAATTTTTGTCAGGGCGACGAAGCCGCAAAACAGGTTGCCACCCGTCATCAAGTTCGGCAGAAAGTAGATCCCGAGCTTCGAATTCGGTGATCCGGTCTCGGCAGGCGGTTCAATGGGGGCTTGGGCCATAGAGTCAACCCGCTTTCGCCAGGACAGTTTCTCCGCCCTTGACCCTATCCTTCAGACGCACGCAGACCGTCGCCCCAAGCGGGACGTACACGTCACAACGCGAGCCAAATTGGATGAGGCTCACTCGATCCCCGCGCGCCACGCTGTCCCCAGGCTTGACCCACGGCACAATCCTGCGAGCGATCAACCCCGCGATCAGGCGGATGCCGATCTTCTCCCCGGGACGTTCGGTGGACTCGAAGCCGATCAACACGTTTTCGTTGTGCACCGCCGAGTCCACGCGCATGGCGTTGAGGAACTGGCCCGGAGTGTGCCGGCAAATCACCACTCTGCCGGCGATCGGCGAGCGTTGGATATGCACGTCGAACACGGAGAGAAAGATCGAGATCCGACGACATTTCCCGCCGATGAAATCGTATTCATCGACCTCATCGATCACATCCACCGTGCCGTGGGCGGGAGCGAGAATCAGGCCCCGCGCGGTGGGGATGGCGGGGTTGGTATCGCGGAAGAAATAGAGGCAAAACAACCCGAACAACACCCACAGCACGAATAAGCCACCAGCGACATAGACAATCAGCGCGCCCAGAATCCGGGCCAGACTGCCGGCCATGGCCATCGCCAGGAGGCAGAACAAAGCCCAATAGATGAGCTTCAACGCCGCCCGCGTGGCTTTGCCGGCGTGTTTCATAGCCTTATCAGGATCCGACAGGACCCGTGCCTTCCTGGACTGCGGCATTCAACTCCAGAAGATCGAGGACCTTCGCATTGATGATCTGCTCCTGGATCTCGGCGATCCCTCCGCGTTCCTGCAATTGCTTGACCAACTTCTCAGGCTTGATCTGGTTCTGTCTCGCCATCTGGAGCACCCGCTGCGTGATCTCCTCACGGCTTGCCTTAATGCCCTCTTTGTCCGCGATCCGGGACAGGACGAGAGCCACCTTGACTCGCTCTTTGGCGCTGTTTGCGGCGACGTTGTAGATTTCGTCCTTGTGCTTGTCGATATCCGCTTTCGCAATGCCGCGATCGGCGTTCGAGCGTACAATGTCATACACCACGTGCTTGGTTTGCTTCTCGACCAGGCTCTCCGGCAGGTCGCACTTGACTCTCCCGAGCAGCACCGCCACCAACTGATCCCGTGTCGCGCGCTTCTGCTTGTACTTCAGTTCGTTCTCGAGGTCCACGCGCACCGCAGCCTTGAGCTTCTCCAAGTCCGGAGCGCCCAACTGTCTGGCAAAGGCATCATCAAGCGCGGGCACGATCTTCACTTTGACCTGGACGATCTCGACCTCATACACGGCCGGCTTGCCGGCCAGGATCGGGGAGACGAAGGGCTGGGGAAACTGCGTATTCACGGTGCGGCGCTCGCCTGCCTGGGCGCCGATCAGTTGCTCGGTGAAGCCCGCCACGAAGCTGTCGGGCACAATATGGAGCCAGAAGTTCTCGTGCTCGCTCAACCCGCGCGCTGCCTCGTCCAGTTCGACAATCGGCTTGCCTTCGCACGTACCGTGATAGTTGACGACCACGAAGTCCCCAGCCTGCACCGGACGAGCCACGTCGGCGTGAGTCGATTTCTGGTCGCGGAGCAGTTCGAGAGCACGGTCCAGATCCTCATCTGTCACCACTTGATTCTGGCGCTGAATGGGAAGCCCCTTGTAGTCAGGAAGCTCGAATTCGGGCTCCGTCTCCACGGTGGCCGCGAACTGCAGCGCCTGCCCGCGCTCAAACTGGATCTCCTCAATGTCCGGATAGCCAACGGGGTGCAACTTCTGCTCCTCCAAGGCCTTCTTGTAGGAGTCGGAAATGAGCTTCTTCTTGACCTCAGCCTCGATCTGCGAGGCGTAGGTCTTGGCGATCAATTGGCGTGGCGCTTTGCCAGGCCGGAACCCAGCCAGTTTCGCGTGCTTTTGAAAGTCGATCAACGCGGACTCGAAAGCGGCATCAACCGCTTGCACGTCCGCTTCCACCCGTAGCAACTTCTTGCACGGGCCAAGGTTTTCCACCGTTACATTCACAAAGAGGCCTTTCCAGTCTAGATGCAAAAGCCCCGCGACGCTTCCCGCAATGGCGGAGGCAACAACCGCGGAGCTACCAGACGCTCAGGCTATGTGGCCCGCCACAAAGCGTCAAGCGCCGGTTCAGACTAAATGCGCGCGCGCCAGAAACGGACCGCGCCCTCGCGACCTTGACACGCCGCCGAAGAATAGCAAAATGGCACCAGTATGGCAACACCAGCCCTCAGCGAAATCGAGAGCGAGCTCGCGCTCTTATCGCCCGAAGCTCAACTCATCCTTCTGAAACGTCTTCTGCATCGCGCCCGCGTGGCTGTGTCCGGCAAGCGGGACACCTGGGAGGCGGACATCCCCGCGACGGACGCTGACCCGGAAATTCAAAGCGAACTCAACCGGCTCAACGTGAAAGGGTCAGTCCTATAAAGTGCGAAACATGTTGACAAGTGAGTTGCATGGTCCCAAGGTGGGTGGATGCCGAGAGCACTGCGGGTCGAATATGCGGGGGCTGTCTATCACGTTATGGCGCGGGGTAACCAAGGGCAGAGGGTCTGCGCGGACGACGCGGACCGGGAGATGTGGCGGGCGACGCTCGGCGAGGCGTGCGCGCGAACCGGTTGGCGCGTTCATGCGTGGGTGTTGATGGGGAACCACTACCATCTGCTCTTGGAGACGCCGGAGGCGAATCTGGTCAACGGAATGAAGTGGCTCCAGAGCACTTATACCCAGCGGTATAACGCCCGGCATCGCAAGCGGGGGCATTTGTTTCAAGGGCGTTATCGGGCGGTTCCCGTGGCGGACGACGCCGCGGAGTATTTCCAGGTGGTCAGCTCCTACATCCATCT
>ORJL011320927.1_pt1 | contig 15938 bp, 16 predicted proteins | sample 1779941 | NCBI WGS metagenome assembly ORJL01 (sample SAMEA104232317, study PRJEB22302) | groundwater metagenome | biome: forest; feature: aquifer; material: groundwater | place: USA | collected 2011-08-07 | depth 5.8 m | reverse complement strand
TCCGCTTGATTTTTTTTTGTTATCTGCTATAATCCCAAAAGACAAATAAAAACCAACAATGCTATGTTACAAAAAAAACAAAATTCGATCGATGATAATGATTTTCTGCTCAAGGATACTTTTTCGCTTTTATCAGCGGAAGTTGACCTTTTGGACTCTTCCGAGAATAAAAGTTTTGGAAATACGCAAAACGCTGAAGATGTGATCATGCCAACAGAAGAAGAATCTTCTTCCCAGTTTGCGCGGTATGACACCAAAGACAAGATATCCGAAGGTATGACACCAAATACACTCCATGTCCTTCGGAAGATTGTTTCAAGCACCATCCAAAATCTTCAACAAATAGACAAACTTTTGAGTGAATACGATTTCAGCACGCAGAGTCCATCAATTCACGAGAGTATCTCTTTTGGCGCGCCAAACACATCAGAGTTTCTTTCCCCTTCTTCGCAAACGGTTGCATCTGTGCTTGAAGGTGTCTTTGACGGTCAAAATATGGTGGGTCAAGATGGCAAGGAGTACCACGTGCCGCCGAATTACGCGTCAAAATCAAAGTTGGTAGAAGGTGATATATTAAAGCTTTCAATTGATACCCAAGGGAATTTTGTGTATAAACAAATTGGCCCGATTGAACGGCAACGTATTGTAACAACATTGGATTATGACGGCCTGAAGAAGCAATACTACGCAGTACAGGATGATTGTCGTTGGAAGTTGCTGACCGCTTCAGTTACCTATTACAAGGGCGAAACCGGGGACGAGGTCGTGATTCTTGTACCTCGGGATAGTGTCACCCATTGGGCTGCTGTCGAGAATATACTTAAGAAATATGCCTGAGGTACTCTATCGGAAGTATCGTCCACAGACTTTCAAAGAAGTAGCAGGACAAACCCATATCCGTATCACCCTCCAGCATCAGCTGGAGCTCGACCGGCTTGGGCATGCTTATCTTTTTTGTGGTCCGCGCGGTGTTGCAAAGACAACCCTAGCGCGCATTCTTTCGAGGGCTGTTAATTGTCCCAATCGTGCTCAAGGGACGGCTGAACCCTGTAACGCTTGTCAGGTGTGTAAAGATATTTTGTCTGGACGTTCTTTTGATGTTATCGAAATTGATGCCGCCTCGCATACCGGTGTTGACCATGTACGGGAAAATATTATTGATAACTCTCGCTTCGTACCAAGTCAACTCCGCTATAAGGTATTTATTATCGATGAGGTTCACATGCTCTCCGTTTCAGCTTTTAATGCTTTATTGAAAATTTTGGAAGAACCTCCGGCCTATGTGTTGTTTGTCCTCGTGACGACTGAAGTGCACAAGATACCAGCAACTATCATCTCGCGTTGTCAGCGCTTTGATTTTAAGAAAATCAGTCTTTCTGATACCATTTCCTCTTTACGTCAGGTGGTGTTACGTGAAGGGCGTGAAGTGGATGATACTGTATTTGACAACATTGCAAGACACGCTGATGGTTGCCTCCGCGACGCTTTAAGTTTGCTGGATCAGGTACTCTCCTTTGGAGAGCATCGAGTGAGCATGAATCAAGTTGAGCTCATTTTGCCGCCTTCTCATTTTCAGACTGTTTTTGAAATTTCTCGAGCTTTGCTCACTTTTGACACCCGAGGTGCTTTGACCAGTATTCAGACATTGGTAGACAATGGAGGAGAAGTGCTGTATTTTTTTGATGAGCTGATTGATTTTTTTCGCAAATTGCTTATCGCGAAGGTGACCAATCGTACGGATACTTTAGTGAATGAGATGAACGAAGATCAACTCCAAAAAATGAATCAACTGCTTCTGTCCAAAGAAGTGAAATTTTTGAGCGACTGTTTGGAGATACTTCTTCAAAAAAGACAAATGGTAAAGATGAGTGTTTTACCGCAATTACCCCTGGAAATGGCAGTTGTTGCTATGAGTTTTCGAACGATATCTTCTGTCATCATCGCGGATCAATCGCCCGTGCAACCTTTGGTGAAGGTGAATCCTATCGTCGTTTCTCAAGAGAAGCCAGTCATAATTGCCCAAGAGATGGTCGGTGAGACGTCAAACTTGAACCTGCAGATGATACTGTCGCGATGGAATAGTCTTGTTCAAAACATGAGCGAGGAGTTTCATTCTTTGTCATTGTTATTACGTGTGGGCAGACCGTTGAAGTTTGAAAATTCGATTTTAACCATTGGATTTCAGTTCAAGTTACATGAGCAACGGGTGAATCAGATGCTGAACCGGACGATTGTCTGTAAAAAATTACGAGAATTGTTTGGACAAAATATTGATATTGTATGTGAGGTGTCAGATAAAGCGAAAATTGATATTCTTCCCATTGAAGAGATGGTGACCGCCGAGATTGGGAATCAAGAATCAATTGATGATCCCCAACTCGCCTCAATATTAAAGGAGTTTGGAGGGAAGTTGGTGAGTTAAATATTTTTTGTATCTTCCCCTCGGGGATCGTCTAATGGTAGGACACCAGGTTCTGGCCCTGGTAATCGAGGTTCGAATCCTCATCCCCGAGGAGTGGATATAAACATAATGTGATATAATGTTTCTCGTGTGATGTCTCTCTATGAATCTTTTCATACGATTGCTTTCAAGTAGCCTCGCAGTGGGGGTCACTGCCTATCTGCTTCCTGGAATATTTATTGATACTGGCGTCGCCATTGTGGCAACAGTAGTAGTTTTGGGAGTAGTGAATACGTTTCTTAAACCGCTGTTAATCTTGTTTACGTTGCCGATAAATATACTGACTTTAGGGTTGTTCACTTTCATAATTAATGCCTTTCTTGTCATGCTGACAGGTATAATTGTACCTGGATTTCATGTAGAAAGTTTTTTCTGGGCCTTGCTATTTAGTGTTGTGATGTCAGTTGTGAACTCATTTCTTCTGCTCATGTTTCGTGATGCTTGATTGCGCTTCTGGCGTTCTTTGTGAAGATTTACTATAATGAAGTATAGATTTCATAGTATGAGATCTATCTATTTCATTATTGACCTTTCACACTTACCTTAAAAAAGCAAAACTTGATTGTTTCTGACGGGTGCAAAGTTCTGGGCACTGAAAAGCCCTAAAGCGTACTTTTGGTAGGATGAAAGGGCTTTTCGGGCGAAGGACAGGCAGACGGCGAAACAAACAAATTTTAGGTTAAGGTAAGTGTGAAAGATCATGAGGTCGAAAAGTTTCAGCTCACTAATTCTTAATTCATACCTATGTCAAAGGAAATGGTAGTTGTAGGTTCAAAGGTAAAAGCCTACATCAAGTCCAAAGGAATGCAATCATCAGGCGATATGCTTGATGCACTCAATGAAGTGGTTCACTGGCATCTTGATAAATCCATTGAACGCACAAAATCCAACGGACGCGCCACAGTGCGCGCCGGTGATCTCTAATACAGATCAAAGCTTATAGGCAAAAGAGACCTCCATAAGGTCTCTTTTGCGTTTTATTCACTATATTCTCGTCAACTTGCAACCTTTTTGAAGGAATGGTTATATACTATTATAAGACTGTAGAAAAATGCGATCTTCTTCGTTGAAATCTTGAGTACTCATTCGACGTACCTCTCATACGCCTCATTCCGTGCACGATTTCGCCTCGAATCTCATCATTTTTCTCAAGGCTCATTATAGAATGTTCAAGCAGTGATCAAAACATAAATATGGAATTAGATCAAGAGAAATATCTTATTGAACGGGTGCAAAAGTATCGTGACTCCGATGCTTTTGCACAACTGTATGATAAGTATTATCAGTCGGTGCTTCGATTTTTGCTCTACAGAACTGGGGATGAAGATCTTGCAAAAGATCTCACTTCAGAAACATTTTTTCAGGCGATTCAAAGCATCTGGCGTTTCCAATGGCAATCTAAACCGTTTTCTGCTTGGTTATTTCGCATCGCTCATAATCAGCTATTGGTCTATCTTCGAAAAAATAAACATTATTGTCAGATTACAAATGAAGAAGCACCAGAGCTCTTGGAGAAAAATGATTTCAGGCACGAATTAATGCTCCGTGAAGACGAGGAGACGAGATTTCAACAATACCAGACCGTTCGAGAATCCTTGAAACATCTCAACACGGTACAACAGAGTGTTATTGTCATGCGATTTTTTAGTCAAAAATCGCTTCAGGAAATTGCTGACATTCTCCATCTGCCATTAGGAACGGTGAAGTCTCATGTGCATCGTGCGCTTAAGAGGCTTGGGGAATTTTTAAAACCCCAGGAGAATGTTGAGATTTCCCATGAGTATAAAGAAAAATCTGCTGGTGAATTCGTTGTAAAAAATACAATATGAGCCTTGAGAAAAATGATGAGATTCGAGGCGAAATCGAGACATGGAATGAGGCGTACGAGAGGTACGCCGAATGAGTACTCAAGATTTCAACGAAGAAGATCGCATTTTTATACCGTCTCAATATAATATCTTGAGAATTACTACTTTTATGAATGGTGTTGAGAAAATTTTAAAAAATCTTCTTTTGCCAGAAGAGAAGGATATATCGCATCAGTTTCGTCTTCGTCGGGCATTGTTACAATCAACCTATCTTGACGAGTCCACTCCGAATTTTTGGTGGTCACTTGTCAAGTTTTATCTGGCACAAAGGCGTGTGTATGTTCCTGGAATGGTAGTCATGCTAGTGTTTGGAGGTGTGGCTACAACATGGATACGCGGTGAAGTAGCACCGAGAACACTCCTGCATCTCCCACAGAGTGCTTTCCAAGAGGAACAGAAAAATTCTCCAACCGTGCTCCTTCCAGCACTTGTGAAAACTGCCGATAAAAATAATTCTCTTCCGCTCAATGTTGTTCAGCTTGATAATGTTCATTATACTTCGGCGTCAGAGATGAACCAGATTCTGCACCATGCTTCTGTGGCCAAGAATGGCGTGCTTATGCTTGATACAACTGATGGAACATATATATATCGTTTTGATCGTAATCACGACTTTGTTCCCGCTATTCCAACAGTAACAGTGGATGCTCAATCTGAAACATCTCGCAGTGGGGGATCTACCTTATTGAGCATGCCTCAATAGGAAAATGACGAAAAGAGGCGTTTTGCGAAAAGTCTCCATAAAGAAATGAATTCTATGGTATTTCATCTTTCACCTGAACAAAATCCTCATCAGCTCGAACGATATCTGCTCCGACGAATCTTGCCAATAATAGTTATCATGAGTTTGGTTGCTTCTATCATTGCTGGAGCTGTGGTTGGTGTTGTTGGCACCTCTTTTGCGAAGATTGATTTTTTTGATTGGTTGAAACTATCATCAACATCCACAGAAACAGTGACCAATCTTAAAAATTCAAATGAAATTGTGCGTGTTGTCACTGAAGAGTCGGCAGTTATCGACGTGGTCAAAAAATCTGGGCCGGCAGTGGTGAGTATCATTGCCTCGCAAGATGTTCCTATTATTGAAAAATACTACGAGAAGGAACCTTTTTCCGATCGTTTTGGATCGGGTTTTGATTCCTTTGAATTTTTTAAAAATTTCCAATTTTCCATACCCAAGTACCGTCAGAATGGGACTCAAAAACAGCAGGTGAGCGCTGGTACCGGCTTCCTCGTTTCTGAAGACGGCTATATTGCCACCAATAAGCATGTTGTATCAATTGAAGGCGCTGAATACACTGTCATTATGAATGACAGTAAGAAATTTACCGCGACAGTTTTGGCTCGAGATCCCATGAATGATATTGCTATTTTGAAAATCCAGGGAGACGGAAAATTTCCTCTCTTGGAGTTGGGTGATTCGACTCGTTTGCAGGTTGGTCAGACTGTCATCACCATTGGCTACGCCCTAGGAAAATTTGACAATACTGTTTCTAAAGGAGTTGTTTCTGGGCTTTATCGCACCATAGACGCCTCTGGTGGCGGTAGTGCGGAGCATCTGGAGGGTATCATCCAAACAGATGCGGCCATTAACCCAGGAAATTCTGGCGGTCCATTGCTCAATATAGCGGGTCAAGTGATTGGCATGAATACCGCCATTTATGAGGGTTCTGAAAATATTGGTTTTGCTCTTCCAGTGAATGATATTCGACAGGTGTATGAAAGTGTGCGCGCGCATGGCAAGATTGTCCGACCATTTCTCGGGGTACGCTATGTCGTGCTTGATGAAGAGATACGCAAGGAAAATAATTTGAGCTACGATTATGGCGCGTTGATTCTCCGTGGTGATAGCGCCTTTGACTTGGCTGTGATTCCTGGAAGTCCCGCGGATAAGGCGGGATTGAAAGAAAATGATATCATCTTAGAGGTGGATGGTGTTAAAGTCGATACCTCAAACTCACTTGCGCGCTTGTTACGCAATAAAAATATTGGAGCACGTGTTGAATTGAAAGTGTTTCATACTGGTGTGGAAAAGGTCGTCACCGTTATCCTCGAAGAGTTCATGCTCAAGTGATGTCTATGTTTGTCACATCTGGTGAGTATGTTTTTTCAATAAAAAACATACTCACCAGATGTTCTTCCACATGACTCGTTTTTGTGGCATAACGCGAGTCTTGCAAGCATGGGACGGACATGCCTTGCCTGATGAAGGTTTCGACAGGCGCATACGTATTTGATTGGGAAAATGAGGTGTCGCTCTGACGCACCAATCACCAGACAGGGAACAGGGGTGAGTATTGTGGGTTTGAACGTGAAGAAACCACATCATCTTGATGGTATGGGCATCAAGAGAATTGGTACTCATCCCAAACCGTTAAAGAAGTCGGAATCCTCTGTCAGTGCTTCTCTAACGGCGACTGGAACAAGACGGCATATTATGGGAATGCCGTCTTGTTTGTTATTGAAGGGACTGTTGCTGAATGTGCTTTTGACTGATTTTTTTGGATATGATACTGTAATCTGATCCAAAATTACGGATCAAAAGGAGGGTAAGCATGTTTAAAATAATGTGGTACAAGTATTGTTGTTTTTTATTTTGGTTTTTGTTTGTATTCAGTTGTGGCGATGGAGGGTCGTATGATATAATTCATACTTTTGAGTCGTCATTTATTGATCTCACTGATGGAAGCCCTGAAGAGAAATTGCCAGTAGAAACGCAACTGACGATTATTTTTCCGGAGTATGTGGCAGGTGTATTTTTCTTAAATGCCATGGACGCATCAGGAAAACCACTGTCACTTGAAACTTCGCGTGTTTCTGGTTCCGTTTTTGTTCAAATCGTGGAGATGTTTCTCTCTGATACTGACATAAGTATCTTCATCTATAATGATTTTAATGATAATGGTGATTTTGATTCCGGGTTTGAACCCATGGCACAGCGTCGTTTTCAAGTAATGAAGGAAAGTGAGCCAATTATCTTGCGCCTTCATTGGCCATGGAGTGATGACGCCACATTTCCGCGCTCTTTCATTGTTGATTATAACCCAAATCTTTCAGAGGATAATTATCCTTTGCTCGAGCACCTTGCCACTGCTGATGGCCTTATCCTTGATAATGCCGTGGTTGAGAATTGTCCGGCGTGCGTCACCACAATTAAGGAGATCCATCCTCAAATGGTTCTTCTCCTGTATACAGATCCTGCTGGTATTCGCGCGAATGAATTGGAGTGGAGTCGGAGTCAACTTGAACGGGATAAGTATGAGTATGTTCATACGAATACAAAAGTCGTTCAGGGCACTAACTACTCTCCCTATGTTCCTGGTCGCTGGAAAGGGGAGTATGTGAGTGAGTTACAGTATTGGATTGGTTCATACATGATCAATCTTTCTGATGGTGTTACTGTAATTGTGCCTACGTTTTTTCGTGATTGGGCCAGATTGCATGCGATGTATTATCAAACATTTGGTATTCCACTTGATGTTGATGGGTATTTTCTCGACAACATGTGGGAAGACGAGTCATGGTTGATACTTGAAGAGGTCAATGATATTGAGTCATTGGATATCAACTATGATCAGCTTGATAATGAGTTGATCAATCCCAGTGGTGGATATTACGAGATTGATCGATCATTGCAACGTGGTACAGAAGAGTTTCTTGTTTCCATGCGAGAAATTTTTTCTGGAATCATTGTTGGAAATGAGGGTAACACCTTTTATCTTGATCTTCTGCAGGGGAAATTTTTCGAGAATGCCCCGTATAATGGTGACTGGAGTTCAACAGCACAACTCTTTATCACCTGCCTCAAGGAGGCTCTTTCAGATCTCTGTGTCTGGCACACTGTTGTGGAGTTCGTTGATGACCGTGTTGACATGGAGAAGTGTTTATTAGGCGTCACGACGGCAACGGTATTTGGAGGGTATTGGGCATGTGGGAACGTCTACAATGATCTTGACTACTCCATGAGCATTCCAGTGATGGGTAGAAGACTGGATCATGTGGTGAGTCTGCAGGATGACGTTTACCTCTCAGTATTTGAAAAGGGGGTTGTTCTTATGAACGGGACACGGAGAGAGACAAGTATTCCTCTCTTCCGTGATTTTTTCACCGAAGATGGCATGCAGATAGCGGGTGAGATCACGATCCCTGTTCTTTCTGGTCGGTTTTTGTTCTACTCTCTGCCGGAGTAAATCCAATGAGAGTAGAAAGGAATTTGAGACAGCATTGGAATTTCAATGCTGTTTTTCTTTCCTTCTCGCGTGATATTTTGCTATACTATAGACATTGCGCTTCATAGTGTGATGCCTCTATGTGTCAAATATGAGAATATAAGAGTCTTTATGGTGTTGTATTATTTTCAGAGTAAATCAAAAACTACCATCATCATTGGAGGGGCAATTTTTTTGTTATTATTCTTCATTGCTTTTCCCGTAGCGGCGCAAGTATCGCAGGAGGAAAGTAACGCTGTACTTTTGTTTTTGTATCGACTTTTTTCGAATAAGACTCTTTCAAGTTTTCTCGCAGGGATTATATTTGCCTCACTCGTTTATATTCTCTTTCTTATCAAGCATCCGGTTTATCTTTATCCCGCGCTATTTAAAGCACCGAGTGCGACCTTTGTTCAGATGGCGTCACGTGACGTGAATGGTACTTTTTTAGAGCCATTCAGTACCTTTAAACGACGGATGGATCTTTCACGCAAAACTTTTTTTTCCGCGTTGCTTACTTTAGTGATTCAGATTTTTGCTTTTATTATATTTTCTCTTATCGTTTTACAGGTAGGTTCAGATGAAAGTAATGCTAAAACCCAATCAAGCGCGCGGAGCGAATCAGGAGGATGGTGGGTTGAGTCGGTTTACGCGCAGAGGCAAAAATTGACTGGTGGGGGTATTTGTACCCCGGGTAGTGTGGAGATTCAAGCCTGTGGTAATTGTGGCAAAAATCAGAGGAGATGTAATCTCGCCGGTTTTTGGGGTGAATTTTCAACGTGTGCACAAGAAGGTCAGTGTACAGTTGGGAGTGAAGAAGTTATTCGTTACGGCGATAATGGCAGACAGCGGCGCACCTGTGATAGTAGTTGTCAATGGAGTTATAACGAGTCTTTCGAACCATTACCGCCACAAGTTGATCCATTGATATCTTATAATTTAGAAAAGTTTCGAATCGTACAAATAAATAGTTTCGTTTTACAGATTACTGATACTCGACGATATGATCGACAGGTCACTCTCTTCGAGAATATGGCAATTTCAGTGCAAGGTGTAGCTCCAGTCGGAGCAACAGTGATTTTTTGGGCAGAATCTCCATTGTTGATTCAAACGAGCATTGCTGATGATAAAGGTTTGTGGACACTTCGTTTTCCTGCTTCTGTTTTTGGAATCGGAAAACAGAATTTGTTTGGATATTTCGTGACCTCCACTTACGCGAGTCAAAGTTTTGTTTTAGCAGAAATTTCCGTAACTCCTGCTGTGGAAGAGGAACTGGTAGCATCACCAACCATGCAAAAAAATGTACCAACCACGACGTCAAGAATTCCAGTCAAAATAACAGCACCGCGAGATTTCAGTCTCTTTTTCCCCGCGGTTGTGATCAGTTGGAAGAATTTTTTATTTCATCCTGTGTTTCAATCTGTCAGTGTATTGTTTGGTTTGCTTTTGCTATTCATCCATGTGCTCTGGATGCGTCTTGCTGTTGGCACTTCCTATCGTGAAGTGGCGCGAAAATTTCGGTTGGAGAGGCGAGCAGAAAAAATTTTGATTCACTGGGGGAGTGTCTATGATTCTATCACGAAACAACCTCTCCCTCTGTCCAAGATTATGCTTGTCTCTGAAGCGAGTTCGAAAGTTATACAAAAACAGTGTACGGACATGAGAGGTCGGTATTCGTTTGATGCCACTCCAGGCCGTTATTCTCTGCGTGTGGAAAAAATTGGATATAGGTTTCCGAGTGAATTGGTCAAACAGAGTGAAGATGTTCCCTTTGTTGACCTTTATCACGACGAAATTATTGAAATACAAGAAGAAAATGATGTTGTCAGTTTTGATATTCCACTTGATCCTCATCATGAAGTACATCCGGAACACATCTTACGGCGTCGTGTATGGCTGAAAGAACGTTATAGCCCTGTTTCTTTGTTTTTCACTGGGCTTTCATTTTTCCAGCTGTTTGTCAGTCCTTGGCTCGTTGTCCTGTTTTTGCTACAGTTAAGGGTGAGAAGAGTATTCATGCCGGACGCGACAAAGACCATTGGCTCTCGGTTTGGGTTGGTACTTGATTCCACTCACAAGAAAGCGGCGGTTTCGGCCGTTATACGCCTTTTTGATGCCACGAGTAAAAAATTGTTGTATGAAGGTGTAACTGACAGTATGGGACGATATTTCTATGAGAGTGGGAGTGCAAGAATTTTTGTGACCATTCATCATCCTAGGTTCACACCCTTTTCGAGTGACAATTTACCGATCATTCCCCCTGATGCGATGCTTCCAACATTTTTTCTTCAATAAACTGGTTTCTCAAAATTTCATAGTGTGATGTCACAAAAGCAAAATAATTTTTAATTCTATGATTTACAATCTTAAGTGTACGAACATGGAAATGACTGACACGGTTAGTGCGTATGTAGAGAAAAAATTCAAAAAATTGACAAAGTATTATCAGCAAATCACGGCGATGCGTGTTGAAGTTGGAATGACTACGAAGCATCATCACCAAGGTAATATTTTTTTCGCGGAAGCAAATGTTAATATTCCAGGCACCATGTTCCGCGCGAGGCATGTTGATGAAAATTTATACACGGCCATTGATGTGGTTGAAAATGAATTGAAGCGAGAGCTTACGGAAGAAAAAGAAAAGCGAGTCAGGAGACGGAGAACAGAAGTGACGTAAAGTTTTTTATGTCTTTATTAACGAAAATTTTTGGTGATCCGAATCGTCGGGAGATCAATAAGGCGCAACCCGTGGTTGAATCGGTGAATCTTCTTGAAAGTCGATATCAATTCCTGTCAGATGAGGTTCTACGGGAACAAACTGAACTACTACGGAAACAATATCAAGATGGTAAAACCTTGGACGATATTCTTCCTGATGCTTTCGCGTTAGTAAGGGAGGCTTCTCGGCGTGTACTTGGCATGCGCCATTTTGATGTGCAGATTATTGGTGGTATTTTTCTCCATCGTGGTAATATTGTTGAAATGCGCACCGGTGAAGGAAAAACCTTGGTAGCAACCCTGCCAATTTTTTTAAACGCTTTGGCAGGTAGGGGAGTCCATTTGGTAACGGTGAATGATTATCTCGCGCGTCGTGACGCAGAGTGGATGGGTCATATCTATGATTTTCTTGGTCTGACGGTGAGCTGTATTCAACAACAAGGCGTTTCATATCAATTTGATAAAACCACAGAGCAAGAGATCGTCGTTTCCGAACGTGAACGACGTGAGCGGGGACTGAAAAAAGAGGAGAAAGAAAAATCTGATCCTGTTGTTGTAGAGTCTTTTAACGAAATTATTGTTGAGGATGAAGATTCGACTCATGTGAAGGTTGAGATGCGGAAACTTCGACCTATCAGTCGAAAAGAAGCATATGCTTGTGATATCACGTATGGGACAAACAACGAGTTCGGCTTTGACTATCTCCGTGACAACATGGTTCAGGAGTGGACGCAAAAAGTACAACGCGAGCTTACTTACGCTATTGTGGATGAAGTGGATAGTATCCTTATTGACGAGGCACGGACGCCTTTGATTATCTCCTCTCCAGCTGAAGAATCAACAAAGCAATACTATCAGTTTGCTGATCTTGTGAAACGTTTACAAGAACAGGAGGATTATAATGTCGACGAGAAGATGCGCGCCGCGACTTTGACGGAAGCTGGCATTTCCAAAATGGAGGAGTGGCTCGGTTTGGATAACATCTATGTTGAAGGTGGCGTGCAGACCGTGCATCATATTGAACAGGCTTTGAAGGCGCACACGTTGTTTAAGCGAGATCGTGATTATGTGGTCAAAGCAGGTGAAGTATTTATTGTTGATGAGTTTACCGGCCGCATCATGTATGGTCGTCGGTATAGTGAAGGATTGCATCAGGCGATTGAAGCCAAGGAAGCAGTAGAGATTAAGCGTGAGAGTCAGACCATGGCCACGATTACTTTTCAGAATTATTTTCGTTTGTACAAAAAATTATCCGGCATGACAGGAACGGCTCTCACTGAAGCAGAAGAGTTTCACAAAATTTATACACTTGAGGTGGTCGCCATCCCAACCAATAAGTCTATTATTCGTCACGATTTACAGGATCGTATTTATAAAACCGAAGCAGGAAAGTTTGCCGCGGTCATCGCTGATATTAAAGAGAGAAATGAACGTGGCCAGCCGGTGTTGGTTGGTACTATTTCGATCGAAAAAAATGAAATTTTAGGAGAGATGTTGGCTCGCGCGGGCATTCCTCATGAGATACTCAACGCGAAACAGCATGAAAAAGAGGCATATGTGTTGGCTCAAGCTGGTAAGCGCGGTGCTGTGACTGTTGCCACAAATATGGCGGGACGTGGGGTTGATATTGTTCTTGGCGGAAATGCGTCGGATGTCGCGGCCGCGGAAGAGGTAAAATATTCGGGTGGTTTGCATGTGATTGGCACAGAACGTCATGAATCCCGGCGTATTGATAATCAGCTTCGTGGTCGTGGTGGACGTCAGGGTGATCCTGGTTCATCTCAGTTTTATGTTTCCTGTGAGGATGATCTCATGCGCATTTTTGGCTCTGATCGAATCAAGAATCTCATGACCACCCTTAAGATTCCTGATGACATGCCCATTGAAAATGTGATTATTTCTAAGTCTCTTGAGTCGGCACAACGTCGAGTAGAAGGATATCATTTTGATATTCGGAAACATCTTGTTGAGTATGATGATGTCATGAATAAGCATCGTCAGGTAATTTATAAGAGACGAGATGAGATGTTGCTTGCTTGGGAGAAAGAACGAGTAAGACACGGCTTGCCTTCTCGTTTATCCTCGGCTGTTCAATTGGAGGACGTGAGAGATATACGTGAAGGAGTCCTTGATATGATTGAGGATGAAATAACAAGTGTTGTCACCTTCCATACCGCTGAAACTGATCAAAGTGCTTGGAGTTTACAGGAGATAATAGATATCGTGAAAACAATTTTTCCTCTCTCTCCTGAAGTTGACGTCAAAATTCGATCGTTGGTGAGTTTTACCAATCAACGGGATGATACCGCAGTTCGACAACAGTTGATAGATGGTATCTTAGATGTGGTTGAAGCGCAGTATGACATTTTGGAACAGAGCATCAATGAGCTGGGAGGAAGCGCGATGGCCATGCGCGAACTGGAGAAGAGTCTTATTTTGCGAGCGATTGATAGTCTCTGGGTGGAGCATCTTGACAATATCAATCATCTCCGTACTGGCATTGGCTTGCGTGGTTATGGTCAGCGCGATCCATTGGTGGAGTACAAAAAAGAATCTTATCAGATGTTCATAACTTTGCTCGGGATGATTCAGAAAGATGTTGTCTATGGAATTTTTAAGGTAGGCGCGGCCACTTCTTTAGCACCCTCAATCATGGAGCGCGCCAAACAGATTTTTATCTCGCCCTCAAAGACCATGCAAGCTGGCAAGAGCGGGTTTGATGAGGCTGAATCGACCGAGTCTAGCACCGATGAGGCTGAATCTTTGCCAAAAGTGGGCCGAAATGATCCTTGTCCCTGTGGCAGTGGGAAGAAGTATAAAAAGTGTCATGGAAAATAATAACTATGGAAAAAGCATTTGAGCAAAACCATTCTGAACAAACGCATGATAATGAAGTAGCTATAATTTCCGCGCTTGAGCAAGAAATTATAGCTATGGAAGAAAGACGGCCAGATACCCGAAAAGAAGACAAAGGTTATCCAAAATACGAAATTCTTTGTCGTTTTGTAACCGAAGCGAAAAAAAAAGGACTCATGGATGCGTATAATCGTCTTCCTGATTTTGAAAAGCATGCTGTTATTACTCGTTTAGAGAATCAGGCCTATCATGGCAGTATAGCCTACGAATTTGTTGAGAAAATGAGGAGGGATTTATATGGCACGCATACTGCTAATGAAGGTGAAGAACGTGTGAATTTTGAAAAGCAAGCTGAATTAGAACAAATGTTACAAACACCAAAGGTGGTCCGGGAAAGGAGAAAATAATATGCTAAAATTAGGGAAATACAGACATTACAAAGGAAAAGAATATGAGGTTATCGGGATCGCACGGCATAGTGAGACACTCGAGGAATTAGTTATTTATCGAGCATTATATGGTGATTGTGCTCTCTGGTCGCGACCGTTAAATATGTTTTTGGAAGACGTGGAGATTGAAGGAGTCAAAATCCCACGATTTAAATATGTAGGCGATCTCCATGATAATGATCCTGAAAAGTGTCACAATGCATGAGGGCAACTTTAGGCACTTTTAGAAAAATAAAATCAAACCAATTGCTCAACCCCGAAGTTTAATGAGACTTCGGGGTATTTCTTTTGAGATCAATACAAAACCACTGAAGTAGGGACTTCAATGGTTTTGTTACAACAGCATGCTTATTCAGCGGAACTATTACTCGCTTCTTTGGCTGAAGCACCACAGGTTTTCAGAGCCTTCATGAATTCAAGTCGGGATAGTCTTTTGGACTTGTTAAATGCTTTGGTAGCAGTTTTTACACTCTTGGCATAGGTCTTGAGTGCCTTCTGCATTTCTGGCCAGCGATCAGAGTCGTCCTCAATAGCGAGTGCTACTTTCATGGCATCAGCGCGTGCTTTGAGAGCAGCATTCATTGCCACATTGTAGGTAGTCCATGCCGCGGTGATTTGACTCGCGTTTTCATCAATGGCTTCTCCGGCGCACGCTGGATCAACTGCGGCAGCAGCGCGTAAAACACCCGGTAAGAAAGAAGTCAAAATCAATGCCAGCAAAACGAGGCTTGTGTTTAATCTCTTCATAAAAGAGGTAGTTTAAGTAGAAATTTAATATTATTTCGACCTTTCCTTAAGGAATTATAGAGTAATATAGCATGGAAAGCAAAATACTTGCAAATTTTTATGAGCAAGTCAATTTGAAAATGAGCTCCTTAGCTATAACAGCACCCTTCCTTGAAATTACACCGTGGGCAGTGGTCGTCCGTTGATCCGGGAATATAAGGATTACGGAGTAAACCACACATGAGACAAGCTTCTACGGTTCCGTCATGCTCATGAAAGAGGAGCTCTGATGGTGACACTTGGCTCTCTTCTGAGTTGACCATATAATGGTAGTATAGACTATTGTCCGATAATCTACAATCGAGAATTTTGCAAATGCGTGTTTTTTCTCGTCTCACAGGCACCTTTTCACCCGGTGAAACGTACCTTTCAGCATGAAAATGAGACATTACTCGATCTTGTGATTAGTCACGTCCTACTGATACTTAACAAATAGGTTAGCGTAACATTTGATTTATTCCGCCGACTGCTTGTCCTTCGCCCGAAAAGGCATTTCGCTGTACAGCAAGTACAGCTCATGACTTTTCGGGTTCCATGACTACGCATTCGACGAAATAAATCAAATGTTACTGTGCTAACTTATTTGTTAAGT
>ORJL011469687.1_pt1 | contig 15941 bp, 17 predicted proteins | sample 1779941 | NCBI WGS metagenome assembly ORJL01 (sample SAMEA104232317, study PRJEB22302) | groundwater metagenome | biome: forest; feature: aquifer; material: groundwater | place: USA | collected 2011-08-07 | depth 5.8 m | reverse complement strand
GCGCATCATCCTCACGCCCATGAATGCCAAGCTGCTGCTGCGGGCGCTCACCGAGAACCTTGGCAAATTCGAAGCGCAGTATGGCCCCATCATCCTGCCCACCGGCCTGGCCGAACAGCTTTTCAAATCGCCCAAGCCGCCTGAATAGTCGCGGCTATTTTTGACAAAGAGAATGAAAAACCTAACCGACATCTCTGCCCGCATCCGCGAAAACTTCACCGCCAAAAACGCCGCCCGCGACACCGCCCTCGAACGGTCGCGCTCGCTCATCCGCTACTGCGCCCTCTCCATCCGCGCCACGCACCGCGACGAGCGCGACGAGGCCCGCAGCCTGCTGGCTGAAGCCCGCAAAATTGTAGACGCCATCCGCGCTGATCTGGCCGCCTACCCGGACCTTTATCACGCCGGATACACGCAGGACGCGCTGAAGGAATTTGCCGAGGCCAGCATTGTGCTGGCGCTGGTGGTCGATAACCCCTTGCCCGAGCCGGAGGCGTTGGGCGTGGAATACGCCGCCTACCTCAATGGGCTGGGCGAAGCCGCCAGCGAAATGCGGCGGCGCTGCCTCGACATCATCCGCCACGACCACACCGTCGAGGCCGAGCGCCTGCTGAATGCGATGGACGAGATTTACAGCCTGCTGGTCACAGTGGATTACCCCGACGCCATTACCGGCGGATTGCGGCGGACAACGGATTTGGTGCGCGGCGTCACCGAGCGCACTCGGGGCGATTTGACGATGAGCATGCGCCAACAGCGCCTGCAAGAAGCCTTAAAAAAGCACGAAAGCGGCCCGGTCAGTTGATTCTCAGCCGTTTTACAACATTTTTACAACTCGAGGCTTGTTTGATTACGGTGGGCGGCTAATATGCCAGCATACGAAGGAGAAACAAATCATGAAAACCTCGACTCTTATTTCCAAGATCATGACCACCGTGCTGAGCGGCCTGACCATGCTCGGCCTCACCACTGCGGCATTGGCGTGGATGCCCGTGGCCGTCGCTTCTGCGGCGACCCCAAACGCGCTAATTGTGCCGATCACAGGCTTAGAAGAGATCTACGCCAATACTCTGACGATCTTTCAGGGCCAGGAGACCCGGTTTTCCTCCGTGGCGCTGCAAATCGCCGACGATGCTCAGAAGTTCATTGACATCCAAAGGGCCCTCGGCCGCGACACCAGCAGCCTCGACGCCGCTCTGGCAAACTTCAACGCGCAGATCGCCGAGGCCTCAACGGCTCACGATCAGGCCGGGAGCATTTTGAGCGCCCACGCCGGCTTCACCGCCAACGGTCGCGTAGCCAATCGCGCGCAGGCCGTGCAAACGCTGAACTCGGCTCGGGACTACATGCGCCAGGCGCACAACCTCATAGCAAGCAGCGGCAGGGACTTAAACGCGGCCCTGCGCGCCTTCCATCAGGCGAACGACGCCCCGGCCCTCGCTGCATCTCAGCCGTAACCAGAGCCTGAACGATGACCGGAATGAAAGCTCGCTCCTTACGATCGACGAAGATTGCCCTTGTCGCGCTGGTCGCCGTGGGCCTCACGCTCACTGCATGCCAACGGCGAGTGCAAAAACCGCTGGTCACTCCGCCGCCCGGCGCGGCCGTCACAGTAGCGCCACTTCCGGCGGCCACAGCCGCCCCAACGGCTTCAACGGCCGCCGAGTTGCCCACGGTCACCCCGGCGGCGCCGGCGGCTCAGCAGCCCACCACCGACGTGGCGGCAACGCAGCAGGCCTCTTCGCTAGCCGCTACCGCCGCGGCGATAGGTACTCAACTGGATCAAAGTTTGCAGCAGTTCAATGCGACCAATGACGCGGAGGGGCAGGCGATAAACGCTTTGCCGACTCCGTGAGATAACGGGTGGTAGACGAGGACGTGGGGCGACGGGTCGTTCGAGTTGCCGTCGCAGTAATAGACACCAACCAGAGAAAGGCTGGCTTGATGGGCCAGCCTTTCTGATTCGTCGAATGGGTGTGCGTAACGCAGGCTGCGCCCGCCGCCTGTGCAAGTGAGCGGGTAATCGTTGTTGCCACGGTCTTGCGCCATCTTGCTGATACTCATTCGTTTTACATCTTTTTTGCATCGCGAGGCTTGCAAGGTTACGGCGTGCGGCTAATATGCCTGCATAAGGAGAAACAAATCATGAAAACATCACCTCTCATTTCCAAGATCGTTACTATCGTGCTGAGTGGTCTTGCCGTACTCGGCCTCAGCGCCGCAGCGTTTGCCTGGGCCCCGGATGCCATCGCTGCGACGCCGGCGACCGGCGAGGACTACAGCAATCTCGAACTGGCATACGGTAACGCGCAGGTGGCGCTGAAGGGCCAGCAAAACCGGATAGACCTTGCAAAGCAGATTGCAGCCAACGTGCAGACGTTCATTGATGCGCAAAAGGCCAATGGCAAAGACACCAGCAGCCTCGATGCCGCCCTGGCGAATTACAGCGCGCAGTTCGCCAGCGCCCAAACAGTTCACGATCAGGCCGGGAGCGTCTTGAGCACCCACGCCGGGTTCGACGCCAACGGCGTCGTGACCGACAGCACGCAGGCAAAACAGACCCTGCGGTCGACGCGGAACTACATGCGCCAGGCGCACGCGCTCATCGCGAGCAGCAGCCAGGCGTTGCATTCGGTCCTTAGGGTCTTCCGCCAAGCCAACAGGCCCGTAGCCACACCGCAGCCGTAGCAGGCGCTTGAACGGCTGGCACCCACGGCGGTTTGCTCGAAAGTCAGCGGGCAGTGAAGATGGCGTAGAGCGAGAGATCGTTCGAGCGGCCGTCGGAATAAAATAGATCGACGAGTGAAAGGCTGGCCTGATGCGCCAGCCTTTCTATTTCCGTGTCGTCGAACTGGTGCACATAGCGCAGGCTGCGTCCGCCGGTTCTCCACGTGAGCAGGTAGTCGTTGTTGCCGAGGTCTTGCACGATCTTGCGGCGCATGCGCGCGCTGTGCGTGAAGCGCCACACCGAGAGGGCCAACTTGCCGCCGGGGCGCAGCACCGAGGCCAGCGAATGCATCAGCGGCTGGCGCAGCGGCCCCGGCAGGTGGTGCATCACTGCGTAGCACACCACGGTGGGGAAGGAGCGCGGGGCAATGGGGAGGGGGTGCGAGAGGTCGGCCAGCACAAAGGGGCGGGGGGCAGCCAATGCGGCCCGCCCGATGAGCTTGGCGCTGAAGTCCAACCCGAGATAGCGGCAGTCGGCGGGCAGCACCCCGCTCATGCGCCCATCGCCGCAGCCCACATCCAGCACGGCTGAAAGGTCGAGCGCGGCCAGGGTGCGGCGGATGCCGTCGTTGATCACGGCGCGCGAGCCGGAGAACTCGGCGGCGAAGGAGTTGTAGAAATCGCGGTTGAGCTGTACCCAATCCATTTTCTTGTGTGCCCGTAGCAGACCGGATTTGTATTATACTGGCACGCATGACCGACATTGGCCGCTGGATTGAGGCCCACACTTTGGACGACAGCTACGACCCGCACATTCTGCCGATTGTGCAGGCTGTGCGCGCCTTGCCGGAGTGTTCTGCTGCGGACTTGCACGACATTCTGCGCCGGCGCCCCAGGCCGGATGGCGGGGCGTTCAGCAAAAACCACATTGTGCAGAGCTACCGGCGCATGTGCGCGGCGGGCGTTTTGCCGTTCGAGCGCGAGACGCTGCGCCGTTTGCAGATGAAGCCCACGCGCACCATTTCGGGCGTGACGCCGGTGACGGTGCTGACCAAGCCATACCCGTGCCCCGGCAAGTGCATCTTCTGCCCGACCGATGTGCGCATGCCCAAGAGTTATTTGCACGACGAACCGGGGGCTATGCGGGCCGAGCAGCATCAGTTCGATCCGTTTGCGCAGACGGCGGCGCGGATTGAAACGTTTGAGAGCCTGGGACACAGCGCCGCCAAAGTGGAGCTGCTGATTCTGGGGGGCACGTGGTCGTCGTACCGGCGCGATTATCAGGAGTGGTTCATCCAACGCTGCCTCGATGCCATGAACGGCCGCGACTCGTCGTCGTTGGAGGAAGCCCAGCGCTGGAATGAAACGGCGGCGCACCGCAACGTGGGCCTCGTCGTCGAGACCCGGCCCGACCACGTGACGTGGGACGAAATTAAGTGGCTGCGGCGATTGGGCGTGACCAAAGTGCAAATGGGGGCGCAGAGCCTCGACGATCATATTTTGGAAATCAACCGGCGCGGCCACTCGGTGGAAGAGACGCGGCAGGCGGTGACGCTGCTGCGGGCCGCCGGGTTCAAGATCGCGCTGCATTGGATGCCCAATTTACTCGGGGCGACACCGGAAGCGGATCGGGCCGACTTTTGCAAGCTGTGGGATGATGAGGCGTTGCGACCCGACGAGCTAAAAATCTACCCGTGTTCACTGCTCGCCAATGCCGAGTTGTACCTCAACTGGCGGCGCGGCGAATACCACCCGTATACCGACGACGAGTTGACCGAGCTGATTGTGGAGTGCAAGCGGCACGTGCCGCGCTACTGCCGCATCAATCGCGTCATCCGCGACATCCCGGCATCAAACGTGGTGGCGGGCAGCACGCGCTCCAACCTGCGGCAGGACGTGCACCGGGTGATGCGCGAGCGCGGCCTGCGGTGCAATTGTCTGCGCTGCCGCGAAGTGCGCGGCACGAGCGTGGACGCCGACGAATTGCAGCTGGCTGTTGAAACCTATGCCACGCGCGTGGGGAGGGAACATTTTGTTTCGCTGGTTACGAACGAAGATCGTGTGGCGGGGTTCGTGCGACTCTCTCTCCCTCTCCCGGTGGGAGAAGGTCGGGGTGAGGGCGATGTTCAAATTCCGGAGATCGCCCACGCCGGGATGATTCGCGAGCTGCACGTGTACGGCCCGTCGCTTGAACTGGGCGACGACAGCGTGGGCGAGGCCCAGCACCTCGGCCTGGGCACGCGCCTGCTGGCCCAGGCTGAGCGGATGGCGCGCACGGCCGGGTATGGCAAGCTGGCCGTCATCGCCGCCATTGGCACGCGCGAGTATTACCGCAAGCGCGGATTTGCGGTGGATGGGCTGTACATGACAAAGGTGATTCCATCAACCGCTTCGCGTGAAACGGATTGAACGGATGTTATCAAGTATCCGTTGCATCCGTTCAATCCGTTGACGAAAAACTCCATGGCCAAGACTGCTCCTCGCCAAGTGCAAATCGCCGCCCAAAAGCTCTTCCGGCAGAAGGGCTATCTGGCGACGACTGCCCGCGATCTGGCAAAGGCGAGCGGTGTGCGCGGGGCGGACGTGGACAAAGAAAAACTGCTGTGGGCCATTGCCGGCCGCGCCGCCGACGAGTTTTTTGCCGTCCTGCGTCCCATTGTCGAGGCGGACGAGCCGGCCCAACTGAAGCTGCGCCATGCCATCATTGCCCACGTGGGCGTCATCACGCGCAATCTCGACGCGGCGGCGGTGTACTTCAACGAGTGGCGGCATCTCAGCACTCGGCGGCGCAACCGGTTTGCCAAGCGCCGCGATGAGTACGAAGCATTGTTTCGCGCCATCCTGCGTGAAGGCATCAACGGCGGACTCTTCACGCCGGTGGACGAGAAGTTTGGCTCGCTGCTGATCCTCTCCGCCCTCAACTGGACTCATCAATGGTACAAGCCCGACGGCCCGTTGACGGCCGAAGAAGTCGGGCGGACGCTGGCGGATTTTCTAATGAACGGGCTGTATCGAACGGCGTGAAATAAACGACGAATGGAAAATAACGAATGACGAATGTTGGATCGTCTTTCGCCTGAGGAGTGACGAGGATGTACGGCTCGACAACTTTCACCGACGTAAAGGAATCCCCCATCGCCCACGAAGACCCGGACAAGCTGGCCGAGTTCGAGGCGCGCATTGCCCGCGGCGAAAAGATCGAGCCGCCGGATTGGATGCCCGCCGAATACCGCCGCCAACTGATCCGCATGATTGAGCAGCACGGTCACAGCGAGATCATGGGCGCGCTGCCGGAGGGCAAGTGGATTCCGCACGCGCCCGGCTTCCGGCGCAAGTTGGCGCTGGTGGCCAAGGTGCAGGACGAGGTGGGCCACGCCCAACTGCTCTACCGCGCCGCCGAAACGCTGGGCAAAAGCCGCGAGCAGATGATTGACGATCTGCTGTCCGGCAAATCAAAATATTCCAACGTGTTCAACTACCCCACGCCTACCTGGGCCGACACGGCGGTGATTGCGTGGCTCATCGATGCGGGCGCGATCATCAACCAGAACACCAACGCCGAAGGCTCGTACGGCCCGTATTGTCGCGCCCTCAAACGCATTTGCTACGAGGAGTCGTTCCACCTCAAGTACGGTTACGACAGCGTGCTCACGCTGGCCAACGGCACCGCACGGCAGCGCGCCATGCTGCAAGACGCGGTCACCCGCTGGTGGAAGCCCATCATGCACTTTCACGGACCGCCGGACAAAATGTCGGCCCACACGGAAATTCTCATGCGCTGGAAGGTGAAGATCCGCAGCAACGACGATATGCGGCAGGAGTTTCTCGACCAGTACGTGCCCAAGATTTGGGAGCTGGGCCTCACGGTGCCGGACCCCAACTTGCACAAAAACCCGGCCACCGGCCTATGGGAATTCTCCGATCCCGATTGGGACGAGTTCAAACGAGTCATCAATGGTGACGGGCCGTGCAACGCCGAACGCATCGGCATTCGCCGCATGGCCCACGAAGACGGGGCATGGGTGCGGGCGGCCCTCGCGGCGGCGGATAGTCGCCATGAGGCAATTGTCCGGTAATTCTGTACCGCAGAGAACACAGAGCGCACGGAGAGATCAATAAAACCTATCTCTGTGATCTCCGTGCTCTCTGTGGTGAACAAAATGCCTGATACCCAATGGCCCCTCTACGAAGTCTTTCACCAAAAAGCGCGCGGTGAGCACCACGTGCACGTGGGGGCGGTGCATGCCCCCGATGCCGAGATGGCGCTGGTGCTGGCCAAAGAGCAATATGGGCGGCGCATGGCCTGCGTGAATCTGTGGGTGGTGCGGGCCGATCAAATCTACGCCAGCGACTACTCCGACTCGGATATGTTTGCCCACGCCACCGATAAAAGCTACCGCGAGGCGTTTGGGTACAAGGTGGGCGAGAAAGTGAAACGTCGCAAAGGGAAAACGTAAGTGAACGATACCGCCCTCAAGAATCTCCTCTTTCGTCTGGCCGACGATGAGGTGATTACCGGCCATCGCAATTCGGAATGGACCGGCGTGGCCCCCATCCTCGAGGAAGACATTGCCCTGTCGTCCATCGCGCAGGACGAGATCGGGCACGCGCAAGCCTATTACACACTGCTGGCCGAACTGGGCGCGGGTCAGCCGGACACGCTGGCTTTTTTGCGCGACGCATCCCGCTTTGTAAACACCCAATTTTGCGAACTACCCATCGGTGATTGGGCCTTTGCCGTAGCCCGGCAGTATTTGTACGATGCCGCCGAAAGCGTCCGGCTGGCTGCGCTGTCACACTCCAGTTACGCGCCGCTGGCGCAACTGGCTCGCAAGCTGAACGGCGAAGAAAAGTATCATCTGCTGCACGGGAAGACGTGGATCAACCATCTGGGCCGGGGAACCGACGAGAGCCGCGCCCGGTTGCAGGCGGCGCTTGATTCTGCGTTTCCATGCGCGCTGGGCCTGTTCGAGGCTCCTGCCGACGAGGCCGAACTCACGGCGGCGAACATTCAACCGCCCGAAGCGGAACTGCGCCGCCAATGGCTGGCGGCGGCGGAGCCGGTGTTGGAGGGTGCGGGGCTTACCGTGCCCACTGCCCGAGCGGTGGAGGGCGGCAGACGCGGCGAACACACCGAGCATCTGGCGAAGTTACTGGACGACATGCAGCTCGTTTTTCGCAGTGACCCGGAGGCCGAGTGGTGAGTGTGCCGATAACCGTCTCCGATATTTACGCCGCGCTGCAAAACGTCCACGACCCCGAAATCCCCACGCTGTCGGTGGTGGAACTGGGGCTGATCGCCGAGGTGCAGGTGAGCGACAATGCGGCCCACGTGAAAATGACGCCGACGTTTGCCGGCTGCCCCGCCGTGGAAGTGATGCGCCGGGCGATGGAAGATGAACTTCGGTCACTGGGATTGGGCGAGGTGCGCGTCACGGTCACTTATGATCCGCCATGGAACTCCAACCGCATCACGGAGGAGGGCCGCCGCAAGCTCAAAGAGTTTGGCTTTGCCCCGCCGGCGCCGTACACGGGCGAGTTGAATCTCATCCAAATCATGGACGCTCGTTGCCCGTTCTGCAACTCGCACGCCCCCTCGCTCGAATCCGCCTTCGGCCCCACGCTATGCCGCTCGATTCACTATTGCAACCAGTGTCGACAATCGTTCGAGCAGTTCAAGGCTTTGTAATTCCCCGGTTATGGCTCGCCCGCTCGCCGTTTGGGCAGGCGGCCGCTGATGCTCCTCTAATGCTTTCAACGCACAATGGGCTATAATCCTTACGGATGAGCGTCGAACGGCCGTCGAGTAAACGCAATATCTGGGTGGCAACGGTGCGACCCGATGGCCGCCCGCACCTTGCGCCGGTGTGGTTTGTTGCTGAGGGAAAAGCGCTTTACTTTGTCACTGATCCCAAAAGCGTCAAAGCTCGAAACTTGCAGCGCAACCCGAGGGTAGCCGTGTCGCTCGAAGACGGTGACGCGCCTTACATCGTGGAAGGCCTGGCGCGACACGTCAATCCTTCCGCCGAAATCGTCCGGTTGTTCAAAGCAAAGTACGACTGGGACATCACGACCGACACACAGTATTCGCAAGTGTTTGAAGTTGAAGTAACGAAACAAGTCAGGGGGTAGATCGCGTATTCCCCATTCTCCGTCGTCCGGAGCCATCCGTGAGGAAATCAGGAAAGTCCGAGGTACGCCATGATGCGATTTGACCGTTTTACCGAGCGCGCCCAGGATGCTGCCGCACGCGCTTATGAAATACTCCAGCGCTATAGCCACAACCAGGTGGACACCGAGCATATTCTGTTGGCGTTGTTGGAACAGCCCGACGGCGTGATCCCGCAACTTTTGGAGAAGCTCTCGGTGGACATCGAATTGGTGAAGCGCCGTTTGGACGACGTGCTGCGCGCCAGCCCCAAGGTCGCCATTTACGGCGGCGGGGCGGGGCAGGTGTTCATCACCCCGCGTGTCAAGCGGATTATCGACCTCGCCAACGAAGAGGCCAACCGGCTGAAGGACGAGTTCATCTCCACCGAGCACATCTTCCTGGCCGTGCTGTCGGAGCGCAACACAGCGGTGGCCCGGATACTGGCCGAAGCAGGCGTGACCAAAGAACGCGTGTACGATGCCGTCAAGGAAATTCGCGGCGGCCAGCGCGTGACCGACCCACAGGCCGAAACGCGCTACCGCACACTGGAAAAATACAGCCGCGACCTCACCGCCGCCGCCAAAGAAGGCAAGCTGGACCCGGTGATTGGCCGCGACGATGTGATCATGCGCGTCATCCAGATTCTCTCGCGCCGCACCAAGAACAACCCGGTGCTCATCGGCGAAGCCGGAGTGGGCAAGACGGCCGTCGTCGAGGGGCTGGCCCGAAAAATCGCCGCCAACGACGTGCCCGAAATTCTGCTCGGCAAAAAAGTGATCTCGCTCGATCTGGGCGCGATGATCGCCGGCAGCCGCTTCCGGGGCGAGTTCGAGGAGCGGCTCAAAGCCGCCGTCGAGGAAATCCAGCGCTCACAGGGCGACATCATTCTGTTCATCGATGAGTTGCACACCGTAGTGGGCGCGGGCGCGGCGCAGGGAGCCATGGACGCCAGCAACATGCTCAAGCCCGCGCTGGCCCGTGGCGAACTGCAATGCGTGGGCGCGACGACGCTGGACGAATACCGCAAGTACATCGAAAAAGACTCCGCCCTCGAGCGGCGCTTCAGCCCGGTGTTTGTGGAAGAGCCTAGCGTGGAGCAGACCATTGACATGCTCAAGGGGCTGCGCGACCGGTACGAGGCGCACCACAAAGTGACCATCACCGACTCGGCGCTCGAAGCCGCCGCCAAGCTTTCCCAGCGGTACGTCACCGAGCGCTCGCTGCCCGACAAAGCGATTGACCTGATGGACGAGGCCGCCGCCAAGTTGCGCGTTGCCCTGTACTCCCTGCCGCCCGAACTGAAAGAACTGAAAACGGAAGTGGATCGGCTGCAAGCCGAAGAAGACGCCGCTTCTTCCGCGCGCGACTATCAGCGCGCCGCCGAAATCAAAGTCCAGCGCCTGCGCGTGGAAGGTCAATTCAGCACCAAGCGCGACGCGTGGGAGGCCGAGCAGCACCTCGACGAGAAGGTGGATGAGAAAGACATCGCCGCCGTCATCTCCCAGTGGACGGGCATTCCGCTGAATCAAATGCTGGAAACCGAATCCGCGAAACTGCTGCACATGGAAGAGCGGCTGCACGAGCGTATCATCGGGCAGGAAGATGCCATTCATGCCGTGGCCGACGCCATCCGTCGCGCCCGGTCGGGCCTCAAATCCGAAAAGCGGCCCATTGGCTCGTTCATCTTCCTCGGCTCGTCGGGTGTGGGCAAGACCGAACTGGCGAAGGCGCTGGCCGAATTCCTCTTCGACGACGAAGACGCACTGGTGCGCGTGGACATGAGCGAGTACCGCGAGCAGCACACCGTGTCGCGGCTGTTCGGCGCTCCCCCCGGTTACGTGGGCTACGACGAAGGCGGCCAACTCACCGAAGCGGTGCGCCGCCGCCCGTACCGGGTGGTGCTGTTTGACGAGATCGAAAAGGCGCACCCCGACGTGTGGAATGCGCTGCTGCAAATTCTCGACGATGGCCGCCTGACCGACGGGCAGGGCCGCACCGTGGACTTCCGCAACACGGTGCTGATCATGACCAGCAACCTCGGCACCGAGTTCGTCACGCGCTCCGGCTCGCTCGGCTTTTTGCGGCGCGGCGAAGACGGCTCGGAAAGCGAGGCCCACGAGAAGATCGAAAAGGCCCTTAAGTCCACCTTCCGCCCCGAGTTTATCAACCGCGTGGACGAGATCATCACCTTCTCGCCGCTCACGGTGGAGCAGGTGGAAAGCATCGTGGATTTGCAGTTGAAGGAAATCCGCGAGCGGTTGGGCGAGCACGGCCTCAAGCTGGAACTGACCGAGACGGCGCGCAAGTGGCTGGCCAAGCAGGGTTACGACAAAGCCTTCGGCGCGCGCCCGCTGCGCCGCGCCCTGCAGAAGTTTGTCGAAAGCCCGCTCTCGGTGCAAATGCTGCGCGGCGATTTCGTCGGCGGCGACACCGTGATTGTGGACGTGAAGGAAGATCAGATCGAGTTCCGCAAGGGCGGCGCGGGCATCGCGGTGGAAATGCAAACCGCGAGCGCCTGACGCGCAACATACGCCAACACAAAAGGGCAGGCCGCAGGCCTGCCCTTATTTCTTAATTGCCACACCTACAATGTGGATTTTGCGTTGCGCGGGGATGGCGTGCTCCAGCAGCGCGGAGACACGAAAGAGGGCGTCGTTGAACGCCGTGTAAGTCGGGTCGCCAATGCAACGGAGTTCAACGGCGAATCCTGCTTGCCGCCCCAGCCTGTGAAGCAGGTCGGGCGTGTTGGCTTTGTACCACACGGGGAACGTGTCCGCCTCGCTGCGGGCATACAGGCGCGGCACCAGCCGCCGTTGCAGCCTCGGCGCAAGCCGGCTCACCCGGTTGGCGACGATCAACGGGTGGTGGGCGTTGGGGGTGAGGAACACAAAGCGCCCACCGGTTTTCCCCGACTCGGGGTCGGGACTTCGGAGCACCCGGTTCACTTCTGCGAACACGGTTTCCGGCGCGGTCAAATGCTCCAACAGCCACGAGGCCGTCACCACGTCGAAACAATCCGCCGGGAAGGGCAGCGCATCGGCCAGCCCACAGGCGCGGGGCAGGGCAGGCATGCGATGCTCGCGCAGCGAGGGCCAGTCGGGGTCGAGGGCCACGGCCAGCGCCGCGTTACCGCGCAGCAGCTCCACCAGCCCGCCGCGCCCGCCGCCGAGGTCGAGCCAGCGCGCGCCCGGCGACAGCGACTCGCGCACGAGCCGCTCGTACACATGGCCGCTGGGTTGCCAACCGGGAGTGCTGGCCGCGTAACGGCGGCGATATTCGTTTTGGCGGGAGAGGGGGAGCACTCTAGCCGAGGAGGGTGCGAAGCGCGCGCTGGCGTTCGGTGGGATCGAAGAGGGCGCGGGCGGGGATGACGAAGCCGGGTATAACTTGACTCTTTAGTGTGCCGTCGCCGGTTTTGACGGCGAGCACGTACTTATCGCCCTCGAGTAAATACTGTTCCACGCTCTCGTGTTCGGCATCCACGATCCAATATTCAGCAATGCCATGTGCCGCGTAGTCTTCAAACTTTACGCCACGATCTATTCCTTCGGTACTGTCAGAAAGAACTTCGGCGGCGAAATCGGGGGCCGGGAAACGCAGTTGTTCAGGTTGAAGGCCGGCCGCTTTCTCTTTGCCCCAAAAACAAACATCCGGCTCGTAGTCATTGCGACTGAGCGATATCATGAGCTTCTCGTGACCAACTATGCCCAAGCCTCGCGCATCGGCGAAACCACGAATGAGCATCGCCAGTGTAAAAGATGCGTCGTTATGCTCGAGCCTGACCGGCGAACTCATTACCACTTCGCCATTGATGAACTCAACCTTGTCGCCCTCTCGAATGGTTTCGTAGAAATGCTGACGCTTGCGCTGCTCCTCGGCCAGTGCGGTTTCTAATTGCCGGATGTAGTTGGGCAATTTGGGTGAACGGATAAGAGGCTCGAGCACGTCTTCCATGTCGCTGACTCCCGCCGTCATTTTACACCCTTCTTTTCGTCAGCCACCGTCTTCAGTAACTCAATCGCGCTCTGCCGGGCCGCCTGGCCTTCAGTGCCGAGCATTTGCGTAATCTCGTCCACGCGCCTGTCGGCGTCCAGCGGGCGCACATCGGTGGTGGTGCGGTCGCCGCTGATGCGCTTAGCCACTTTGAAATGCGCGTCGCCGTACCCGGCCAGTTGGGGCAGGTGGGTGATGCACAGCACTTGATGGTTGCCCGACAGCCCCCACAGCTTGCGGCCCACCACCGCGCCCACGCGCCCGCCGATGCCCTGATCGATCTCGTCGAAGATGAGCGTGGGCGTGCGGTCGGCGCGGGCCAGCACGCCTTTGAGCGCCAGCATCAGCCGGGCGGTTTCCCCGCCAGAGGCGATCTTCACCATCGGCTTCAGCCCTTCGCCGGGGTTAGGGGCGATAAGGAACTCGATGCGGTCAATGCCGGTGCTGTCGAAGGCCACCCGCTTGCCGTTGCCTTCGGCAAACGCGCCGTCGTCGGCTTCTTCCCACTGCACGTCCACGGCAAACTGCGCGCCGTCCATCCGCAAATCCTTCAACTCGGCTTCAATGCTATGGGCCAGCCGTTCGCCCGCCTCGCGCCGCGCTTTGGAGAGCGCCGCGCCCAGCTTGCCGATCTGCCGCAGCATCGTTTGCTCCTGCTTGCGCAGGGCCTCGATGCGCTCACCGGCGCGAGTGATGTTGTTGAGGTCGGCCTGAGCCTGCTGCCCGAAGGCCGTCACTTCCTCGATGGCGCCGCCGTATTTGCGCTGGAGCGATTTGATCATCTCCAGCCGTTCTTCCACTTGATCCAGCCGTTTGGGATTGAACTCGATGGACTCGTGATACGTTTGCAGGTCGCGGGCCAGCTCGGCCAATTGCTCGGCCAGCGATTGCGCCGTGTCGCGATGGGCGGCCAGCGCCGGGTCGATTTTGGCCAGGCTGTTGAGGGCGCGCACGGCTTGCCCCAGGAGGTCGGTGGCAGAAGGCTGCCCCTCGCCCTCCGCGCCCGCGGCGGCGCGAATGGCTTCCTCGGCCAGCGAGGCCAGCTTTTCGGCGTTGGCCAGGCGCGTGCGCTCCTCGAGCAGCGTCTTGTCTTCGCCGGGCTTGAGCTTGGCGGCGGCGATTTCGTTGATCTGAAAATTGAGCAGGTCTATCCGCCGGGCGGCGTCTTTTTCGCTGCGCACCAGTTCGGCCAGTTCTCGGCGCACGGCGTTCAACTCGCGCACCACGGCGGCCAGTTCGGCGCGCTGAGGCTCCAGCCCGGCGTAGCGGTCAAGCAAATGCAAATGCTCGCGCACGCGCAGCAGCGAAAGATGCTCCGACTGGCCGTGAATGTCCACCAGTTGCTGGCCGATTTCCTTGAGGATGGCGAGGCTCACCGTGCGGCCATTCACCCGGCACACGTTGCGGCCCTCGCGCCGCACTTCGCGGGCCAGCGCCAGGGCGCCACCGTCGTCGTCGGCTTGCAGTTCTTCGCGCTCGAGGATGGGGTCCACGGCGGCGCGCAGTTCGTCATCCAGCGTGAAGAGACCCTCCAGCCGGGCCGCGTCGGCCCCGGCGCGCACCATGCTGGCGTCGCTGCGTCCGCCGAGCAGCAGGCTCACCGCGTCGATGATGATCGACTTGCCCGCCCCGGTTTCGCCGGTGAGCACGTTGAACCCCGGCGCAAAGGAGAGCGAAAGGGCGTCAATAATGGCGAAATTGGAGATGGTGAGTTCGGAGAGCATGTCGTTGCAAGGCTCAATTCACAATGATGGTCTCACAATGGCCGGCATTGTGAATTGTGCATTGTCAATTGATTCCGATTCCCCGCATACGGTAATACACGGTGCTGGCGCACAGGGCCACGTACACCACCGGCCAGATGAGGCCGAGAAGAGAACCGAAGTGAGCAAAGCCGCCATCGCCGACAAACAGGCCGGCGACGAGCGCCAGCATCGGCAGGGCGCACAGGGCGAGCCCGCCCAGCGCGGCCCCACCGGCGGCTATCCACGGCAGGTACCGGCTCCGCCGCTTGCGCATGGCGCGGAAGATGACTTCGGCAATCACGCTCCCGGCCATGGGCGCGAGGAATATCACGAACCAGCCCAGCGCCGTGACCAACGCGCCCCCCACGGCTGAGAGCGCCGTAGACAGCACGAAGGCAATAACGAGGTCGTGCCACTGCGCCGTCTCAAATTGCTGCTGATGCTGGCTCACGCACTCTTTGCAGCGATAGCCGATGGGTGTGCGCCGCGCGCATTTGACGCAAATGGGTTTGCCGCATTTATTGCACCGCAGAGTCGTTTCGCGGTCGGGGTGGTTGGCGCAGAAAACGCGGTCGGCGGTGGGAGAGGGGGTGGGGATGAGGTCAGGAGTCATGAGGGAGGCATTTTAAAATGACGAATGACGAATGACGAGTGACGAGTGACGAGTGGTGAGATCATCATTTCCCATTTCCCATTTTCCATTCGTCATTTGTCATTTTGCTTTGTTTGCCGTCGGGTTTTTCATCATCCGCTCGGCGAGCATTTGGTAAAAATGGGTGGGGGGAGTCATCCGCACAAAGCGGGCCACGTAGCGGCTCACGCGCACGCGCACGGCCTCGTGGTCTTGCAGGGGCGTGCTGGTCTGACCGTCGGCGCTGAAGATGGCTTGATGCTCGGTGCGCACGGTGACTTCCACCACCATGTCTGCCGGCAAAATGATGGGCCGCTCCAGCGAGAGGTGCGGGGCGATGGGCACGAGCAAAATGTTCCGGGCCTCCGGCGGCAGCACCGGCCCCCCGGCAGCCAGCGCATATGCGGTGGAGCCGGTGGGTGTGGCGATGATGAGTCCATCGGCCACGTAGGTGGTGAGGGGCGTCCCGTCCACCGAGGTGTGCAGTCGAATGGGCCGCACCACCGTGCCGCGCGAGATCACGGCTTCGTTGAGCACCTCGTGCGAGCGCAGCGTGGCGCCGTTTTGCACGTGCGACGCGTGCAACATCAGCCGCTCTTGCAAATAAAAATCGCCGCGCAGCACGCGCAGCAGCACCTCGCGCCACTCGTCGGGCTGCACGTCCACCAAAAAGCCCAGCCGCCCCAGGTTGATGCCCAGCACCGGCTGATCGTTGAACGCGCCCGTGCGCCCGGCGCGCAGCATGGTGCCATCG
>ORJL010608795.1_pt1 | contig 15945 bp, 15 predicted proteins | sample 1779941 | NCBI WGS metagenome assembly ORJL01 (sample SAMEA104232317, study PRJEB22302) | groundwater metagenome | biome: forest; feature: aquifer; material: groundwater | place: USA | collected 2011-08-07 | depth 5.8 m | reverse complement strand
TTAACTCCTTGAAGATAAGGTGAAGTATCGACATCCCCTAACTGAACGCCATTGGCCATTCGTTGCATTGACTGAATACTTGCTTGTCCACCGATAAGGATCACTTTCTTTTCCAATTGGGCCCCTTTAAGAACCTCATAAGCCCCCGCTGCTAGCTTTTCCGTTTGGGCTAAAACCGCCTGAACCTTACCTGGATTTTTTTGTAAGTATTCTGAGAAGCTTTGCCTAGCTATTGACTCGGAACCTGGAGGACTACTTATCGTCTGGATAGTTACTTTGGGATATTTGCTAAGAACTACGCGACTACCAGCTAATATTTCCTGAGAGTTAGAATTCTCGGGATCACCTTCTAAAATAATGACTTGACCTTCGCTAAGCTTACTCGTTAAGGTCTGGGCCATTAATTCACCTATCTTCTCTTGATCTGAAAGAACGATCCCCCCAGGTTTAACTCCAGCCGGCATGAGACTAAGTGCCAGTATCGGTATCTTTTTATCTTGGGCGCTTTTTAAAAGACTAAGGTCACCACCTTGATAGATTAAAACCTTACCACCTTGTAGTGGATCGGAATCCGAGGGCTTTTCATTGGATTTGTCACCTGATTTTTGGTCGGATTTTTTTTCTTCATTAGCGGATGAGTCAGTTTTGCCCCCTGCGGCCTGAGTAAGATACTTTATTTTTACGTCTTCCTTCTTAGCCATATCCTCAATGCCCTTGAGAATTAATATTTTATTAGGATCTTCTTCGTTTAAGGCTACACTAATTATGGGTTTTTGAGTTTCATTACTTTTAGCGGGAGATTTTTTTTTATTTCCTAAAAGGTCTTGTAGTCCACAACCAGTTATGGTTAAACTAAGGCATAGAGGAAATATCATTAAAAGAAGGAACCGCATTCTCTGAAGCATGAGACACGCTCCTTTCCAAGCTTAAACCTTCTTTTTAGTTTTCCCTATATTAATTTAAAAATGCAGAGGGTGAATTGATGTTTAGCTTACTTGCTAGGTTATTAATTAATGCTTTGGCCTTGATTATGACTACTTTATTTGTCCCTGGCCTTCATTTAGCACGTTTTTCTACAGCGCTTTGGGCAGCTTTAGTTTGGGGATTAGCGAATACGCTGATTCGTCCAGTTCTTTCTTTTTTTACTTTTCCCCTTCAACTTCTTACTCTGGGACTTTTTACACTCGTGATTAACGCTTTAATGCTTATTCTCACCTCTAAACTTGTCCCCGAATTCAGTATTCGTAGTTTTTCGAGTGCTATTATTGGCGCCTTTGTTTTAAGTATTATTAGTATGATCTTAAATAAACTTTTCAATTAGTTTAAGGAGGTTATTTTCTTGCCCATTAAATTAAAATATATCTTAGACAGAATCCAGACTCTACCTGCTTTACCCCATTCGGCTATGCAGGTTATTACTTTAACTAGAAATTCAGAAACTGATATAAAAGACCTTATCACAGTAATTGGTCATGATCCATCTTTAGCTGCTAACATTTTAAGACAAGCCAACTCCTCTTATTATGGTTATGCTCGTCGAATCTCGTCCTTACCTGAGGCCGTAGTCATTCTTGGTTTTCAGGCTATTCAAAATTTGGCTATGGCTTCAGCCCTCTCTCCATTACTTAAAAGCGAACTTATCGGGTATGGCATGAATCAAGAGGGATTATGGCGTCATTCGTTGTTTGTCGCTATGGCAGGAAAAAGACTTTGCAAGCGGCTTCGCCTACCTTTTGGAGAGGTCGCCTTTACCGCCGGGCTTTTGCATGATATCGGCAAACTCATATTGACTGTCTATGTTCAAGAAGTCGGTTCCTTTATTCTAAAAAAGGTAAATCTAGAAAATCTCTCTTTCCGAGAATTAGAAGAAAAAATTATCGGTTTTGACCATGCAACCGTCGGAGGATATATCGCCCAACAATGGAACTTACCCAAGGAACTTGTTGAAGTTATTACTAACCACCATACTCCTGAACGTGCTCAGCACCAACAACAGCTTACCGCGGTTATACACATCGCCAATGCTTTGGCTAATCTACTGGGTGTCGGTGAAGCTGTCGATAGTTTTCTTAACCCCGTTCAAGAACAAGCCCTAAGTCTTCTCAATCTTACGGAACATGATTTAGAATTGATCATGGCTGAATTTGGCGACCTACTTTCTGACCCTACCTTATTGAGCTAAGACTTCGAGTTCACGCAGTAAACGATTTAAGAGTTCATCTCTAAATTGATCAACTTTAATGAAGTCCACTGTTTCCATATAATATGATTTCAGAAGAGACCTTTGATTCTGCCAAGCAGCTAGGGTCTCTTTTAGTGTTGCGCTAAAGGTCTGATCAAGCCCTTGATCATGTAAATTTTCTGGGTTCCCCTGCCAGATGGCCAAATTACGTTGAGGGAACACGAGACCAATGATATCATCAGGGTTTAAAGGATGTAAAACAATCTCCATAATTTGACCGAGTTGTTGAGCTTCTCTTAACACCCAATTTAAAGCATCTAGGGTTTCCTCTCCTTCCAGACGAATTTGGTCAAAATCACTTAAAAAGTGAGGGGCGAGATTTAACCAGCCTTCAGGTGTTAAACCATGTAAAAAGCAAGGCACAACGATACTTTTCTGGAGTTGTTCTAAGGCATGGCGAACTAAAGGCCAAGGACCGGTTGGCTCTTTCCGTACCCATCGGCTTAGCCCTCCGTTGATTAAGGGAGGATCTCCACTGTCATTTAGGTGATTTGTAAAGCTCTTTTCATAATGGTCTCCTAAAGTTTCTGACAACACTTCCTCTAATTGCACTTGAAGATTGGACAAATGCTCCTCGGCACTCAAGATCTTCATTCTAAGTTTGAGTAATTTCTGCTCATCACAAAAGGCGCTAAAATCAATAAGTTTTTCTGTAACCCCCGGGGCCCGCCAGCGCAAAGGGGATATCTCCTGAGTGTCCAGTACGGCAAAAGCGACTCGTGGTAGAATGAACCCAGCCATCGAATCAGGTTCGCGAGCGGAGCGTAAAAAATCGACCTCATACCCACGATCTAACATCTCTAAGCCAAGTACCTTAATCATTGTGGATTTTCCAGTTCCAGGCCCACCCTGAAGTACATAAATTCGTTGCCAACCCGAAACCATATTGGGTAACAAGGATATGTACCCTCTAGTAGTTAACCCTTCGGCAAAATAATGACGAACCCCGGCTTTATTGCCCATAATAGTTAACCCCCGTCTGAAATGTGCTACGACATAGTCTATGCAACACATCAAACGGAGGTCACAATTCCGGATAGGTAAATCACTATTGCCCGTTTCGCAAGCACTTCGTTTGCTACTCACTTGTCGATAAGTCTACACGCCAAAACCTCTGGGTATTTCAGCATGTAAACCATTGTCGTGCTTAACGCCTTATAGTCTGCGTTCGCTGACGCAAATTCCGCTAATTGCTCACTAAGCAATAAGTGATTTACGGGCTTGGTACGGAAATTTACTTTACTTTACTTTAGTTTAGACTCTAGGACTTGCTGAGCCTTTTCCAATTGAGGATCAAACTTAGTATCCGTAGGGGATATTGTAGCTTCCTGACCCTTAGCCAATTCTACCTTGACATCAGGTTGAATACCTATTTTATGAATATCCAATTTGTTAGGGGTCAAATACTTTGCTGTTGTCAACTTAACACTTGTACCACTATCCAAAGGGAAAATAGTTTGCACTATACCCTTGCCAAACGTCTTGACACCAACCAAAGTCCCTGTTCCTTTGTCCTTTATAGCCCCAGATACTATTTCTGCTGCTGATGCACTTTCTTCATTAACTAAAACGACTAAAGGAATACCTAAATAGCTTTCTTTGATAGAGTTTTTCGTATCTACACGGCCTTGCTTATCCACAATATATACGACGGGACCGGGTGTAACAAAATAACTAGCAACCTGTACCGCTGCATTCAATTCCCCACCATGATTATATCGCAAATCCATAATTAGTCCTTTATATTTACGAATGTCCATGCTCTTTAACACTTCTGCCAGTTCACTACCCGTATCAGAAGAAAACTGAGATATATCGATATAGGCAATATCTGAGCGACCTGGCAACGCTTTTCCTTCTACAGTTGGAACAATAATTTTTTCACGGGTTAACGTCAATGTTATGTCTTTCTTTAAGCTCTCACGATAGAGCACTAGAGTAACTTTTGTTCCAGGATCACCCCTCATTAGAGAAACTGCTTTTTCCTGGTCAATCGTTGAAGTATTTACGTTATCAATCTTTTGAACGATATCACCCATTTGGATACCTGCTTTAGCCGCTGGTGTGTTTTTAATTGCACGTAATATCATTAGTTTGGTTGGATCTTTTAGACTCAAAACAATCCCAACTCCACCAAATTTACCTTCAATAACCTCCATTAGGTGTTGATTTTCATTGGCATTCATATATGTAGAATAGGGATCACCTAAAGAATTTACTATTCCTTGTGTTGCCCCGTCAACAAGTTGATTTTTATTAACTACATCTAAATACTGAGTGTTGATAAGTTGCAACACTCGAACAAAACGACTAAGATGACTTAAATTTGTAACCAGAAACCCGCCAATCGTCACCGTGGTGAGTACACTAAAAATAAGTAGCACTACACCAAGATATTTTAAAATCCGTTTCCCATTCCACTCCTGCAATATGCTAACCCCTTCCCATGCTGATTCCTTCACTGGACTGAACACAGTAAGACGATCTACCTCTGTTCGAAACTTTAATTACAGCCCAATGTTATTATATGCTTGTCTCTCAATGAAAATACTGCAATGGATCTGTAGGATTTCCGTTAACACGTACTTCGAAGTGCAGATGGGGACCGGTACTAAGTCCCGTCGAACCTACATACCCAATAGTCTGCCCAGCCGTAACTTGTTGCCCTTCACTTGCTGCCAATTGAGATTGATGTGCATAAAGTGTGGATATTCCTCCACCATGGTCAATCACTACAGCATTACCATACCCTCCATACCAGCCGGCAAAAATGACCACCCCGGCTCCAGCTGCGTGAATCACTGTTCCCGTCGGGGCAGGAAGGTCTACCCCAGTATGCAAACTCTTCTTCCTTGATATCGGATGGGTCCGCCAACCAAAGGGAGAGCTGATTTCGTAATAACCAGATAACGGCCAATTACTAATTGACCCAATGACCCCTCCGTTTCTTGCAGCCTGAATTTTAAGGATTTTTTCCGAGAGAGCGTTGGATTCGGCTTCAAGTCTTTCATTTTCATCGAAAATAGCCTGTTGAGATTTTTCATTTTGTTCCAAGGCAACTTGCTGTTGCTGCTTTTTATTATCGAGATCAGCTTCTGCAACTGCTGCTTGGGCCCGTAATTGTGCCATACGATCACGCGTCGCTTCAAGTTCTTGCTTTTTTTGAGTCATTTTTCCCTTTTGTAGTTGAATATCTGCCAAGAGATTTTGGTCATTGGCAATTAATGTACTCAAATACTCCATGCGTGTAATAAAATCACCCAGATCAGACGATTGAAAGAGTAAGCCTAAATAACTAATTTGGCCGTCCTCATAAATTCCTTTTATCCTTAGTCCCAAAACCTGCCGTCGGTCATCCAACTCCTTCTGATTTTGACTAAGTTCCTGCTGAACAGTCTGAACTTGGGTAATAGCTTGGGAATACGCTATCTGCTTGTCGCTAAGCGATTTCTTAGCGACGGTGATTTGTCCTGCTAGCTGATTAAGTTGAGTTTTAATCTTATCTGCTGTAAAAGTTAATGAATTAAGTTGCCCTTGGGATTTTATTTGTTGCTCAACAATCTCCTGTTGTCTCTCTACTACATCCTCAAGGACATCTGCCTGAGACGGGATAACCGTCACACCCAGAATAACTATACTCAGTAAATAAACCATACCTGACCGAAAAAAATTTCTATTAGACAAATCGTCCCCCCCCCACATACAATGCATAATTCATAATGCATAATTGATTCAGTGCAGAAACCCATATCTCAGTTATTCAACTACTACATCTAGTGGTAGAAGATATAAGAACAACTAAATCAGGCTTGTCGGAATGTAAAATGCCACTTAATGCAGTGGAATCTTAACTCTTTATTCTTAATTCATAATTGTGCATTGTGCATTATGAATTGTGAATTAAACTCTAAACTCGTAAAAACTTTCGTAGAGAAATGGCACTTCCTATTGCCCCAATCGCCATTCCAACTAGGAGTAACCCTCCTAGTACCTGCCAGAAAAGTAGATCATTTTGGACAACTGGTAAAAATGTCAAGGTAGCTTGAATGTACAAAGCCAACCATTGATAAACAAAACCTACTATAACAGCTGCTAATACTCCTCCAATTAGGCCAAGAATTAATCCCTCAATAAAAAAAGGCCATCGTACGAAACTATTACTTGCGCCAACTAATTTCATAATTTGAATTTCCCGTCGGCGTGAAAAAACGTTCATTTTTATATTAATAGAGATAAGAACCATGGAAGCGACCGAAAAAGCGGTAATTATACCGATACCCACCCAACGTAACCACTGGGTAAATTTCAGTAGTCGTTCGACAAAGCCCTGACCATATCGAACTTTATCAACTCCAGGAAGCTCCAACTGTCCAGCTAACGTTGGAACATCTTGGGCTTCTTTAACCTTAACCGTAAATTTATCCGGCAATGGATTTGTTCCACCTAAATTGGCCAGTAGATTACCTTGATCACCACCCATTGTCTTATCCATGTCAACTAAAGCCTGTTCTTTGGGAATGAGCTTAACAGAAGCTACTTCCGGGAATTTTTCAATTTGAATCTGCATATCTTGAAGTTGCTGGGCTGTTGTGCCTTTTTGCATAAATACAGCAATCTCTAGTTCTGATTCAAAGTACTTAGCAACGTTAGAAGCATTAATTAGAAAAAAAGCCGAAAATCCCAAAATTACTAAAGAAACTATCACTGTGAGAATCGACGCTACACTTAGCCATGGATTCCTTTTAACAGAATAAAAAGTTTCGCGCAAGATATAACGAAGGGAGTTAAGCATCGTATCCATAGACCCCCTTTTCCTCATCCCTAACTACGCGCCCACCCTCTATGGCAATGACTCTTTTACGCATTTGGTTGACAATATCCCGGGCATGAGTCGCCATAATAACTGTTGTCCCACGTTTATTAATGTTATGAAGCAACTCCATAATTTCCCATGCAGTATCATGGTCCAAATTTCCAGTGGGTTCATCAGCTACAAGCAGCGCCGGACTATTAATAATTGCTCGAGCTACACATACTCTTTGCTGTTCACCACCGGATAACTGATCAGGAAAAGATTTCTCTCTTGCCGATAAGCCAACCATATCTATAACCTCACGAGAGCGCTTTTGCACATCCCGTTTAGAAATACCGATAACCTCAAGTGCAAAGGATACATTCTCCACCACAGTCTTATTGGGTAGAAGTTTAAAGTCCTGAAAGATAACCCCAATATTACGTCGAAGGTAAGGAACTTCGCTATCTTTTAAACGTACAAGATTTTTACTATTCAAAATTACTTGCCCACGAGTGGGACTTTCCTCGCGATAAAGCAAACGAATGAGGGTGGACTTTCCAGCCCCGCTTGGTCCTACCAAGAAGACAAACTCCCCCTTGCCAATCTTCACATTGATATCGATAAGGGCCCTAGCACTATTAGGATAAATCTTGGATACATTGGTTAGTTGAATCATTATAATCCTCCTTGATTTGCGCCAAACCCTTTTTTACACAACTTAGTTTTAATTCGACAAAGAATATAAATTTCCTGTTAAAAAACAAAGATTCCCTCGTGTTAAGGAAATCTTGACAAATTCCAAGTATTGGTCATGATAGGGAAGATACGGGGGGAAGACACGGGGACGGTTCTTCTGCTTCCTCGTGTCTTCCGTATCTTCGCGTCCCGTGTCTTCGCTTTCTAGATAAACAGCCCAATTTAGAAAAGGTCCCCCCTAAATTTAGAGGAGACCTACAATCTTAGCATCCCAATCCTAGTTATTCTTTTTAGCTAAAACCTCATGCACAGCTTTAATCAGAGCTGCTTTAGTTAAACCGTACTTTTCCAAGAGTTCTAACGGTCGTCCGGATTCTCCAAAGGTATCTTTTAACCCTACTCTTACCATCGGGGTAGGAGCATTTTCCGCTAATACTTCGGCAATAGCACTCCCTAATCCCCCTATAATATTATGTTCCTCTGCTGAAACCACTGCTTTCGTCTTTTGGGCTACTTGAACGAGAGTAGAAACGTCGAGAGGTTTAACCGAAGCTACGTTAACAACACTGACACTGATCCCTGCTAAAGACAACTCTTCAGCCGCTTCCATCGCGAGGGCTACCATTATCCCGTTGGCCATAATAGCTACATCTGAGCCATCCCGTAGGACATTAGCCTTACCAATTTCGAACTGATAGTCCTCACCAAATAATAAAGGTACATCGAGTCGACCCATGCGTATATAGACCGGACCCTTATATTGGGCTGCTGCTTTGATTACCTGGCGTGTCTCCTCACCATCTGCGGGAACCAGAACCGTCATATTGGGGACTGAACGCATGATGGCAATATCTTCTATCGCCTGGTGTGATCCGCCATCTTCCCCTACAGTTATTCCAGCATGGGTAGCCGCTATTTTAACATTTAATTTAGGGTAGGCGATAGAATTTCTAATTTGTTCAAAAGCACGACCAGTTGCAAAAATTGCAAAAGTACTGGCAAAGGGAATCTTTCCAGCAGTAGCCAAACCCGCTGCTGTCCCCATCAAGTTTTGTTCGGCAATGCCCATGTTAAAAAAACGTTCCGGGTAATGCTTCGCAAAATCAGCTGTCTTTGTTGATTTGGACAAATCCGCATCTAAGACCACAATATCCAGGTTTTCTGCGCCTAAGGCCACTAGAGCTTTACCATAAGCGTCGCGGGTAGCTTGTTTCTCAGCCAAGGTTTGCAGCCTCCTCTTGTAATTCCTTCAGCGCTTGCTCAGACTGTTCAGCGTTCGGGACAGATCCATGCCAACCCGCTACATTTTCCATAAATGATACTCCTTGCCCCTTGACTGTGTGAGCAATGAGCATAGTAGGTTTACCCTGAACATTTTTGGCCTCTTCAAAAGCCTCTACAAGTTTTTCAATATCATGACCGTCTACCTCCAGCACGTGCCAACCAAAAGCGCGCCATTTATCCAACAAGGGGGCAGAAGACATCACATTATCCGTCGGACCATCAATTTGCAGCCCATTAAAGTCAAGGATAGCCACTAAGTTATCTAATTTATAATGTGCAGCTGCCATAGCAGCCTCCCATACCTGACCTTCGGCCATCTCTCCGTCCCCTAATAAGGCATATACCCTAAAGTCTTTATCATCAAGTTTTCCTGCCATAGCCATCCCATTAGCCGCTGAAAGCCCTTGCCCTAAGGAACCCGTGGACATATCAACACCAGGGGTTTTCCTCATATCCGGATGACCTTGCAACATATGACCAGTTTGACGTAAACCTAGTAACTCTTCTTTAGGAAAATATCCTTTCTCGGCTAGTGCTGCATAAAGAACAGGCGCTGCGTGTCCCTTGCAAAGGACAAAACGGTCACGCTCCGGCCAATTAGGTTGTGCAGGGTTTATGCGCATTTCCCGAAAGTATAACGTTGCCATTATGTCCGCTGCCGATAGACTACCCCCGGGATGTCCGGACTTGGCCGGCAATAACATCTTAATAATATCCTGACGGATGGCGTTTGCTACATATTTTAGTTCAATAATACTCAATACCCTTCCTCCTTCATAATTTATAATGCATAATTCACTTTAGCCAATGCATAATTCATAATGCATAATTCATAATTAAGCACAATTCACTAATGATTCCATTGCATAAAGAGGTATTTGCATTACGAGAAACTATATATAGTTGTTTCTATAACTTCTATCACAAGATATAGTAGTAGTATAACTGAAATATGGGTTTCTGCATTAAACTCACTAATTCATAATTGTGCATAATGCACAATTCATAAATTTATAATTATGCATTATGCATTATGCATTATGAATTATGCATTTACCTACCCGCCTTCGTGGACTGTAAATATGCTGCCACAAAAGCATCTATTTCCCCATCCATTACAGACGAAACATTACCAGTTTCCTCATTTGTCCGGTGATCCTTTACTAAACTGTAGGGATGGAAGACATAGGATCTGATTTGACTTCCCCAAGCAATATCCTGCTGTTCTCCGCGGATTTCGGTAATTTCATCCTCTTGTTGCTTACGTTTGAGTTCCAATAATTTGGACTGCAAGACTTTCATCGAGGCAGCCCGATTTTGGATCTGAGAGCGTTCGCTCTGACACTGCACCACAATTCCTGTTGGCAAATGGGTTATACGCACTGCGGAATCAGTCTTATTAACATGCTGTCCCCCAGCACCTCCAGAACGATAAGTATCGACCCGCAGATCTTCTGGATCAATAGCAATAGCATTATCCTCGGTTACTTCAGGAATAACATCGACTGAGGCAAACGAGGTATGACGGCGTCCGGAGGCATCAAAGGGTGAAATACGCACTAAACGATGTACACCCTTTTCCGATTTAGCGTAACCATAAGCATTAACGCCTACTACCGAAAAAGTTACGCTTTTAATTCCAGCCTCTTCTCCAGGGAGAAGGTCAAGTGTTTCCACTTTATACCCGTGCCTCTCTCCCCAACGCACAAACATCCTGTAGAGCATTTGTACCCAATCTTGGGCTTCAGTTCCACCAGCTCCGGCATGAAGGGTAAGAATAGCATTATTTCGATCATAGGGACCACTTAATAAAATCTCTAATTCCAATTCTCCAAAGCGTTCATTAAGTTGCTTTACTCCACGTTCGATTTCTGGTTCTAGACTGCCATCGTCCTCTTCTAGCGCCAGTTGCCAAAGAATTGTTTGATCCTCTATCTCTAATTCCAATTCTCGATATAATTTTACCCTACCTTGTTGATAGGATAATTCCTGCATCGTCTTTTGCGCTGCTGTCGGGTCGTCCCAAAAACCCGGCCTCTGCAATTCTTGTTCTAAACCGCTGATTGTTTCTTCACGTTGGGCAACGTCAAAGGGAAACCCTTAAATCTGCTAAACGCATTACTAAGGTTTCGAATTCCTTTTTCCACTCTGTTAACACTACCTTATCATCCTTTCGGCTATTTCCCGACACCACAGCATTTTTTATATTTTTTTCCACTTCCACAAGAACAAGGATCATTACGTCCAATCTGTTGATCAACATGCACCGGACGTTTTACAACTTCTTCCTCCTCCTCATAACGGTTCTCCATTACATGCTGAGGCTGCTCAGCAACCTGTTCTCTTACCTGGGGAGTAACCCGCATCATATAACGTATGATATCTTCCTGGATAGAATCAATCATATTTTGAAACATGTCGAACCCTTCATGCTTATATTCTACTAAAGGATCCTTCTGCCCATAAGCCCTTAAACCGATGCCTTCACGCAACATGTCCATTGCATCAAGATGATCCATCCACTTATTATCTACAACTTGAAGCATAACCGCTCGCTCGATCTCACGCATGAGTTCCGAGCCAAACATTTCTTCTCTATGGTTATAAAGATTAAGTGCTTCGTCATGTATCAAGTCTTGTACTTCTTCTTTGGTAAGTTTGGCTAACTGTTCAACTGTCAGTTCATGACCGGGCAACAGTAAATTTTCACAGTATTCAAGCAAACTCGCCAAATCCCATTCTTCGGGGAACGTGCTTTCACTGCTAAATATCTCCACTGTATCCTTGGCAACTTTAGCTAACATTTCCATGATATTTGAGCGCAAGTCCTCACCAGTCAGGACAGCTCTTCTTTGGGCATAAATAATCTCACGCTGCTGATTCATCACATCATCATATTCTAAGACATGTTTGCGTATATCAAAGTTTCGACCTTCCACACGTCGCTGAGCAGTCTCGATCGAACGCGAAATCATTTTCGAAGTGATAGGTATCGAATCATCCATTCCCAACTTATCCATAATCCCCATAATATTTTCTGAGCCAAATAAACGCATTAAATCATCTTCTAAAGAGATAAAAAATTGCGTAGAACCCGGATCGCCCTGCCGCCCAGCCCGACCTCGCAACTGGTTGTCAATTCGCCGGGATTCATGTCTCTCTGTTCCAATAATATGGAGACCCCCTAGTTCTGGAACATCCTCTCCAAGGACAATATCCGTACCACGGCCTGCCATATTCGTCGCAATAGTTACCATTGCCTTTTGACCGGCTCCCGAAACTATCTCGGCTTCTCTCTCATGGAATTTAGCATTAAGTACTTGATGTTTAATGCTCCTCTTTTCCAACATATCACTTAGTAATTCAGACTTTTCAATAGAAATCGTGCCTACTAGCACAGGTTGACCTTTAGCATACAACTCTACTATACTTTCAACAACCGCTAAAAATTTGCCTTCTTCTGACCGATAAACTACATCAGGCATATCCTCTCTGATCATAGGCATATTCGTAGGGATTTCTAGAACATCAAGTTTGTAAATCTTTTTAAACTCTGGTTCTTCCGTCATGGCTGTACCCGTCATACCTGCAAGTTTTTCGTACATACGAAAATAATTTTGAAACGTAATTGTGGCTAAAGTCTGTGATTCCTTTTCAATTTTAACATTCTCTTTAGCTTCAATTGCCTGATGTAACCCCTCACTATAACGACGACCAAACATTAACCGACCAGTAAACTCATCGACAATAATGACTTCTCCATCTTTAACAACATAATCTCTGTCTCGACGGAAAAGAGCCCGTGCTTTTAGAGCTTGGTTAACATGATGAGAGATCTCCGTATGAACATCCTCATAAAGATTATCCACACCAAGCATACTTTCTACTCGACTTACACCTTTCTCCGTTAAAGTGACAACCTTATCTTTTTCATTAACATGAAAGTCTTCTTCTGGTTTGAGGCGTGGAATAACCTTTGCTACCCTAAAATATAACTCCGTGGGCTTGTCCGCTTCGCCAGAGATAATTAGGGGAGTACGAGCTTCATCAATCAAGATAGAGTCCACTTCATCAACTATTGCATAGTGCAACTCCCGTTGGACTAGACCATCTGGTCTAGTCACCATATTATCCCTTAAATAATCAAATCCGAATTCATTATTAGTTCCATAAGTAATATCTGCTTCATAGCTCATCCGGCGTTCCTCATAACTTATGCCGTGAACAATTACTCCAACAGATAACCCTAAAAAGCGGTGGATTTGTCCCATCCACTCACTATCTCTGCGAGCAAGATAATCATTTACGGTAATAACATGAACTCCACGCCCAGTTAAAGCGTTCAAATAGGATGGTAAAGTAGCGACTAGGGTTTTCCCTTCCCCTGTTCGCATCTCTGCTATCCGCCCTTCATGGAGAACCATACCCCCAATAAGCTGTACATCATAGTGCCTTTGCTTTAACACCCTCCAGGACGTCTCCCTGACCACGGCAAAAGCCTCAGGTAATAAATCTTCTAGAGTTTCGCCCTCTGCTAGGCGTTCACGAAATTCTCCTGTCTTTGCACGTAATTGTTCATCAGTTAATACCTGGATACTTGGTTCCAGAGAGTTAATCGCTTGAATACGTTTTTGATATTTTTTGATCTCCCGGGCATTATCATCTAGGAGATTCCGTAAAAACCCCATAGTGACCCACCTTTCATCTTCCTTGGGTATCACTTCATTGTACCATTCCCATACTTAGGCTGCAAGCGCTAAGCGAAGTTCGAGGTTCGAAGTTCGAGGCGCGAGGCGCGAAGTCAGAGATACGAAATTGAGGAAGCGAAGTGACGGTTCCGTTGCTTCCATCGTGCATCGCGCCCTCGAACATCGCGGCTCTAATTTGTGCCTTATGCCTTGTCCTTCGTGCATCGCGCCTCGAATATCGCAAAAGGGTTCGCTTATGCGAACCCTTTTGTGTAGATATTTCTATTTATCGGGCTCTAGTAACCCATAGTCCCCTTGTTTTCTTTTATACACTACATTCATTTCTTGAGTTTCATCATTTCTAAAAACAAAAAAGTTATGTCCAATAAGATTCATTTGCATCAATGCTTCATCAACTGACATTGGTTTAGCAGGGAACTTCTTACTTCGGACTAAATCATGTTCTTCCTCAACTACAGGCTGATCAAGCACGTGATCTTTTAGAGCTTTGTTGCGCATCCGCTTGTTTATTCGGGTACGATATTTGTCAATTTGGCGCTCCAACTTTTCTAGGACTAGATCAATAGAAGAATACATATCCCCTGTTTCTTCTTCTCCGCGCAAAATAATACCATGTATTGGGGCTGTCACTTCCACCCGATGTCGATCACGTTCCACAAGCAAGGTAACTTGTACATCCTGAAATTCATCAGAGAACCTCTCCAACTTACCTACCCTTTTGGTGACATAGGTTTTTAAGGCATCGGTTACTTCAATATGCTTACCACGAATTATAATGTTCATCGATTCAACCCCCCCTTTTAGCGGTATAATTTAATATTCCCCTTTTTAGATAAAAATCCTGCACAGCTATAAGAATATCAATCAAAATCCCAACAAATAATTAAAGAACTTTATAATTATTATCCTAAGTTAACCATATATGTTACTAATTAAGAGATAAGCTTATACACTTAGTTGTAAATTTAAGAAAATGTTACATTAGATGCTTGTTCTCCCCGCTGACCCTCTATCAAATCAAATTGTACCTCCTGGCCCTCTTCTAGGGTCCGGAAGCCGTCGCCCATAATAGAGGAAAAATGTACAAAAACATCTCCACCATTATCTTTTTCGATAAACCCGTAACCTTTTTGCTTACTAAACCATTTAACTTTACCCAACACTTAAAAATACCCCCTTGAATCATAGGCTAATTTTCCGGTAAAACTGCCGGACTCGCCCTTACTATAGAAGGATAACCAAGGACAGTATCCTTTAAACCGAAATTCATAATTCACTTAAACCAATTCACAATTCATAATGCACAATTCATATTAAGCATTTTCCATTTTCTATTTTCTATTTTGCATTATGCATTATGCATTATGCATTATATATGCTACTTCGTCCATCGTGCATCGTGCATCGCGCCTCGTGCCTCGACTTTCTCTGCCTTCGCTAAGTTAACTAAGCCTGTTGGCAAAATACCTAAACCCTCTACATTATTATGCGTTGCAATAACATTTAAGGCATAACTAATAAATATCCAAGGTGCATCCGAAACCAAAATTTGTTGTGCAAGAGCATAATCCTTAATTCGTTCGCTACTCTCCGTAGTCTCTTGGGCCTTAACAATTAGACCATTATAGATTGGGTTATTATAATGAGCATAATTAAAACCTGGCTCCTGGATTTGACTCCCGTGTAAAAGTGGATACAAGAAATATAGTTTACGTGTAAATATATTCGGCAAGTTGAGGCCATTCCCTTTATATGGCAAATGCAACATTTCCCAAAGTAATTAGCAATTTCGACAAAGTACAAATTAAATAATTATAAAACATAAAAGTTAATAACATACGCCTGTGGATAATGTGGATAACTCTCAAATATAGTCTTGTAAACGCCCTGCTCCTGTGGACAACCTTTATAAAATATTGTCGTTTAATTAAAATTACCTATGAAACTTTACAAAACAGCGATTTCAGATTTTAATTTAACTGTAGGTTTCGAAACGGAATAGGGATTTCAATAAAATCGGTATACCTTTGGTTTAATTATTAAAACCAATTTCAACCATGTAATCCCTTGAAAATACAGCTATTTCTAAGTTTCTTGATAATACCCCTCAATGTAGTATAGACTTTTCGGCGTGTTTCAAATCGACTTTACACATTAATCACTTTATCCCCAAACATCATCCATATCTGAGGACATTGAATTTTCATATTGGTTCATAG
>ORJL011749456.1_pt1 | contig 15955 bp, 10 predicted proteins | sample 1779941 | NCBI WGS metagenome assembly ORJL01 (sample SAMEA104232317, study PRJEB22302) | groundwater metagenome | biome: forest; feature: aquifer; material: groundwater | place: USA | collected 2011-08-07 | depth 5.8 m | reverse complement strand
TCGAAACCGGATGTTCGTCCGCTCGGCTCGATTGGGAACCAGCGAGACTCGCACTTCATCCCCGGCGTTCAGTACAGCCGTCATCCGCCAAGATCCCGGCACGGTGGCATGGCCCGTGAGCAGCAACTGCGCTCCTTTTTCTCCGTCCGCATAGAACCAAACACCCGCCGCCGAGCCCGGCGCGGGCGGCATGGTTTTCCCGTTGATCGCGACTGAAACGCCGACCGGGTTTGAGGTGAGCGCCCGCATCACGAACGCATACGCCGAGAGCGCGGCGTCGTAGTCGGTTTCATGACCCCGGGTCTCCTGAAAATCCAAGCGGACAGCCGGGTTGTGCTTCTGAATCGCCCGCACCAGCCGCATCACACTCTCCGGTGGTACCACCGTGTCTTTTCCTCCGGCCGTGATGGCGATCGGCATGGTGAACCTCTCGGGAAAAAACTCCGCGCTGCGTTTCCTGTATTCCTCCGGAATCGCTCCCTTCGTACCCCCGAACGCAGTCTGTATCGCCTCTTGGAAGCTCGGGTATTCAAGATGGTTGGCGTGCCCGTTGAGGGCGACCACCCCGTCCACTAGGTCGGGATGCAGCGCGGTGAAGGTCAGCGCGCTGGTTGCCCCCATGGAACCACCCGAGAGTACCAGTCTGCGGATGGCGTACTGCTTTCTCAGATCGCCGATGATCTGGACAAGGTCCGCCTCGGCGGCGGGTCCCATCCAGGACGTTCTCGCCCGGTAATCGGGTGAGACGAAAATCATGCCGTGTTGCGTAGCGATGGCGCGGGCCGCGCGGGCTTCCCCACGATCTTCGCGGACAAATTGCCAGCGGTCGGAACCATGCCCATGCAGGCAGATCAGCAGATCATGGGGCTGAGCGGAATCATACGCCTCCGGCAGCACGAGCACATACCGTTGCTCGCTCTGGTCATGAGCTGCGACGAACGAAATGTCTCGAGGTTCGTTCGCGCCAAGAACCGAGTCGAGTCCCAGCGCCAACACGCAAGCCAGCAGGCACTTTAGAGCATGTTCGAAAACTCGCCCGGTCAGGGGACCGGGCCTGCATGGCGTGGAGATTCTGGCCGTCCCCTGTAGGCCCCATGCCCTCATGCGGCGACCTGGCCACGTTTTGAAACAGGCTCTTCGCCGCGTTGCCACCCAAATTGAACACCTGGTACAAGCGGCAAAGCAGTTGTGTGCGTTCGGAGTCACCCCGCCAGCATAAATAGGACAGGAAGGAGTTCAATCCTCAACTGTTGGCCCATCCTGCCCGAAAACTCGCCTGGCCGAGTTTCACGCGGCGTCTCAAGGAGTGTGGACCGATCATGGATCGAGTAGCGACTGCGGCGCAGCACCTCTCCGACAGGTCGGTCAGATTCAGCCGGACATGCCTGTCTTCACATGGAACGTGGCGATCTCCCAGGGACGGAACGAGTATGCCCAGTGTTTGCGCGAGCCCGCGATGCTGCCCTGGGCGGCGGGAAGGCGATGGCCTTCGAGATCGGCCTCGAAGATGCTCGAACACCCGCCTGGCCACGCGATGACGGAGTTCTGACGTTCAGGGGAGGCGTTGAGGGCGCGCACGGCGACACCACCACCGCCTGCCGGAAAGACGTGCGTGATGAAGATATGTGGGTTATCGACAGTCAACCCAGCGGCACGTCCCGCCGATGCCCCTGATGGGACACGGATGGGGCCGCGGTGATGCGCTTCGGCCAAGCGCATGGATTCGGCGGGTGAGAAAGAGGAGGCGGCATGGAAGCGGATGCCCCAGTTGGCCGTGCCCGTAAAGCTAAAGTCGAACACCGTACCCTCAATGAGAGCCACGCCCCCTTCCGTGACACGGCGGAACAACGTGTTCTGGGACGGGCACCAAAGAAGGTGCCTCCCGGGCCATTCGAGGCGCACGTAGCGGGCGCAATAGAAGTGCTCGCTGCGCCGTTCCTCCTCGGAGAAAGGCGCATCGGCAAAGACGCGAAGGCCCGCGGCTGGCACGCGAATGCGAAATCGCCATGTGCCATTGGGTCGCGGGCCGGTCTCAAAGCGAATGGTGCCGGTCAGCCGTTGGTTGAACTGAACGAAAGGTGTGTGTGATTCGCCCGCAAAAACCAAGCCGTGCACCGCGAGCGCCGGTGCCTCGACCTCGCGGATGCGCATCAAGTCCTGCCGCCACGACGCGGCCTCCATGGCGTCGGATGTCCACCGCGTCAAGTGGGTCACTGGGGCCTCCTCGATGCGCGTGTGGACCGCTTCCGCGTTGATGTTGGGTGGCGTAGCCGTGAAATACGTGGGCACCTGCTTCCATTCACCCACCAGCGGCTCAAACTCGACGCCTGCGAACGCGTCGTTGGCGAGGGTCCAAACCCGCCCTCCCCGTCCAGAGGTCAGCTTTCCAGAGCTGGGCTGCGTCGCTTCGGGAGCCGTCTTGAGGGGTTCCAGGCGCAAATCGCGCGTTCCATACGCCGCCATCCGCAGCAAGGCGGGCCCAAGAAGAACCCGACCGCTGTCTGACCGGAATGCCGCCGCCAGGCGCACCTTCGAAGCCGCGCCCGTCAGTTGGAAAAGGTGCGCGGGCCAAAGGGTCTCGTCCAACTCCAGCAGCACCGGAGCCGCGATCTCCCAGGGACACGGATTGAAGAACCGAGCCACCTTGCCGTCGCACGCCAGCGGAGCACCCAGTCCGCCTTCGTTCTGAAGGGTCTGTTGCACCAACCGAAATTGCTTCACGGCAAGCTCGCTCTGATACGTGCGCAACCCGTCAATGGTGGCGGGCACCGACCCCGCCAGGTAGGGGTCGTGGTTCTGCGAGATCAGGACCCGAACCCAAAGGTCCTCCAAGCGCCGTCCAATGCCCTTGGCCACCTGCTTTGCCTGCCCCCCGGCACAGAGAGTCTCGGCCGCCATGAGCAGGCTTTCGCACCGGTTCGAGCCCCGGGCGGTCTTCTCGTTTTCGTAGCCCCATCCGCCCTGGAAAAAATTGTTGTTGTAGTTCGAGGCATCCAGCGGAATGCGCACCCGTGGTGGCTGACCTCGGCCCAAAGCCCATTCGATGTATTCGGTCAGCAGCATCTGGCGGAACCCCTTTCCCTCCAACGCATGGACGGCCTCCTCATACGGCGCCAGGGAAGCTCCCCAGTCCAGACCCGCCGGCCAAAGCTCGATCCACTGGAAAACCAACGGCGCCTGCCGCCCGGCCAAGCGTGCCGCCACCTCATCGTACGACGCCCACTGACGCGCGCAGGACACCATGCCCGGATGGTTCGGCACGGTAGGGATGCTGGAGCCGTCCATGGCTTCCCACGCGATGAGGTCGTGGGGAGAAGGGTCTGGCGTGCCCGAATTCTGGAACTGGATGCTCGCGTACTTGAACCCTGCGAGACGCAGCAGTTGGGGGAGCTGGGGATAGAAGTTCTGCTCCTCGACAATGAACGTGTCACACGGACGCCCGAGATGGCGCCGGTAAGCCGCCTGCCCGAACGTCAACTGGCGCAGAGCGGATTCATAGCCGAACACCTGCGATTCCGCCTGGCCGAAAGTCCCGCCCGGGAGTTCCATCCGTTTGGCCTCGATCATCTCCTTTAGGACCCGGAGGTAGCCAGGGTCTTCGGCGGCCAGCGCATCGAGAAAATAGGCGTCGAATTCATGGCAAACCCGGTTGCGCGGATCTTTTGCCAGCCAGCGCCGCCCCTGCTCGAAACCGAACACCGTCGAGAAGTTGTGCTGATACCAGCGTCCCCGCAGCTCCCCTTCCGGGAACGTCTCGCCAATCCCGTACTGCGTCCAGTGATTGCAGATGACGATGCCGCCACTGATGTTTTTCTGAAGTGGAGGAGAAGTGCCTTCCTGTCGTATGGCCGCAGGCACATCAACCATCGCCGCCCCGGCAGCCGTGGCCATGCTGTAGATGAAATGACGACGAGTAAAGCTCATGTCGAGCCGTTTCTTGTGCCCCAGGGAGCCTGTAACGGTTTCCGCCGACTGTCGAGGTCGATTTTCCTTCGTCAAGACGCGACGCCAACCGGCCTGGCAACTCCCCAATGAGCGGTCTCCAGGCCGAGCTGACGGCCAGCCAGGCAGTTGTCATTTTGGCTTCCGACCGTCCAATGCCGGGGCTCCCCGCGTCGCGACTCCGAGGTTCGGAGTCCCTGCTTCAGTCGGCTGCGCTACGGCCGTGTTGGGCGCGCTCAAGCTGTTCAACGCCATCGGGCTTTCGTGCGCCTCACCGCCTAAAGGCGAAACTACGAGCCCTGAGCCTGCCGTCCAAAGGCGTTCGGAGTCGCTCTTTCTGCCGACTCTTACGCAGCCCGTCATCGGCATGAGAATCGCTTGCTGCCAGACAACACCACTTGACATCCTCCACCGAAGTGCTATAACATTTCTGTTGTGTAACAACTTTGTTATGTATCAAATTGGTTATGAACATCACAATCGGACCGCCTGTCAGCCCCAAGGACTTTTTTGACCGAGAGCAACTCCTGGACGAGCTTTGGAGCGTGATCGAGAGCCAGAGCGTCCTGCTCGCCGCTCCCAGACGGGTAGGGAAATCCAGCCTGATGCTGAAGGTCAAACAAGAACCACGCTTCGGCTTCAAGGTTCTTTGGCTTGAGGAAGCGCGGGCGGCAGGGCGCATGTTGCGCGAGCTTGCCATCGCGAAGGAATCGCTTTTGAAGTCATCCCTCCTGGCCACATACCAAGAGAAACTCGGCCAGGCCGGAGATACTCCGCAATTCGACCTCCTTTTCACCTGGCTTTCCGATGATTTCTACTTGGAGGAGATCGCCGGAGGGCGTGTTCAGTTCAAGAGCCGCTGGATGAGGGACTGGTGGAGGACCTACCATGCAACAAGACCGTAGTTCTGCGGGGTTCCACCCCCACTTCTCAACCTGGCTTGCCAGCCCTGACCAACTGGAACGGACGCTGGTCGGGCACCAGGACATCCTTCGCGACTTCCTGGCCCGGCTGCGTAGTATCGAGCAAGGCGGCTCCGCGAATCACTTCCTGCTCGTTGGGCCGCGTGGCATCGGAAAGACCCATGTGATTTGCCTCGGTGGTCACTACGTCACGGGACGCGCACAGAAACCCAAAGACTGGGTTGGTCCATCGAGCGCGTGGGTTTGCCTGCTGTTTACGGAAGAGGAATACGCCGGGCAGAACAGCCTGGCCAATTTCCTGTTAACCCTCTTCGTGAAGCTGCGAGAAGAGCTTCCGTTGGAGGATCTCTGGCACTTGCCAACGACACTTCACCCCGGAGCGGACCAGCCGGTGATCGACTGCTGCTTCGAGCGACTGGAAAAGTTCCACCGCGAAAAGGGCAAAAGGATTCTCCTGCTGATAGACAACCTCCAGAAGGTCTTGCAGCAGTGGTCCGAGGACGAGCATCAGAAGCTCAGGGGTTTTCTCTCGCGGAACAACCTCCTCGTCCTCTTCGGCTCGGCGCCCAGCGTGTTCCGCGAGATCATCGACCAGAAGGCGGCATTCCACGATTTCTTCGAGGTTCGCCTCCTTGCTGAACTAAGCAACGAGCAGGTGCTGGACCTCCTGTCACGCCGGTTTCAGGAGGACGGACGGCAGGCCGAATACGACGCACGCAGGCAGGAACTAGCCACGAAAATCCAGGCAATCGCCGTGCTCACCGGCGGCAATCCCAGGCTCATCCTCTTCTTGTATGAGATTGCCACTCGATCCAACTTCCTGGACATCGAGGAGGCGTTGCGCAGACTGATGGAAGAACTCCGCGAGTATTTCATGCGCCGGTTCGACGAACTGCCGGACCAAGCCCGAAAAGTCCTCGACACCATTGCCCAGATGGCTGGACCGGCAACGCCCAAGGAGATTGCTCAAGAAGCTCGCTTAGGGTTGGCCTTGGTCAACTCGCAATTGAAGCGCTTGAAAGAAGGCCACTACGTCCGGCCCATCAAGTTCCAGCGTCAGAAGTCAACCCGTTACGACATTACCGAACGGCTCTTCCGAATCTGGCGACAGACAGCCACCGTCGCGGGGAGACAGAGATTCCGGTTCCTGGCGGACTTCCTGAAGCTTTACTTCACGCCCGATGAGGTGCGCGGCCTTTACACCAGTCGCACGCAGTATCATCACGACCGGGGCAGCTTACTGCTGCTGTCCGGGCGTTACGAGGAAGCTCTGAAGGACTTGGAACAAGGCTTGAAGGCGGAACCAGACGACTGGGATCTGCAGACCGATCGCCTCATCACTTTGGCTTGCTTGGGGCAGCAAGGGCCCCTGATGGAAGCTCTGGCAAACGCGCTCGCCAGGGTCCAGGTTCCTTCCGGCTCGGAACCGGCTGTATGCGAGTTTGTGCATGGTGTCGCTATGAACGCCTTGCGGCGTGGCGAGAATTCGATCTGCCTGGGCTTGCTACGAACCTCTCTGGAAATGAAGCCTTGGACCAGTTCGGACTGGTTTGGCAAACAACTTGGCAGCTTCCTTCGTCGCGCGTTGGACACACACCCGAGTCTATTCACTGAACTCGTGCAGTTGGTTCATGACCGACTGAAGGACGAAAACGTGTTGAGACTGCTTGAGCCCTTCCTGAGAGCCGGTGAGTTCCTCCAGACGAGAAACGTGAGCATCCTCGAACGCCTGTTCCCGGAGGTGCGGGAATTGGTCTTGGACGTCGTAAAGCGAATCGATCCCGCTTTGCATGACGAGTTCAGGCGCTTGATCTGAGCGAAGCGGCCAGTTGGTGCTCATCGGAACCGCGAAATCACGAAGGCGATAGGTGCAGAATGTCATCATGGTTTGGGTCCAATTCGTTTCCATATTCACTCCGCCCGAAAGTGGGCGGCGCAGTCCCGCAACAGCGGGATCGCACGCCAATTCACCCACGACACCGGCGCTGGTCATCGAATACCCGCCCGTGCGAGAAAGTGCATTTTTGACTTCTTTTTAGCTGACGGTGCATCCAAGCTGGCCGAAACCAATTAACCAATCGCGATTATGGCCGAAAAGAACATTCCCGCCAGGAAGCGGAGCGACAAAACGACGAAGCAGGAAATGCTCGAGGCCTATGCCGCCGTGCAGACCGAATTGGAGGAAAAACGGTCGGCGAGTCTGAATCCCGAAAAGAAAATGGAGGAAAAACGAGTGGAAGAAGCGGTGCGCGCCGCCACCGAGATATCCCCGGAGGGAGTCGAGCGCGGCATCGGCAATCTGAAGTCCGAGATTGGCCGAATGCTGGCCCAGTTGGCGGATCAACTCGCGGCGGAAACCAACCGGTTCCTTCAGGTGCAAAAGGCCATCGCCGCCAAAGAAAAGGACTTGCAGGAGCTGTATGGCATTGAAAAGGCGGCGACATCTCTGGCGGCGCTCATCGAGGCCCAGAACCAGAAACGCCGCGAATTCGAGGTCGAACTGGCACAGCAAAAGGCTGAACTCGCCACTGAAATCGAGCAAACCCGCGCCGAGTGGGACAAGCAAGTAAAAGACCACGAACTCGAGATCAAAGAGCGCGATGCCCTCGAGAAAAAGGCACGAGACCGCGAGAAGGAAGATTTCACCTATGTCTTCAAACGGGACCAGCAATCCCAACGCGATCATTTCAACGACGAGAAGGCCAAACTCGAAAAGGAAATCCTGCTCAAACGGGAAGCTGCTGCCAAAGAGCTGGCCGAACGTGAAAAGGCCATCGTGGACCGGGAAAAGGAATTGGCGGAGTTGCGCGCCAAGGCGTCCGCCTTCCCCAAAGAGCTGGAAACCACCGTGGCCAAGGCCGTCAAGGAAGCCACCGAAAAAATCCAGCTCGAGGCCCGCAACAAAGAACAACTGCTGGGCAAGGAATCTGAAGGCAAACAAAACGTGCTCACCACCAGGATCGCCTCCCTGGAATCCATGGTCAAGGAACAGGCGGATCAGCTCGCCCGGGCAACCAAGCAGCTCGAATTAGCCTACCAAAAGGTCCAGGAAATCGCCGAAAAGGCCATCGAAGGTTCCTCCCAGTCCAAGGCCATGGCGGAATTGCAGCGGTTCATGGCCGACCAAAACCGCAAGGCCGCCAACGAGAAGTCTTGAAGAACAGGAGGCCACCCATTCCGGTCTCTTGCCAGGTGAGGTGCGCCTTGCTTACTTCCGGATCTTCTGGGAGTCTCCATCGGGCTCCTCCTCGCGCTCGCCCAGGCACTCGTTCATGCCGGTGCTCCGCTCGATGTTGTGGAATTCCTGCAACTTGCACCGTGTTGCCTGCAGGCGGTGGAGAAGTACATTCGCCATGCGGGTTACCAGTTCACGGCCGAACGCCGGGTTCTCCTCGGCCATGGCACGCAGACTCGCCGCGCTAAAGGAGACGATCTCCGTGGCGTCAATCGACCGGGCTGTGTATTGCCATTGGTAGGGAGGAAAGAGCCAGGACCAGCCCAGGGCCTCGCCGGCGGTCAGGATCTGCAACGTAATGATACCGCTTCCGGGAACGAACGTCTCCAAGGCCACCTGGCCGAGATGCAGCAGGTAAAGGTGGTCTGCATCGCGACGCTCCTGGAAAATCAGGTCTCGAACACCGAACCGCTCCAATCTGCCAGATTGCGCCACAATCGGGAGATACTGCGGGCTCAGGCCATGCCAGAAAGGATGTGCTGCGATGATGTTTTCAAGCGTTTCCATGGTTTGACCCTGGGTTTGTGCGAATGAACGTATGACGTCAATTCTAGGTGACAATTTATACGGATAACTTATTTCTCGGGCAATGGCAAGTCCCAACCTCTTTTGGCGTTTCATCTGCATTTCTTGCCATGGACAGGGCTGTTCGGCGAGCCGTCCGCCGCGCGCCACACACCGCAAATCCTTGGCGGCAAACGCTGTCAGAGGGGTGAATAGGAGAGCAAATAATGCTAAGTATTTCACAAACGGAGGGAAGCGGGCGGAAATCAGTTGAGCGAAACTTCACGGTGAGGGACGCAACCGTCCCGGGTGATGGATCCAAATGGGTCCAGTAAACGTGCGGGCCTAATATGACCACCGAAGTCGAACATCTGACCCTGACCGGACAGCGGGAGCCGGCCTCCTTTCGCCAGCAGTGGGAAACCGCTTCCGGCTACGCCAGAAATTTCTTGAACAACCGCTTCATTTATATGGTTGTGTCGCCTCGCGCGCATGGCCTCTCGGTTGGGATCAACATGAATCCCGACAAGAAATGCAATTTCGATTGCGTTTACTGCGAGGTCAACCGCGACATTCCCCCGCGAGACCAGCGTCTGGACGTGCCGGTGATGGTGCAAGAACTCCAGCAGACGATGCAACTGGCCCTCGACGGCAAGTTGGGTGAGTTGCCCGCGTTCCGGACCCTGCCGGCCGAATTGCTCCAGTTGCGGCTTGTCAGTTTGAGCGGTGATGGCGAGCCCACCCTCTGTCCCAATTTCTGCGAAGCCATCCAGGCAGTGGCCCACTTACGGGCCTTGGGCCGGTTCCCGTTCTTTAAGATGGTCCTCCTGACCAACGCCACCGCCCTGGATGCCGCCAATGTGCAACTAGGCCTGCGGTCCCTGACTCCCGAAGACGAAATCTGGGCCAAACTCGACGGCGGCACGTCCGAGTACATCGCGAAGATCGACCGGCCAACCGTTCCGCTCGAGAAGGTGCTAGCCAATATCCTGCTTATCGCCCGCGAGCGCCCTGTGATCATCCAGAGCCTGTTCGCGCGTGTCCATGGCGAGGAACCTTCCGCCAGCGAGATCGGCGAATACGTGGCGCGTCTCCGGGAGCTGAAGGCAAAAGGCGCCTCCATCTCCCTCGTGCAGGTTCTTTCCGCAATGCGACCCATCATGCATCCGGAGTGCGCGCATCTCCCTCTCAAGAGTCTCTCGCGCATCGCTCAGGAGGTCCGCAGCGGCACCGGGCTCCGCGCGGAGGTCTTCTGAAAGCCCGCTCGAAGACTCGCCCGGTCAGGGGACCGGGTATGGAGATTCTGACCGTCTGCTGTGGGTCGTATGCCCTCATGCGACGCTCGCCCGGCTAGGGGACCGGGCCTACACAGCATGGAGATTCTGCCTGTCTCCTGTAGGCCGCGTGTCCCCACGCGCCGCTTTGCCTGCCGCGCCTCCTCAACGCCCTCCTTTTCCCTTCGGATCCGACCGTCCAAAAAACGTGCGTATTCCCGCTTGAGCTTTCCTCCGACATGTCACAAATTGTAGTCGTGCAAACAACAAATGCGAAGCAGTGGTACGGGACACCCCAAAAATTGCTGGTCCTTTCGCAACCCATGCTCGGCCGCCACGTCGGCTTCTTGAACGGAGTTCTACGCTCGGGCCGCCGGACTTAACCCATTTCCCTGACCCGCACCACCATGAATTCGAATGGGAAGAACATCATTGATGCCCTGGGCAACTCCAAGATCTACCAGGACTTTTCCCGCGCCTTCAACGACATGATGGGCATGCCCCTCACGTTGCGGCCGGTCGAATCCTGGCAGTTGCCCCACCATGGGCACCGCAACGAGAATGATTACTGCGCCATCATGGCGCAGAAGAGCAGCGCCTGCGCCTCCTGTCTCCAGACGATGCAGCGGCTCTCCCAGGCCGCCGCGTGCGATCCACACACGGTCACCTGTGCCTCGGGCCTGACGGAGAGCGCCGTCCCCTTGCGCTTGGGGGAGCAGTTAATCGGCTTTCTGCAGACAGGACAGATTTTTCGCAAGAAACCGACCCCCGGCCAGTTGGAGCGTGTCCTTGCGCAAGCTGAAGAGTGGGGCTTGCACGTCGAGCAAGATCAACTCAAAGAGGCCTACTCCCGCACACGGGTCCTTTCCCAGCGCGAGCAGGAGGCAGTGGTGAAGATGCTTTCCATCTTCTCGCAACATTTGACGATTGTCAGCAACCAGCTCGTAGTGCGCCAGGAAAACCCGGAACCGGCCATGATCACCCGCGCCAAGGACTACATCCAGGAGCACCAATCGGAGAACCTCCGACTCGGCCAGGTCGCCAAGGCGGTGAATACCAGCACCTTCTATTTCTGCAAGGTTTTCAAGAAGAGCACCGGCATCAACTTCACCGACTACGTCTCCCGGGTGCGGATCGAAAAGGCCAAGAACCTGGCGTTGAACCCGAACCTCCGTATCAGCGAGATCGCCTTCGAAATCGGCTTTCAGTCCCTCACCCATTTCAACCGGGTGTTCAAGAAGATCACAGGGCTTTCCCCCACGGAGTACCGCTCTCATCTGCCTACCGGCTGACCTGATCAGTCATCAGTGATCAGTCATCAGTGATCAGTCATCAGTGATCAGTCATCAGTGACTAGTCACGCCGCTGGTGTCGGATGAAGAGAGGTACTTTTTTGGAGCCTGAATTCCGTGCGCGCGCCCATTTCCGCTTCCCCCTGCCACGTCACCCTCCTTCAGAAGCGAAAGGCTAGACCTAGGCCAGCCCCGGCATTCAGCGAGCGATAATCGGGCACAATCGGATCGTCCGACTCTTTCAGATCGTAGCCCACAAACGCGCGGAGGCTCACCTGCGGGTGCAGGAACCAAGTGGCGGCGACGCCGACCGAGTGCAGCAGATCGTCGCGGTCATGGTTCCGGGTGTAGTGGGAGTATTGGATACGGTAATAGGGCTGCGCCAAAAAACGTTTTAGAAACAGTTGGTTAAAACTCACCAGTACCGTGTTCTCCAGCCGGTCGTTGACGTCCCGAGTGGGCAGCGGGGCGGTCCGCGTAAACCGAAAAGCGGTTTGGCCGGCCGTCACGAACGCGGCCGAATCCGACACCGGCCAAACCCGCGTGAGCCCTATGCGCGGCGTGTAATCCCGATAAAACTCGCGGTAATCGGTCGTGGAGAGCAGCCTGACCCACTCGAAGCCGGCATCGAGGATCCACTTTTCCTTCCAGTACCAGCGCGCCTCAACCAACGCGGCCCCCGCCGTGAAATCGAAACCGCTTAGAGTGCCGGCGCCTTGTTCGAGTCCGAAATTGAACCATTGCTGGCGATAGCCCGCGCGCGTCGAGAGCTTCCCGCCGGCCACCTCGTATGGCCCGGGGGTCAGCGCGAGTTGCACGCTGTTGACCAACTCCCCCGTCGCGACCGTCGGGCTGCCCGGCAGGTTCTCCTGCAGGAACATGTTATCATTATAAAAGTATTGGCTGTCGCCCAGCAGCTCAACGTAAGTGCGTCTGGGCTTAAGCCGGATGATGGACTGCGGCCCCACGTCACTCTCTTCTGCCGGATACAACTGGGGAGGCGCGACCAACCGACCGGCGGAATCCTGCAACGCCGTGCCTAACTCCTGCTGCTGGCGGACGGTTTGAAGGTGCTGAACAGCGCCCGGGTTCTGGGCCCGCAAGTGATCGCTCAGCGCGAACGACAACACCGCCAACAACCAGAAGGACGGTGTGCCCGCCACAGGTCTTGCCGCCGCTCTCGGTCTATCCCATGAGTTCATCAGTAAGAGGGAGTATTGTCACGAGGTTTGATCCATTCCGGGTCACGGGCCGGGTGGCCGCCCGGTTAACGCGGTAATCGTGATGCCCGCGCCGATGGCCTGCTGCGCCGGTGCGCCTCCATAGCTTACAGCGCTAATGAAGTTCACATGCCCGGGTACCGACGGGGCGCCTGCGTTCGGATTGGGCGCCAGCAAACCCAGCTCAGACTTCAGGGTGACGGCAGTGCCGGCCGCGAAGGCGACGTTTTCCAAGTTCAACGTTCGGGCCTCCAAAGAAACGCTCGCGATGTTATTCAGCGTCACGGACTGCAAGCTAAGCACATTCGCGGCGTACATGGCCACCGCCAGCGCCGTCGGCAACCGGCCAATGATCCCGACGCGCTGGAGCGTGATATCCCCGTTGGACACGGGTGGAACGGCGATGCCTGAGGAATGGTCTTCCCCCTTGCCGGCATCAAAGGGGATTTCCTCGGCCACGTTCCCTATTGTCAGCGCTGTTCCAGCGGTGAGACTGCTATCGCTCGCCACCAGATTGTTCCCGGCGAACAACTTCAGTTCGGTACCCTCCAAGGCGCAGCCTGAGAGTGAGAGGTCACCCAAGCCGCTCTGCAGCCACACCAACCCGCGATCGTTGGCGAGGGAGTCGTTGAGAAGCGCGGTGCTGTCTTGGGAGACAAGATGGAGACCGCCGGCGTTGTCATAGCGCACCTGCGCGGCGGGGGCCAGGCTGAGTTGCCCCACCGCCGTCAAAAACAGCGGCAGCGGAGTGTCGGCCTCAAAGAGCAACGGTTGCTGAATCCGGAGGTGATTGAGGGCCAAGAAATCAAAAAACGGCAACCCGAGGCCCTCATAGGGCGCCAAGTCAACCGCCGGCGTGCGAACCTCAATCCCGCGGCCGAAGAATCCGTGGAAGTCGTCGAAATGCAACCCCCCGATCACCAAATCAAACTTGTCGAGGAACAAACGGTCCGAAGCCAGGCGGCGGTCGCCGATGACCACATCGGTTTCCAGAGAGCGTTTAAGCTGGTCGATGCGGGCCTGCGCGATCACTTTGCCTTCGAACTCGAACACGCGCTCCTGTTCGCTCTTGTCCACCGTCCCGACCTCAAAATCCGTCGCGTAATCGCCCACCCGCACGCCTGTATCCTCGGCCTGTCCTTTGGCTAGTTTTCGCCCCTGCTGCTGGATTTCGCGCTGAATTCTATCCAGCGACGGCAGGCGGCGCTCGAAGCCGTTCACCAAACCCGAACCACTCACCAACGTCGCCAGGTTGATGTCCAGGATGGGGCCAAACCTGCCCACGCCGCCCAGCACAAAGGCCAGTTGGCCCGCGCGCAATCGGCGCGAGTCGCCCGAGGGCAAAGTCACCTTGCCGCCGCCCTCCAGCACAATCGCCTTGAACCCGCCGTCGCGGGTCGCTGACACAATCAGGGTGGTGCCTAACACCGACGCAGAAGCGCCCCCCGTCCGGATCGTGCCCCCGCCACGGCCTGCCGGGGAGTGGAACAGCACGCTCCCCTGGTCCAAGCGCAAGCCGCGACGGTCGGCGTCGTAGGCGAAAACCGAATTCGCGCCAATGCGGGTGATTGTGTTATCCGGGGCGGTCAACTCGGCGCGCGAGGCCGCGCCGGTGTGCAGGAGGTCGGGGGACTCAAAAAGGTCGCCCAGCTTGGCAGGGCGGGTCCCCTGGACCGCCGCCGCGACGACCCTGACTTGGTTCACCACCTGGGTGAACTTGCCCTGCTTCAGATCCGCGGCCACCGCCGAGACAACGGCCATAAGCAAAACACAAAAACTCTTTTTCATGAGCGGTGCATTGACTATCCTTAGACTTACAGGCCGCCAGCGCTAGAAGTCAATCCGGGAATGGCGGTGCCGATCCGATCCCGCGCCACTGAGCCGCGCGCGATCCAACGACCAATTCGCATGCATAATTTGCGGGCCAGGACAAAACGCTTGGCGGCGCTGGCGGCCGTCTGCACGGCCTCGGTGCTCTTGCTCGACCAGCAAGACTTCGGGCCGGCGCCGGAACTCGAGTTCTACACGCTGGACCTGCGGGCGCGGTTGGGGCGCCCGGCGCTGCCGGAACCGGAGCTGGTCTTCCTGGCCATTGATCAAGCCAGCTACCACGATTGGCTTTCGCCCGATGAAATTGCCAGCTCGCCGATGCTGGCGGAATTGGCCAGGACTTTCCCTTGGTCCCGGATCGTGTGGGCCGAATTGATCGAAAAACTATGCCGTGCGGGAGCCAAAGTCGTGGCGATTGACTTGCTGTTTGCCGCGCCCGGTCAAGGCGATCCCCAACTCCAGACTGCCCTGGAGCGATACCGGAACCGAGTCGTCATCGCCAGCAACTTCGCCAGCCAGCAGACCGCCAGTGGCACCACCATCAACCTTACTTTGCCCGACGAGACGATCCTCCCGCCCTCGGCCTCGCCTCTCAGTGCCGCCCAAGATGAGCGGGTGGGCTTCGTCAACCTTTGGCCGGATGACGATGGCGTTGTCCGCCGCGCGCGGTTTCGAGTGAACACCGCTCAATTCCTTAACCCCACCGGGGCGGACGTCGCGGGCGCATCCGCGCGGGAGACAAGCGAGTCGCTGGCCGCGCGCGTGCTCAGGCAACTCGGCCGCGCTGATGCCGTGCCCCCTGGGTTCGATCAATACCTGTTCCGCTACACCGCTCCCCCCGGCCTTGGTTATCGGGCGCGTTCCGTCGCTGAAATCTTCGTGCCCAAGCTCTGGGAAAACAATTTCCAGAGCGGCAGGTTCTTTCAGGACAAAGTCGTTGTGGTCGGCCCGGCCGCCAACTTTTTCCATGACGAACACCCGACCCCGTTCCAACGCCCCCAACGCAACATGCTCGGTCCGGAACTCCATTTGAACATCCTCAACGCTGCGCTGCGTGGAGAGTTCCTGCGTGAAACCACGCGGTTCAGGGATGGTTTGGCCACAGCGGCAGCAGGCCTCCTGGCTTGGATCGCCTTCGTCCTGTTCCACCAGGCGCGCAAGCGGTTCCCCGTCATCCTCGGCCTCTCACTCGGCTACTTGGTGGTCGCCCAACTGGCCTATGATCGGGCTAACCTGGTCCTCGCTGTCGCGGGTCCCTTAGTCGCTTTCCTCACCTGCTGTGTCGCCTGTTTGGGCTACGACTTCGTGCATGAACGACTCGAGAAGGCTCGCGTCCGCCGGGCGCTCGAACGCTATGTCTCGCGGAACGTCGTCAGGGAACTGCTCGACCATCCCCAGGCCTACTTCGACGCGCTCGGCGGCGTTCGCAAACCCGTTACTATTCTTTTCGCCGACCTTCGCGGTTTCACGGCTCTATCCGAGGGCATGGATTCCGCCGCGCTAGTGCAACAGCTCAACGAGTACTTTGATGCGATGGTCGAGCACGTGCTGGAAGGTGAGGGAACCCTCGATAAATTCATTGGCGACGCGATCATGGCGGTCTGGGGCAACATGCGCAGCCGCGGCGCCGCCCCCGACGCTGTGTTAGCCGTCGAAACCGTCCTCCGGATGCGCGCGAGCCTGGCCCAACTCAACCCCGCTTGGCGGGCCGCCGGCCGCCCAGAACTGGGCTTCG
>ORJL011175331.1_pt1 | contig 15967 bp, 10 predicted proteins | sample 1779941 | NCBI WGS metagenome assembly ORJL01 (sample SAMEA104232317, study PRJEB22302) | groundwater metagenome | biome: forest; feature: aquifer; material: groundwater | place: USA | collected 2011-08-07 | depth 5.8 m | reverse complement strand
CGGCCGGGGGGAGAGCGCACCCCCGCCGATCCGACGGACGCGGTCGGCTTCGGGCTCCGGGCTGCGGATGACCTGCTCCAATTCGAGCACACGGGCGAGTTCGGCCAGCTCCGGGAACAGCCTGGCCGGCGCGAGGGCCACGGCGTCCGGCGCGGCCGGAACGGGCAGAATCCATGCGATAGCCGCGGGCGGCCCGGCCGGGCCCGGCTCGATCCGCCAGCCCGCGCTCGCGACCAATTCCTCGCGTTTGCCGTCGAAGCAGACCAGGCCCTCGCGCCGGGTCGAAGTCACGGTGCCCGGGCGGTCGCGCGGCAGGAGCAGGTCGTCGGCGTGCCCGGCCGCCCCGACGGAGGCGAGGATCAGGGCAAGGAGAAAGGGGCGCCATGCCGGACGGCGTGCGCCGGGTCTGCCCGGGACCCCGCGTCCGCACCCGGCGCTCTGCGTCGCCCGCCCTGTCGGGGATTTCCAGTCGGCCGGTCGCCGCGCGCGACGATTCTCCTGAGAGGAAGGCGTTGGGATTTGGGATTTCGCGGAGGCCGGCCGGACCGCGGTGGCTGCGACACGTCGCCTCAAGGCGTATCCTCCATCTCCGCGAGCACCTCGCCCAGCCCCTCGGCGGTCATGTCGGACGTGAAGGCGACGACCCCTTGCCAGCGCTCCCGCAGTCGCCGCTCGACCCGTTCGACGCTGCGTCGAAAGCGTTCCTCGAAGACCGCGTCCGGCTCACCGGGGCCCTCCCAGAATCCGCGCGCATTCCCCAACAGGGAGCGGAAGAACGCGTCGATCTGCGCCTCTGGATTGCGCTCGGCGGGGACCATCCGGCCCTGCTCGAGCGCGGGCAGGACGCGACGGATCTCCCGGATCGAGCCGGCGACCAGAAGGGAGGTCCGGTCGGTGTTCGCGGCCATCGAGGCGATGCCGATGATTCGGCCCTCGGCGTCGAGGATCGGCGAACCGCTTTCGCCGCGGATGGCGGGGGCGTCGATCACCAGAACGGGATTGCGGTAGCGGTTTTCGACTCCGAACGTGCCGGCCATGTCGGCGAGGAAGATCCTCCCCGCGGCGAGGCTGACCCACGGCCCGCGCGCGGACGGCGAGGCGAGAAAGGCCCAGTCGCCGGGTCGGGCTTCCCGCGCGAGCGGCGCCGCGGCGAAGGGTCCTGCCGGTTCGACGATCCGCAGGACGCACAGGTCGCCGTCCGGCGATTCGCCGAGGACTTCGGCCTGCCCGGTGCGGCCGTCGACGAAGCGGATCTCCTCGCGCGCGCCCGGCAGCGAGGATCCGTGCTCGCAGGTGAGGACCAGGCCGTCGGGGCGGACGACCACGCCCGACTTCACGCCCACCCCGGTGCGAATGCGAACCAGGCAGGGTTCGAGCGCCGCGGCGGCCGCTTCGGCGCGCTGCAGGGTCTCCTGGGGCACGCGAGCGAGCGACTCCCGGCGCAGGTTGTGCGCCGGCGCGGAGGCGCAACCGGCCAGCAGGAGCAACACGGCGGGCCACGCGCGGGCGGGCCGGAGGCGAAGGCTCATGACGGACATTGGCGGACGAAGCCAAGGCGCCGTCAAGGCGAGGCTCGAGCGGATCGTGCTCGACCCAGCGGGATCGACTCTGTACGGCCCCCGGAGAGACGTTGTAACATCTGCTCGCGGGGAGGCCGCGGAAGACACGGCGCCGGCAGCCGGAGACGCGCGCCTGCGCCAGGCCGCGCTGATCCGCTGTGATTCCGGGCGAACCAGCAGCCTCCGGCCCGCCCTCCGTGCGCCGTGCGGTCGCGGTCGCCGCGCCGGGGGTCCGCGGCGCGCCCGGCGGGCGCCATCGCAGGATATCGCCTTCACCTGCCCCTTGCCCCTGCCCCTTGCATCGTGCGCCATGCGCCGCGACCGCGACCGTGACGTGACTGGTCCGCCATCGGTCAACTGGACTCTGCAACTGCGGTCATGCACCCCGACGGAACGGGGAACCGCCTGTTGCACCGCCCCCCCGCTCCGGCTACGATGCGCTCCCATGCTCGAGCGCGCGACCTACCTCCATCTCGTGACCACGGGGCCGGACCCGCGGCATCATCGCGTCCTGGAAATCGGCGCGGTCCGCATCGTCCAGGGCAAGCCGGAGGCCGAGTTCGGGCGCCTGGTCAACCCGGGGCGGCCGATCCCGGCCGAGGTCGCGCGACGTACCGGCATCGCCGAGAAGGACGTCGCCGCCGCGCCCGAGCTGCGCTACCTGCTGCCCGACTTCTTCGCCTTCCTCGGCCGCGACCCGGTGGTGGCGCGCGACGCCGAGCGGAGCGCCCGGCGCTTCCTCGAGGCCGCCTTCGGCACGCGCCTCCCCAATCGCTTCCTCGACCTCGCCGAGCTCGCCTTCCTCGCCGACCCGGTCGCGCGCGCGAAGCCGGTCCCGGCCCCGCCGACCGCGCGCGCCCTCGACGGCGCCCGCGCCCTCGCCGCCGAGACGGCTTCGCTGCTCGACCGCGTCGCCGCCTTCGATCCCGCCCTGCGGGCGGAAGTCGCCCGCCTCACCCGCGGGACGCGCTTCGCCTGGGCCCCGCTCTACGCGTCGGCCCCGCCCGATGCCGGGCCCCTGCGGATTCCCTTCCCCGAAGTCGACCTGCGAGCGCGCCCGCCGGCCGCGCCTCCGCCTCCGCCCGTCGCGATCGACCCCGACGCGGTCGCCGCGGTCTTCGCCGATGGCGGCGCCCTCGCCCGCGTCAAGCCCGGCTTCGAGCACCGCGGGCCCCAGATCGAGATGGCGCGCGAAGTCGCCCGCGCCCTCAACGACCGCAAGGTCCTCCTGGTCGAGGCCGGCACCGGAGTCGGCAAATCGCTCGCCTACCTCGTCCCGCTCCTCCTCTGGGCGCGCGAGAACCACCGCCCGGTCCTCGTCTCCACCCACACGAAAGTCCTGCAGGGCCAGCTCGACCGCGACCTCGAACTGGTGCGCACGCTGCTCGATTGGGACTTCCGCGCCGTGGTGGTGAAGGGACGCAGCAACTACCTCTGCCTCCATCGCTGGCTCGATACCCACCACGCCGCCCTCGAGGACGCCGACCAGACGAAGCTCGGGGACGACGACCCGCGCGCCGACCTGCGCGAAGGGCTCGCCTTCCTCCTCCACTGGGCCCCCGCCACGCCCACCGGGGATGTGCGCGACGAAGTCCCGCTCTGGCTCCAGGAGCGGCTTCCGGCGGGCTTCTTCGGCAAGGTCACCATCGACGCCGAGCACTGCCTCGGGCGGCGCTGTCCGCAGTGGAGCCGCTGCACGGTCACCCACGTACGCGAGAAGGCGCGCCAGGCCGACCTGGTGATCGTCAACCACGCGCTCCTGCTCGAGTGCCTGCTCGCCGAACGCGACGACATCCTCCCGCCGCGCGCCGCGATCGTCATCGACGAGGCCCATCACCTGGAAAACGTCGCGACCGATGTGCTCTCGGCGGTCTCTTCGCGCCGCGCCCTCGCCCGCATGCTGCGCGAGCTTTACAATCCCTCGGACCGGTCCGGTCTGCTGCCCCACCTCTACCGCCAGCTCGGCCACGACCCCGACCCGGCGGTGGCCGACGCGGTGCGCGACGTCGCCCTCCAGGGCCGCAAGCTGGTCGAAGACCTGGTCCCGCTCGGCATCCGCTTCTTTTCCCAACTGCAAGGATTCCTTCGCGGTGTCCGGCTCGACGATGCCCCCTCGACCCAGTACGCGGCGCGCGTCCGGGTCACCGGGACCGTGCGCGAGCTGGCCGGCTGGCAGGCGCTGCGGGAAGCCAACGCCGGCGTGCGCGACGCCCTGTCGCGGATGTACAGCCTCCTGCACTATCTCGACGTGAACCTGCTCAGCGCGGAGGCGGAGGTGCCCGGCGAGGCGCGGGTGCCCCGGCCGGAGCTCGACGGCACGCTGGCCCAGCTCGGCTCGGGCCGGCGGGCGGTGATGGAGCTGCTCGGTCTCCACCGCGAGGTGTTCGACGAGCCCGCGGAGGGGCGCGTGTACTGGATCGAGAACGAGCTGCAGGAAGGGGAAGACGGCGGCCAGTGGGAAGCCTCGCTGCACGGCGCGCCGCTGGACGTCGGGCCGGCGCTCCAGGAGATGGTCTTCGACCGACACCCGACGGTGGTGCTGACCTCGGCGACCTTGACCACGAGCAGCCGCAGCGACGAGTTCCGCTTCGTGCGGCTGCGGCTGGGGCTCGACCGGCTGGAGGCCGACCGCGCGCGCTACGTGAAGCTGCATTCGCCGTTCGATTACGCGAAGCAGGTGCTCTTCGTGGTGGTGTCCGACCTGCCGCGGTACGAGGCACGGGACCGATCGGCGCGGCGGAAGTTCTTCGATGCGGCGCGCGACTTCCTGCCGCGGATGCTGCGCGCCAACCACGGCGGGACGCTGGTGCTGTGCACCTCGCACGAGCAGGTGGAATGGCTGCACGGCGCGGCGCGCGACGCGCTCGCCCCGCTCGGGATCGAGGTGATGCGCCAGGGCCGCGGCACTTCGGCGCGGCGCCAGGTCGAGCGCTTCCGCGAGGACGCCGACTCGGTGCTGATCGGGACGTACGGACTGTGGGAGGGGATCGACGTGCCGGGCGAGTCGCTGGACGGGCTGGCGGTGGTGAAGCTCCCGTTCGATCCGCCCACGGAGCCCTTGATCGAAGCGCGACGCGAGCAGACGATCGCGCGCGGGCTGGACGGCAATCACCACTACTATTACCCGCTGGCGATCATGCGGCTGAAGCAGGGCTTCGGCCGGCTGATCCGCAGCACGAGCGACCGCGGCGTTTTCGTGGTGCTGGACCACCGGCTGATGACGCGCGCGCCGTATGCGAAGCAATTCCTCAACTCGCTGCCGCCGGGGATGCAGGAGCCGCGGCTGGCCGGCGCGGACGAGGCTGTGCGGTTGATCGAGGAGTGGCAGGCGGGCAGCCGGGCGCGCAACTCTTTACCCCTCCCTGTCCCCCAGTGATGTCTGTAGTAAACTCCGGCAACATCTTCGCGAAAACAACGGTGCTGGGGGAGATTCCCAAGCCACGCTCCGAAGACCATGCGGCTCGTCGTGCTCGTGATCGTAATCGTTCTCGTGCTCGACGCACCGCGCGCGACCCGCGGGACCCGTCGACCACGATCCGCAAGCGCGATGCGCCGCCCCGCGGCGATTGCGGCGGATGCCGCGCTGTGATCGCTGAGGCGTTCTGGTAGCGTGGTCGATGGCCGGCGGACGCACGGGACACCATGGCGGGGGCGGGAGACTGCGATGAGCAACACGCGGGTGGAGAGGGTCGAGCGGTTCGTGGCCTCGGCGCGGGCGTATTGCCGGCTCATCGAGGGGGAGCGCCGATTGCAGCGTCCGGAGTTCCTCCGCAAGGCCGCGAGGCTTCTCGCAGCACTGGTGCACGACGCGCTCGACCTGCCCGAGGTGCGCACCCGCTCGCAGCGAACGCTGGGGGAGGTCGTCGACCCGGACCCGGGACGCGAACTCTTCCCTGCGCTGCAAAACAAGCTCGGCGATGTCGATCCCTTCTGGGTTGTCTTCGACCCGCGGGTCGAGGAGAAGCCGGTCTGCGGATCGCTGGCGGACTGCCTGGCGGATGTCCACCGCGACGTGAAGCGGGGCCTGCTGGCGTGGGACAGCTGGGGCGAGGAGGGTCGACACGAGGCCGTCTGGAAGTGGAAGTTCGACTTCGCGAGCCACTGGGGCTACCACGCGCTCGAGGCGCTGCACGCGATCTACTGGCGGGCGCTGAGGGATTGACGGCAGGCGGCGCCTCTCGAGGTCTCGTCAAGCGGTGTGTAAATGAAGTCCGCGCGGAAGCCCGCCCTTCCGGCGGCCTACAGCTCCGGTCCGCGATTCGCCGCTCCGGGCCCCAATGGGGTGGGACACAGGCTTGCGCGGGGTGCGCGCGTGGTTCGCGGCGCTGGCGGTTGCGGAGCGCCTTGCGGGAGCGCAGCGGTTGCGATTCGTAACGCGACGGGCCTCGGTTACGAAGTCGCAACGGGGTCCCACGCGGCGATTCCCTGGCCGCTCTTGGAGGTCCGCTCCCTCAGCCTTCCCTTACCCTTGAAACATCTCTACTCCTGCGTTCTTCAGTTGGCGCTCGATCACCCACCTCGAGTGCCAGCCTGACGTCCAGTCTCGGCAGCCGGCGCTGACGGCCCGAACCCGTTCCCGTTCCCGCGCCCGAGTTTCGGGAACGGGAGCGGGTACGGGTACGGGTACGGAAAGGGTTGAATCATTCTGCACTCCAACTTAGCGCGTGAGGACGTCGATACCGCGCTCCGCGACTTTGTCGCCAAGGTAATCCGCCGGTCAGAAGGAGTGTCCGATGATCGTGTCGCTCGAATGATAGAGCAATGGACCGCGATCACTGATGCCGACGCGGAGGTGTCCGAATTCTGCAGATCAGCGGGGCGGATGGGTCTTGATCCCTATGATCTCGTCACTTGGAATCCTCAAATGCTACAGCTCCTCGAGACTGGCATTGATCGCTCCCACGATGATCCGATCGTTGTGGACTTCCTGGAAGCTGCCGATGCTGCCCGTGCGGGTGAAGTATGGGATTGGATCAAGAGCGCAGAACAGGATCTCGACCTCAAGAAGGCGGGCCGGGAGCCTCTCCTTCAGATGCCGAGCAGTCCCTTTCCGGCAAACTGCGGCTACGAACTGGCGCGAGAGACGCGCTCGAGGATGGGGGTGTCAGTCGACTCGAAAGTCAACCCGGAGAAGGCCGCGGGCTACTTGGGCTTGCCCGAACTACAGGTGCGCAATCGAAACTCGCTGCCACGTCAACAGGTCAAGGCGGCGATTGGCTGGTCAGGGAGTTCCGCGCCAACGGTTGCCGGTCCGTTCCCCGGAACGCTCGATTCCAAACGCTTCTGGATCGCCCGAGGTCTCTTCCTGGCTGCCTGGGGCTGCGATTCGGGGCCCCGACTTGTTACCGAGGCTAACACATGGCATCAGCAGGCCTCTCGTGCCTTCGCCGCAGAACTCCTGGCCCCGCAGGCCGCTCTCATCGCCGATTGGGGAGCGTCGGCAGATGATGAGGATCAGTCGATATCGTCTCTGGCCGTGAAATTCGGGGTCGGCACGAAGGTGATCATTCACCAGCTAGAGAACGCGGGTGTTCGCTTCTGAGTGCAGCCCGCCTTGCGGTCGCTCATCCCACCACGAGTTCTTGCCGCTGCGCGCGGAACGCTGGGCCGGGGTAATGCGGCGGCTGGGGAGGTATCGGGTGGGACGGCTCGCGCGGGATCGGGGCGCCGAGGGTCATTTCCGAATCGAGCGCTCGTCGAGCCGTCCCACCTCCTCGCGGATCCGCTTCCGCTCGGCTTTGGGGTTGCTTGGACCACTCGGGCACCGGCGCAGGAGGAGCGGCGGCCGCTCGCTCGACATGCTTCACCGCGTCTCCTCGCCCTCCGCTTCCTCTGCCCCCACCCTCCTCCTCACCTCCGCGAACCGCGCCTCCGGCTCCTGATCGTGCCCCTCCACCTGATGGCCGACGAACAGCACCGCGCCGCTTCCCGCCTTGGCGATCTCCTCCCGCGCCGCATCCATCGCCTCGGCGAGCCGTACCGCGTCGGCCCGCGGATGCTCCGGATAGGCCGCACGCGAGCGCTTCGAAGGATAGAACGGGTGCACATTGAAGTCCACCCGCACCCCAGCCCGCCGCCCCGCTTCCAGTCCCCACCGCACCGTCCCGACGAAGTCCGCCACCGCGGCGGCGCCCACCCGCCCCGGGGGCTGGAAGACCGCATTGAGCCACGCCCCCGTCCCGGGCCCGGCCGCCGCCAACTCCGCGAGCGCGCGCTCCACCGCCTCGCACGGCATCCGCTTGCGCAGCAACGTCAACCGCACCTCGTCGTCGGCCGACTCCAGTCCCAGGATCGCGCGCAGCTCGACCCGCGCCGGCAGCGCCGCACGCAGTGGCGCGAGCAGCTCGCGGCGCACGAAGGCTTCCCGCGTGTCGAGCGAGATCATGCGGATCCCGGGCAGACCCACGCCCCACGTCACGATCTCCCGGAGCACCCCGGGCGACATCTCCTTCGGATTCAGCACCGAGCCGCTGTTGTACACCACCAGGTGCGCGACCCCGGGCAGCTCGCGGGCGTAATGCCGCGCGAACCAGCCCAGCCGCCTGCGCTGCCCATCGACGCCCGCCGGTGCGCCTTCCCCCGCGCCGATGTCGCAGTGCAGGCACTCCCCCGCGCGCCAATACGGGCACTCGCCGCCGGCGAATTCGTTGCCGAACACGAGGGCCAGGCGCGGACCGACCGCGTCGTCCGCCGGTTCGAAGCGCTCGCGCGCGGGGGGCGCGGCCCCGGCGTCGGCCTCGTCCACGCGCACCACCAGTCGGCCGTCGAGCAGCAGCGCGTCGATGGGATGCTCGCGCAAGAGGCGCAGCGCCTCCTCCGGCCGGTGGACGATCGGCTCTCTCACGTTCAGCGACGTATTCAGCACCATGGGCACGCCGGTGCGCTCGAAGAAGCGCTCGAGCAGGCGACGGTAGCCGGAGCCGTCGGGCGGGACGAGCTGAAGTCGGCTGGTGCCGTCGGCGTGGACCACGGCCGGGATGCGGTCGCGCAGGCCCGGCCGCACCCGCACCGCGGCGAGCATGTAGGGCAGCATGGGCCGGGCCGCGGGCGGGATCTCGAACCAGCGGTCGGCCTCCTCGGCGAGCACCGCGGGCCCGAAGGGACGGAAGGGCTCGCGGTGCTTGACCCGCAGGTTGAGGTGGTCCTTGATCTCCGCGCGGCGCGGGTCGGCGAGCAGGGAGCGGCCGCCGAGCGCGCGCGGGCCGGCTTCGGAGCGGCCTTCGTACCAGCCCACGACCTCGCCGCGCGCGAGCCGCTCGGCCGCCTCTTCCGCGGCATCCGCGACCTCGAAGTGGGGCAGGCCCGCGCCCGCGAGGGCCTGCGCGCGCGCATCCGCGGGCAAGGTCGGGCCGAGCTGCGCCGTGGTCATGCACCAGCGCGGCGAGCCGGGGCGGCGCGCATGGTACGCGGCGAGCGCCACGCCCATTGCGGTCCCCGCGTCGTTGGCCGCGGGCTGGGCGAAGATCGCCTCGAACGGGCCTTCGCGGGCGAGGAAGCCGTTGGCCGCGCAGTTGAGCGCCACCCCTCCCGCGAGGCAGAGCCGGGGGGAGCCCGTGGCCTCGCGCAGCCGGCGCGCGAGGTGCAGCACCGCCTCCTGGGTGCGCTCCTGCAGCGCGGCGGCGAGGTCGGCGTGCGCGGGCACGAACGGCTCGCCGTCCCGCCGCACCGCTTCCGGCACCTCGCGCTCCCCCCAGCCGGGACCGGTCGAGCGGAAGCGAAGCCGCTCGAGCGGCAGGTGGAACACCCCGGGCCGGTCGAGCCGGACCAGATCGCGGAACAGGGTTCGGTAACGCGCGGGGTCGCCGTGCGCCGCGAGGCCCATCACCTTGGTGGCGCCATACGCTCCGAGGCCGAGCGCCTGCGAGACGGTCTCCCAGAGCAAGCCGAGCGAGTGGGGGTAGGCCAGCGTCCACAGCGGTTCGAGCCGGTCGCCGCGGCCGGCACCCATCCAAGTGGTTACCAACTCGCCGATGCCGTCGAGCGACAGCACGGCCGATTCCTCGAACGGCGAGGGGAGATACGCGCTCGCCGCGTGCGCGAGATGGTGCGGCATCCAGGTCCAGGCGAAGCGCGCGTCCGGGCCGGCGTGCGCGCGCACCCGGCCCTCGACCGAGCGCACGTCGGCCGCGAACCGGCGCTCCCCTTCCGGGGGGCCCCAGCCGCCCGGAACCGGGTCGGGGTCGATGCCGACGTTCCTCAGGCGGTCTTCGGGCACGAAGGCGTAGGCGACTTCGTCGACGTCGGGCCAGTGCAGGCCGGCGTGGTGCAAGCAGGCCTCCGCGGCGCCGACGGGCCACTCGTGGCCGTTGTCGATGCGGGCGTCCTTGGCGTGGCGGCGCCGGGTCAGCCGCTCTTCTTCCAAGAAGCACTGAACGGCTCCGTCCACGACCAGGCAGGCGCTGAGCTCGTGGTAGGGGCCATTCAGGCCAAGGATGACCGAGGGCGCACCCATGGGCGGGATTGTACCCCATGGACCCGCCGGCCGCTCCGGTCCTCCAGTGCGCGCACGGGCAAGGGCAAGGCACACGAGCGCGGTCGAGCGTCGGCTGGCTCCGGGCTGAATCCGCTTGTCAACCTCGTGCCGCCCGGGTGAACATGGCCGGGTTCCGTGGTGGAGACTCCCGCATCGATGGCACCGATCTTCCTCGGCGTGGCCCTCCTCCGGCTCGGCCGAATCACCCAGCAGCAGCTCGATCGCGCGCTCGAGGAGCAGGAGTCGCTCGACCGCGCCGGCCGCCATCGCCGCCTCGGCTCCATCCTCGTCGGCCAGGGCGCCATCACGGGTGATCAACTCCGCGACGCGCTCGAGCAGCAGGGGCTCACGGCGGTGCGCTGCGCCGCGTGCGCGCAGCCGTTCGACCCGGTCGCCTTCTACGCCGAGGAGGCCTCCTCATGCCCCGCCTGCCGTGCGACCGCGTTTTCCGCCCCGGCCGCGCATGCGGTCACGGCCGTCGGGCACGACGGCAGCCATGCCACGGGTACGTCACTCCCGGAAGGCGGCAGCGACGCCACGCGCACGGGCGCAGGACCGGGCACGCGGCCGCGGAGCGCGCCCGTCCCGCTGGCTGAAGGCGACGCGTTCGGCCGCTATCGGCTGCTTCGGCGGCTCGGCGAGGGGGGCATGGGCGTGGTCTGGCTGGCCCAGGACGCCGACCTCGAGCGCGAGGTCGCGCTCAAGCAGATCAAGCCCGGACATGCGGCCGACGGAGCGCAGATGAGCCGCTTCCTGCGCGAGGCGCGTCTCGCCGCCCGCCTGCGGCACCCGCACATCGTCGGCGTCTACGACGTCGGGTGCGAGGACGGCGTGTACTACATGACGATGGAGCACGTCCGCGGCCGGACACTCTCGGCGTTTCTCCGGGACCGGGCGGAGGCGAAGGCCGCCGGAAGCCGCGGCGGCCTCGACCGTCTGCGCGACGAGATCCGAATCCTGGCCGAGGTCGCCGAAGCGGTCGGCTGCGCGCACCGCGCGCCTTCGTGATGGACTTCGGCCTGGCCAAGGAGGTGTCGGCGTCGTCCCTCGGCGAGGCCGACGAGCCGCTCACCTTGAGCGGACAGGTGCTCGGCACCCCCGCGTACATGAGCCCGGAGCAGGCCCGCGCCGACGCGCCGCAGATCGGCCCCGGCTCCGACGTGTGGGCGCTGGGCGTCATGCTGTACGAGATCCTCACCGGCGGACGCCCGTTCCGCGGCGACCAGCCGGTGCAGGTGCTGGTGGGCGTGTTGAACGCCGACCCAAGATCGCCCCGCACGGCGAATCGCCACGCCCCGCTGGAACTGTCCGCGGTGTGCCTGGCGGCGCTCGCAAAGGACCCGGCGCGCCGCACACTGAACGCGGGCGCATTCGCGGAGGAACTGCGGCGCTGGCTGGCGGGCGAGCCGGTGCTGGCGCGACACCCTGGGGTGTGGTCCCGGGCCGCGCGCTGGCTCGGTCGCCGCAAGGCGGTGGCGGTCCCGTTCGCGATCCTGTTGGTCACCGCCGCGGCGCTCGGGATCTGGGGCTGGCGGAAAGGCGAAGCCGAATCGGCGGCGCGGGCGCAAGCGGAAACCGAGTGCCGCCGGGCCGAAGTCCAGCGGCGGGCGATCCTCGACAAAATCCGCGCGACGGTGCTCGATTTCGAGGACGCCGTGATGCGCTACGAGCTGGCGGCGGAAGGCAAGCGCAGGTTCGCCGGCCAGCCCCTGGGATTGATCGACGAGCTGATCGCGCTGGAGCCGCAGCACGGGCCGGCCTACTCCTGGCGCGGCAAGGTGCGCGAACTGGCGGGCAAGAGCACCGAGGCGGAACAGGACTTCGACCGCGGGTGCGAGCTCGGGCCGGATTCCGCGGTGGCGTGGTACCTGCGGGGGATGCACCGGCTGGAGAAGTACGAACGCGGTCGGCCGCTGCCCGCCTGGGTGATGAGCTTCGGCGGCGTCCGGTTGGACGCGCCGCCGAACGAGACTGCGGAATGGACGAAGCTGCGCGAGCAGGCGCTGGCAGACCTGGAGCGGATGGCCGCGGCGGCGGGCCGCGATCCCATGATCGGCGAAGACCAGGCCCGGGTGGGCAAGGCGGCGGCCCGGCTGCGGACGGGCGGCAGCGGCGATCACGAGGCGGCGCTCGCCTTGCTCGACGGCCTGACCGATCCGAAGGCGCTCCGGCTGCGACCCGGGCTTTCTCAACAACCGCGCGCATGTCCACGCCCTGGCCGCGGAGCTCGTCGCCGGCCGCGACGGCGACGCCCGCCCGGGCTTCGCGAAGGCGCTCGCCGACTGCGACGAGGCCCTGCGCGCGCATCCCGACTTCCCCGTCGGGTTGAACAGCCGCGCCATGCTCCGCCGGATGGCCGAGGAGCAGTGGGCGCGCGGCGGGGATGCGGGGGAATACTACCGGAAAGGCGAGGCCGGCCTGCGCGCGGCGATCGCCCAGGGCTTCGCCATGGGGAATCTGAACCTGGGGATCGTCTGCCGGAGGCTCGGCCGCCTGGCCGAAGCGATTGCCGCGTTCCGGGCGCTGGCCGAAGCGGTGCCCGAGCACCGGGCATTCGCGGAACGGCAGATCGCGGAGATCGAGAAGGGACGGAAGTGACGCCGGGCCGTCCGGCGCGATTCTCCTTGGGGAATCACCCCTGGGCTCGGATAAGGGAGATTTCCGGTTTGACCCCGGGCTCAGCAAGCTCGTGAGTTGGGATTTCGCGGCGAGCTGCCGCGTGCGGCGCTCGCCGCGTTGGACATCCCCGCGCCGGCTCGGATATAACCGGCCGCATGAAAGTCCTCGTGGCCAACCGCGGCGAAATCGCTTGCCGCGTCCTGCGCACGCTGCGCGAGATGGACGTGCCGTCGATCGCCGTCTTCACCGAGCCCGATCGCGACGCGCCGCATGTGTGGCTCGCGGGCGAGGCGGTCGGACTGGGCGAGCCGCGCGCCTATCTCGACATTCCGCGGGTGCTCGAAGCCGTGCGCCGCACGGGCGCGACCCACGTCCACCCGGGCTACGGATTTCTCTCGCAAAGTGCGCCCTTCGCGCGCGCCTGCCGCGATGCCGGGGTCGGCTTCATCGGGCCGTCCCCCGAGGCCATGGTCGCGCTCGGCGACAAACGCGGCGCGCGCGCGACCGCCGAGCGCATCGGCGTTCCGGTGGTGCCCGGCGCCAGCGAGTGCGACTCGGTCGAGGCCGCCCGCGCCGCGGCGGAGCGCGTCGGCTGGCCGATCCTGCTCAACGCCGTGGGCGGCGGCGGCGGCAAGGGCATGCGCCTGGTCCATCGCGCCGAAGACCTGCCCGAGGCCATGGAGGCGGCGCGGCGCGAAGCCGTGGCCGCCTTCGACGACGCGCGCATGCTGGTCGAGAAGTACGTCTTCCCCGTGCGCCACGTCGAAGTCCAAATCCTCGCCGACGGCCGCGACGCGGTCGCCCTCGGCGAGCGCGAGTGCAGCCTGCAGCGCCGCTACCAGAAGGTGATCGAGGAGGCCCCATCGCCCGGGATCGCGGATTCGACCCGGCAGGGCCTGTTCGACTCCGCGGAACGCCTGGCGCGCGCGGTCGGCTACCAGAACGCCGGCACGGTCGAGTTCCTGGTCGGCCCGGACGGATCGCACTACTTCCTCGAAGTCAACGCGCGGCTCCAGGTGGAGCATCCGGTCACCGAGCTGCTCACCGGGATGGACCTCGTGCGCCTGCAGGTGGAGGTCGCGCGGGGCGCGCCGCTGCCGGCGCGGATCGCACCCAGGGGGCACGCGATCGAGGCGCGGCTGAATGCCGAAGACCCGTACGCCGGGTTCCTGCCCCAGGCGGGGAAGGTCCTGATGCTCGAGTGGCCGCAGCGGCCGTGGGGGCGGATCGACAGCGGCATCCGCGCCGGCAGCGAGGTGTCGACGCACTACGACCCGCTGTTGGCCAAGCTGATCGCGTGGGGCCCGGACCGGGACGCCGCGCGCCGGCGGTTGCTGGAGGCGCTGCGCGAAACGACGCTGCTCGGGGTGACGACCAACCAGGGCTTTCTCTCCCAGATCCTCGAGAGCGGGTTCTTCGTCGCAGGCGAGACTTTCACTACGACTCTGGAAAAGCACCAGTGGCCCGACCCGCCGGTGCCGGCGGAAGTGTCGGCGGCAGCGAAGCGCGCGCTTTCGGTGCGCGCGCCTTCGGTGGCTGCGGAAGCGGCGGGCGCAATGGAAGGGGCCGGGTCGGGCGGCGACCGCTTTTCGCCTTGGGCCGGGATGGGTCGGTTCCGGATGGACGCATGAGCTGGATCGTCTTCGAGCACGACGGCAAGCCGCACCGGCTCGCGGTGGTGCGCACCTCGGTCGGCGTGTGGGTCGGCTGGCCCGGGCGGGCGAAGTTCTTCGTCCCGGAGCGCGCCGCGGCGGTGGGCGCCCGCCCCTTGCACGACGAGCTGCGCGCGCCCATGACCGGGCGGGTGCTGAAGGTGAAGGTCGCCGCCGGGGCGTGCGTAAGGGCCAACCAGGTCCTCCTCATCCTCGAAGCGATGAAGATGGAGTACCAGATGCAGGCGCCGTTCGACGGCACGGTCGCGGGCGTGTTCTGCAAGGAAGGGGATCTGGTCGACCTGGGCCAGCCCCTGGTCAAGCTCGCGCCCGCGGACGGCGGCGGGAGCAGGACGTGATCCGCATCGTCGAGGTGGGTCCGCGCGACGGGCTGCAGAACGAGCCGAAGACGATCCCGACCGAAATCAAGGTGGCGTTCGTCGACGCGCTCTCGCGGGCGCGGTTGCCCGAGATCGAGGTGAGCGCGTTCGTCTCGCCGAAGTGGGTGCCGCAGCTCGCCGACGCCGCCGCGGTGTTCGCGCGCATCGCCCGCGTCCCCGGCGTGGTCTATTCGGCGCTCGTGCCCAACCTGCAGGGATTCGAACGGGCGCTCGAGGCCAAGGCCGACCGCGTGGCGGTGTTCACCGCCGCGAGCGAGGGCTTCAACCGGAGGAACATCAACGCCACGATCGAGGAATCGATCGCGCGTTTCGTCCCGGTGATCGAGAGGGCGCGCGCGGCGAAGTTGCCGGTGCGCGGGTACGTGTCGACCGCGTTCTGGTGTCCCTACGAGGGGAAGGTGGCTCCGGCAAGGGTTGCGGAGGTCGTGCGGCGGCTGTTCGACGCGGGGGTGGAGGAGGTGTCGATCGGCGATACGATCGGCAAGGCGGTGCCCGAGGAGGTGCGCGCGCTGCTGGACGTGCTGCTCGCGGGCGGCCCGGCGGCGCGGCTGGCGATGCACTTTCACGACACCTACGGGCATGCGGTGGAGAACGTGATGGAGTCGTGGCGGCGGGGAATCGAGACGTTCGACGCGAGCACGGGGGGGCTCGGGGGCTGCCCGTACGCACCGGGAGCCTCGGGGAACGTGGCCACGGAGGCGGTGGTGAAGGCCCTGGCCGCGGCGGGTGCGAAGGTGGACGTGGACCTCGCGGCGCTCGCCCAAGCGCGGCGGGGGATCGCGGCGGCGCTGGGGCGGGCATTGGCGGAGCCGGTGTGAGGGGTGGGTGCGTCCGGGGGATTGCCTGCGTGGCCTCTGCCGCAATGGGCGCGCAACCGACGAAACTACGGATTCTACGGGTTTTACGGATTGCACGGATTGTCCAACGGCTGGGGGTGGGTGCTTCGGGCAGCACGGATTGGCTGGATGCACGGATCGCCCCACAGCGGAGGGCGGGTTCCCTGGAGATCGTTGCGAGGTCGACGAGGTTGCCGGTGTGTAGGCCGAAGAGCGTCCGGACGGGAATCGCGTGGGCGGTGGGCGAGCCCGCACCGGGAGTGAGGCGGAAGGAATGATCCTGCGCGGCGCGGCTACGGCACTTCTGGCCCTGGCCTTCGGACTCCTGGCGCTCGCGGATGCGCGCCTCGACCGGCTCGAGACGCGAGCCGGGCGGCCCCCGCGGGCACCCGGGGGCCCGGACGGGCCGCACTCCCGGGCCGGGGGG
>ORJL011434576.1_pt1 | contig 15971 bp, 7 predicted proteins | sample 1779941 | NCBI WGS metagenome assembly ORJL01 (sample SAMEA104232317, study PRJEB22302) | groundwater metagenome | biome: forest; feature: aquifer; material: groundwater | place: USA | collected 2011-08-07 | depth 5.8 m | reverse complement strand
GCTTAAAATACTTATCAAATACATCAGCGTAAGACGTTTTACGCAGTTCTCGCATAAATTCAGATAGATAGTCGGTAATAAAGCCATACTCATCTGTGAAAAATTCCGGTCTGTACTTTGGAATTTCCCAACCCGGTATATAGCAATGCATTCTGTCAAAAAAGGCACTATCATAGGCCATCGCTTCAGGAAATGGATCGAATAGATGTGAAGTTTTCAAAAGGACATCCACACTCTGATTGATGTTTCCAACAAACACCATGGAAGCAGAAGCGTTCTTTTCTTCCTTTCCTCTGGAAAAAGAACCGGAAGCCATATAGTCCTTCATGATCTGAATGCCATCTTTATCCTTGAAAGTCATACCTGCAACTTCGTCAAAGGCGACGCAATCCCACATTCCGACAAGTCCGACAGATTTGTTGGACATATTATAAAACAGATTAGCAACAGTCGTCTGACCGCCGGAAACTAAGATACTATTTGGCGATATTTCTTTATAAACATGTGATTTACCTGTACCACGAGGGCCAAGTTCACACAAGTTAAAATTGTTTTCTACCAGGGGTATCATTCTCGCCAGCAGCAGCCATTTAACTCTGTTTGAAAATCTTGAGGCTTCCATCCCCACTGAGCGAAGTAAAATATCTATCCACTCGTCCTTAGCAAAGTTCTCTCTGCCACTTAAAACCTCCGCTAAATCAAGGTTTGGCATCTGAATAGGTGTCAGCTTCTTAATTATAAACGGACATCTTTTCATGTCTGCTTCATCATAGAAATATTCAAGCCCAACGATACACCAAATACCGCCACATAATAGACGTTCAAAATCGGAAGGGTATTTCTCGGAAATGGGAATATTCTTGATGCCAAGGTTGGAAAACTCAGCTTCATAAATGTCATGTTTATAATTTAATTTTACAGAGACTTTATCAATAACCGTATAGCTACCTTGTTCTCTCAGCTTAGATATTATTTTTTGTGCTTCATCAGGACGAACAAAGTTATCGGCAAGAATTTTCTTGACGTTTTGAACCCCTTGTTCTATTGAGGCTTCATCGTTGGTAGCACAATACATGCCAAGCAGGTATTCCAGAACATAGATAGGTACATTCGCACCCTCTTTAATCTTTTTTGTAAGGTCTTTGCGAACGATCTTCCCTGCAAAAAATCGGTTAAGCTTATCATTAAGCTGACTATCCTGCAATTTAGTAACAACAGGTGTTTCTTCTGTAAACTCTTCACTTACAAAATCGTCTGCAAATTCCTCATATGAACTTCTTTCCTCTGAAATGTCTTTAATATCATCATTTTCAATTCTCAATGTTTCATAGTCCATTAAGGTAATCCCCCTTTATACACCGAAACCGTAGTCATCTGAAAAGGCAAGATCTATTGTAAACTCATAGCGCCCATGCTCAACCTCTGTTTTATCGTCCATCATCACAAGATAATATTTCTCGCTCTTGGAATATTTTCTGTTCCTGAACGTAAATTTTTCTTTGAACATCCGCTTTTCAGGCGGAGCATTTTTCTTATCTGCATAGATTAAGTTTTCATTGGAAATCTTTTCGCCAGCGTCATTAATGAAGTAAATTTTCATTACGATTGGCAAAAGAGTGTCACTAACATTTTCACTTTGGATAAAATCGAGGTAAGTAATTAGGTTTGTTACTTTCCGACTAAGTGAAACCAATAAAACTTCAACATATCCGGTTTCTTTTTTATATCTGGCAGTTTTTAGTTTAATAATCGGCACAATAAGCTCCTGTAATGAAGTACCTCCATGAACATAGTTCTGACCGCCACCGCTCACTTTGAAGATGTCTGCCCCACGAGGAACGGTAGTGCAGATTCCTTCATTTTCAGGACTAAGATAATTAAGTGAAAAGTTCAAGGCACCATCCAACGCGATTTCTTCACTTGAGATAATAAATCGCTTGTTCTGATAGGAGTTCTTATATTTAGGTAAATTGACCTTGTCACTTTCGTCAATTTTGTCCCGTTTGTAAATAAATCCATGGTCTGCTGTAATCAGATAATTGGTAATCGACTTATCCACGGTCAGCTTTTTCACAAGCTTTTTGATCTCCTCAAAAGTTTCCTCACAAGCTGCAAAGACTTCATTCTCAGTCGATGGATTATCCCCACGAGCATCAATCTGGTTATGATAGATGTAAATAAGCTCTTTCCCAGTCAGAAGCTTTCTTACATCTTCCCTGCCCAGAGAAATAAGCTCGCTATAAAGACACGCAACTGTTGCAGGGTTATGTCTTTCCAGAATTTTCTGGCGTTGTTCGGTCGATGCAGAGGGCTGACCATCTACTAATACATCATAGTTTTCGGTAAAGGATATTTGTTTATGGGGCAATAGTGCAGCCATACCCAGCCTTGTATAGGATGGCACGCAGGAAATCATATAATCTATTTCTGAGGTGTACTTTACACTGTCATTAAATATTGTGTTAAGCTCTGCTGCACACTCAAACCTAAGTGCGTCAGAGATAATGACAACCGTACATTCCCTTTTTGCTGCTGGGGCAACAAACATGCGGTAAAAATCAGATTGCTTAGTATGAGGGATTTCAGAGATAGCTTTATAATTCTCAAGCTTGTCCCCCCAAGCAATAGACAGTTTGGAGAGGAAAGCATTCGTATAGAGATTTTCTATCATTTGTCGCAGCTCAAGGAAGCTGCTGTTATTTTCTAGTTTATCAAAGTAGTAGTAAAACTTTCTGTAATGGGTATCGATCAGGTGTAAACTCTTCACATACTTCTCAACCATGTTTTCACCGGCTTTTGGTAATTCGAGCAAGTTAATAAGTTTAAGAGCCGCCTCAATCGTTTTATATTCATTCATAAAGATCAATTTATAATATTTCTTCAATCTATCTTCCACAATACTTGATAAATAAGGAATCAATCCTTGTTCCTTTACGCCCTCATTCTTTAGCCCTTCGATAAGTTTGCCAAGAATAAGCTCATCAAACACCGGGAAGGTATCACATTTAATAAAGCTTTTCACCTCATATTTGCTTAGATAGTCTTTGGCCTTAATTTTAAGACTTATCTTTTCTGACAGAGCGATATATTGTTCTTTGTAGAGCATATTATTCATAAAGTTGCTCACAAAAACTGCAACATCATTCTTTTTAGACGATACAAAATAAGCCCAAGCCTTTGGTAACTCGTCATTAAAGCTGTGAGCAGTATAAGTAATAAGCAAGGTGATTACAAGTTTTTCGAGTGTAGGGTTTTCCTCACTATACCCGTAATACGTTTGACACAACTGCCAGAACACAGGGAGAATACCCATCTTATCAAAGATAGCGAGATATTTATTGTTTTCAAAGTCTTCGCTGATCATTAAAGCTCGCAGAACTTCATCGAAATTCGGAGTTTTGATCCCACACAAAACACTAAGTACACTAATCTCAATTATTTCCGCGTTATAGTTCTCGATGCCTAGGGCTGCAAAAGGGTCTAGGTACTTGTTATATTTAAAAAACTTAGGATAGTTGTTTAAGCATTCCTTAAATCTGTCAGGAATGTTCAAATCAAGCATTATTAAAGAGATTTTATCTGCATAAAAAAGCTTGGAGTAATATACCGTGTCAGCAAGGTGATTAGCTCTGTCGGCAGGCTTAGAAAAAGGCGCATAAACTAGATAGTTCGTAGTCTTGTCCACGATCTCAAAGAAATATTTAGTATAGAACCAGTTGTCAGGCATCAGCTTATACACCTGAGCATTCTCAAGTGTTATTGAAGCAATTTCGTCTGCAAATTCGGCATTATCATCATACCAAAACACAAGTTTTCGGTCAGTTCCTTGGAATTCACTATTCAGTTTCTCTTGAATGCTTTTTAGATCCACTTTATCTCCACTCCGCTTAAATGATATGCCGCTATTTTGATAATTCGTCATACTCCCTGACAGGGTAGGGCACCATGCTGGTAATTATGTTTAATGTGCAATTAATAACATTTGACATTAAATAATAGAACTTCGTCTTAAAGGATTTCCATTAGCATCAAAGCAATCTTTTGCAGTACCCATAAAAACCTCAATAATTAAATTCTTAATTTCTACTTCATTCCTGAAGACTGTCATCCAAACCGAGAAGAAACCCGAACTAACGGCGCAGCGTCTAATGTTATTGATGCTTAAATCCTTATATTCTGTTTCTTTCAGTATAACCCAATCATGAAGTGATTCTTTGGCAATGCCCAATGTTTCTAATCGATGTTTCCATCGTCTGTCTTTATCCTTCGGGTTTGATGGTATATTATCCAAGACAATAATATCAAACAGTTTTTTTGCTTTATCATATATATTCTGATCAAGTGTTGATAGATAGGTGTCGTTCAAAACTGGCATTCCATTTTCGTAATTATATGCCAAAAAGGTGTTATTTTTATCTGGCCAAATGCAAAGATTAGCATGTCCTACTTTAATTTGTTCAAGCTTTCTACTATTGCAATACACACAGGCTAGTAAGAGATTATCCCAATTTGTTAAAGCACCCCCACTGTTTTTAGATTCTTTATGTTCAACATGTGGGGTATGTCTTAAAGGTAACTCACAATAAGAGCAATATATTCCTATTCTATTCTCCAGATAGGGCAGGGCATCTGCATAATCCTTGATGCTGGTATATGGCGAAGTTCCTTTATCTACCGGCCTCATTTCTCCGCCTCCAACTCAGCCTTTTTAGCAAAATATTTCTGTTCGACAAATGCAAAATAGGCAACATTGTCACCATATTTTGAAGATAACAAATCCAATTTAACTTTTAATGTTTCCAAATCCATTTCAGTTGCAGCATTATTAAGCGCTGCAAAATATTTAGATGCTGCTTCATACATTGCTTGTTTGTGTTTGCTGTATTGGGGGATTTCTACTCCCATAACATCTTCGGCAATATCTTCTATGCTCTCTCCTGAATATTCAACCTCGATACTTTTATCTAATGAAATAAGCTCACCATCTTCTAATGATTGAATAATAAAAGGTGAATGTGTCGTGGCTATAAACTGAACACTCGGAAATATATTTTTCAAATCATTGACCACTACCCGCTGCCATTTAGGATGCAGATGTAAATCTAGTTCATCAATCAAAATAACACCTGTTGTTTCAGTAATAGCACGTTCTTTGAGTTGCGGATTTAATATTGCCATTTTATAGGCTATGTCAGCAATTAAGCTTATCATACAACGATATCCGTCACTTAACTGTGAATAATGCAATTTAACACTTTCATTGTGAATAACAATAATCTCGGCTGATTTAATATCATAATCAATTTTTATACTAGGAACTATATTCTCTAAACACTTTCTCAGGGCTTCCATAATAGCGTAATACTCAGCACTGTCATTAGGATTCTTATTAGCTCTGTGCGCTAAGGTATCAATGTATTTCATTACCTTATCAATAGATTGTTCAAAGCTCAAAGCTCTCGAATAGCCTTTGATGCGAATTGTTTCTTTTTGGTATTTATTGCTTTTATGTATTGGTTCAGACCAGAGTCTTGCCGCACTGTAATAGGCTACTATAGGCAATATAATATCTGTATCAGCAGCTTTATATATTTTATTATTGATTTCTTGCGTAACCCTTCTAACCTCACTCAAACCGCCATATGTTGTATGACCATCAACCTTATCTACGCTTCTACGCCACTCAAGTACACTATCATTAAATTCCGCTGTACATTTAACCTCTACAGGTGTTTGGGGCAATAATGCCGTGGAAACTTTTGCCGAGATATTCCTTATGTCTTTTTTACATACATTTCTCTTATCTTTTCCTTCAAGCCCATCAAAGCCAAATAACCAGCCACCTAAGGCAACACTTAACCCTTCCAAAACAGCAGTTTTTCCACTACCATTTTCCCCTGCTAACACCGAGAAACGATTATCAAATCGAAAGGTTTTTTCGTCAAATCCTCTAAAATTCTTAAGAAAAAGCTCTTTAATAAACATTGCTGGCACCTCCCCAATCGTTAAATACTAATTTCACAATAATAGCATATCCTAAATCTTCCCCAGTAAATCAATCTTACTCACCTTTTTCCCCTCACTGCTAACCTCTACACTTTGGAATTTCGCATAGTTTACAGTTACACCGTCATCAAGGTCTATGGGGATACGCTGGGCTGCTATGTGTCCAATTGCCGCATCGTAAACTTTTGTTTCAGCGAGCTGTTTAACGAGCTTTGTCTTATCCTTCACTGCTTTTGCCTTTTGTGATGGATTTGCTGCACTATCTATGACCATATCCGCTCTTGAAATAGCACTTTCTATGGCTTTTTGTGTCTTGTGCAGATAATCAGCCCTGACCCTGGCAACAGTATCTTGATTGTATCTGTGCATATAGATAAGAGCCTTGAAGCCATTTTCTTTGCCACTGTCAAATAGCCAGTAGATAGGTTTTTTATGATATGTTTTAACGTGGTTCTTATAGAAATCCTTTAAAAAGTATTGACGAATAACTTCTTTTGAAGTGTTTCCTTTATTGCCGATAGCATTTGCTATAAAGTCGAGGTTTTCTTCTAGTGTGTCTGCACCATATGTTACTTTTACAAACTCGACAAATCTCGCTACTATATCATCATTAAAATATTCCTCGTCAGTTATAGAAACAATATTGTCCGCGTCCGGAATAAAGGTCTTATATTTATTTCCATCCCAGTCCCCACCAGCATAAGCAAGTCCATCGACATCAAGGCTGTACCGACCAAACAAACAGCCTACAGCATAGGAAATAAAACTGCTTACATCACGATCCAAGTCTGCTTTTCGAATAATGATGTCTTTTTCTTCTACATCAGGCGTAAGTTCGTTATGTAAATCATATATTTCAATGAATATCCGATTTATTTCTTCTTCATTTAACTTTAGTTGGTCAACACGATTTTTAGTTAAGCTATTCCAACTTTCAAAACTTTCTTGGATTGTATTCTGAACGTTGTTATTACCTTGTAGCAACAACGGGTGTCTAACGAAATCCCAACTTGTTTCAAAACTATCCCAATCTGTTTTTGAAATCCTTACAGTTTTTTTTGCCTTTTCGATAATATTAGACATTATCTTTTGTGCAGGAATAATGAATGGCAATCTTTTTATATCACCAGTTTGAAATGACAGCGTCGGATTAAGACAGTTCAGCCATCTTTCAGAAACACAACTGTTTAAGTATGATAATGCTGCATAAATACTTATGTCCTTTTCATAGATCATTGGCCCTTTGTTAGTATCAAAAACACAACCATCAATCGTACAGTCTCTAAAGCTCGTCTTTTCTCCTGTTAATCCCGTCCATGTAATACCTTTATTAAAATATCTATCAATTCCTGAAAAAGATGAATTTTTTTGGATCTTAAGGTCTCTTCCATCATCTTCATAATTGACACATAACTCCAAGTTACCATACCATTTTCTGTTTCTACCACCTTTACTGTAAGGGAACCACTTCTTCTTACTTACCTTAGCTTGTTCTGTGCTAAAACAACTATTTGAAAACATAATAAAATTAATTTCAAACCACAGTCGAAGAAATTTCTCGTTATCTCCAGTTTTAAGTCCCAACACTACTGAATAATAAGATCCAAAGTCCATATTATTAACAAAGATTTCGATTTCCTTTTTACTTAACCAATAAACAAAGGGATACCCTGAAATTTTCTTAAAATCCTTCAATTGTAAGCTATCATATCTATGTATAGGATTAAAAAATTGTTGTTCTTTTTGGTATCTTTGAGAGTCATAATAATCAACAAGTCTAATTGCAGTAGGTTTATATGAATCTGCAATATTTTTAGTACATATAAACACTACTGTAGATACAACTTTTCCTATTATATTCTCAAAGGCTTCCATTCCAAGATGTAAAATATTTTCCATAGTATAGTTTTGTAATAGCTGATCTCTGAGTTCTTCAAAGGAACTTAAAAACATCCAAGAATGCATTGTTACTAAAGATGTTTTCCTATTTGGAGTTGTTAAATTCAAACAAACCTCGATAAAAACCGAAAACAAATCGTTCTTTGAATGGTTATAGTTTCTTTCTATATGTGTTTTTAAATTACAACTCATCCCACTGCTACCCATATATGGTGGATTAGTCACAACCACATCGTACTTCCGCGCCATTATTTTCGCTTGTTTCACAAGTGGAACAAGCTGTTCTATTATTAGACTTCTATATTGTATAGCAAAAAGGTCATAAGACCCCTCATTCCTAATCTCTTCAATTCTTCTTTCTATCGCTTCAAAGTCAATTTTCTTAACATCAAGAATAGAACCATATTCTTTAGCATCTTTGAATATTCCGATCAAATACTCAAGATCAGTCTTCAACCTAACTTTTTCAATCTCAGTAACTCCTTGCACAAAATAATCCAACAATTCTTTTAATTCTGAAATAGTCCCATTGCTTTCCTGTATAGCACATAAATTCGGCTTTATACCTTCGTTTAAAATTCGTCTTGAGTAACCCCTTGCCCTCATCATCACCGCGAAATAGGCAAACTGATAGGCTCTGTCATCTATATCAAGACCGTAGAGGTTATTTTCAAGTATAAGTCTCGCAGCCTCACGTTTAGCGTATCCACATGATTTATATATATCCCAAAGCACATCAAAGGCATACACAAGGATATGACCACTTCCCATACAAGGGTCTATCACTTTTATATCTTCTGGTTTAATGTTCTTAGCATCTGCTCTAAGTTCTTCAAGCTGTACCTTAACATCAGTCTCTTGCTCAGCTTCTTCAAGATAATACTTCCAATTTGCTTTTATGTCAGAATCAGGATGACCCTCTATCCACAATCGTCCTAGAGAGTTTTCCACCATATATCGGACAATCCAATCAGGAGTAAAAAGCTGAGTTACAGCAGGGATACGTTCTTTGGTTATCTTTACATTAGCTTTAAGTTTGGCAAAAGTATCATCCTTGAGTTCAGTGTTATAATACTGATACATCCAACCAATAATTTCCACCTGCTCCTTGAAGTCCTCTTCTTCAACACTGTTTATAAGAAGCCTTACAATACTGTCTTCATTGGTAAATGAAATAGAAAGCAGCAATTCGGTAAAGTCTGAAGTCTTCTCAAATAGCTCCGGCAAAATCTCGTTCAATGCATTACACTGCTTTATAAAAAGCATACGAAAAAGCTCATCCAACTTGTTGTCGTGCTTCAACTGCAATATCTCGTCTATCTCAACAGAACTAAATCCTAAATCTACATTTGGGGCTTCTGTCACAATATCTGGTTCAATTTTACCGGCAGTTTCACTCGAAAGAACACGAACACGAGTAGGAAGGTAATCATTAACCTCCATAAAGCGAACAGCTATTATTCGGTTAAACCAGGTATAGGCAACCTCTTCAATCACATTGTCAAAGCCCTTCTCCTTTACCCTTGAAGCAAGGCTCTTACGTTGCTTTAGCTGCTCACCCATGATGGTATATGGATCTGAGGCTCCTATGTTATACATTTCAATTCCATCAGCTTTATGTATAGGCTCAACATTGCCATTCTTTGTAATACCTACAAGACCAGCTCTGTAGGTAATCTCACTTATCAGTTTTTTCCTTGCTTCGATAGCAAAGTTCTTAATAGCTGTTTTGTTCACATTATCTCCGCTCCGTTTCGATTAATTGAGAATGCAGAATTGTGATTCAGTTACAATGATAACTTAATCACAGTGTCTTTCTCAAGCTCACGCATCAGCTTCGTTCTAAGTGTTTTAAGGAAAGCATCAATATCTTCCTCTTTCTCAATCGTCACGGTCTGCCCTGGGATCAATTGTCGTAAGCTCACATTCTTTTGTTTCTTAATTGGTACTGGAGAAGTTATTACCGGAGCACCTTCTCCATTGTCCTGCTCATTTTTCTCATTTTGCCCTTCTTGTTTTTCTTCTAAAAGATTCTTTTCATATTGAGCAATTTCATCCAGACATCGAGTTTTTAATGCATCGCTTTCGTAACGAATATTCTTTACAGCAGCAATTTCATTGGATGTATCCAGCTTATTATTAAGTTCATTAAATAGATTCAAAAACTTATCTTTGAATTTAACCGAATACTCCTCTTTTGAATCTAATGCTTCACTTACCCTTAACTTGTCACTTACCAAATCTTCCTTGATCGGTTTTGCCTCTTTTTCAATAAGGGCAATATGTTTTGTGCCAAATTCATCAAGCAACGAAGGAAGTTTGTGAATTTCTGCATAAGGACTCTGCTTTGAGACAATGGTCTTGATTTTATCCACGACTTCTATAAGGTCTTTATCCACCACATAGGTTTTACTATTGCTGAAAATATCAATATACTTCCATGCCTTGGCGTAAATTCCTTTCTGCTCACCCGTGAAAAAAGCCAGCACAGGACCTAAATCTTCGGCGATCTCCAGAAATTCAGCTTTCTTTCCATCGACAAACTTATAGAACTCCATGGGGTAGGTCGTTCCAGCTACTTGAACTAAAAGGTCTTTGGCCTTTATAAATAAGTCTTTGCCAGGATACCTTGCTTCAAGCTTGTATTCGAAAAGCATTTTTTCAATGTCCGCAAGTTTATTTTGCGCACGTCTCTTAAAGCTGGCGATCAAGGCATCATCTTCATCACTTACAGTAGTAAGACCAAACAGGTCTTTGATTACTTCTTTGACGACCTTAATCTGTCTTTCTGTAGCTTTTTCTCTCTTTTCGATCAGCAGTTTCTCTAGGTATTCCCGTTTGGTGATGTAGCGAACAATCTCGGCTGAGTCAGAACCAACAAGCGAAACAGTTTGACTGTTAATCGTCAACGTGACTTTGCCCTGCTTAAATAGCGTGGCTATTACCCATTGGATATCAAGCTCTATAAAACCATAGGGTGCTTTGTCAAACCGCTCAACCAATGATTTAAGTGAAGTTTTCGTATGTCTGATCGTATTCATCTCAATAAACTGTAACATGTCAGCCAAAGCTAACTTATTCGCAGTTTTTTCTTCACCTGTTGCGAAGGAAATCTGATTTGAGACCCTAAATATCCCCTCAATATCCGATAACGTCGGTGCCGTCTCCATATAGGAAAGCTTGTTGTACCTAGTACCCACCAGTTTCCCTAAAGCCTCGTTTATTCTACTTGCCGGATCTTTAGCACCGATCTTGGCCTTATCACCATTCACATAGATTTCCGCGTTTTTCAGAGCCTCTTCAATAAATATTTTAATCCGTTCTTTTTTCTCGATCAGTTCGTCCTGTTTGGCCCTTTTGATACTATCAAAGCTCTTGGGAAGTCCACTACTTTGTTTGGTCAAAAACTTATTGATCTTTAAGCTTTCCGTGATCTCGTCCAGAAAAGTTGTGTCTGCTGGTAGCTTAATAATAATATTATTTTCCTGTGAGGACAACATTCTGAGCGTCGCATCAGGGTATTCCTGTTCATGGTAGGGGGTTATAAGCTTTATTCCAAGATCATTAAATTGATTATTCTTAAAAAACTGATCGTCCACGAGTTGATTAAAGGCAAAGTTATAGCGCGTACTAAAACTAAATTTCTTATACGTGAAAATCTCCTCAAAAATTACAGTGGATGCTTCTTTGATTATTTCACTCATCTCAACATTTTCCTGAGCAATTGATCGGTTGATATCCTGTTCTTCGTTGGTCAGGAATATGTAGATTTCGCCATTCTTTTGTACCAGGGTTTGCTTGATTAAACGTCTTAACGAATCCTCAACCTGCTTTTTAAGAGCAAGACGGTCATCATCAATATTCCCTACCAGCAAGGTTGTCAGGTTGTCCACATTGGTTTTGATTTCTTTAACATACTTGATCATAAACAATACCTTTAGAAGTTCCACATCAAAGGGATTTAAGTATTGATTTTCGCCTGCTTTGGTTATTACTGCGCTATGAGTATGGTCAATAAATTTGTGCAAAGCATTATAGAAAATGTTAAAAGGCACTAATACCCCTTCGGTTTGCTGCATCAAAGCGACCGCAGACTCTTTAAAAAGGGCAATCATTGAACGTTCACCTTCGGAAAGATGTTTCCCCGATGCTCCATGCTCTCTTATTGCCGTAAGGACTTGTCCCAGCAAATTAAACTGATAAGGAGTAAATGGATAAACCGCAGCGAAATCCTCTCTGTCAGCATACATTTTTTTCTCAGCAGTATCTGCCGTAAAGTTAATCAGGTTTTTAAGGATGGCTTCCTTCTGGTCATATAATAGACGCAAGGTCTCATTCGCTATTTCATTCTTGGCAAGTATTCTTTTTCTGATAACTTCATCTACATTGGCACTGGAAAGTGAAAGTCTGGTGTCAAAGCGACCTTGAATCTTGGAAAAGTCATTACCTTTAACCTTTGTTACTGCGTCGATGTCTTGTTGGCTGGTTACGATGATCCAAGCCTTACCACCACACATTGTTCCTAGATCCTCGGTAACTGTCTGAAGGTTTAGCATGAGTTTTGAATCATCCCCGATGTACTGGCCAATTTCGTCAACCAGGAACACCACATGATGGTTCTTGCCTTTCTTTTCGCAATACTTCCTGACCAAGTCGGCCAACTTTTCTATGCTTATGTTATAAGTTTCATTGGAATTTTCGCACCAAACCCTCGCAGACTCTTCACTCATCACGCCCATTTGGGCTAAGACCTTAATTAGATCATCTTGGATAAAGTAAAAGTCTTCTCTAGTGGTGTTCCAGTCATTGCCAGTAACTTCTTGAAATTCTGCTTTGAACGCAGCATATAAACCCTCCTCAGATAGTTTTCTTTCAAGGTCTGCAAGGAACGGCATTGCTCCACAAAAGCCCTGCATTTCATTAAAGACCTTCAAAAATACTTCTACTATAGCACCTTTATTGGACTTGGAATCGGCAGCGCTTTTAGAATCAATGTTAAATAGAATCACATCGGTGGAGGTATTTCCTGCTAGGTTAATATCTGCAATTACCATATTATCGACGATTCTTTTTCCGTCAGTAAAAAATTCAATGGCCTTTTTACCATCTACCTCTTTATTTGCCAGCAAATATGAGAGTATTTTCAAGAAATGTGATTTACCACTCCCGAAGAAGCCGGAAATCCATACTCCCATTTTGTCTGTATGACCATTGATACCTTTCTTATAACTCTCAAAAAACTCACGAAAATGCTTGGACAACTCCTTGGTCACTACATATTCATCAAGCTCCTGAAAGATATTTGCTCCGTCATCTTGACCAACTTTAATAACACCTTTAATATCTCGATTTATCGGTTTTGCAAACATATCACCTATACGCATAAGCTCACTCCGTTCAATTTAATACAAAATGCAGAATTGATTCTGGTGCAGAAACCCCATTGTTGCAAGTCCAGCAAAATTGCCCGTTCGCAAACGCTACATTTGCTATTCACTTGACGCTAAAACTACACTCCAAAACCCAAAAGTATGTCTGCAAGTGAACCATTGTCGTGCTTAACGTTTTAACCTCTACGTTCATTGACGCAAATTCGCTAAATGCTCTCTCCGCAATCATTGCTTGATCTTTCTGCAGTGGAGTCAGAATTGAGAATTACCTAAACTAATTTAAACGCCCTGTAGTAGTTATCGTCGATTACTTTTCCAAACAAATTCAAATCTTGTCCGGAGTATTCTCCGGGAAAAAACATCACAACCGGCACGGTATCAAGCACTTGATGAAGATTGTTCAAGACATTGTGAGAGCGCACAATCGGATAGCATTTTCCAACTCCAGTAATAAACACTATTGAGTTTTTGGGGGTGTTCTCCATTATATGGGTTACGAGTAGGTTGCTTTTCCCCGTTAATCTAAGCACTTTCATAATCGCCTGAAAGGCATACTCTATACCTTTGCTTTTTTCAAACTCAAAGCATTTTTCCAAGTAACCACGTTCCTGTAGAATGCTGATAATTAGATCGTACAAATCAAATTCCACAATTTTGAACTCTAGGTTTGATTTATTAATTTTATTAATCAAGTACACAAGATGATTTCTAACATGTAGTTCATCTTTAGCAGGGTAATCAAAAATATAATATCCGACTTCATTGCCCAGTCCTTTGTTTTCTCTAAACGCTTTATCAATAATTTTTTCTTCGATCTTGTTTAATTTTGCTTCAAGTGTATTCATCTTAATCCCCCCCAACGACAGCATAGAGGTACGCTGACATATCCTTATCACGTATATACTGGCAGATTCTATAATCCAAATTTACAGGTATGATTTTTCTATCCTGTGAGCTGCCCTCCAGGAGTCCTACTTCAAACAAAATCCTCGTGTAGCTGCTTTTCATCTTTTTAATTGTATAATCAGTCCATTTTGACATAGCGTCGCTCTGGGTACTTTTATAATGAAAGAAAACATTGATGTCCCGGTCTTTCAACGAATAGTCTCCCAAGAGGAGCTTTTCTCTGAATACCTCATACATGAATTCAAAGAATAACCGGTCAGTTTTCATTATGGCGAACATGACCAATACTTTGGATGTCAAAACATCTACTGTCGTTATTTTCTCAATCAGAAACATGTCCAAGCTATTTAACCTTCTGTAAATACTGTTAAACATATGGTCAGCTCTACTTTGAGAGGGAGCCTGATACAAGTTTTCATCGACAATAATTTTTCTAATGGCTTTTTTATCTAAACCTTCAAGCATATATCTTGCTGTCTTTTTCGATTCTATGTACCAAAAAGGCCTTGAAGTAAGACCTGCACTATATTCCTTAAGCATACATGCTCCTCAATCATTTTGTCATTTACACTTTTTGTCTTTCCAAAGCATCTATAATATTCTTTAGTCTTTTTAGTAGATTTAGAAATACCTTATCTTTTGCTCGAAATACAAATAGGGCTCACCCGTGAGATTTTCAAAGTACTGTGGTTCCACTGCATCACTTCCAAATTCAGCTTTAACTAATATTGTTGTCAAACAACCTATTCTTTAACCGCAAACACGGCGAACACGGCAAACGCGGAGACATGTACCCCCTGCGCTAGAGGCCTCCCTTTATTCTGTGTTCATGCATGGATCAACGCCATTCCTTTCGTGGTATGGTCAAACTTCTGCCCTTACGGTATTTCTACACTTTTCCAGATTAACCTGCTTGCTTTGGTTAATTAATCCGAACTTCTCTTGCCTTGGGGAAGCATTAGGAGTTGCCCTCGGTGTTAGTCTTTGGATTCTGGTTGAATTTTGCTAATGACACGGAATATAAGTAAGAGGCCCGGTCTAGTAAACCGGCGCCTCAATCCTGATTTGCCTTTGGTAAACTGTTAGTATACCTCTGAATCCCCGCTATAGAGTACTTTCTCTCTGAGTAGGGATTACTTAAAATCACAAGCCGTTCATTTCGGCATAATTGGGGCTACGACATTTTAGACGTTACAAAAGGGGGTGATATCCCATTAGAGAGCAGATTCCTTCTGAGCACAAAACCAAGCTGGGCGACTTTCGGATGCTTTTCCACCACGGGGAGTATACATGAACTTATACCCCTTCTGCCGTAATACCTTTATCATCGGTTCCAGTTCTGGTCCCCCTATGACCCAGAGTGCCCCACCTTTATCACGTTTGTCCACTATTTCTAAACCGAGACTCTTTATAAATTCCAAGATGTTAAACTTGGTGTTTAAGGATGCTATTTTACGCCATTCACGCTCAAGTCGCTTCAAATTAAATACTTTAGTGCTGTCGTCTTGAACGTTTGCCACTTTTTCAGCATCATTTACGGAGATTTCCTGCTTCTCTTTTACTTTAAAGCTTGCATCTTCAATCGAAGCTTGTATATTAAACTCAATACTTTCTTGATTACTTCCTATAAGCGACGCTTGATGCGAAACAGATGCTTCTATGCTATTGTCGTCAATCAAACTGGCAAGGTTTTCCGAATTAAGCCCCTTTTCCACCTGAGTGAACCCTTCCACCCGTTCTTTCTTGTCATCCTCGTTCTGTTCTGCTTTT
>ORJL011295219.1_pt1 | contig 15978 bp, 16 predicted proteins | sample 1779941 | NCBI WGS metagenome assembly ORJL01 (sample SAMEA104232317, study PRJEB22302) | groundwater metagenome | biome: forest; feature: aquifer; material: groundwater | place: USA | collected 2011-08-07 | depth 5.8 m | reverse complement strand
GCCTTTGCGGGTGAAGGAGTTATCATTGTTTTCTGAGCATCCGCTCCGCATTTCTATATGCTCCGAGGATGGCAAAATCAAAACGGCGGCACCTTTCAACAGACGAGTAGGAGATCCTGGATCACTTGCAGGTTCGGTTGTTGACCTCGCCTGATTTTGGGGCTGCGTAGTTTTGGGGCCAACTTCCCAAAGGGTAACGCGCGGCGCAAGCTCCGTCGGAGCGCCATGTCTATAGCCACGAAGTTATCGAACGCCGGCAAGGCTCGGTTAGGAGCGGCAGGGTTCTGCGCCGGGCTGGGCAGGCTGGCGGGAGCATGCCTCCGGATGAACTCGGGGCTGTTGGCCAGGTCCTCTGCGGGCAAAATGAAAGGACGCGTCCTAGACAGGCTATTGCGAGTGATTTTGGTGCTGGCAGTGAGGACTATTACGAATTAGACTCCAGCCATGAAAGCACTGCCTGTCTTGTCCCTTGCCCTGCTTGTCCTCGCCTTATCGTCGCACTCCTTCGCGCAGACTCAATCTGCAAAAGAGTTCCTGCCGCCGCTGCCAGCGGGCAAGGAGTGGAAGCTCATCTGGAACGACGAGTTCGACGGCGCCAAGCTGGACGAGACGAAGTGGAACCGGCTGGGAGACTGGAAGCGCCGCAACGGATTCTGGGTCAAGGAAGATGCCTACCTGAGCGGCAAGGGTACCCTGCTGCTCCGCACCAAGAAGGACGGCGACCGCTACACCTGCGGAGCCGTGAACACCTCGGGCAAGTTCGAGCACGCCTTCGGCTATTACGTGGCGCGCTGCAAGATGCCCAAACAGCCCGGCCACTGGCCTGCGTTTTGGATGATGTGCTCCGGAGTGGGCAAGGTCGGGAATGAGGGACGGGATGGAACCGAAATCGACATCGTGGAAATCCCGTGGCGTGACGGTAAAGTCACTTTCAACCTCCACTGGGATGGCTACGAGAAGGATCATAAGAGCGCCGGAACTAACACCACCATCGCAGCCTTAACTGAAGGTTTCCACGATTACGCGCTGCTGTGGACCCCTGAGGAATACGTTGTCTATATCGATGGCAAGGAGGTCTGGCGCACCAAAGCCGGCGGGGTATCGCAAGTGCCGGAGTATCTCAAGCTCACGGAGGAAATCGGCGAGTGGGGCGGCGCAATCGCCAAGGCCCAACTGCCCGACTACTTCGAGGTTGATTACGTCCGGGTGTACGAGATGAGCAAGTGAGGCGGAGGCTGAGGGCTGAAGGGGGCAGTCCGTCGATGATCTCCGCCAGCGCGGCTGTCGTTTGACGCCAGGCCGGTTTTGTGGCATCTTGTTAAGTAGATGGAAGATTAACCATTAGATATCATGAAACCAATTTTGGAGCCAAAGCGTTTTTTCACGCGATCTTTCGCTCTTTCTGTGGTGCTGATAGTTACCGTCTGAGTTTCCCCCAGGTAGAAGGGCATCCAGGTTATTAGGGTAAAGGTGCCGATCGGCGGATCCAACCGCCGAGCCGCGTGGGTTGCTCTGTGGTACCGGCAATCGGGTAAGCCATTCCGAGAAACGCACTGCGGATAGGCACCGTTCCATCCCCGTGGCTCAAGATCGGGCGCTCGCGGGCGATGCGGATGCCAAACCGCTGCTCGTACTCCAGATGCAGCTTGATCAAAGTACTCCGGGAACCTTGATCCCCCGCAATGATGTAGTTCTGGACACCAGACCGCCCATCGAGTGGCCGATCAAGATGACTTTGTCTTTCTTGGTCCTCTCCAAGACGCGACAGCGAGGAGACGACCGCCATGGGCGACACCATGAGTTCGGACGCGCCTCAGAGGTTGGTCGAGCGGCATTTTCGAAGCCCACGCGGATGTCGTTCTCCTGGCTGTGGCGAGCCTTTTTGGTGGCGAAACCCGGAGAGATGAAGGCCAGCAGGCGAAATACTTGGCCTCGCTCTGAACGAGCCGCTCCCGTAAGGTTTTACCGCCGACAGCGATGCCTGCTGAACAAAGCCAACCGCCCGCACACGTCGCCAGTGTCCCACAGGAGGTCACTGGTCAACCCCGCCGCGTAGTCGTGGGCGGCGTGACGTGGCGCGATACCTTCGCCGCGCTGAGGCATCGCAATTTCCGCTTGTTCTTCGTCGGTCAGCTCGTGTCGCTCATCGGTTCCTGGATTCAGAGCACCGCGCAAGGATGGCTGGTGTATCAGTTGACCGGCTCGAAGGTGCTGCTGGGCACAGTGGCCGCAGTCGGGTCGTTGCCCATGTTGCTGCTCTCGATCTGGGGCGGCTCGGTGGCGGACCGGCATCCCAAGCGTACCGTAGTGTTTTTGACCCAGACCGGGATGATGCTGCTGGCGTTTGTGTTCGCCACGTTGGTGTGGAGCGGGCGGATCCAACCTTGGCACATCCTCGTGCTCTCGGCCTTGGGCGGCGTGGCGATGGCCTTCGACATGCCGGCCCGGCAAGCTTTCACGGTGGAGATGACCAGCCGCAAAGACCTGATGAACGCGGTGTCGCTCAACAGTTCCATCGTCAACGGCGCACGGGTTATTGGCCCCGCGGTGGCGGGCTTCCTCATTGCGCACGTCGGCATGGCGATATGCTTCTTTCTGAACGGCCTGAGCTACTTCGCGGTCCTCGGCGGATTGCTCCTGATGCGTCTGCCCAGGTTTGTTCCCCCGGCGGAGCCGGCCTCGGCCAGGCGGCATGTGCTCGAAGGCTTTGTCTATGTGATGGGCCATCGACGTCTTCGAATGCTGCTTCTGCTCTTCGGCGTGGTGGGGATCTTCGGCTGGTCATACTCGGTCCTGCTGCCCGCGTACGCGATGGACATTCTGCACGTGGGAGAACGGGGCTATGGCGCCCTGCTCAGCGCTAACGGCCTCGGTGCGCTCCTGGGTGCGCTTACGGTGGCTACGTACGCGAACCGGTTGCGGCCACGTCGGTTGATTCTCGGCGGGCTATGGCTGTTCTCCGCCATGCTGCTGTTGCTGGCGGTGGTACGGTGGTTTCCGCTGGTGCTGGTGTGCATGGCTTTGGGCGGGTGGGGAATGCTGCTCTACTTCTCGACCACGAATACCCTTCTACAGATCAGCGTGTCCGATGCGATGCGAGGGCGCGTGATGGGCATCTGGGCGCTGCTGTTTGGCGGCATGATGCCCCTCGGAGGACTCGAATCGGGTCTGTTGTCGCATGCGGTTGGTGTGCCCTGGACCGTCGCGGTTGGGGCGCTGGTGTGCGCTGGGGCCGGCCTGGTCACGTGGTGGGCGGCGCGCCACGACGACGAGGGCGGATCGGAAGCTGCAACCTGAGTGCCCGAGCTTGAGTGCGTCGATCGTTTTTGAGAATCGCTGAAAAACCGCCCAGGTGCTCGACACAGCCTGGGCCCACGGGCAATCTAACGCAAACGCGCAAAACGATGAACGATGCCGCGACCCAGCACCTGTCCACTGTCGATCCGATGCTTGGCGAACTGATCGCCAAGGTTGGTCCTTGTGGGTTGAAACCAGACCACGCCCGTTCGCCCTTCCAGGCGCTTGTTCAAGCGGTCGCCCACCAGCAACTGCACGGTAAGGCTGCCAGCACGATTTTATCCCGGTTCATCGCGCTGTTTCCGCACGGGAAATTTCCTTCAGCGCAGGAAGTCTTTGACGTGGATGTGGCGAGAATTACCGGCGTAGGATTTTCGCGGGCCAAGGCCAGTTATGTGAAAGAAATCGCCCGGATGACGATGGAAGGGGTGGTGCCCGGCAAAGGTCAGATCAAGCGCATGTCTGATGATGAGATCATTGATCGGCTCACTCGGATCAAGGGCGTCGGGCGGTGGACGGTCGAGATGCTCTTGATCTTCAGCCTGGGCAGGCCCGATGTGCTGCCGGTGGACGATTTCGGCATTCGCAAGGGATTCGGCGTCGCGTTCAGGAAACGAAAAATGCCGGCGCCGGAGCAGGTCTTGAAGCACGGGGAGCGTTGGAAACCATACCGCTCCATTGCATCGTGGTACTTGTGGCGGGCGGCCGATATGGCGACCTGAGGATGAACTGGGGGTTCTGGGCGGATCGGCCCGCTTCGGTGGCAATTTGCCGATTCGTCCCCCAACCTTGACTGGCTTAAGGCTTTGACCCAGGGTTTAAGGCTTGTCGTGCTCCTGTTCGTCGGTTTCTTCCGAAATGAGTTGCTCCAACTGCTTGGTATCCGGAAGCTCTTTGGCGAGCGACTGGGGCAAGCGCTTCACCATCCGATACGTCGCCACGCCAATCGGTTTTCGTGAATCGCGCAGCGCGTATTCCACCAAGGCCCGATCTTTCGAGCGGCAGAGGATGATGCCGATGGAAGGATTCTCTTCCTTGAGCCGAACCAAGTCGTCCAGCGCGGCCAGATAAAACTGCATCTTCCCGACAAACTCCGGTTTAAACTCGCCCACCTTAAGGTCGATCGCCACAAGGCATTTCAAGGCGCGGTGAAACAGTAGGAGGTCAATAAAATACTCCTTGCTGCCAACCTCCAATCGAAACTGGCTGCCCAAGAAAGCGAACCGCCCTCCCATCTCGCGCAGGAACCGTTCGATCCGTGCCAGAAGCGCCCGTTCCAGCTCGCGCTCGCTGTGTTCGTCCCCCAATTCCAGGAAGTCGAAAGTGTATTCATCTTTTACCGCCAGCTTGGCCTGATCGCGGTATTTGGCGGGCACTGCCCGGTCGAAATTGGTCTGGTTCAGCCGGGTTTTCTCGAAAGTCTGGTTCTCGATCTGCATGGCCAGCACATTTTTCGTCCACCCGAACTTCCGCGCCATCTCGATGTAGAATTGGCGTTCATCCGGGGCCTTACAGCGCGCCATGATGATGAGGTGCTTCGTCCAACTGATTTCTCCAACCAGTGGTTGGAGTTTTGCCTGGCCGCTGTATTCCAGAAAAAGCTGGCGCATATACCAGAGATTCTGCACCGAAAATCCCTGCATCCCCGGGAACTCTCTCTGCAAATCCACCGCCAGGGTTTCCACCACCGCCTTGCCCCAGGAAGCACCCTTCTGTCGCTCCACAATCATGCGCCCAATATCCCAATAAAGGCCGATCAGCTCCTTGTTGACGGCCTTGAGGGCTTCGTATTGCGCCGACCGAATCCGGCGCTTGATGTCATCGAGGAGCCCGGGGTAGTCGCCGGGCAGTCTTCCCATCGCCTTGGGCTGATGTGCGGGCTTGTCGGGTTTGTTGTTCATGGCCATGCGTCAAGAGAGGGGGCCGGGGTTGTTCGCGGTTGGCCTGCGACTCGTGCAAACACCCGGCCAACCGGGCCGTGCGCTTTTCCATCAGCCAGACCTTCTTCGACCATGTCACCCGGCACGTTATCTCCGATCATCTCATAGGAAGCCATTTGCTTCAGATTCTACATTTGGGAGCACGCCAGCGTTTCTTGCGATGCGCCGACTTGCTTCAGGGCATATCCTATCGGGCGAAGGCAGGGACAGGCAAGGCATGTTCACACAAGATGGGGGCACGGGCCAAGGCCAGTTACGTGAAAGAAATCGCCCGGATGGCGCTGGAAGGGGTGGTGCCGGGCAAAGGCCAGATCAAGCGAATGTCCGATGATGAGATCATTGAGCGGCTAAGCCAGATCAAGGGCGTCGGGCGCTGGACGGTCGAGATGTTGTTGATCTTCAGCCTCGGCAGGCCCGATGTCCTGCCGGTGGACGATTTCGGCATCCGCAAGGGATTCGGCGTCGCGTTCAGGAAACGAAAAATGCCGGAGCCGGAGCAGGTGTTGAAACATAGGGAGCGTTGGAAGCCATACCGCTCCATTGCATCCTGGTACTTGTGGCGGGCGGCCGATATGGCGGGTGAGAAGGCGTAACCCCGTTGGTGTAGCCCATCTCTTGCCAGATGCCCAGGGTGGCTCGTTCCTCGTCCACCCTCCGCAGTGCTACGGAGGACGGGCGACCCTGGGCCTTGGGGAGCGGATAGCCACGGCCTCGATCAGGCCGGAGGACCCTCCTGAAGGGTTCCGCCTTGCCGGAACCGCGCCGATTCTTCTATGTTGCCATCATCACATGAAAAGCAGCCTGATCTTCGCGACAGAAGTTCTCAGTTTGGCTTCCTACCGCCTGTGGGCGGGACTCTCTCCGGCGCGCATCCGAGGTTCGGAGTCCCGGCTTCAGCCGGATACGCCGCCGTACTGTCGGACGCCTTCAAGCCGCTCAATGTCATCCTGGTTTCTTGCGCCTCACCGCCTGAAGGCGGGAGTCCGAACCTGGGGACTGGCGTCCAAAGGCGTCTGGGGTTGCGCCTTTAGCCGCCTGTTGCCGCAACCTCCGACCAAGATGAGAATTGCTGTCTTCGCGATGCGTGTCGGCGGATTGTCTTGGAGGCTGGCCGCCCAGGACTCGATACCGGCAATCAGCAACCTGGGCAATGCGGAATACCCGAGAATCACGTCCGATCTCCGGGTCACTTTTCGACTGAAGGCGCCCAATGCGCAGAAAGTCCAATTGCGAGGGGACAGCGGTCTCATCAAGGACTCACTCGATCTGGCGCGCGGTGACGACGGCATTTGGTCCGTGACCACGCTGCCGGCGGCACCGAGGAGGAGAATTGAGGTGTTACCGCCCCGGGGCGGGCGATGGTAGGGCGCGCTGTCCTCAGCGGGCCGCGGAAGCAGCCGAACGCCAAAGGCGGCGCGGTAGGGACACCGCGCCCTACCCGGGGAAAGGTTGGGCTCGCTGGCTTCAGCGGGCCGCGCGCGGTCGAACGTCCAGAACGGCGCGCTGGGACAGACGCGCCCTACCAAACCGCAGGGTGTTCCAGCCCAGCGCCCAGGCAGTAAGAGCCTGTTCGAAAATGCAGCCAGAACGCCGCGTGAGGGCACGCGGCCTACAGCGGACGGGCGGAGTCTCCATTCCCTGTAGGCCGGGTCCCCTGACCCGGCGAGTTTTCAAATAGGCCCCAAGCTTGGGGAAGTTCATTTGGGTAGTTCCACATCAGCGCGCCGCGAGTTGGGAGTCACGCGGAGCGACTGAAGTTTGCCGTCGCGGTAGGCGCCTTGGATAACCGTTTGCCGTGGCGCGTGGAGTTTGAACTCCACGTTCCACCCTCTGGGCCAGGCGGGCATGAGGAAGATGCGCTGGCCATCGGTTTGCATCAGCATGGCTTGGAGTGTCTTCATCAGCACGCCGCCATGGTCCTGATCGGGCGTCCAGTCGTAGTTCGGCCCCCAGAAAGCGGGAAACCTTTCGCCGGTGTCATGGTTACGGGCGCGCGCGACGATCGATTTGCGCGCGTCATCCTTCAGTCCGAGGTAGGCCATGAAGATGTCGTCCTGGCGCCAGCCGAAATTGCCGCGATCCCAGCGGTGCTCCAAGGCGGTCAGCGCCCAATCCACGTTGGGGCGGTTGAAGGCGAAGAGCCGGAATGGGAACACCGCGTAGAGTTCCGGGTTCTCGACGTTGCTCTTGTTGGCGAAGAGCTCTGCCGGGGCAAGGGCTTTCTTCCCATCGACCTCGCGTAGAGGGATCGGCGGGAGCTTTCCGCGAAGGCGCTGCCACCGTTCACGTTCAGGAGCGAGAACGACTTCAGCCGGCATGGCGAGCAGGCGCTCGGTGAGGGCGATGCAGCCGGCGAGTTCGGGCATGGCGTTGGTGCATCGCCACCAGGTTTCCAGCGCCTGTGACGGGTGCATGACGAGTTTGCCCAGCGCGTTGGTGGGGTATTGTTGCTCGAAGAAGGTCAGGATTTCGCGCGAGAACGGCAACGCCGTTTGCCGGAGGAATTCGCGGTCGAGCGTGTGGTCGTAGTAGTCGAGCATCATCCAGCAGAGTTCGAGGCCGCCGACCCATTCCCACTTGTGCCAGCCGCTTTCCTGGAGCTTGTCCTGGCGCTGCCCGAAGGGCGTCCAGCCGTAGGTCTCGCTGAAGACAGCGCCCCAGAACATGATGCACTCGGGATAATACGCGCCGTCGTGTCCGAGGTAGAGCAGCGTGCGGTATTTGCATAGGGGCAGCAAGTCCTGGGCATACATGCGGAAGAGCGGACGCTGGAGGTCGAAGTCGCCGGAGGCGCAAAGGCTGAGGTAAGGCAGACGCGTGTTTTGCCACCAGTAGCCCGGACCCCAACGGCGAAAGTCGGGGTCTTGTTCCGTTGGACCGGGTGGGACGGTGAAGAGCGAGCCATTGAACTTGATGGGGTACGCTCCGCGCCCCGCGCAAGCGGTGACGAATCGCTGGAGGTGATACATCTGGCTGACATAGGCGGCCTCGTCACCCACCGGCGCGCCCGCGCTGCTGCCGGCGCGCTGGCCATTCACGTAAAGACGACAGTCCCCAGCTTTCGAATCGGCGACGGCGGCGACGTGCGTCCATTGGTCGGCGGGCAGAGCATCATTCTGCAGCAGGATGATCGGACCGCAGATGAAACGCAGGCTGTTGCCTGGGTGGGTGTCGAGGAGAAAGCCGTCGCTGCCGCCGGGGGTGATCTTGTCCACGAGCCGCCCGCCGCCACCGGAGAGCTTCTGGGGTTTCACCCAGGCCTCGATGGTGAAACCAGAGGCGAAGTTCCATGCGGCGGAGTTGGAGAGTGCCCGGGATTTCAGATCCGCGCCGGTGAAGAGCAATCCGAGTTGCGTGCCGACGGTTTGCCCGCGCTCCTGTCGCGCGAGTCGGGCGATCTCCGCGTCCGGCAACGGTTTCGCGAATAGGCTCACGCGGCCCAGTTCGCCGGCAAATGTATTGCCATTGCCCTGGTCCATGCCGAGGCGTACGGGGTGGGCGTTGATAGGAACGATGGTGGCATTGGACGGCTTCGCCTTCGGATCAATCGAGGCGCGAATCCAGCTCCGGTTCCAGAATTCGCTCCACCACGCCTCGTGCGCCGCGCGGCGCGCGGGAAAGGACTCTGCCTCCACGCGGCGGACGGTTCCGTTGATATCCGTTAGCCATTGCTCCGGCGTGGACGGCTGGCGTGTAAGGACGAAGACGCTGAAGCGATGCGAAGTACCGCGCGGCGAGCGCAGGCGCAAATCATCCAGGCGCTCTCCCTTCAACGCAGTGACGACCGCGCCAAATGTGCGGTGCAGCAACGGGTCCGGTTGCTGAAAACCGGTGAGACCCTGCACTTCGGCCAGCAACTGCGGGCCGACGGATTTGATGTTGTGGTGGAACCAACCGATGCGGTCGGGCTGGCCCGTGAGCACGGTGTCTGGCTCGATGACAGTCGGCTCCTGCTTCTGGTTGGCGAGCTTGCGATTGATCAGCACGTCACTGACCTGCAACTCGGCGAGTTCCTGCTGATTCGTCCGCCAGAGTTCAGCGAAGGCGGTGGCCTCGAGAGGCGTGGCGCTGTCGGCCGTGACATGGATGACGGGATGGTTGGCGTCCACCCAGAGGCGAATGGTCGTCTTTGGATTAAGGATTGCCGTGCCTACCGGCAGGCAGGCGGGTTGCGGGTTGCGGATTTCAGACGCGGCGGCATCCCCGGTCGTGATCTCGATGCAACCTTCGCGCAGTTTGAGTTCCTGGCGGAACGCCTTGCTTGTGGCGACGGGATTCGGCTGGAAGTGAACGCGCACCTTGCCGACTTTGAGCAACCGGGCGTTGTCATCCCACGCGTCGGTCTTGCTGATGTAGAAATGCAGATCGCCGTCGCTGGTCATCCAGGCGTTGAGCGCAATGTCACCATTGCCGAGCGGCATCGAGCCATGGTGATTTGTGCCGGGCGAATCCCAGACTACGTTGAACGCGTCCACCGGCTCGGCGGCGAGCGCAACGTTGGGCAACGACGCAAGGAAGAGTGAAAAGAGGAGTTGGTTGAGTCGCATAAGGGGAGTTCGAGTTCTCCAGGTTATTGCGGATGTATGGCTCTTCATTTTGGAGCGGCCATGGGCAATCTCGGTCGCCCCACCGGCTGTAGCGGATAGCCAGAGAGGTTTTTCCCGATCAGACCGGTTTTGACGCGTTTCTTGCTCATAGGGTCGTCGCGAGAGGGATCATGGGGCAACCGACCGACAAAAGCCACTTTTTGCTGCGACACCCAATGCTCCTAACAACCGAGCCGTACCGGATCAGACCGCCCGATCACTCCCTCGCGATCGTCGCGCGGCCACCAGGTCATTCTCAGAATCCTCGTCGCGGAGCGACGCACCGATGGTAGCCGTGGGTTTCAACCCACGGTTCTGCGCACCCACGGTATGCGTCGCGTCGCGACGCCCGAACGCCGCAGCATGCCTACCGCCGGCTCCAAAACCTCGCCGAGGATTACGTGACTCTTAGCGATCAAACCACCCGGATGGGCTCCCAAAGCACCTGACAGCAAACGAAACGCAAAGGCGCCAGGATGCCAAGGCGCAGTCTGCGTGGCGGTCAACCGTCTATGCCGGGCGCTTTCGGGAGGTTTTACGCGAGGAAATCGCCCACACGGTTTCCAGTCCGCAGAACATTGATAACGAGGTTCGGCATCTCCTCGCTGTGTCGAGCGAGTGAGGCCAAGCCGTGCAGCCGAGAATATTTCGAGACATTTGCATCGCCTTGGGCTAATCCGAGGTGAACAGGTAACCAGAAGACTCGGATCGACTATGAAACATGACATGCAAACTCCATCGGTAATCGGAGCCGTGCTGCCGCTTCTAGGAGCGCTCCTCCTGGCGTCCGCCGCGGCGGCACCGGCCGACGACGACAAGACGAACGCGCCAGCAGCAGTCATCGAGTGGAAACACCCGGACTGGAAAGAACCCGACAAGGTGATGGCGTCGGTCAACTGGGATGGTCTTGGGTTGGCGGAGGTGGTCCAAGTTCTACGCAACGAATTCAAGAACGAATTTGATGTGGTGCTGCCTTCGGGCATACCACGCGAGCCTGTGGTGGACCCGACCACCGGGTTGCCTAGTTCCGTCGAAGCAATAGAAACCGGGATGGTCAGCGTCAGACTGCGGCTCCAAAACGTAACCGCCAGCGAGATTTTCAACGCCATGAACCTGCTGTTCCAGGCCGAACAGTCTCCTCCGGCGCGCTGGGAACTCCTAATGAACGGACGCCGGCCCACGGCCGTGCTTCGCCCCCTGCCATCGCCCAAAACTGAGGTTCCGTCGCGCCCCCAGGAGCAAGCCAAGCGGTCGGTTTTTTACGTGGGTAACATCGTCGGCGATGATGCCGGTGCCATGGGATGGGACCAGTTTAGTCAGACGATTCAGGAGGTCTGTCTCCGAGCCTATGAAAGCACGCCGACGCCGAAATTTCAGATTCACCGCAACGCGGCCCTGCTAATTGTTACGGGAAACCAGGAGCAGATTGACTTCGTGAGGAACTTGCTTGAAGCCCTAGAGAAAGGGAAGCCGAAAGCGGCCATCAAGGTCCTTCATCCCGCCGAGCAGCAACGAAAACCGCCCGATGCCAAGGCGCCGTGAGACGAGAGTGAGCGAATGACGGTAGCAAGCACCACCATGGTTGTAGCGGACCTAGAAATGGCCTCGCGCCAAGGGACGGCGAGCCAATCGGTGTCATCGCCGACCGCCGCCGACGCCGAGGCGCGCCGCGTGTCCGCCGCAGTGGCGCAGGGCGACGAATCAGCGTTCGCGGCGCTGTACGACCGTTACCACGGTCGTCTGTATCGGCTGGTGTTGGTGTTGGCTCATGGCGACGAGCTGCTGGCGCGCGAGGTCATCCAGTCCGCGATGTTGACCGCCGCGGCGAAGCTCAAGCCGGTGAAAACCGAGTCGCACTTGTGGAACTGGCTCGCCCGCGTTGCCCGCCAGCATCTCGCCAAGGTCTGGCGGCAACAGCAACGCACGCCCACGCTGGTTGATCTGGCTGAACTCCCGGAGGCCGCCGGGGCGATGGAATCGGATTCCATGCTGGAGCAGCACTTGGACGCGGCATTGCGGGAATTGGAAACCGAGGACCGGCACGTGGTCGAGTGGTTCTATTTCGATGGCCTGAGCCACAAGGACATTGCGGACCGCCTGGATACGACGCCCAAGGCAGTGTCCAGCCGCCTGGAGCGGGCCCGCGTCCGTTTGCGCTCATGGCTGAAACGGAGACTGTCCCATGAATTCTGAGAAACGACATCTCATTTGCGATCTGCTCGAAGAAGACGGCCAAGGCAGGTGCCGGGCAACCACCTTGCAGGCAGGCGGGAGGATTCTTCATCGCCGACGCTGTTGGCGCATGGTCCGGCGTGGGCTGGCATTGAGCGCGGTCCTGTTCGTCGCTGCGTTTGGGGTCCAGCGATTCGTCGGGCCGAAGCCTGCTGGTTCCGCGACAAGTTCGCCGACTCCTCCGCTGGCCTCCTCCGGCTCTCAGGTCGGTTCCCTCACGGACGATGAGTTGCTTGCCCTCTTTCCAAACACGCCCGTCGGTTTGGCCACGTTGAGCAACGGCAAGAAACGCCTGATCTTTCCCCGACCGGGGGACGAGGCGCGTTTTATCACGCGTCTGTAAGGACGGCATAGAGGCGAAAGGCGCGGAGTTCATATCTGATCCGATCAACTCTATGGCCTCTGCGCCTGGGCGAAAAGCGCCGCCAAACGTTTCTGCCGTGCATCGCCATTTTCGGCGTAAACCGCCATCCGCTTGGCGAAGCCCTTGTACATCACGATCGCGGTTTGTTCATAGAACCCATCCAAGGCGGTTTTCCGCTTCGGCGTGATAGGACGGTAATAGCCGGGGCCTGGATCCATCGCCGCACGAACCCGATAGTCCTGGCAGGCGTTCATCGCTGCGGAGACAAACGCCCGTTCGTAATCAGCGCCGGGCTCGCCGGCCAGAAGTTTACTCAGCGCGGAGAGAGTGGCGAAAGGCTTCTTCAGCGATTCGGGCAGTTCCGCACAGGGAGGTGCTCCTTGGCCTCCTGTCGCCATGAGCGCGGGGATCGCTGGATAGGACGCTGTTGATTGTTCCTTTGGCCAACCGCCCACGGTAACGATGAGGACTTTCGCCTCGTCTGGCAGCTTGTTGTAGAAGAGTTGCACTGCCTCCGGCGATTGGACCTTCACGCGCCTGCCGTTCACCCTAACGGACTTGACCTTGGGTCCGCCATTGCGGCAGCAAAGGTAGAGCACTTTGTTGCCAAACCGGATCGGCTCTTTCTGACTGTATTGGGTAATCGAGCCGGGGATGCGTGGTCGGAGGATGAGGCGATCGAAGCGATAATCGTAATCGAACAGTCCGCGGATCGTCGCGGCGGGAATGGCGAAGTTATCCGCTGTCACTTTCACGCCGTTGCCGTAGAGCCATTTGCCTTCATCATACCAGGAATTGTTTGTGTTCTCGCCGCGTTGCGACCAGGGCGAGTCCAACCTGAAGTCCTTGGCCCATTTCATCGCTCGGACGCCGGAACGGCGGATGTCCTCGAATTTGCCAAGACGGTAGTACATCAGAATCGCCCGGCCTTCGACCGTGGACCAGGCCCCGCCGTTGACCCAATCGCCGAATTGCTGGATGCCTTCGAGCCCGGGCCCGGAGGAGCGGCCCCAGCCCCAATACGTATCGTCAAGCCCTGGGGCGCTCGTGAGCAGGAAGTCGAAAGGGCGAATCGCCGGAAAGGCCGCTATCTGTCTGTAGATGCTCTCGGCGGTCCGGCCGTCGGCCACGCGAAACGCGACGGCGTCCGCGTTGGCCACCCCTTCGAGATAGCCGAATTGTGTTTGGCCTAGCACGCCGTGTTTGACGCCGCTGGGCTCGACGGATTTGACGAAGTAGCCCGCAGGCGTCAGCAATTGGGACAGCGATTGCCGGGTAAGCAATTGTCGGCGCCCGTATTCCCGCACTTTGGCTTTGTCGCCGACGAGGCGGTGTAGCTCGATCATCCGGTCCAGCGCCGCAAGATAGGTGATTGAGATGCCCGCCAGGTAGCCCTTGCCGAAAGAACCGTCCGGCTGCTTCACGCCACCGTAGCTGGGCGCCAGGAGATTGCAGGCGGGACCGACGAGGAACAGATTGTTCTTCGGATCGCGGGTTTTCTCGATGAAGTCGCAGGCCCGCTCCATCTTTGGGAGATATCGGGCGATCGCCTTCAGGTCGCGGCTTGCCAGCAGGATTTCCGCCTGCATGACCACGCCGGCGGCGGTGGCTTCGTAAAACCAGTCATGCCGCAGGACGTCACCATCGCCCTGCCGGAAGGCGATTTGTCCGGGGGCGGCGCAATCCCCCAGGCAGCCGTCGGGCGCTACCAGAGAAGAAAGCGGCGGGGCGCTGGTCGCGCTGCCACCCCACAGACCCATTCGTTTGCCGTCGCCCTGGTTATCCCAAAAGAGATCCCACGAGCGTTGCAGCGTGGAGAACCAGGGTTCCCGGAGAAACGGGGTCGCCGCGTAAGAGAATCCGTAGCTGTTCTGGATCCACCAACCCTGCCACCCTCCGGCTTCACAGAAGGTATCCCAGTCGGGCTGGTAGATCATCGTCAGGTTCGGCACGACTGGGTTGGGATGGAAGAAAGCGAATGATTCGTCTATCAGACGCAGAAACTCCCCATCCCCTTCGCCCGCGCAAAATCGGCCCTCGTATAGGCCCGGTGTGGCGGCCGAGGCGCCAGCCCGAGTTTCACCGGCAAGCGCCAGTTCGCCTTGACCGCTGACGACGGCTAACGCTCCCAACATTACCGTCCCGAAGAAATCGAACCGTGTTTTTCGCATAGCGTAATCCTGCAACGAAGCTGCCGCATGCTCCAGCAAATGAACAGACAGAAAGTCGTCCGCCTGGAAGCCCAGCCAGGCGGCATCAAGGCAATTGGTCCATTCCAGGAGGCCCTCCAATTGCGCATCATGCACGTTCTTGCCGCTACGGATGGCTTGTCGGTTTCGGTTAACTGCACGAACGGCGGCGGCGCGGAGCTTTCGCTTGTCCGGGCCACTCGACACACAGCGGTTGCGTCAGCCGCGGCCTCAAAGGACCATGTCAGTCCGCGAAGCGCCTTCAGTGAGTAGTGGCGACGTTTCCGTACGGCTTGCTTCATGTTTTCCGCGAAATTGGTTTCCTCCTGAAAACGGCAGTTCTACCACGGACGTATTGGCCGCGAGCGAACGCGGGTGCTCACAGCGAGCGAATGCGGCAGAAGCGCTTCGGGTAATTCGTCCACTGGGGATCGCAGAGAAAGAGCGAGCCGTTGGTGAGTGTGCAGTTTTGGAGTGGAAGCCAGATATCGCCGCTAAGGCCGGTGGAGGCTTCCAGGAGGATCCGGGATGTTTGGAGTGCCGACGACCGGCAATCCGAAGCCGGTTCTGTGCACACTAAAGGCGGCATTACTGGTCTGGGACGGGGGATTCCACAAGGCGGTCGGACGGCTGCCGAGCCTTGGCTTCAGCCAGTAGATCCTCGTCGCGCGTGAACAACGCACGGTTCAAGGTTGTGGCTCGGTCGAGTAATCTGTCGTCCGGCAGCTCGGTTGCGCCCTCAGCCTGGGCCGTCTGCACATCCACTCCGCGCCGCAAGAGGGCACGCGTGATCGGAGCAGGGACATGCACGTCCATGTAGAGCCCGATGCTCACGGCAGTTTGCCAAGCCGCCGCAACCGCTGTCGCAGGGGGGAATCCTTCGCCTCCGCAGCCAGGTTCTCCGCCTCTCTCAAGCTGCTTTCGATCTTCTTGTCGAATTCGGCCTGATGGTCAAAATAGTAGGCCAACGCGGCGTGGATCTGCGCCAGTGAAAGGTGAGGATGTTGATAGTGCATCTCCTCAGGACTCCAGCCGTAGGCGAGATGATCCAGTACGACCTCAATGACTTTGACGTTCGTACCGTCAATCCATACGCGTCCATCGGCGTCGGTCCAAACGTGGGGCGTCGCAACGGTTTCAGGCATAGCAATGAGCCTTCACAGGCACGCCGCTAGAGTCGCAGGTTGGATTAACGCAGTCAACAGAGCTTTCGCAAGGCAATCTTACAGCTAGGACGCGTCCTTTCATTTCTTTAAGTCCACGACAGCAGGGTTTTTGGCAAAAATCAGCGCCTGGAGGCGTTCGCGGCCACCCCGGGCGGAGCGGAAGCGTTGCTGGAAGCCTTTGGTGTTGAATTTGGATTTAGGATT
>ORJL010056321.1_pt1 | contig 15982 bp, 13 predicted proteins | sample 1779941 | NCBI WGS metagenome assembly ORJL01 (sample SAMEA104232317, study PRJEB22302) | groundwater metagenome | biome: forest; feature: aquifer; material: groundwater | place: USA | collected 2011-08-07 | depth 5.8 m | reverse complement strand
TCTGCGGGTTGACGGTTCGATTCCGTCCCGGCTCACCACCTCCAAATCTTTGGTCCCACACGATCGGCATCTCTGATCCCAAACGCTGAGGCTGCTGCCCATCGAGCGGCGGCTGTGCGCTCGGATCGCTACTTCGTATCCTGCCCGGACCCGGGCGACTTCGCGAGCGCCAGCGTGTCCCGGATGGCCGCAAGGTGTCCCGCCATGCTCGAGCGTCCGTTCACTGCTTCGCGATCGAACTCGGCAAGCAGCGCCTCCAGCCGCTCGCGGCCGCTGGCTGTTCGAGCGGCCTGGCGCGGCGTCTTGTTCCCCAGCGCCGGCACGCGCGTGTCGAGCCAGCCTTCCCAGTGCTCGCGAATCATCTCTTCCTCAATCGCCTGAAGCTCCGGCGACGGCTCGGGCGCCGACTTGCCGTGCCGCTCGCCCACCGCGCGCTGGCGCGCGCGCTCCTCGATCGCCTCCGACGGATCGACCACGGTGGTGTCAATGAGCGCTGCGGTCCGGCCCAAGCGTCTGGCGATCTCGCGCTTCAGCCGATCGGCGCGGCGGGCCGAGTTCCCCTCGGCCACCACGCGGCCCGCCTCGAGCCGGAGGCTTCCCAGCACGGTGTTGGTCCAGTGCTTGTGCTGCCGGTTTCCGGCCTTGACCCAACTCAGGCTGGCGCTCGTCACGGCGCCGGACGCGTCGCGAATGACCTCGTCAGTATGGTCTTCGCCGTGTACGCTGGCGAGCGGCGCCAGCTTCTCGAACGCCTCGCCCATCGTCGTCTTCAGTTCGTAGGTCAATGTCGTCAGCGCGATCGGATCGCCGTCGGTGTTGCACAACTGCGGCGGCGTCGGATCGAGCAGTTCGGCAGCGATGTCGAAATACAGATCGCGAATCTCGATGTCGAAGTCGACGAGATCCTGGCGCGTCATCAACCGCGTGCGGAACAGCCCCTCGCGCCAGTCGATGATGCGCGTGTGCCAGCGCGGCGGCACGACGAAAGGCGCCGTCCCCAGCATGAGGCTCACGCCGTCGATCGTCAGCACGCGCGCAAAGATCAGATCGGCCGGCCGCACGGTCTGTGACGCGCCCTGCTCGAGGACGTGAAACCGCGAACCGGTCAGCACGTCTTTCAGATCGAGGCTCCGACCTGGAGTCACCTGCTCGACGGCAAGGACGCTCATTGGACTTCGGCAGGCGGTCTCGATGTACGCGCGATCCAGGTCCGGAACGTCGGCCTCCGTCGTCGCCAGCCATTCGAGGCCGATCGGCTGGGTGGGCCAGTCGGCGTCGGCTTCGTCAGCCTCAGAGTCCGGCACGAACCCCAACACGAGCCACGGAATGAACATGGGCTCGAGCTCGGGCGTCGTCGCCAGATCTTCCGGAACATCGTCGTAGTTCCAGAAGTCATCCCAGGCATGAACCATGAGCGGCTCGCCCCATGTGTCGGCGATGAACTGCAGTAGTCCGTCCACGACACGCCCTTCGGCAGCGCGAAGACGCAGACGCGCGGAGTCTTCCGCGGTCCTCGCCCGCAGGCAGCAATGTTTGAACTTGCGTCCACTGCCGCACGAGCAGGGATCGTTGCGACCGGGGGCCGCGATGGGCATTGGTAGATCCTACTGTTCACACCGCCGGGTACACCGTCTCACGACGACAGCGGCTCGCCCCATGAGACGATCGAGACGGTGAGACGACCGTGATACGATTCGGACATGGTGGGGGAAATGATCACCGTTGAGGAGGCGGGGCGCACGCTCGGCGTCTCACGTTCGACCGTCTGGCGGCTGATTCAGCGGGGCGACCTCCCGAGCGTTCGCCGAGGTGGACGGCGCCTCGTCCCGGCTGGCGCCATTCAGGCCCGCACGCGTCGCCGCCGGACTGGGGGAATCCCTCCGTTTTCTCACGACCATCCGATGTTCCGTCTCGTCGGCGCTGGCCGCGGCGGCGGCAGGACGCCTGGCGCCCGCGACAAGCACGCCATCCTCGATCGGTGACCCGCAGCGTTCTCTGGGATTCGAGCGGCGGCCGAGCTTCATCACCAACTTCATCGAAGCGGAAACCCACGCACTCCTCTTGCGGAAGCTCGGAAGAGCTATTGCTCGCGAGTGGCTGCTGACGGGCGGGTTGACGGTCGTGCCGGCTCTCCCCGCCGAAGAGCAGAAAGCCAAGGAGATTCTGGCTCGGCACACCGACAAGGACTGGACCCTGTGTGACGCGATCTCGTTCGCCGTGCTCGACGCGCGTCACGTTGCGAGAGCCTTCACCTTCGACCACCACTTCCAACAGTACGGACGCATCCAGGTGCTCGGCTTGAAAGGATGACGGCTGCCCCTGCTCCTCCCCGGAGGTCGACGAGCTGCTCAGGACGTTCCTTTCCTGACGCGGGCGTTCGGCAACTGCTTCAGAAACCGCCTGGTGCGTTTCGACACCGCCGCCAGCCACTCGAGCTGAATCTCCGCGCCGGTGCGCATCAGCGCCTCCGACCGGAGAAAGCCGGGCGTGATCGCGATAGCCGCCACGCCGCGCGGCTTCAGTTCGGCGGCCATGTTGAACGCGAGCCCTTTCAGCGCGAGCTTGACGCTCTGCGACATGGGATTGCCGCCCGCGGCGAGAATGTCGTTCTCGGTCACCTCGACAATCAGGCCGCGGAGGCAAGAACGGCCTCCAGCCGTTGCAGATGGTCGCCATAGGCGCGGACGGTGGCATCGACGTACGGCCCGTATTCCGGCGTCATCTCGTGCGTCAGCATCAACTCGCAGCCGCCGTCGATCGGCACGATCTCGACCTTCACGCGGTCCGGGCTCGTCGAGTAGCCCGGCACGAACATCGTGAACACGATCCGCCGCGGCCGATCGAGCTCCAGATACGTTCCGGTGTGCTCCACGTCCGCTCCGTTGCGCCGATCGGTGAGGACATAGGTGCCGCCGACGCGCGGATCGAGCTCCGCCCGGACGATCTCGCCCGTGGCGGTCGCGTACAGAAATCGGCGCGCCGTCGAGACGTCGAGAAAGGCGTCGTACACGCGCTCGGGAGGCGCGGTGAAGCGATGGGATACACGGGCGAACAGCGGCTGCTCTGCGGGGTGCATCGGCTCCGCCTTTCCCAAGTCACTTCCGGGTGAGCGCGATCGCGACTGCTTCGTTTTCGTTCGCAGTGTTGCTGAGGACGTAGTTCGCGGTCAAGTCCCCGTGGCCTTGCATTACAATCACCGAACCGCACGCGTCCGCAGCGCAACGCCAACTTTCTCGACGGAGGCGTCATGATCCCCCCTGTCGCCGCGTATTTGCTCCTGACAACCGCCGTCCTGTCCGCCGGGCAAGGCGCTCCGCCCGTTACCGCGTCGGGCAAGATCTACGTCGAGCCGATGGGCCAGGACCACGAGGCGCTCCGCTTCCGAAAGCTGCTCTCAGATGGATTGTCGAAAGCGGGTCTGCCCATCGTCAAAGAGGCGGCCGAGGCCGATCTCGTCCTCTCGAGTACGCTGTCTACGCCAGTTGTCAGCGGCGACTCGCGCGCGTTAGCGTCAGTTGCGCTCACGAACCGACAAGGACAAACAATCTGGGACGGAGAATTCCCTTCGAGCAAACGATGGCCGAGCGGACGTGACTACGTGAAGAGGCTCGCCGAGGAAATCGTCGCCGCGCTGCACAAAGTCGTCACGCGCGCCGGCTAGAGCCGTTTTCACCACCACGTAGTGGCCGGCTTCAGCCGGCCTGCGGCGGTCCGCCTAAAGGCGGACACTACACGCTCGTGAAAACGGCTCTAATCCAATTGATCAGCTGATACGGCGGTGGTGGCCTCCGATTTCGCCACAATCACGTGGCGGCCCTGAACACGGAGGGTCCCATGAAGATCGACGCGAAGCCGATCGCAGTCATCGCCACCCCGCTCACCGACGATGAGTGGACGATCATTGGCGCGGCCAGAGCGCGATCTGGTTCCAACTCGCGACCGTCAGGGTCATCGTCCTTCGCTCGCGCATCGCACGAGCTTCGGCCTGGGCGGCCGTTTTCATCTTCGATTTTTCAGCGTTCGCCCCCACCGAGGACATCACGATCGAGCTGGCCGGCCGCGCCAGAACGCAGTCCTGCCTCGTCGAAGACTCGGTCCTGACCCTGTTCCGCTGACGATCGACCCGCTCGTCCCATCTACCAGTGGTAGGTCAATCGCACGTAGCCGACGGTGGCGTGGTAGCTGCCACTGTTGGCAGCGATGAAGAAAGCGCCCGGATAGAGGTTCTGGAGCCCGGTCGTCATGTAGTCCGAGATCGTGTAGTCCTCGTACCAAGTGCCGGCGGTGACGGTCCACGCCGGAGCGAGCGCGTAGTCCAACGAGGCATCCACCCGGGTGATCTTGGTGTCGTCCACGTCGGTCGGATCCTTGACGCCGCCGTACGCGACGCGGCCCAGGGCGTTGGCGCTGGCCGGGTCAACGTCGAAGTGGATGTTGCCGTCCACCTTCTGATAACGGCCCGACAGATTGATCGTGACCTTGTCGGGTACGACCTGGAACGTGGTCCCGAGGCCCACGGAGTCGGCCTTGTCTTCCGACAGCATGTTGTAATCGTTCACGGGCAGGAACGGGCTGTTGCCGCTGGACACCATGTTGTTCCCGTTCTTCTCGTAGCTGTAGTAGGCGAAGAGGTTCACCCGCTCACTCGGTGTGATGCTGACCTCTCCGGTGACGGTGTCGTACTTGTCGTCCTGCAGACCGTGCACCGTTCCCTTGTAGGTGTTGTAGTTACGCAGGTAGGACAGCGTGAAGGTGGTGGCGCTGCCCGCTGACAGGTCGAGGTCGAACCCGACCCGATCCGAATCGCGCTGGGACTGGTCGTAACGCAGGTTGCCGTCTCGCTGGAGCACGTTGGGAGGATCCCCCGCCCGGGGATTGTGGACCCACGTTTGCTCGTCGCGGAAAAGGATCGGCTTCAGGTCGCTGTAGTCGCGGCTGGCCTTTTCGTAAACCGCGCGGATGTCGGCCGCTTCGGAGATGTGCAGGATCGCGGCGATCGACCCGGCGTTCTCGGTCGTCTGACCAGTCTCCCGGTAGGTGCGGTCGATCTTGGTCTGACGGAAGCCTCCCTCAATGGTGACCAGCCCGGCAGTGTAGCCGGCGGTCAGATCCAGCCGCGCGTTCTTGTTGCTGTAGGGCGCCGTGATTCTGCCCTCGGTGAGCCAGTCGTAGTCCCTGGGGGAGAACCCCTCGACGGTGACCCGCGCCGTCTGGTTGTCCGCATTGTAGCTGCGATAGCGCACGTTGATCTGCAGCGGGGTCACCGGCCGCGACGTGAGGCCGAAGACGAGCGACGTCGTCGCGATCTCCCCATTGAGCGACTGCACCGGCAGCGACGCGGTCGAGGAGGCCACGACCGGCGAGACGATCGCCGTGCTGGTCGCGAAGGGGAACAGTTGCGCGTTCTGCAACATGCGCCCCAACGTCACGTCTGCGGTGATGCGCGTGTGCGCCGGCAGCTTGATGGTGGTGCCGAACGCGCCCGTGTACGCCGAGTTGTCCGGTGGCATGACAACCAGCCCGCTGGTGGCCCCGCCGACCGACGCGACACCGCCTGGCAGTGTCACGTTGCCCGCCAGCAGGTCGCTGGCCCGGAGCGGGTTGTCGAACCGCAGGGCAGAGACCTGATCGGTAAACGTGTTGTAGTGGAACGCCCCACGAACACTGCCCCACGCCTGGCTGACGGCGGCGTTGAAGCCGTAGTCCTCTGTGAGGTACTCGGTGACCGACGGCGTTTCGACGACGTAGTTGATGTTGTTGCCCGACAGGCCGCCGCTGCCATGACGCTGCTCGCGGGTGTAGCTGACCTTCGCGGAGAACGGCTTGTTCTTCGCAAGGTCAACCCCGATGTTGCTGCGCAGCCGCTGCACGCTGATGTCCACCACGTTGCCTTCGGCGATCGACGGGGCGAAGAGCGGCGTGATGTAGGTGATGAAGTTGCGGCTCGCCGTGGGCGTCGATTCGAAGTTGTTCTGGAACGCCAGCTGGAGCGCGTCGCTCATTCTCCAGACCCCAGGCGACTGCTCGGAGAGCATCGTGCGCCCGCCGTTGCCCAGGTTGTGGATGATGGCGTTGTAGTCGGCCGTCACTCCGAACCAGCCACCCGAGAGGGAGGCGATGTAGCGCTCGTCGAGCTGGCGCGCGTTCTCGCCCCTGAGGTCGAACGTGACGCCTTGCTGGACGCCGAACAGACGGAAGGCGGGCAGCGTGACACCCTTCGGAATGTCGCGGTATTCGTTGAACTTCGAGGATTCGGTGCTGCCGCCGTAGGTCTGGACCTGGATGTTCGCACCGCCGGCGAGAAAGTCCGGCGCGCTCGAGGTGCTGGCCTCCGAGGCCTGCGCCTCGGGTGCCGTTGGAGTAGCCGACGGCCCGGACTGGGCCGACGCCTGGACGCTCGTGAAGAGAACGCCCGAGGCGAGGAGCACGATAAGCAGTATGGCTCGCTTCATGACGTTACCTCGTGTAGAAGACGCCGTCCGGCGAATTGGAGCCGTGCGTCGCAATGTGGCAGTTCGGACAGCCACGGTTGAGGGTTCGTAAGCTAATGGCGATCTGGTTGACACCGTTGACCGCGGGGGCCGCGACGGTCGGTCCGCCGACGCCGCTGGTCTTGTCGAAGACGACGCCATTGTGGCCGGACCGCATGTGGCAGCGCTGGCACAGCTGCGGTTGCTTGGCCACCGTCAGCCTGGGGTGATTCGAGCCGTGCGGGTCGTGGCACTGCACGCAGTTCTCACGCACCGGCGCATGCTCCCAGAGGAACGGTCCGCGCTTCTCGGCGTGGCATTCGTAGCACTTCTCGTTGACCGAAGCGGCCGAGATCATCTTCGGCTGCGTCGAGTCGTGCGGGTTGTGGCAGCTCGAGCAGTTGATCTTGCCTTCGCGCACTGGATGGTGCGAGGTGCGCTCCATCTTGGCGCGCATTTGCTTGTGGCAGGTGTAGCAGGTGTCGGAGTCGCGAACGGACTTCAACTGGGCCTTGGCCGACTTGAAGCTGTGGATGCTGTGGCAGGAGATGCAGCTCACGTCGCGACGATCGTGCATCCCACCGGCCCAGTTCGTTCGGGCGCCGCTCTCGTGGCACTTCAAGCACACGTCGTTGAGGTCCTTCGCCTTGACCGTCTTGAGCGACGGGGAAGGGCCCGTGCCACCCGAGGACTGGGCCTGAAGGTGTTCAGGCACGTTGTTGTGGCAGGTCGCGCACGACTGGCTGCCTGATCTGCCGTGCGCGCTGTGCTCGAATCCGGAACCAGTCCCTACGGCTTTGTCGTGACACGTCGCGCAGTCCGACGCGTTCCAGCTCCTCGACGGCGCCGCCTGAGCGGCGGCACGCCCCTCTCCGAACAAGACCAGCGCGCTCAGCAGCGCGACGACTGGCAACCAATAACGCATGATGATGGCCCTTTCACGTGGCTCTGACACAGAGCGACGCCGCTCCCCACAACAAGGGGACGACGCCATCGCGCCAGAGCAGATGAGCTATGTGCCGTGCCAGTGGCAAGGTTGGTGCCCTCGCAAATCGGAGGGCACCTTTGAGAATATTGAGGAATCTCTGCGTGTCTGACGACAAAGGTTCCGGATTCCCGGCGACGAAACGCATTTCGCCGGAAATTCGGCGGCCGTCGGGGCGTGAGCTAATTCTGCCGAGCTATCCTTTTCGCGGCCGGGGCGACCGACCGCCTGATGTTCGGCAGCACGCGGCTCTTCTTCCTCCGGAACGCGAACGCCGAAGGTCCGTGGGGCACGAAGATCGAGCTCGTGCAGCGATAGCGCGCACCCGTTGGTCGACCGGGTTCACCGGCGGAGCCTGCGGTCAGCCGTTGTAGCGGACGAGCACGGCCGTCACGTCGTCGCTCTGCGTGGCGCCTTCGCAGAACGCGTGGACGTCGGCGAGCAGCGCGTCGAGCACCTGCTGCGGGCTCTCGCCGCGATGGGCTTCCGCGCAGGCGATCAGCCGCTCGTCGGTGAACTCCTCGCCCTGCGGATTCATGGCCTCGGTCACGCCGTCGCTGAACGCGACGATGATGTCGCCGGGTTTGAGCGTGACGGTCTCTTCATCGAACGACGCCTTGTCGAAAAGCCCCAGGACGACGCCGCCGGTCTCGAGCCGGCGGATGCCGGTGGCCGACACGAGCAGCGGCGGGTTGTGGCCGGCGTTGCAGTAGGTCAGCGAGCCGTCCGGGCCGAGCATGCCGTAAAAGGCGGTGAGGAACCGCGCCTCGATCGCACGCCGGAACAGGCCGTGATTGAGCCGCGTGAGAAGCGACGCCGCGCTCGCCTGATACGTCACTTCGGCGCTGAACATGCCGAGCACCGCCGCGGCCAGCAGCGCCGCGGGCGATCCCTTCCCCGCCACGTCGCCGACGATGAAACCGAACTGGCTCGTGGGGAGATCGACGTAGTCGTAGAAGTCGCCGCCGACCGCGCGGCAGGCGATGGACGCGGCGGCGGTCGAGAAGAACGCGCCCTCGCGGCTCGCCACCGGCAGCAGGGACTGCTGGATGGCGGCGGCGACCTTCAGCTCCTCCTCGAACTGCGCCTTGTCGAGCGCTTCGCGGTAGAGCCGGGCGTTCTCGATCGCCAGCGCGGCCTCGGCCGAGAGCGTGTCGAGGGCCGCGTGCGCGGACGCCGACTTCAGCGCGCCACGCTCCCGGCTGTCGAGATACAGCACGCCGATGATCTCGTCGGCGCCTTTCTGATCGGCGCGCTCGACGTAGCGGACCAGGCGCAGCGGCGTGCAGAGCACGTGTCGGATGCCGAGCGCGACCGTGCCGGTGTGCAGTTGCGCGAGGTCGCCGTCGAGCAGGTCCTCGACGATCGTCTCCTGGCCGGTCGCGAACACGGTTTCGGGGATCTTGCGGCTCGTCTCGAACGTGCGGCCCGACAGCGTCACCTTGCCGCGCGCGCGCGCCAGCTTGAATTCGAGCACGCGCTCGCGGTTGGCGAGCATGATGAACCCGCGCTCGGCCCCGGTGACCTCGATCGCGGAGTCGAGCACCATGGCGAGCACTTCGTCGAGCACGCGGCCGGAGCCGAGCGCGCGCAGCCCTTCGAGCAGCGCCGCCATCTGCCGCAGCTCGCTGGCCGCCGAGACGGCGCTCTTCTCCACCGACGGCGCCTCGTCGTCGACGAAGAACACGATTTCGGTGTCGCCCGCCTGGCCGAGCCGGATCTGGTCGCCGTGGACGAGCACCTTCTCGGCGATTTTTTCGCCGTTGACGAACGTCCCGAAGCGTGACTCCTTGTCGCGGATGGTGCACGCGCCGTTCTCGGTGGTGATTTCCGCATGCACGCGCGAGATGTCGGCGCCCGGAAGCCGCAGGTCGGTTTCGCTGCGGCGTCCGATCGTGAACAGCGGCCTGTCGATGTCCACGATGCGCCGGCCGAGCGCGTCGGTCACGACGAGACGGGGCGACCAGGCGGAATCGGTCATGGGACCGCGATTATAAGCGAACCACCCGGCCCTCGTCTGAACGTAAGATCGCCGGAGTGAGGATCTCCATGAAGCTGATGCGTCTGCTGACCGCTGCCGCGCTACTGTCGCTCGTCATCTCGGCGCCCCGCGCGCTGGCGCAGTCCGCGCCGCCGAAGGGCGCCTCGAGCGCGCCGTTCTGGATCGGCATGTCCGACGCCGCGGCGTTCGAACGTGCGATGGACGCGCGGCTCGCGCATGCCGCGCAGCTGCTCGACGGGCTCGTCGCCGTCACGGGCGCGCGCACGGTGGCCAACACGCTCCGTCCGTTCGACGACGTGCAGCTGGAGCTGGACGCGGTCGGCTCGCAGGCCGGCCTCATCCAGGCGGTCCATCCCGACGAGACGTTCCGCCAGGCGGCCGAGCGGATCTATCGGAAGGTCAGCACCGTCGCGACGCAGGTGTCGCTGAATCGCGGCGCCTACGATTCGCTGAACGGCCTCGATGTCAGCGGTGCGGACGCCGAGACGAAATACTTCGTGCAGCGCACGCTGCGCGACTTCCGCCTCGCGGGTGTGGACAAGGACGACGGGGCGCGGAAGCGCATCCAGACGCTGCGCGACCAGCTCACGCAGATCGGCCAGGCGTTCGATCGCAATATCCGCGAGGACCTCCGGACGGTCACCGCGAAGAGCGAGGCGGACCTCGAGGGGCTGCCGCGCGACTTCATCACGCGGCACAAGCCGGACGCCAACGGCAACATCACGCTGACGATCGACTATCCCGATTCGCTGCCTGTGTTCTCCTACGCGCGGAACGAGGACCTGCGCAAGCGGATGTTCATGGAATACAACAACCGGGCCTACCCGAAGAACCTCGCCGTCCTCGATCAGATGATCGCGACGCGCGCCGAGCTCGCCGGGTTGATCGGCTACGGCAACTGGGCCGACTACATCACGGCGGACAAGATGGTCGCGAGCGGCAGGAACGCGTCGGCCTTCATCGATCGCATCGTCGCCGCCTCGGGCCCGAAGGCGCAGCGGGAGTACGAGGCGCTCGTCGAGCGCAGGCAGCAGGACGTGCCGGGCGCGACAGGGGTGAACGCGTGGGAGCGCGTCTACTATGCCGAGCTCGTGCGGAAGGCGAGCTACGACTTCGATTCGCAGGCGGTGCGGCCCTACTTCCCCTTCGACCGGGTCAAGCAGGGCCTGTTCGACGTCACGAGCCGCCTGTTCGGCGTCACCTACCGGCCGCTGAAGGACGCGCCGGTCTGGGACAGGTCGGTCGAGGCCTACGAGATGCTGCAGGAGGGCCGGCTGGTCGGCCGCTTCTACCTGGACATGCATCCGCGGCCGAACAAGTACAACCACGCCGCGGAGTTCGGCATCCGTACCGGCATCGCGGGACGCCAGATTCCCGAGGCCGCGCTCATCTGCAATCTACCGGGCGGCCAGGCCGGCGATCCGGGCCTGATGACACACGACGACGTCGTGACGTTCTTCCATGAGTTCGGACACCTGGTGCATGCGCTCGTCGGAGGCCGCCATCAGTGGGTGGGCATCGGCGGTACCAGCACGGAACAGGATTTCGTCGAAGCGCCGTCGCAGATGCTCGAGGAGTGGACCTGGGATCCGGCGACGCTGGCCACCTTCGCGAAGCACTACGAGACGGATCAGCCGATCCCCGCCTCGCTCGTCCGGCGGATGCGGCGCGCGAACGAGTTCGGCAAGGCGCTCACCGTACGCCAGCAGATGCTCTACGCGCGGCTGTCGTTGTCGGTGTACGATCGCGATCCGAAGTCGGTCGACACCACCGCGATGGTGAAAGAGATCGCCAGCCGTTACCTGCCGTACCCCTGGGTCGACGGCACGCACTTCCAGACGTCGTTCGGCCATCTCGACGGCTACTCGGCGGTGTACTACACGTACATGTGGTCGCTCGTGATCGCCAAGGACATGTTCAGCCAGTTCGATCGCGCGAACCTGCTGGCGCCGGGCGTGGCTCACAAATACCGCGACACGATTCTGGCGCCGGGCGGCTCGAAGCCGGCCTCAGCGCTCGTGCAGGATTTCCTGGGCCGTCCCTTTGACTTCAAGGCCTGGGAGGCGTGGCTGAATCGGGACGAACCGTAGGCGGAGATGCACGTCCATCTCGAGCGCTGCGGACGGATTAGAATGGCGCGTTGCCCCGCTTCAAGCTGACCATCGAGTACGCCGGCACGCGTTACAGCGGCTGGCAGATCCAGAAGAACGCCAAAACGGTGCAGGGCGAAGTCGATCGCGCGGTGCGGACCGTCACCCTCCGCAAGGATTTCGAGCTGTACGGCTCGGGACGGACCGACGCCGGGGTCCATGCGCTCGCGCAGGTCGCGCATCTCGACGTCAGCAGCAGCCTGCCGCCTGAGACGCTGCGGCACCGTCTGAACGACGAGTTGCCGGCCGACATCAACATCCTCGCCGCGGTGCCGGTGCCCCACCGGTTCCACGCGCGCCATCACGCCGTCGCCCGCCGCTACCTGTATCAGATCGCGCGACGCCGCACGGCCTTCGCGAAGAACTTCGTCTGGTGGGTGAAGGAACCGCTCGACGTCAGTCGCATGCGCGACGCGACGGCGCCGCTCGTCGGGATGCGCGACTTCCGGTCGTTCGCCGTGAGCGACGACCGCGACGATGCCGACGATCCGCCGTCGACCCTCGTGCTGCTCGAGCGGCTCGCCATCGTCGAGGACGGCGACCTCGTCCTCATCGGTGTCGAGGGATCCCATTTTCTGTGGAAGATGGTGCGCCGGATCGTGGGGGTGCTCGCCGACATCGGGCGCGGCAATCTCGAGCCCGCAGCGACGGCGCAGTTTCTCGCCAACGCCTCTGCCGCGCCCGCACGTCTGACCGCGCCACCGTCAGGTCTGTTTCTCGAGCGCGTGTACTATCAGGGTGATCGCCGCGATGCGCCGCTGTGCGCCGCGACCCCGCTTCCTCATTCCGGGGATCTCCGGAGCGGCACGCCCGAGGGAGAAAAGCGCACGCCGAGGACCAGCCGGACGACGTCGGCGTAGCTGGCCGCGCCGCGTTCGACGCGATTGGCTTTCAGGTAGCGGTCGTAGACGCGCCAGCCGGCGGCGGCGACACGCCGGTTGACCCACCGCTCGTGACGGCGCGCGATGGCGAGGAGATCGTCGCGGGGGCCCTGCGTCAGCTGCGCGGCCACGGCCGACCGATCGCGTCCCCGCAGCACGCCGGCGAGCTCGGCGTACAAGAAGAGCGAGCCGCTGTACTGGTGAGCCGGCGTGCCGCGCAGACACGTCAGCCATCCCACGAAGTTCGCCTCGCCCTCGTCGGCGATGCCCGCCAGGTGACTCCATTCGTGCGCGGCGACCAACGGCCGCTCGATCGGCAGCAGTTCGCCGGCGACGAGCGTCTCGAGAAAGTATGGGTCGGTCATCCCGTCAACGCCGGCCCGACGGAAGTAGGGATCGAGCATGGTCCGCTTTGGCCGCGCCGGTACGAAGACCGTCGACCGTCCGAGGTCGCCGAGCGCGCGCGAAAAGGCCGCCGCGAGCGGCTCGTCCACGCGATCCGGGAGGGCTGGTGGAACGTCGTGCTGCGCCTCGACGTACAGCGCGTTGATCCGGCCAACCGTGACGGCCGCGAGCGTGCGGGCACTCGTCGGAGAAACGGCGCTGGCGTCGAACTGCAGCGTGTCGACGAGCGGAACGCGCCGGTAGTTGAGGCCCCAGGCGGCCAGGAACAGGAGGTAGAGGCCGGCGCTCCAGACAATCGTCCGGACGAGCGCGCGGATCGCGGCGCGCAGCCACGAGCCTCGCGCGAGATCACGAATGGCCGCGCCGACCCAGGCCGCCGCCACCGCGACGAGCAGCACGTCGAACAGCGCGACCGGCGTGAGGTTGGAGAGACGCGTGACGTGCGGCTGCCACGCCGGATACAGGCCCGACGCGTAGACCCGTTCCACCAGACCAGGCGGAATCGGGACGAGCGCAGCCGCCGCCGCCAGCGTGACGACCGCGGCGCGCCACACGTCAGGCCCCGAGCTCGCGCCGGAAGAACGCCAGCGTTTTCGTCCACGCGTCGTCGCTGCCTGGCGCCATCATCAGCTTGCCAGCCTGGTCTGGCGACTTCGTGCTCTCGCCATGGTACAGGTCGGGCGCGAGCGCCACGAAGCCTTCCGCGGCGAAGCGATCGGCGACCCGCTCGATCTGGGGTACGAGGCCCCACCACTCCTGAATGACGACGATCCCGGGGCCGCGGCCCGCGGCGGGGCGCGCGAGGTAACCAGGCGTCATCGTTCCGTTGCACCGAAAAGCCATGCGCTCTCCCATTTCCTGTTTCCTCTCGGAGAATGCGGTAAAATTGAAGTCGGAAGTGCCAGCTGTTCAGTAGCTTAGGTCATGTCGGGCCTGTCGAACGGGCGTCCCGCCAGCAGCCCCAGCGCCGACTGGCAGGGCTGTTTTCCATGTGCTAGAATATGTTAAATGTGTGAAAAGGCGCTTTATGTCGTATATAGTCATATTGAAAACGCGTGCCGTTTTGTGTGAAAAACGGCTGCCGCATGATTGTCGTACGGCCGATAAGGCTCAGTAAGAAGGATAATATGCACCGCTTCCTGTCGGTGGCTGCCGGCGCCGTTCTCGTCTCCGCAGCCGTGCACGTTTCCGCACAGCAACTGCCGGCGCCGCGCACCACGCGGACGACGACGCGCGCACCGATCGCGCGCGCGACGCCGGGCGCGCCGGCGCCCGCACCGGCTCCGAGTCTGGCGCCGAGAATGCTGCCAGGCACGCGGCCGAACGTGTTGACGACGATCCAAGGCAACACGCTGAACTCGACCAACGGCCGTCTGCCCGATGCGCTGGTGCGCCTGCGCGACGCGCGCATCGGCCGCATTGTCGACACGCAGGTGAGCGACCAGTCGGGTCTGTTTACGTTCCGCGGCGTCGATCCCGGCAGCTACATCGTCGAAATCATCGGCAACGACCAGGCCGTTCTCGCGGCCAGTCAGATGCTGAACGTGAACGCCGGCGAGGCGATCTCGGCGGTCGTGAAACTGCCGTTCCGCATCCAGCCGTTCGCGGGTCTCCTGGGCAACACCACTCCGTCAGCCGCAGCCGTGACGGCCGCGGCCGGCACGGCGCAAGTGCTCGCGGTGCAGGCGACGACTTCCACATCTAACGAAGACTGAGACCGCGTGGCCACGAACAAGGTTGCCCCATCGTCCAGCGCGAGGCAGGACATTCGGCCCAAGTCGGCGTCCGGCACGGCACCGATCGGCCCGGCGGGGTCGTTTGAAGTCGACGGCGAAGTCCACCTTCTCGATCGGCTGGCCATCGTCTACCGGTATCGCATGATTGCCGTCAGCGTGTTCGTCCTGACCACGCTCGCGATCGTCCTCCAGAGCTACGGGGCCATCTCGACGTATGTCGCACAGGCGCGGCTGCTCATCGAGGACGAACGCTCGACCGCCGTTCCCGGCCTCAATCCCGACAACACCTACTACCAGGATCCCGAGCCGTACTACCAGACGCAGTACAAGATTCTCAAGGGCCGCGATCTGGTCCGGAAGGTCGTCAGGAAACTGAAGCTCGAGACGGTCCCCGAGTTCAACGGCACGGCGGCCAAGGCGGACACGCCGCTCACGCTCCTGTCCGACCTCGAGAAGAAGCTCGCCGCCCTGATCGGCAAGGGGCAGCCGGAGGCCGTCGAGCCGCCGCGGCCCGACGAAACACCGGACGAGTCGGCGATGGTGGGGGCGTTTACGGTGCGCCTGGGCGTCGAGCCCGTGCGCGGCAGCCGGCTCGTCGACGTCACCTTCCAGTCGACCGATCCGCAGTTCGCGGCGCTGGCGGCGAACACGCTGGCGCAGGAATACGTGGACCAGAACCTCGAGGTCAAGACCTCGGGGACGGCGAACATGCTCGAGTGGCTGGACCGCGAGCTCGCGAACCAGCAGAAGAAGGTGCAGGAGAGCGAGGCCGCGCTCGCGGACTACCGCGACCGGAAGAACGCGATGTCGCTGGACGACAAGCAGAACATCGTCGTGTCGCGCCTGAACAAGCTGTCCGACGACGTCGTGATCGCGAAGACCAAGAAGGCGCGGGCGCAGGTGGCCTGGGATCAGATCAGGGCCGTGCCGCCCAGCGGGTTGTACGATGTCGCCGCGATCGCCCAGAACCCGCCGGTGGCCGCCGCGAAGACCAAGGTGCAGGAAGCCCAGCGCGACCGGGCGCGGCTCGCGGAGCGCTATGGCGAGAAGCACCCGGAGCTGTTGAAGGCGAACGCCGCGCTCAGCGAAGCGCAGCGCCAGTACGACCTCGAGGTGACGCGGGCGGCGCAGGCGATCAAGAACGAGTACGACACGGCGGTTCTCGAGGAACAGACGTTCACGCAGAACCTGAACGCCGCGCGGGCCGACGCGCAGGACCTCAGCAAGAAGAGCGTCGACTACAACGTGATGGAGCGCGAGGCGAAGAGCAACCGCCAGGTGTACGAGTCGCTCCTGCAGAAGCGCGACGAGCTGCGGGTCTCGAGCAACAGCCGCGCGAACAACGTGCGGATC
>ORJL010888277.1_pt1 | contig 15984 bp, 16 predicted proteins | sample 1779941 | NCBI WGS metagenome assembly ORJL01 (sample SAMEA104232317, study PRJEB22302) | groundwater metagenome | biome: forest; feature: aquifer; material: groundwater | place: USA | collected 2011-08-07 | depth 5.8 m | reverse complement strand
TTATTTTGGTTTTCTAGGACAAGCCTGTCTCTAACTTCAGACATTCTCACGTACCAAGAATCTCGAGCATAATAAATCAAACGCGTATTGCACCTCCAACAAAATGGATACGAGTGAGTGAAGTTTTCTTTATCGAAGAGTAATCCTCGACTCTGAAGTTCCTTCAAAATATCTACAGCCAAAGTCTCGTCTACTACCGACCTCCCCTCGAGCCAATCTGTGCCTTTCATAAATGTTCCATCCGGAGAAACGAGGTGAACCTTGGGCAATCCAACCTTGTTGCCCAAATCAAAGTCTTCCTGTCCATACATCACTGCTGTATGCACAATCCCCGTCCCATCTGTGGTGGTGACGAAGTCGGCAGAATAAACTTTGAACGCCCCATCCAAGGCCGGGCCTTGGATATCTGAAGTGATATTTTTTACAAATGGATAAAGTGGTTCGTATTCTAGACCAACCAAATCTTTGCCCTTCTTCGTTTCAATAATCTCATATCCTTCTGTACCAAATATTTTTTCAACCCTATCCTTAGCGAGAATAAACCGTACTAATGGACCAGTGCCTTCATCAGGTTTTTCCAACACAACATAGTCAATCTCCGGGCCAACCGCGAGGGCAATGTTACCAGGCAATGTCCACGGTGTCGTTGTCCACGCAAGGAAATATATATTAGGATTTTTATTAATTCCTAATTCATAATTCTTAATTCTAAATTCAACATATAACGAAATATCCTTCACATCCTTATAACCTTGAGCGAGTTCATGGGATGAAAGGCCAGTCCCGCACCTCGGACACCAAGGCACTACTTTATAATCCTTGTATAAAAGTTTCTGCTTCTCTACTTCAGCGAGGATCGTCCAAATAGATTCTATGTAAGGGTTCTTGTATGTGACGTATGCGTTTTCATAATCTGCCCAATACCCCATACGGTCACTGAATTGTCTCCAGAGATCCACATAAGTCCAAACAGATTTTTTGCACTCGTCATTAAATTTCTCTACTCCGTACTCTTCGATTTCTTTTTTGCTCTTTAGGCCAAGCTTTTTCTCTACTTCGAGTTCTACAGGAAGACCATGAGTGTCCCAACCCGCTTTTCTGCGGACATGAAAACCCTGCATAGTTTTGTATCGAGGGATGGCATCCTTGAAAGCACGGGCTTCAACGTGGTGAATACCCGGCTTACCATTCGCAGTTGGAGGACCTTCATAAAACACAAATTCACCCTTGTCCGAGGGTTTCTCTAATGTCTTCTTGAATATTTGATTGTCTTTCCAAAATTGGAGGACCTTCTCCTCCCTTTGGGAACGAGATAGCCCTTTATCTTCAGGCATTGTGGGCTTATCTTATCACATCCTTTCTGGAGCGGGAATAGTTCTACCAAGGGTAACCCTTGGTAATTACATCTTCTCTGGGGCTGGAATACCAAGGATGTCCAAACCGTTTTTAAGAACAATTTCAGTCGCCTTAGCCAACATAAGTCTGTAATAACTTCTTTTTATATCGTCAGGATTAATAATTTTATTTTGAGCATAAAAACTATTAAATGAACCGGCAATCTCAGTTAAATAAGTGGTGAGATAATTTGGTGAATATTCTTCGCAAGACCTTTCAACTACTTCTGGAAATCTATAAAGTAATTTTTCTATAACAGTTTCCGATTCATCTGATTCTAAATCTTTTGATTTATCATAATCACCCAGAATTCTTTGCCCTTCTGCGGTTACAGATTTCGCCCTTACATATGCATATTGCAGATAAACTCCAGAATCACCTTCGGTGGAAAGGGCTGATTTTAAATCAAATATTATATTCTGTCCTCGCCCAGTTCTCAGAATTGGAAACTTAAGAGCACCAATTGCAATGTCTTCTGCCTTTCTATCAGCATTTTCAATATCTTTAACTCTTGGCATTACTTCTTCTTTTAATGCGCTCATAAGGTCCTCGACTAGAGGGACGTTGCCCATCCTAGAAGAAATGCGCCCTTCGGTTAATCTCAATCTCCCATGTTGCAAGAAAACTGATTTATCAGCCCATTCCTTTTCGAATTGAGAGACGGCAATTTTCACTAATTCGAAGTGCGACTTTTGTTCGACATCAGTAATAGTTATTGAAGTATCAAAATTAAATTTTGATTTTATCTTATTAAACTTAATCGATATCAAACCGACATCCTTTGCTAGATATGTACCAAAACCAGCAGAATTTATAAAAACATCATCATGCAAACCATAATTAGAACCCCTAAAGATTACAGCTCCGTCAGATTTTTCAAAAATACCAGGTGTATTTCTTAGTACAATTTCTTTGCCAACAACTTCAGTTTCTGATTCATAAACCACTTCATTAAATACCGAACCAAGTTTTTTGGTTATTTCCACGAAGTGTTCATATGAAAGTATTTTACCTTTTATATAAACTTTCCACTCCTTTGTATCTTCAACTTTGTTATATAGATTTAAATTTATTTCTTGAATAGTTTTTTGAGCAGATTCATCTTCTTCATATTTCTTTGTTCCCCAAGCGTAAGCTTCTCCAATTTTATTTAAATCCAAATCAGCTTCCCAGCCTTTATCCATCACTCCCCAAACCGCTTTGGCTATACCCAAAGACACATCAGACGGGAAAGTCATGGTGAGTACCTCTGCGCCAGCATTTTTTAGCAATCTACCAATTGATTCACCAATCACATTGTTTACTAAATGCCCAATGTGAAATGGTTTAAAAAGATTTGGCGAACTATGTTCAAGAAGTATGGTTTTTCCTTTTAGTAAATTTCCTTTACCAAAATTATCTCTCATTTTCAACACCTCTCTGATACTTTCTCTAAAAAACTCTTTTGAAAAGTATAGATTTATAAATCCTGGCCTGACCGCCTCAATTTTATCAACATATCTTAGTTGTTTTTTAGAAAGATAAACACTAATATCTTTAGCTAATATATACGCATCCATTTTATGTATTTTTGCGTATTTCAATGCTGTGTTGGTAGAAATATCGCCGTGCTTAAGGTCATCAGGCCTTTCCAACTCTATTACAGTTGGTGCAAGAAAACTGTGGTCATCGAAAAAACCAGTAAGTTCTCGTTTTATCAAAAAAGACAAATTTTCTCCAATATTCACAGTTTTTAAAGTATAACATAAACATTAACTGGCTAGATTTTAAACTAGATTTTAAGTAGAATGAGCTTATGATTATAGACATAGGATCAGGCCACAAACCACACAAAAACGCAGATTTTCTTCTCGAACACCACAAAATAGGCAATAAACATCGTTGGGGTAAAAGTCTGTTAATCGACAGACCTACGATTTTGTATAATGGTCAAATAATGCCATTTAAAAACAAATCATTTGAGTTTTCTATATGTCGGCACGTGCTTGAACATGTTGATTCTCCTAAAAAATTTTTGAATGAAATTGAGAGAATTTCTAAAGCAGGTTACATTGAAACTCCTTCCGAAATAGCCGAAGCAATTTTTACACCGTTTGATGAACATAGGTGGATAGTAACTCTAAACAAAAACGTGCTATTTATTAGAAAAAAATTAAAAGGTAATACTTCAAAATTTGGAAAATTATTTGATTATTTGTGTGACAATGAAAAAAACTTTAATGATTTTTTTTACCGGAAGAGAAGGAGGCTTTTTTTTGTTGAGTATTTTTGGAGTAAAAAAATTAATTTTAAGATAAAAAAAAGTTCAAGTGACATTATCTATGATTTGTACAACACGAAATCTCTTTATAAATTGACAAGATTAAATAAAATTCCACATAATACAAATATTGTTAATATTAAACCTAAACAAAGCGCACCTGACTCATTTAAATTTTTAGAAAAACACTTATTGTCTCCATGTTGCAAAGCAGATACAAAATATGTAAGGTCACATTTTGTTTGTAATGATTGTTTGTACAAATACCCGATTGTTGGACAAAAAATCGAAATGTTTATTCATTAAATAAAATCTTTAAATATCAACTCTTTGGCCTTTTGATCTAGATATTCTACATGGCTAAAAAAATCAGAATCAGTTGTATAAGGATTCCCCAAAGTAACTCCTAACACTCGCAATTTTCCTCCTGTTGTTGTAACTTTTTTTGTTATGTCCACAATATCAAAGTTGTGAATGCACAGTAATCCTTCTTTATACACAGCATCGTGAATTAATTTATTGATACGTCCTATTTTTTCTATATTTAATAAAATATTTGGATACACTTTCTTTATTTTTTTCAACGAAACAGAAAAAACAACACTATTAAGAGTTACCTCATTTAAAGATTCAAAAAATATTGAATCTTTAATACCATCAGTCCATTTTTGAGCAAGTTTGTAGCGGTAATCTATCAACATTCCAATTCCGTCTGTTCCAAAATGTTTAATCAAAAACCACAATTTTAAACTGTCAAAGGCTCTGCTACCAAAAAATGGAGTGATTTGTCCTAAATCATATGAACCTTTTGTGATTGTTATGTCGGTTGATTTACTAATTAATTCACAATCTTTTGGATCTCTGAAAAGAACAGCGCTTGATGGATATGGAATACCTAAGCCTTTGTGTGGATCAATACTTATCGAATTAGCTTGCTCTATTCCCTGCATTCTATACCTGTGTTTTTTAGAAAATAATAACACTCCGCCGTGACAAGCATCAACATGCAACCACACATTGTGTTTTTTTGTAATCGCAACAACTTTTTTAAAATCCTCAATGGTGGTCGTTCTCGAATCACCCGCTTGGCCAACAACAGCAATAACTTTAGAGGTTTTACTGTTATTATATTGTGATAATTTTTTATCTAAATCAACACAATCTAATCTGAAATCATTAAGGGTTTTAATAAAAATAATATTTTCTTCTCCCAAACCAAGCCACCAAAACGAAGCTACATGAGAATAATGATATAGAGTATCAGCCGCAATGATTAATATAGGCCTTATAGGCGAAGAGTTAAGTCCACGTTTTCTTGACTGAGGAAATACTTTACATCTAGCAACCAAAAGTGCTGTAGCATTTGCCATAGTACCACCAAAAGTCATCAAACCACCAACTTTAACTGCGTTTTCAGGAAAAAATTCTGCCTCTGGAAAACCAACTAATTGGCGCAACCATTGTATTATCTGTATTTCTGCAAAAGTTGCTGTTGGTGCACTTTTTGTCGTCGCAATTAGGTTTTGATTTGTGAATCCAATAAGAATATCCGCGGCTAAGGCAGAGATAGCATTTCCTGAATCAGGAAATGCTAGATAGTTCGGTGATGATTGTCGTATAGACCCATCAAGTATTTTATTTTGAAATTCTTTTATAATCTTATCCATACTTTTCCCTGCAGATGGAATTTTGTCCAAAAAACGATTACGTATCTGATCTTCAGGATAATAATTTAATATTTTTTCATTACCATTTAAGATAAAATCCATGCCAATTTCAAGGCATTGTCTTAAAATTTTTTTATCATTTTTGGTACTGGCTGACCCTAAAAATTTTTTCTTAATCTGGGCATCACTCTTGTTTGATAATCTTGTTAGCTTTTCCAAAGCATTATCCCGTTCTATAACAAATTCTCCAGTAGTATTTAACCTCTTAATAAGTCGCCTATTCTGCAATGAACTCAATACTATAGGGAGATTAATGGTTAAATACTCATGAGTATGAGGTGTATCACAAAAACCGAGATACTCTTTATCACCTTCTAATAATTGTTTAATAATTTCATCTATTGTAAAAATATCGTTGTCACCAGATAGAAGCGCAACAAGAACAAGGGTGGCAAAAGATTCCTTTTTAAAATTTTCATATTTGTGTTTATTTCCAACGAGAAAAATACTTGGTCCAGCCAATGCACCTAGCCACTGTCTATGCTCGTTAAATCCAGTCCATTCATCAGAAATAATTGTGGGAATCTCAACTTTGTTTCCTTTTTTTATGAACCCATAACCATCAATCGCTTTTCTAATATTGAGAATTGAAGTATATTCTCCAGGATACTTCTTATCAGGGATAAGATTTCTATGTAACTGAAATTCAATAAATTTTTCTTTAAATCTAGAGACTTTTTCAGGATTGATTTTATGATTTTTAAACACGATCATTAAATCTATATCGCTTTCAGATTTATTTTCAAGTCTAGCCCAAGAACCAAAAATAAATGCAAATTCTATTTCATTAGAAAAATATGTCATTATTTCTTCCATGAGGAATTCAAATATTTTTTCTTTATTTTTTTTCATGTAAATATAAAAATTTCTGATTTTTTTAGAAATAATTTATTTAGTATAGAAAAATCTATGTCTGTAAGGCCCCTAATAGAATGCGCATCAGATCCCAATACAAATTTTCCGCCTAATTTCTTGTATAGATGTAAAAAATTTACGTCATGTGTTTCTAATTCTCCTTTTTCATACTTGTTATATGTCCACTGTTCATATTCTGGATATTTTTTACCATTGAGTTCCAGGAAAATATTATGACCTGATTGCCATTCTTTTTTGAAAGTATCTATAATTAGTTCTGTTTCTTTTTCGGTGAGATTATTAGAAAACTGTCCATGTAGTGCTTGGAAAGGGTGGGCAAACACATCAATCTTCTTGTTTTTAATTAGATTAATCATATTTTCAATCAGCACCTTGCGTCTATCCTGCTTCTTAATTTTATATTTTTTACAATCCTCTTCAAAGCTTTCAGAATGAATAGATCCTAATAAAATATCAATTCCAAATTTATCTTTGTTATTATATTTTTGCGCGTATTCTAGTATACCTTCATCTAATTTAAAATTTCCTTTGATATCAACTTCAATTTCTAGTCCGGAGAATACTTTTATTTTATCGCTATAGTTATCCCTCACGTTTTTTATTTGTTGAATATAGCTCATATATTTTGCATACGTAGGAAAAAATTCCAATTTTATTTTATCTCTAGATGTCCATCCTTTTGCATGATCTGATATGACAATAGACTTAAGTTTATTACGTACAGCAGCATCAATCATTTCCACAATAGAATTATTACCATCTGAAAAATTAGTATGAGCTTGTATATCCTGTTTTATAAAACTTTTCATAAAAAATTCTTTATTTTAATAACAAAATTTTCTATATCAAATGGGACGATCTCTCTTTAACTAGATTTTCTATAGTGTTTTTCACTCCCTTATGATACCCGAAATGTTATATAATGGCGAAATGGCACTATCAGACAAACGTATCATCGAAGAGATGAAAAAGGGCGACATTTTAATAGAACCGTTCAACAAAGCTAACCTTGCGACCTCAAGCTACGACGTCACTTTAGGAGAAAATTATTTTAGAGAACAGAGACCAAAGTATCTAAACAATATTTATAATATTTATGACAAGAAACACACTGACCACGTGTGGGGCACTACTCCGTTCAAAGCAGAGAAAGCCAAGGATGTTTTTCGGGATGTTAAATTTGAATACACGGGCATAGACCCAGAAGACAAAATAATTCTCCTCGCACCCGGAGAAACCATTCTCGCTCATACGAACGAATTCATCGGAGGCAAACATCACATCACCACGATGATGAAAGCTCGTTCGTCACTCGGAAGAAACTTCGTCGAAGTTTGTAAGTGTGCTGGTTGGGGTGATGTTGGTTATACCAATCGTTGGACAATGGAAATCACAAATAACTCATCACACTACTCTATTCCCCTCGTCGTTGGACGACGCATCGCTCAAATAATATTTTTTGAGACTGGTCCAATCCTGAATGATAACTATGCAAAAACGGGCAAATATCAATCTACCGACAATCTAAAAGAAATGAAAAAGAATTGGAAACCAGAAAGCATGCTCCCCCGTCTGTACAACGATAGAGATATAAAAAAGAAAAAGGCCTGAATCCGAAGATTCAGGGTGTGGCCCGTCCAATAACACGTTTGAAATTCTCCCACACGGCTTCCTTGGGCAGATTGGCATCGAGTTCAATCACCCGACCAATACCGGTGAAGTCGCCATAGCCCTTGTGCACGCGCCTGTGGAACTCGATATCCTTCTCATCGAAGTGGTTCACATCAAGAACCCCTCGCTTGCGTTGGAGACCAACGACAGGATCAACGTTGAACCACAGATAGGTCGGCGCCGGAATCATGGTAAGCATCCGACTACGAATCATCCCGAAGAGAAGCTTCAGATCATGATGCCCCTCTCCGAAAATCTGATATGCATAGGTGCAGATGTCGAAGCGGTCAGAGACAACAACCTTCCCACTCGCTATAGCGGGCTGAATTGTTTCCTTGATGTGATCCATCCGAGCTGCCCAGAAAAGATGGAACTGCGAATCCGCCGACAGAGTCTTCCCTTCTTCAGAAAAAATGTACCGACGAATTTCCTCCGCCCTCGGAGAGCCTCCAGGCTCCCGAGTGAAAACCAAGTTATCACTCTTCACTTCTGATTTCATGCGTTCGATGACAGAGCTCTTTCCAGAACCCTCTCCACCAGCGAGAACGATCAGTGAACCTTTCATACAAAGAGCTCCGTTAGGGTGTCTTTCATTAGACTAAACTTATGATAAACAATGTCAATCTTGACCGACCCCTTCTTATGAGTAGTATTGGCATCAGAAGCTCTTCACATCTTTCATAGGGGCAAAAATGTCGCTTAGACAGCGTATCAAGGAGTGGTTCTGGAAGTTCGCTATCCGCCATCTCAAACATGTTGAACGAGAAACCGGCTGGGGAGGAAAGGTTATTATCCTCAACACGGGCTCGGTCATCGGGCAAGAAGCAGTGGCGATGCTCCAAGCACTTCACTCGCGTTCAGTCGGCGGTCTCCTCGAGCACCTGAAAGTGCTCGCAAAGAAGGGGGCCAAGAATTTCATGGCGATTTTCTACGTCGGCTATGGGCACAAGTCCATCGGCGACTGCGGAGTCGTCACCATCTTCATCGAGAACGTATCGATGCTCGTGGCCAAGGCCATTCAGGATTGGCTGCTTTACAGCGGACAAGAGGCTTCAACCAGATACATCAACTTTGCAACACAGAAATTCTTCAACCCTCACCTCTCGTTTGCAGGCGAGGAGATTCAGGAAAGGTGGAGGACGTTCTATGTGAATGGCATGCCCCAAGTGGTTGCCAGTCTCAAGGGACGTTTTCCTCGCAAGGAAACAGATAACATCGGCACCTACAACAAGGCCATTGATGCCAGAGCGTTTGATATCCTGAGAGGATTCTTGCCCGCTGGTGCGTCGACGAACCTCGCTTGGACAAGCAACTTCAGACAAGTCGCTGATCATCTCATGCTCCTTCGTCACCATCCTCTCGAGGAGGCACGAGAAGTAGCGCTGGCGATTGAGAGCGCTTGTATGGAAGCTTTCCCCAGCTCGTTCGTACACAAGAAGTATGAAGCAACGGAAGCATACAACAAGAAGTGGATGAGGAGACACTACTACTTCGAAGCTGGTTCACACCCTGACTTCGAATGCTCGGTGCCTTTCTCCAACTTCGACGGACTGTCTGAGTACGAAGAAATGCTTAAGACTCGTCCTGCGAAAACTGAACTGCCGAAACGCATTGCAGAATGTGGAATGGTTCAGTTTCGATTCCTGCTTGATTTCGCTTCGTTCAGAGACATCCAGAGACAGCGTGCAGTAATCCAACGCATGCCCCTGCTCGTGACCACACACGGATTCGAGCAGTGGTATGTGAACGAACTACCGCGTGACCTCCAAGGAGAGGCTCTCGCCCTTCTCGAGGAACAGAGAGACGCAGTCGAGAATCTGGGCCTAGACAAGGAAGTGGCGCAGTACTACACACCCATGGGTTATCGCATCCCATGTGTGGTCACTGGAGACATCCCGGCCCTTGTGTACCTCGTTGAACTACGGGCGACTAAGTTTGTCCACCCAACTCTCTGCAAGAGAGCCCGTGAGATGGCTGAGTCACTCAAAGAACAGCTTGGAGAGGCAGGGCTCATTTTGCACCTAGACACTGAGCCGAACATGTTCGATGTTCGCCGTGGTGAGCACGACATCAAGTTGAAAGATTGAAAAAAACCCCAGGCGGACTACGCTTGGGGATTTTTATTTCTAATTCTTTTCCTCTCGGGTTTCTTGGGCCTGAGCTTTCTGCTTTCGAAATCCAGAAGAAGGTTCAGGACATCGCCAAGCGTGCTGTATCGCTTGAATTCGTAGGATGGTCTGTTAATCCCCAGGATAAGGCGACTTGGTCTGGAGTTAATGCTTGCCAGGCAAAGGACCGGCTTACCATACTTCTCGATAGCCACAGCCATCTCATACCCCAGACCAGTAGATGGATAATCAGCGATGGCCAGCATGAGATCACATTTGGCCACGTGCTGCCTTATGTCCAAGACGTAAACATCTTCATCAGTACCTGGATGGGGAAACAGAAACTCAAGGACATTGAAATGTTTCTTGAGCTCAATTTTCAAATCCTGAATAGCAGCCACAAATGTTGGTGGTGCAAACTGCAGTGCACAACCAACATAGAGCTTTCTTTTCCGCATAAAAACCTCACTTAAAGGAAGTGTCTATTCCCACTCTACTCAACTAGTATAAAAAGTCAAAACTTACTTCACATCAACACCCATTGAACGTGCTGTACCAGAGATAATCTTTATAGCGGCTTCGAGGTCGTTCGCATTGAGGTCGGTCATTTTCTTCTCTGCGATTTCTTTCACTTGAGCTTTGGTGAGTGTTCCAATCTTCGCTGTGTTTGGAGTACCCGAACCCTTCTCTTTGCCTAGAACTTTGAGTATCAAATTGGCTGCTGGTTCAGTCTTATAGGTCAGCTTGTATGTACGATCATCATAAATATCAACAATAGTAGGCACGATATCCCCTACTCTATCCTTCGTCTCATCATTAAAACGCTTCACGAATTCACCGATATTCAAGCCCGCACCTCCAAGGACCGGACCGAGAGCTTGTCCGGGTACAGCTTTGCCTCCTGGGATCTGGAGCTTCAATACTTTGATTACTTTTTTTGCCATGTGATTAGAGCGCTAGAATAGCTTAAATCTTCTTAATCTGCAAGAAATCCAATTCGACCGGGGTTTCTCGTCCGAACATGGCCACAAGGACCTTCACCTTGCCTCGTTCATGATCTACTTCGTTCACCTTGCCCTCGAGATCCTTGAATGGACCATCAACAATGAGAACTGCATCGTCCGGAGAGAGATTAATAGTGTGCATCACCTTATCTGCATTCATACGAGCGAATAGCGCCTCAACTTCCTTCTCATCAATAGGCACCGGATAAACTCCCGAACCAACGAACCCGGTCACACGCGGAGTATTTCTAACCACATACCAAGAATCATCTGTCACAATCATATCTACGAGGATGTAGCCCGGATAAATCTTCTCTTCCTCCTCAACTCGCTTGCCTCCTTTGATCTTTATCTTTTTCTCTGTGGGTACTATAACGCTAAAAATTTTGTCCTCCATGCCTAGAGATTCAATGCGCTGTTTAAGGTTGCGCTCCACGGCGTTCTCATATCCAGCATAAGTATGAATCACATACCAATGTCGACCTTCTGAAATTTTTTGCTTGGTCATGAGAGAAGAAAATTAAAGAACGAATTTTTGAATAATGAGAGAGAAGATGTAGTCGAAGAATCCGAGGAAAAAGGCGGTGAAAAGCGAAACGAGAATCACAATCACAGTGAAAGCGATCGCCTGTTTGCGTGTTGGCCAAGAGACGTGCGTGAGCTCGCCCTTGGTATCTTTGATGTAGTTCCAGAGTCTTTCCATATTGAGTTTTATTAAAAAACGCCCCGTGGCGTTTCTTAATAGTACTACAACCCACTATCTGGTGTCAAACCCGTCTTATCTAATCTCGTAGGTCACGACTACGCTCACTTTGGTCTTGTTTTCTCCAGCCGGAATAGACGGAGCAGATTGAGCCTTCATATCCGCCCCACCGAGGCCCATGGCCGAAGCATAATACATCGGACCAGGTGTAAAGTTGTTGTCGCTGTAGCCTGTTACCCTCACGAGATCCACTCCGAGGCGCTTGGCCAGATCTTTCGCTTTCTTCTGTGCGTCCTCTATAGCCTTGTCTCGTGCATCGTTTATATTTTTGTTCGGATCGTCAGTGGTGAAGTTGAGTCCAGAGACGTTCGTTGCACCCTTGTCCCCTACCACAGCCAGAGCCTTCCCAGCATCTTCTGTTTTTCTAACTTTTACAGAGACCGTCTGACTCACAGTGTAACCATCAGGAATTTGTCTGGAAGGAGGGCAAAAACTCTGTGAACATGCGACTGATGTATAGGCATACTTGGGCCAAACAGAATAATCAGTAGTTTTTATATCCTTGTCTTCCACACCCAAAGTTTTAAGTTCAGCAAAGATGGCGTCAGTATTTTTTGTGACGGTCGCTTGTGCGTCGCTCACAACCTTCGCATCAGCAGAAACACTGAAGGAGAAAGTGGCGATGTCAGGAACAGAAACTGCTTCCCCCTCGCCTGTGACAGAAATAGAATTATAAACCTGACTCGTGCTTCTCAAATCCTTGAAAGCTGAGAGGCTTTCAAGTCCAAGAAAAATGGCGAGAAGTAGAAACGCCCAAGCTGAATACTTGAGAATCTTCTTCATCTCTGCGCTTTGCATTAAGTTTTCCATAAATATTTATTAGCTACTATGAATAAAGTAGACGTCTATTATAACGAAAAGTTACAAAGAATTACAAAAGTTTCTTTCTGCGAGTTTTATGAAGGGCGCCTCTTTCCTCCAGAAAAATATTAAAGATTAGAGCCACAAAACTCACCGAGAGTAGACCCAGGGCAATACCCGCGAGGATATCGAGCGCCCAGTGGGCTCCGAGGTAAATCCTAGAGAAGGATATGAGGCTCGCCCCCACCACACAGAGAATAACCAGGACGGACTTGCCCATATTGGTCTTCGGCCAATTGAAGAACGCATAAGCCGTGGTGAAGAAAAAGGCTGTAGAAACAGTCGCGTGCCCCGAAGGGAAACTCCAACCCGAGATGCCTATGAGCACAGCGTCTGGACGAGCTAGGTGAAATGTTTCTTTAAGAATAATCAGAGTAGCCATTGAGATAAGCATAGAAAACATAAACAAGAGCACATCGTAAGTTTCTCTATTGAAAATTAATACTGCTGCCAGTATCGCCGAAGCGATGAGCAGGGTAATAGGGCTACCGAAATTAGTGATCCAGACCATAATCGAAGTAAGGAAAGGTGAACGGATATGAAGGATGGCACTTTCAATCACAGTGTTGAAGGGTGTAAGCTCTGTTCCCGCTGATAGCCCGGTGATAATAACCGCGAGCGCTGCCCCAGAAAATATAAAAACTAAAAGAAATAGAAAATTTTTAGCTGAATTATGAAACGATGTCATATATTAATATTAGCACACCGTTAAACTTTGCTCACGATAAATAAAAAATGCCCCGTGAGATGTCGCGCTATGCGCTATCTCACGGGGCGCACCGCGTTTGCGATGCTTAGCTTTGAAGCTGGGCGGCTTCTCCGTCCCACTCAGAGAAATGCCGTTCCATGAACGCCCGGATTCCCGCCGGTCCGCTCTGGTTGTAAGAGAGAATCAGCGAGCCGAACATCCCCTGGCAAATCCCCAACGAGACGAGGGTGTCCTCGGCCTCACGTCGATCCTTGTCGTTCTGCTCCTGTGACACGTTGTGGGGCAACCTTCGGGCGAGTTGCCCGATCAGGTCAACCGCTTGACGGATGTTGGCCTCCCTTTCGGTGGCCTCGGATGAAACTGGTGTTGACGCCGGTCCTCCCGGAAGAACTTGCTGCGGCTGCGTCATTTCGTAATACCCGGTAACGGTGAATGAACTTGGAGCCTCATGGCTCGAAGAATAGTATCTATTACTAAAGCCCCTGTGTCAAGCCTTATCCCTATTGAACCGGAAGTTTGCTCGCTGATTCAGAAACCGCCTGAATCAAAGATTGTGAATGAAAATAATCTTTTAATTTAGTTTTCCAATTAGAATCGTTTGTATTTATGTCTGGTTCGACACCCTGACCCTCGATTGATTGATTATCATCTCGAAGCGTGACACTGTTCACCAGGAGAAGAAGATACTTGTTCGCCGGATCAATGTCTGTTTCCAATGGATAAGTATTCTCTACTGTCCCCCACCCCCTCGTTGGGACACCCACCACGTGGGCCAAGTTAAATTTTTTGAAAGTCGCAGCAGTAAGTTCAGCAGTCGATTGAGTCATGTTGTCTGTGAGAATAGCAATATCTTTAAAACGCTTGAGCTCATCAAACTTCGGTTGAACAGTACGTTGAACATCATAGTTTCCTTGATGGAAGAGGTCGAAAGCGTATTGATTCTGTCCAATAAATATTCCGAGGAAATTCTGGAGGAAATCCAACGATCCTCCAACATTGCTTCTTAAGTCTAAAATCATGCTGTCTAATCCTGGAGTTGTAGAGGCACTGTCTACAGATAAAGCGAATTCTCGCAGAGTGGTTGGGGAAATTTTGCTCAAATGTAAATACAAAGTGCGTCCTATCACACGACTAGAAACAGTTGGTTCTATCTTTGCCTCATCATAAAGTTGTTTGCTGTTTGGATTGGTTAAAACTGAACGTGCATAGGCCACTGCCTTGAGCTCAGCCTCCGCTTCTGTCGTGGTGGCCTTCTCCAGAACAGCGGCTTTTTGTTCATAGGCTTGGTTTATTTCCTTGGGAGTAGCCCCCTTCTCCAGACCAAGGTTTTGGTAGAGATCTTTCGAGGGATCAACATTGCTCACGTTCTGTCGAAAGGCCGTTTCTTGGGCTTGAGAAAGTAGCCCGTTCCTTCCGATTGGTTGAAGATTATAGAGGACGAGGGAAACCACATTTAGAGCGAGATTTTTCCTGGCCTCAGTCGAAGTAGCATTTTTAAACACTCCAGCAAGCATATCTGCGGTCGCACTCCTCGTGCTCGTCGCCAAGGTGACGCTTGTGCCCCCAGCTTTCTCTACTGCTAGTTTAAAAAAGTTTGAGAGATCATATTGACTGGGGGAATTCCAATAATTCTTCGTAATCTTGTCGTACGCTTCCATCTCAAATCGTACGTATGGATCGTTTTCTGCAGCAGTTTGATAGACAACTTTCGGAGATGTCTTGAATTTATTGAACAGAAATCCCCCGATCAAAAGAATAGTGATCAGAGAAACCATCAAAAAACCCTTGCGTGTAAAAAATAATTTCATGTATGCGAAATTATAACATTCATTGTGATTAGTCATCTATGACAAATCACCCCTTCCGCGATAAAAAACTTTTATTTTGCAGATATTATATGGGCCCGGCACCTCAACGTAGTTGTATGCACGGAGCTTCTGCGCCTCAGAGACCAAGAAGGTTTTTATTTCGGTATTGTTTTTCTTTGCAAAACTTTCGAGCGCATACTCAGATTCAGAACCCAACTCAAAAGTTACATTTTGAGTTAGTGGCTGACTCTGACTCTTCATCAGGTTAATTTGAAAATTACCCTCTGGAGCAAAGAGGGTCACAGACTCATCCTCGTTGTGTTCACCTGTCTTTTCTTTGAAAAACTGGGTCAAGAAGTCTTTAACCTCTGATAGGTGTTCATTGCAAACAAGATAAGCGTCGTATTTCGACATGCAGAAAGTATATCAGGTTCCCGTGGGCAAACTTAGGACAAACTAACCTCGGACTGAGTTGATTCAATTTTGGTCTTATTATCAGCCAATTCTTTTTCCAATTTGCTGTTGCGCTTCATGAGACTAGAAATTTGGAAGCCTTTTTTAATAGACCCGGGCAACGACCACAATGCTACTATCACTGCCCCACTGACCACGGCCAATATAATAATTAGAGCCAGAGAACTCTGAAGGTGCCAAGAAAAAAAGGTAACGGTTACCGTGGTCACATTTTGCAAGACAAAAGCGATCACAACCCCGCCTATCAACAAACCTACGATAAGAAATATAATCATTCCCATATTATACATACTAATAAATTAAGTCACTAGGGAGCTCATCGTTTTGA